>Ga0307373_10005914_pt1 | contig 19694 bp, 11 predicted proteins | sample OX2MG_FD_202534 | JGI IMG/M metagenome (GOLD analysis project Ga0307373, IMG submission 202534) | Soil microbial communities from Risofladan, Vaasa, Finland - OX-2 | ecosystem: Environmental > Terrestrial > Soil > Coastal area > Acid sulfate soil | place: Finland: Risofladan, Vaasa | collected...
CGGGGGGACGCAGACGGTCACGGTCGGGAACGGGACCGCCTTCAATCTCGTCGGCGTCGCGGCGCACACGGATAGCCTCACCAACCCTTCCGCGACCCCGACCGCCGTGATCGGCGCCAGCGGCGACAACATCACCGTCAACGGCACCTTCTCCATCGGCGTGGAGGCGACCTCCAGCGTCGACAACGTCGGCGTCAGCTTCGGCGGCGGCAATGTCGGCTCGGTGACGGTCAACTCCGGCTACGGGTCGATCGGCGTCCTCGCCAGGACCGGCGGTGCGGGCACGTCCAGCGTCAGCCTGGGCACGACCTCGGTCACCGACACCGGCGGCATCGGCGTCGAATCGATCACCACCGACGGCGCCAACCTGGTCAATCTCGGCGGCGCCAACGTCACCACCAATTACGGCGCGGGCGTGCTCGCGAAGAGCTACGGCGCCGGCAATATCACGGTGACCGACGGCCAGACCGCGCCGACGGCGGCCTTCATCAACGCCACCGGGGGTTACAGCTCCGGCATCGTCGCCTATTCGGATACAGCCGGCACGGGCGGCGTCACCGTCAACTTCCACGGCACGGTGGGCAAGGCCGCGCCGGTGGCCAACGTCGGCATCGACGCCCAGATTCTCAATGCGGCCGACACCCAGAACATCACGGTGAACGCCGCCAACATCAATTCCACCAAGGAAGGCATCTTCGCCCAGACCAGGGGGGCCGGCGCCGTCACCATCACCACCGACCACGGCACCAGCATCACCACCACCAACAACGACGGCATCGACGCCTTCGCGCTGGGCGGCGGCAACGTCACCGTCACCCTGCTGGACGGCTCGATCACCTCCAACACCAGCGGCAGCGGCGCGCTCAGCCACGGCGGCAGCGGCGTCGTCGGCCTCGACCCGCACGCGGTGCATGCGCAGATCACCAACGGCACGAACTCCAGCACCGGCCAGACCAACCTCGACCTGCAGAGCAACCTCACCAACACCGGCCCGGGCGCGGCCGTGCTCAGCACCACCGAGGACGGCGTCAACTTCGTCCATCTCGACAATGTCGGCGGCAACAACCCGGTGATCACCCAGACCGGTCCCGGCGACGGGATCGAGGCCTATTCGACCGGCAATGGCCTGGTGGTCAGCAACACCAACACCTCCGGCGGGACGCCGCTGGCGGCCGGCCTCTACGGCGTGCACGTCGTCGCCGACGCCGGCACTCAGATCCTGGCGGACACCAGCGACGGCATCGACGCCTTCTACAGGCCGACGGTGGCGGGCTCGGGCGTGGCGGGCCAGGACGTGGTCACCGTCACCGACCACGGCAAGATCGGCTCGAGCACCCTCTTCGGCGATGCGACCAGCGCGGCGGTGGGCTACAACGGCATCACCGCGGGCGTCTACAATTCCGGCGTAGGCAACATCGTCGTCCAGGGCGGCGACATCAACGCCACCTACAACGGCATCTACGCCCAGCACTACGGCAAGGGCAACATCACCGTCGGCACCGACGCCGGCACGACCATCCTCGCCAAGAACAACGACGGCATCTTTGCCTATCACGACGGCACGTCCGGCAACATCGTCGTCACCGCGCTGGGCAACATCGGCACCGGCACGGCCTTCGTCGGTCACGATGGCGTCTATGCGGGAATCTACAATGCCGCCAATCCGGGCTCGGTCACGGTCAGCGCCGAGGGCAACATCAACGCCAGCCACAACGGCATCTTTGCCCAGACGCTGGGCGTCGGCTCGGGCGCGGTGGCCAAGAACGCCGGGGTCACGGTGAACTTCGGCGATACCGCGACCAGCAATGTCGCGCTCACCTCGAGTTCGACGGGCATCGTGGCGCAGATCGCCAACGCCGCCGGGGCCAACAACGACAACGTCTTCGTGACCGTGGGCTCCGCCGGGGCGAACACGGTCGGCGTCACGGCGCTGAGCGGCGATGGCGTCGACGCCACCACCAACGGCTCTGGCAACGTCGCCGTCACCGAGGCGGCCAACGGGACCATCACCTCCAATCTGGGCAACGGCATCTCGGCCACCAACACCGGCGGCGTCAATGGCGCGGTGCTGGTGACGGTGAACGGAACGGTGACCGGCAAGCTCGACGGCGTCTTGGCGCAGAACAACATCCTCAACAACGACGACGTCACCGTCGATGTGGGCGCGGGCGGCGTGGTCAATGGCGCGGGCGGCGGCATCGTCGCGGTGAACCTCGGCGACACCATCCTGAACGGCTTCGGCGCGGTCACGGTGAACAACCAGGGGACCGTCAATTCGGCCAACGGCGTCGGCATCGATGCGGTGATCGGCGGCGCCTACAACAACCATGACGTCACCGTGACCTCCGGGACGGTCACGGCCGGAACCACCGGCATCTTCGCCCAGACCGACGGGACCGGCGACGTGACCGTCACCACCTTGGCCGGCACGACGGTGACCGGCGTGACCGGCGACGGCGTCGAGGCGCTGCAGTTCGGCGGCGGCGCCGGCGCGGTCACGGTGACGAACCTGGGCGCGGTCACCGCGGCGCTCGACGCCATCCTCGCCAGCGACGCGGGCTCGGGCCCGGTCGCCGTCACCACCGGCGCCGGGGCGATCACCGGCGCCGGCCTCATGGGCGTCGCGGCGCTCTCCACCGGCGGCGGCGCGGTCACGGTGCAGGGCGGGACCGGCACGATCACCGGCGCGAGCTTCGGCGTCGACGCCGAGACCAGCGGCGGCGCCAACAGCGGCGCGATCCTGGTGAACCTGGCGGGCAACGTCGTGGCGACCGGGACCGGCGGCGTCGGCGTCGACGCCAACACCCACGGCGGGGCGGGCGCCATCACCTTGATCACCCAAGGCGTCACCGCCAACGGCGGCACGAACTCGATCGGCGTCGATGCGACGACGTCGGGCGGCAACGGCAATGTCAGCGTCACCACCAATGGCGTCGTCAGCGGCAGCGGCGACGGCATCGATGCGACCACGGGCGGGACGGGCTCGGTGACGGTTCTGGCCAAGCAGTCGGTCACCGGGACCAATGGCAGCGGCATCCATGCTTTGAGCTCCACGGGCGGGACCAACGTCACCGCCGACGGCGCGGTCGCCGGCGGGACCGTCGGCATCTTCGCCAACTCCACCGGCCCGACCACGATCGTCGCCAACGGACCGGTCACCGCCTCGGCGGGCAACGGCATCTCGGCCGGCGGCAGCGTCGTCAGCATCACCGCCAATGGCGCGGTCACCGGAACCGGCGGCAATGGCGTCTACTCCTCGTCCGTGGGCAATATCAGCGTCACCACGGTGGGGCCGGTGAGCGGAACCGGCGCCGGCGACAGCGGCATCCACGTCTTCTCGACGACGGGCGGCAACGTCTCGGTGACGGCGGACTCCAGCGTCGCGGGCGTCGCCGACGGCATCCTGACCTCGACGACGCTCGCCGGCACGCAGACGATCTCGGCGGCCGGCGGCAACGTCACCGCCAGCGCCGGCGATGGCATCCACGCCACCACCACGGGCTCCGGCGCCATCGGCGTCACCACCGGCTCGCCGACGTTGCACACCAGCGTCACCGGAACCGGCGGCAACGGCATCTTCTTGGGCTCCACCGGCGGGTCGAACATCACCCTCACCCTCGACAGCAACGTCGCGGGCACGGCGGGGGCGGGCATCAATGTCTCCACCACCGGCGCCGGGGCGATCGACGTCAACGACGACCGCAACTTCTACGACGCGGTCAGCGGCTCGGCGGGCGGCATCCTCGCCACCACCACGGGCTCGGGTCCGGTGACGGTGAGCCAGTTCGGACCGGTCTCCGGCGGGACCGGGCGCGGCATCGACGCCGAGAGCGGCTCGGGCAACGTCGGCGTCGATGTCGATGGCGCGATCACCGCGACCACGGACGGCATCTTCGCCTCCACCGGCGGAACCGGGACCATCAAGATCGGCCTCGGCTTCGGCGACACCTTCGGCTCGATCGCCGGCGTCACCGGCGCCGGCAGCGCCGGGATCGATGCGGAGAACGCCGGCTCGGGCGCCACCACGATCAGGAACGACATGAACCTGACCGGCATCGCCGGGGCCGACTTCGGCATCGCGGTGAACGCCACGGCGGCCGGATCGGGGACGATCTCCATCGTCAACTTCCAGTCCATCGGCGCGGCGGGCGCCGGCAACGGCGTCAACGTCGCCGGCATCTGGGCCAAGACGTCCAGCAACGCCGCCAACGCCATCGCCATCGACAACTACGGCGCGATCAGCGTCAACACCAGCGCCACCCCCAACTACGACATCTTCGCCGAGGACACCGGCGCGGGCGCTGTCTCGGTCACCAACTCCGGCGCGCTCGATCCGGCCGCCTTCGGCATCTACGCCAAGAGCGGCGGCAATGTGCTGGTCACCAACTCGGGTCCGATCACCGCCGGCCAGGGCATCTTCGCCGACACCACCGGTGCGACCAGCACGGTGACGGTGAACAACCTCGTGGGCGGGACCATCCTGGCCACCGGCCCGACCGGCAACGGCATCGGGACCTACGCCGACGCCGGGGCGACCACCATCACCAACGCCGCGGCGATCACCGCCACCGGCGTCGGCGGCGACGGCATCCGCGCCCGCTCGCTCAGCGGTCCGATCACCGTCAGCACCAGCGGCTCGATCACCGCGGGGTCCGACGGCATCGATGTTCGCAGCTATGGCGGCTCGGCGGTCAGCGTCACCACCAGCGGCGGGGCCACCATCACCGCCGCGGGCTACGGGGTCTTCGCCTACAGCTTCGGCGGTCCGGTCAACGTCGACACCACCGGCGGCGCGGTCTCCACCACCGGCAATGTCGGCGTCGAGGGCTATTCCTACGGGGCCGGCGCCGTCACGGTGGCGACGGGGTCGGTCTCGCAGAGCGGCAAGAACCTCTACTCGGCCGCCGTGGAGGGCCACAGCCACGGTGGAAACGTGGCCATCACCACCGGCGGGACCGGCATCGGCAGCACCATCGTCGGCTACTCGGCCGGCATCGTGGGGCAGGCCCAGACGGCCGGCACGGTGACGATCACCACCCATCCCAATCCCACGGCCGGGACCGGCGCCGTCACGGCCACGGCCACGGGGGCGGCGGGTACGCTGACCCTGGGGGGCGTCACCGCCTCCAACGGCGTCGGCATCGCCGCCTACGGGGTCGGCGGGGTGACCATCGTCTCCAACACCCCGGTGACCGCGGCCAGCGCCGGCATCGTCGGCGTCAGCGGTGCGGCGGGAGCCGTGAACATCACCTCCAATGGAGCGGTCACCGCCAATGGCGCGGCCACGCTCAACGGGGGCGCCGGGCCGGTGGGCATCGAGGCGGTGAGCGGCACGGGCGGCTTTGCGGCCGGCACCGGAACCAGCCTGGTGCTGGCGGTGAACGGCGACGTCACCGCAGCCAACGGCCGGGCCATCGTCACCAGCGCCGGCAACGACGCCGCGATCTCCATCGGCCCCACGGCCACCGTCACGGGTCTGGGCACGGCCACGCCGGCCTTCGGCGGGACCTCGACCACCACCACCAATGCGGTGGTGGACCTGACCACCGCGGCCGGGGCGACCACCAGCTTGACCAACTTCGGCACGATCACCTCGGCCAGCGCCTCGCCCGCCAATCTCGGCGACCTGGCGGTGCGCGGGACCGGCGGCTCGGTGGTGCTGAATAACGGCGGCCTCGTCGACGGGCGGATGGACTTCTCCGGCCTCGGCGCGACCAGCGCCGTCACGGTGAACAATGGCGTCTCCACCTCCACCGGGACCGGCACGGCCACGGTGAACGTGCTCGCCAACGGCGACTGGCAGACCACCGGGACGAGCGTGCTCGCACCCGGCGCGGTGGTGACCAACGGCGCCACCAGCGCCGCGGGGACCGCCACCGGCCTCATCGGCACGGCCAACAACGGTCTCGTCACCACCATCGCCTTCGGCGGCGGCGCGAGCGTGCTCGACAACACCGCGTCCGGAACCATCGTCGCGGGCGAAGGGACCATCCCCGGCGCCGTCAAGGCCGGGACCGAGGCGACCCCGGCGGTGACCAGCTTCACCGGGCTCGCCACCTTCACCAACAACGGCCTCATCGTCCTGGGCGGCACGGCGGCCGGCTCGGACGGGCTGATCGACTCGGTGCTGAACGCCTCGGGCGCGGCCTTCGGCGGGACCGGGACCATCGACCTCGACGCCAACCTCGCCGGGGCGACCCAGAGCGCCGGCGCCTGCACCGGCGCCTCGCTCACCGCCGCCGACTGCCTGGTGGTGGGCTCGACGAGCGGGAACAACGCCATCCGCGTCACCGACACCGGGGCCGCGGCGGTGGGGGTCTTCAACCCCACCGGCATCGTCATCGTCGCCGGCTCGTCCTCGGCGACCTCGTTCCACCTCGCCAGCGGCTCGAGCTTCTTCAATGCCGGCGGCGTCAACGAGTTCGGCGGGGCGACCAACGTCCTCGACAAGCCCGGCCTCTTCTTCTACGACCTCGCCTACGACGCCGCCGACCACACCGAGCGCCTGATCGGCGTGCCCAAGGCCGAGGCCTTCGAGTTCGCCTCCCTCGGCGGCGCCGCGTCCGACCTCTGGTACGCCACCACCCAGACCTGGTTCGACCGCAACGCCGACCTGCGCGACGCCATCGTCGGCCGCGAGAGCGGCGCCAAGCCGGGGGTGTGGCTGAAGATGACCGGAGACTGGTCGCGCCGCACCGGCCACTCCAGCTTCACCGATCTCAACAAGACCTACACCTTCGACAGTTCCTACAACCAGGACACCGCCGCGCTCATCGGCGGGGTGGACCTCCTGGACGTGACCGGCGACCGCATGGCCTTCGTCGCCGGCCTCGAGGCGGGCGGCATCGACTCCAACGTCGCCTTCCGCTCCTCGCCGGACCGCTACCACCTCACCGGGACCGACTTCGGCGGCTACGCCACCTACCTCGCCGGACCGCTCTTCATCGACGGGACCATCAACGCCAACATCCTCAACATGACGAGCTCGCTGCCGAACGTGCAGACGACGCCGTCGCCCTCCACCGGGGTGCACTCGGTGGGCGGCCAGGTCGAGGCCGGCCTCGACCTGCCGGTGGGGGCCATGGCCTTCGTCGAGCCGCTGGGATCGGTCTCCTACGTCAACACCACCTTCGGCGACCTCGCCGTTCCGGGCGGGACCGAGACCCTCGGCCACGACAACTCCCTGCGCGCCAGCCTCGGCGGCAGGGTCGGCGCCGACGCCACCTACCAGTACTACCGCGTCCGGGTGGCCCTGGAAGGCCGGGCCTGGGACGAGTTCGAGAACGATGCGCGCTCCTCCCTGCTCATCCCCGGCGGCGTCGACTTCCTCAACTCCGACCGCCTGAGGGGCGTCTTCGGCGAGGTCAAGGGAGAGGCCAACATCTTCTCCAACACCTCCGGCGTCTCGGCCTTCGTCACCGGCGGCTGGAAGTTCAAGTCCAACTACAGCGAAGGCACCGTCACCGTCGGCGCCAGATACCAGTGGTAGGCTGAACGCCAGAGCCGGCGCACGACACCCGGTCCCTCGAACCCGTCGCCCCGGACGGCCTGCAAAGGCCGATCCGGGGTTCCGGTTCCCCGACCAACGCGAGTTCGGGCGCGAGCGTCGCCGTCGTCCTTGCCTTTCATGGCGTCTGCGCCTAAGTGGCGCGCCATCACACACGCAGGCGTTCGGCGACGGGCGGGGGTTCTTCCTCGCACGTTTCCGTTCCGGGCCCTCGAAAGGGGGTTTTGGCTTGCGGAGGTCGACCGGAAGAAGGACTTGAACAGACCATGGCGCTTCCCGAATTCTCCATGCGTCAGCTCCTGGAAGCTGGCGCCCACTTCGGACACCAGACGCACCGCTGGAACCCGAAGATGGAGCGCTACATCTTCGGCTCGCGATCCAACATCCACATCATCGACCTCTCGCAGACCATGCCGCTGCTGCACCAGGCGCTGGTCAAGGTGAGGGAGGTGGCCGCCTCGGGCGGGCGGGTGTTGTTCGTCGGCACCAAGCGCCAGGCGTCGGAACCCGTGGCCGCGGCGGCCAAGCGCTCGGCGCAGTACTATGTCAATCACCGCTGGCTGGGCGGCACCCTCACCAACTGGCGCACCATCTCCCAGTCGATCGCGCGCCTGCGCGAGCTGGAGGCGGTGCTCGAGAGTCCCGAAAGCTCGGGCCGGCCGAAGAAGGAACTCCTCGGCCTCACGCGCGAGCGCGGCAAGCTGGAGCTATCCCTGGGCGGCATCAAGGACATGGGCGGCATCCCCGACCTGATGTTCGTGATCGACACCAACAAGGAGGCGATCGCCATCCAGGAGGCGCGCAAGCTCAATATCCCGGTGGTGGCGATCCTCGACACCAACTGCGACCCGCAAGGGATCACCTACCCGATTCCAGGCAACGACGACGCGGCGCGGGCGCTGCTGCTCTATTGCGACCTGGTGGCCGATGCGGTGCTCGACGGCTTGACGGAGGGCCAGGCGGCCATGGGCGTCGATATCGGCGCTGCGGAGGCGCCGGTCGAGCCGGCGCTGCGCCGGCGCGCGGCCCAAGCCGCTCGACCGGCGGAAACCCCGTCGCCGACGCCAGAGCCCGAACCGGAACCTCAGCCCCAGGTCGCCGAAGCGGAGTTCTCGGAGGTCGCCGGCGGCGAACCCGCGGCCAGTTCGGAGGCGGCCATGGAGACCCACGGTCCGGCGCCGGACGAGGCTGCGCCCTGAGCCGCGACCCGACGGCGTCGGAGTTTGGCTCAAAACAGTTGCGTCCGCCTCGCCGAGGCCGACGACATGAGACATCGGATTGGAGGCACGGCCATGGCCGAGATCACGGCTGGCGCGGTCAAGCAACTGCGCGACACCACTGGCGCGGGGATGATGGATTGCAAGCGGGCGCTGGAGGAGACCAGCGGCGACTTCGAGGCGGCGCAGGATCTGCTGCGCACCAAGGGCCTCGCCAAGGCGGCCAAGAAGGCTGGCCGGGTCGCCGCCGAGGGCTTGATCGCCGTCGCCCTCTCCGACGACCTCAGGGTCGGCGCGGTCATCGAACTCAATTCCGAAACCGACTTCGTCGCGCGCAATGAGCTCTTCCGGTCGGCTGCCCGGACGATCGCCAAGGTGGCCCTCCGCGCCGGGGGCGACATCGCCGTGGTGCGCGAGGCGCGCACCGATAGCGGCCAGACGGTGGGCGAGCTCGTCACCGGCCTCGTCGCCACCGTGGGCGAGAACATGGAGGTGCGCCGCGCAGCGCGGCTCGGCGTCGGCTCGGGCGTGGTGGGCTGGTACGTCCACCCGACCGGCGACCTCGGCCGGCTGGGCGTGCTGGTGGCTCTGGAAAGCGCCGGCGACCGCGAAATCCTGCGCGAGGCGGGCCGAAAGCTCGGCATGCATATCTCGCACGCCAATCCGTTGGCGCTCACCGCCGAGGAACTGGACCCGGCGGTGGTGGCGCGAGAGCGCGCCATCTATGCCGAAACCGCCGCCCAGTCGGGCAAGCCGCCAGCCGTGGTCGAGAAGATCGTCGAGGGGCAGATCCGCAAGTTCTACGAGGCGCAGGTGCTGCTGAAGCAGGCCTTCGTCATCGATCCGGATCAGACCGTCGAGCAGTTCCTGGCGCAGACGGGCAAGGCCGCCGGCGCCGCCGTGGCGATCACGGGCTTCGCGCGCCTGGCTCTGGGCGAGGGCGTCGACAAGGCGCAGGGCGAGTCCCTCGCCGCCGAAGTGGCTGCGCTCAGTCCTGGCCGGTGAGGCAGGGCGCGGCGGTCTCGACCCCCGGGATCGCGCGCCCTCCCCATCGCGCGGCGCCTCGGCTATGCTGCGCCGAATCTGACCAGCGCCGAGACCTGAGAGCCGAATGCCCGACGCCGATGCCCGCTACCGCCGGGTTCTTCTGAAGGTCTCCGGCGAGGTGCTGATGGGCGACGAGCCGTTCGGCATCGACTTTGCGACGCTGGGCGCGGTCGCCGACGACATCGGCGAGGTGGTCCGCGCCGGCGTCGAACTTTGTCTCGTCATCGGCGGCGGCAACATCTTCCGCGGCGTCTCCATGGCCGGCAAGGGGATGGAGCGGGCCAGCGCCGACTACATGGGCATGCTGGCGACGGTGATGAACGCCCTGGCCATGCAAAGCGCGCTCGAGAAGGTCGGCGTCGAGACCCGGGTCCAATCGGCGATCCCGATGGACGCCGTCTGCGAGCCCTACATCCGCCGCCGGGCGTTGCGGCACCTGGAGAAGGGCAGGGTGGTGATCTTCGCCGCCGGCCTCGGCGCGCCCTTCTTCACCACCGACACGCCAGCGGCCCTGCGAGCGGCGGAGATGGGCTGCGACGTGCTCCTGAAGGGCACCAGCGTCGATGGGGTCTATACCGCCGATCCCAAGAAGGACTCCGCCGCCCAGCGCTACGAGCGGCTCACCTATCTCGACGTGCTGGCCCGCGATCTGCGCGTGATGGATGCTTCGGCGATCGCCTTGATGCGCGACAACGCGGTGCCGATCGTGGTGTTCTCGATCCGCGAGCGCGGCAACCTGATGCGCGTCCTGAGAGGCGAGGGCGTGCATACGACCATCGCCGAGGCTCGACGTGAGCAGCAATAGAAGGTGAGGCGCCATGGCCCAGACCGACAAGCCCAACCTGGCGCTATATCGTGAGCGGATGGACAAGTCCGTGGCCGCGCTGAAGGAGGAGTTCGGGTCGCTGCGCACCGGCCGGGCCAGCGCCTCGCTGCTCGATCAGGTGCGTATCGAGGCCTACGGCGCCAGCATGCCGATCAACCAGGTGGGCGCGGTCAGCGTGCCCGAACCACGCTCCATCACGGTGAGCGTCTGGGACAAGGGTCTGGTGGTCTCGGTGGAAAAGGCCATTCGCGCCGCCGGCCTCGGCCTCAATCCCGTGGTCGAGGGCCAGAACCTGCGTATCCCGATCCCGGCGCTCACCGAGGAGCGCCGCCGCGACCTGGCCAAGCTCGCCGGCCGCTACGCCGAACAGCAGCGGGTGGCGGTGCGCAACGTCCGGCGCGAGGCGATGGAGGAACTGAGGAGGGCCGAGAAGGACGCGGTCATCAGCCAGGACGAGCACAAGCGTCTGGAAACTGACGTGCAGAAGATCACCGACGAGGCGATCTCGCGCGTCGACGAGGCCTTGAAAACCAAGGAGCATGAGATCATGCAGGTATGAGCGTCCGGCTCTCGCCGCGGGACACGCAGCAGGGATCCAGCGTCATGTCGCGGCTGACCGGCTCCGATGAGCGCTCGCCGAAGTCCCTCGGCGACGGCGGTTCGGCGAAGCTGCACGTGGCGATCATCATGGACGGCAACGGCAGGTGGGCGACGCGCCGCGGACTGCCGCGCGCCTTCGGGCACCGGGCCGGCGTCGCGGCTTTGCGGCGCACGGTGGAGGCCGCGCCAAGCCTCGGAGTCGACCGGCTGACGGTGTTCGGGTTTTCCACGGAAAACTGGCGACGGCCGCCGCCCGAGATCTCGGAACTGATGAGCCTGATGAAGGCCTATTTCCATTCCGACCTCGCCCGCCTGGAGCGCGAGGGTGTCAAGGTGCGGATCCTTGGCCGGCGCTCTGGACTCGACCCCGAGATCCGCAAGATCGTCGAGGATGCGGAGGCTCGGACCGCTCACAATGACCGATTCGCTCTTCAGGTGGCGTTCAACTATGGCGGCCGGGCCGACATCGTCGACGCCGCCCGCGCCTTCGCGCGCGACCTGAGCGAAGGGACTGTGCGGCTCGCAGACCTCGACGAGTCCAGCTTCGAAGCCTACCTGTCGACAGCGCCCGCCAATGCGCCGGACCTCATCATCCGCACCAGCGGCGAGCGGCGGCTGTCGAATTTCCTGCTCTGGGAGTGCGCCTATTCGGAACTGGTGTTCCAGGACGTGCTCTGGCCCGACTACGGTCTCGAAGCTTTCAAGGCGGCGGTCGACGAATTCCACGCGCGCGAACGGCGCTTCGGCGCCGCCGTGGTCGATGCAGTCCTTGCCGCGAGCTAGACGCTTCGACTGGAACAATCTCGCGCTTCGGATCGTCTCGGCGGCCGTGCTGGCGCCGGCCGCGCTGGCCATGGTGTGGGTCGATGGCGCGCTGGCGCGTCCGTTCCTGGTGCTGGTCGCCGTCGCGGTCTCGCTGCTGTCGATCGAGTGGAGCTTGATGATCGCGCCGAGGGCGCCGGCGCGGGTGGCCGCGGTGGTGATGGTCACCGTGCTGACGGTGGTGTTTCTCACCTATGCGAGACAGGTCTGGCCGGCGCTGGGCGTCATCGCGTTCGGCGCGCTGGCCGCCGCCGCCGTCTCCAGGGGCCTGACGCCGCGGGCGGTGGATGCGGCCTATGGCGTGCTTTACATTGCGCCGGCCTGCCTGGCGATGGTGTGGCTGCGCGGATCGCCCGAAGGCGCGCGCTGGACCGTAATGCTGCTCGCCACCACCTGGGCCGCGGACATCGCCGCCTACGCGGTTGGCAATGCCTTGAAAGGACCCAAGCTTTGGCCGCGGCTGTCGCCGAAGAAGACCTGGTCGGGGTTCTTCGGCGGCCTGATCGGCGCCGCCCTGACGGCGATCGCGATCGTCAACTGGCGCCTGATGTATCTCTCCCTCGCCGGCGCCGCGTTCATCGGTCTGGCCTGCGGTCTCGCCACGATGATGGGCGATCTGTGGGAATCGATGTTGAAACGCAGGTTTGGTGTTAAGGATTCCGGCGATCTCATTCCGGGCCATGGAGGTCTCTTGGATCGGGTGGACGGACTGATGTTCGCAACCATCGTCTTTGCCGCGGCGCGGCTGATCGTGCGCTTCGGGTGGGCGCATTGACGCTCGCCAGAACCGTCATCGTGCTCGGCTCGACAGGATCGGTGGGCGTCTCGACCCTGGATCTGCTGGACCGGGCCGGCGCAGAAGCGGACGTCATCGCCCTCACCGCCGGCCGCAACGTCGAACTCCTGGCCGAGCAGGCGCTGCGCTGGCGTCCGCGCGTCGCCGTCATCGAGGACGAGGCGCTGCTGCCGCAATTGCAGGCCAGGCTCGCCGGCTCCAACGTCGGCGCCGCCGCCGGCGCGGCCGCCATCGCCGAGGCGGCGGCCATGGGCGCCGATTGGGTCATGTCCGCCATCGTCGGCGCGGCGGGATTGGCGCCGACGCTGGCCGCGGCCACGGCCGGCTCGACCATCGCCCTCGCCAACAAGGAGAGCCTGATCTGCGCCGGTCCGGCGCTGCTGGCTGCGGCCAAGGCGGCAGGTGGCGGCGTGATCCCGGTGGATTCCGAGCATTCGGCGATCTTCCAGGTGCTGCAGCCCGTCAGCGAGGGGCGGGTGCAAAGACTCATCCTGACCGCCTCGGGCGGTCCGTTCCGGAGTTGGACGCGGGCGGAGATGGCCGCAGCGACTCCCCAGCAGGCCATCGCCCACCCCAACTGGAGCATGGGTCCGAAGATCTCGGTCGACTCCGCCCAGATGATGAACAAGGGGCTGGAGATGATCGAGGCATCCTACCTCTTCGCAATGCCATCGGAGCGCATCGACGTCCTCATCCATCCCCAGTCGGTGGTGCACAGCATGGTGGAGTACGCTGACGGCTCGACCCTGGCCCAGCTCGGAGCGCCTGACATGCGCACCCCGATCGCCTGCGCCTGGTCATGGCCCGATCGCATCGCGTGGCCGGCGCCGAGGCTCGATCTGGCCGCCATCGGCCATCTGACCTTCGAAGCGCCCGACGAGACGCGCTTTCCGGCGCTCGCCATCGCCCGACAGGCGCTGGCGGCCGGCGGCGGCGCGCCGGCGGCGATGAACGCTGCCAACGAGGTAGGCGTCGCCGCCTTCCTGGACCGGCGTATCGGCTTCCTGGACATCGCGGCGATGGTTTCCGAGACTCTGGAGCGGCTGGACGGCGAGGGGGAGCTCACCGCCGACCAGGCAGCCGAACCGCTGGGCCGGGCCATCGCCATGGACGCCAGCGCCCGTCGGGCCGCCGCCCAAGTCCTGTCGCGATTTGCTGGCAAAGCCTGAAGCCGAAGCAAGGAGCCGTCCGGACCCATGTTGGCCCTCCTAGAGACTGCGGCGATCTACGTCCTGCCGTTCCTGCTGATCATCACCTTCATCGTGACCGTCCACGAACTGGGCCACTTTCTCACCGCGCGGGCCCTGGGCGTTGCGGTCGACCGCTTCTCGGTGGGCTTCGGGCGCGCCATCGTGTCGCTGCGCGATCGCTGGGGGGTAGAATGGCGCATCGGCTGGCTGCCGCTGGGGGGCTATGTGCGCTTCGCCGGCGACGAGAACATGGCGAGCGTGCCCGACCAGGACGACCTTGCCCAGCTTCGCGCCCGGATCGTCGCGCGCGAAGGCGTCGGCTCGGAGAAGCGCTATTTCCCGTTCAAGGCGCTCTGGCAGCGCGCTCTGGTGGTCGCCGCCGGTCCGATGGCCAATTTCCTCCTCGCCATCGCGCTATTCGCCATCCTGATCGGCGCCTTCGGCGAGCCGGTCGCCTCGACGACCGTCGCCAGGCTCAAGCCGGATTCGCCGGCCGCCGCCGCGGGCATCCGCCCCGGCGACGTCATTGCGGCGCTGAACGGACATCCGCTCTCCAGCCTGGACGACCTGGCGAGCTATGTGCAGGCGCGCGCCGGCGTGCCGATGACGCTGACGATCCATCGCGGCGCCAACACCCTCGACGTCGGCGTCACGCCTGCCGTCGCCGTCGAGAACAGCCCGGTGGGCGGCACGGTCAAGGTGGGCGAACTGGGACTCTATTCCGACGTGACGATGCGGCGCTACTCGCCCATCGGCGCGGTGGCGCGGGGCGCGCAGAAGACCTGGACGGTGGTGGCGGGCACCGGCGAGTATTTCAGGCGTCTGGTCGCCGGAAAGGCGGACTGGCAGGTCGTCGGCTTCGTCGGCGCCGCGCGCGCCGCCGGCGCGATCACCCAGCAGGCGGTCGATCTGTCGCATACCGAGCATATCGACCTTGGCCTCACCCTGGCCATGCGCTACCTCTATCTCGCCGCGGTCCTCTCGGTGAGCATCGGGCTGGTCAATCTCCTGCCCATCCCGATCCTGGATGGCGGCCATCTTCTCTTCTACGCCTACGAGAGCGTCGCGCGGCGGCCGCTGGCGGCGGCGGCGCAGGCGGCGGGCTACCGCGTCGGGCTTGCTTTGCTGGTCGGATTGATGTTGTTCACCACGTGGCACGACTTGCAAAGGTTGCAGGTGTTCCACTTCCTCGGCGCTCTGTTCTCCTGAAAACCAAAGAGTCACCGGCTAGTGATGACGCAACCGATGACAAGGACCCGCGCCCGTTGCGCCGCCCTGTTCGCAGGGGCCGCAATGGCGGGCGCCATGGCGGCGCTGGCGGCCCCGGCAATCGCCGCCGCCCAGGCCCAGCCCGCGGCCCCGGCCCAGCCACCGCCGCCGCCGCCGCAACAGACCGGGATCGTCGGCAGCATCGCCGTCGAGGGCAACGAGCGGATCGAGAAGCAGACCATCCTCTCCTATCTTCCGATCCAGGTGGGCGACACCGTGGACGCCGCCAAGCTCGACGTGGCGCTGAAGACTCTGACGCGCACAGGCCTCTTTTCGGACGTGCGCATCGAACTGAGGGGCGACACCCTGGTGGTCCAGGTGGTCGAGAATCCGATCGTCAACCAGGTGCTGTTCGAGGGCAATTCCAGCATCAAGACCGACAAGCTTCAGGACGAGGTGCAGGTGCGTCCGCGCGGCATCTTCACCAAGGCCAAAGTGGAGCAGGACGTCGGCCGCATCATCGAACTCTATCGGCGCGCCGGCCGCATCTCGGCCACCGTGACGCCGAAGATCGTCAACCTGCCGCAAAAGCGCGTCGACCTTATCTTCAAGATAGATGAGGGGCCAAAGAGCGGCATCATCAACATAAACTTCCTTGGCAACAGACAGTTCTCGAATAACGAGCTGGCAAACGTCATCGTCACCAAGGAAAGTCATTGGTATAAGTTCTTCACTTCGAACGACAACTACGACCCGGATCGGATCGAGTATGACCGCGAGCAGCTGCGTAAGTTTTACCGCGATCGCGGCTACTATGATTTTCGAGTGATCTCATCGATCGCCGAGCTCGCCCCGGATCAGAACGGCTTCGCGGTGACCTACACCCTCGACGAAGGCGCCAAATACCGGTTCGGCAAGTTGACCGTGGTCACCGAGCTGAAGCGACTCAATCCCGATATCCTGCGGGCGCTGCTGCCGATCCGCTCCGGCGAGACCTACCAGGATGATCTGATCCAGAAGGCGACCGACGCGCTCACCTTCGCGGCGGGCGCGGCCGGCTTCGCGTTCGTCGACGTGCGCCCGGAATACCATGCCAATCCCGACAAGCACACGGTGGACGTGACCTTCGACGTCAAGGAGGGGCCGAGGGTCTACATCAACCGGATCGATATCGTCGGCAACACTCAGACGCTGGACTACGTCATCCGCCGCGAGATGGCGCTGTCTGAGGGCGACGCCTACAACCGGGTGCTGGTCGATCAATCCAAGAACCGGATCAAGGCGCTCGGCTTCTTCAAGGACGTCGACATCACCACCGAACCGAGCACCGAGCCTGACCGCACCAACCTCCTCGTCAAGGTCACCGAGCAGCCCACCGGCGAGCTTTCCGCCAGCGCCGGCTATTCGTCCGTGGATCAACTGGTGCTCGATCTCGGCGTCTCGCAGTCGAATTTCCGCGGCCGCGGCCAGGACGTGCGTGCGCGCGTCGAGATCGGGTCACTGGACCAGCAGGTGGACTTCTCGTTCACCGAGCCAAGGTTCATGGGCTACAACGTCAGCGCCGGGTTCGACCTCTACTCGACGCGCTACAATTTCTCTCAATTCGCCTCCTACCAGAGCGCCCAGACGGGGGGCAGCGTCCGGTTCGTCTTCCCGCTCACGGTGAATTCGTCGATGGAGGCGCGCTATACCTTGCGCACCGACTCGGTGATCGTCGCCTCCAGCCTCTGCGCCCCCGGCGCGCAGCTGGTCTCGATCGTGCTTTGCGAGCAGCGCGGCACCTTCCTGACCTCGGCGTTCGGCTACAGCTGGCGCCTGGACAAGCGCAACGATCCGATCCTGCCGACGCGCGGCTACTACATGAACCTGTCGCAGGATCTCGCGGGCTTCGGCGGCAACGTGTTCTACCTTCAGACGATCGCGCAAGCCGGCTGGTATCATGGGTTCAGCAAGAGCTTCGTCCTCAGCGTCACGGGCGACGCCGGGTACGTCGATGGCTGGAACGGATCGGCGGTTCCCATCGAAGACCGGTTCTACAAGGGCGGGCTGAGCTTCCTCGGCTTCCAGGTCGCCGGCATCGGCCCACGCGACCTGCGCTTCCAGGACGCCCTGGGCGGCAAGCTCTACGCGATCGGCGAGGCTCAGCTCACGGTGCCCAACTATCTGCCGGCTCAATATGGCATCAAGACCGCCTTGGTCACCGACGTCGGCACCCTGGGGCTCCTGGACCGGGCCGAGAAGTTCGACGCCGCCACAAATCAGCCACTCACCAATGTTGTCGACAATCTGGGCCTGCGCGCATCGGTCGGGATTCGCGTCCAATGGAAATCGCCGATGGGTCCCCTGGAATTTGACCTCGCCGAGCCGGTGGTCAAAGAACCCTACGATCGCACCCAAGTCTTCCAATTCTCCACTGCCACGAGGTTCTGAGACACCCCATGAACTCACGATCAGTCATCGCCGCCGGCGCCTGCGCCGCTGCGATCGTCGCAATGGCCACTGCCGCCATGGCCCAGCCCGCCCGCCGCACGGCCAGCGAAGCCGCGCCGACCGCGGCGAACATCGCCCAGGGCCCACCGATCCCCGGCCTGTGCATCTTCTCTCCCAACGCGATCGTCAGCCAGTCCAAGGTCGGCAAGGTGGTGTTCGCGCGCCTGAAGGAACTCAGCCAGCAGGTCGACGCCGAGCTCCGGCCCGAGTACGAATCCATTACGACCGAGGGACACACCCTCGAAGCCCAGCGCGCCACCATGGATCAGGCCGCCTATCAGGCGCGGGGCGCCAACCTTCAGCTTCAGGCGTCCAACTTCGAAAAGAAGCGGGCGCTGCGCGCGCGCGAAATGCAGGCGACGCAGGAAAAGGCGCTCGACACCGTCGGCAAGGTGCTCAATCCCATCATGGTGCAGCTCTATCAGCAGCGGCATTGCAGCGTCCTCATCGACGGCGACGCCGGCGGCGTGAAGCTGGTGAATCCGTCGATGGACCTGTCGCCGGTCGCCGTCACCGCCCTCGACGCCAGGATCCAGACGCTCGCCTTCGACCGCGTGCATCTGGACAGCACGCCGGCTTCGGCCTCGGCGCCGGTCCGCTAGGACGACCGGCCCCGCCTTGATGCCGGATCCTCGGTTCTTCGAGTCCGCGGAGCCGCTCGATCTTGCTCAGATAGGCGCTCTGACGGGCGCCCGTTGCGCGTCGGCGGCCGGTCGCTCGATCGCCGCCGCTGCGGTGCTCGGGCATGCCGACGCAGCGTCGGTGAGCTTCTTCGAGGATGCGCGCCACACAAGCCAGGCGCGCGCTACCCGCGCGGGCGCCTGTTTCGTCAGAGAGGCCGACGCCGGCGTGCCGCCCGGCGGCTGCGCGGCGCTGATCACGGCCCTGCCCAAGGCGGCCTGGGCCATCTGCGCCGGGCGGCTGCACCGTCCCCGCTGTCCCGACCCGGCTGCGCCCGCCATCGATCCCTCCGCCGAAATCGAGGAGGGCGTCGTCCTCGGCCGGGGCGTCGCCGTCGGCGCCGGCGCCCAGATCGGCGCCGGGTCGGTGATCGGGCCCGGTGCGGCGATCGGACCCGGCGTCGCCATCGGCCGGGGTGCGCAGATCGGGGCCAACGCGGTCGTGGGCTTCGCCCTCGTCGGTGACGGCGTGCTGATCTGCGCCGGGGCCGTGATCGGCGAGCCGGGCTTTGGCGTGGCGGTCGGGCCGCGGGGCCTGATCGACGTGCCGCAGCTCGGCCGCGTCATCCTGCAAGACAACGTCACCGTCGGCGCGGGCGCCTGCATCGACCGCGGCGCCTTCGAAGACACGGTCATCGGCGAAAACACCAAGATCGACAACCTCGTCCAAATCGCCCACAACGTCCGCATCGGGCGCAACTGTGTGCTGGCGGCGCATACGGGCATCTCCGGCAGTGTCACGATCGGCGACGGCGTGCAGGCAGGCGGCCGGGTCGGCGTCGCCGACCACGTGACCATTGGGGCTGGAGCGCGTCTTGCCGCCGCGGCGGGCGTCATGCGCGATGTCCCGGCGGGGGAGGAGTGGGGTGGCTTCCCGGCCGTGCCGGTCAAGCGCTGGCTGCGACAGGCGGCGTGGCTCAGCCGGGCCGCCGGGGGAAGAGAGGGGCGGAAGGAACCATGAAGCAGGTGCCCGCCGCGGCGGCGACCTCGGCCGACATCGACATCCAGGAGATCCTGCGGCGAATCCCGCATCGCCCGCCCTTCCTGCTGGTGGATCGCGCCGAAGATTTCCACCCGCACCAGTCGCTCGTTGGCGTCAAATGCGTGACCATGAACGAGCCGTTCTTCATCGGGCACTTTCCGGAGAGTCCGGTGATGCCGGGAGTCCTGATCATCGAGGCCCTCGCCCAGACCGGCGGTCTCCTGATGTCAAAGTCGTGGGACATCGATACCGGTGGCAAGATCATCCTCTTCATGTCGGTGGACAATTGCCGTTTCCGTCACCCCGTGCGGCCGGGGGACGTGCTGAA
>Ga0307373_10005916_pt1 | contig 19684 bp, 20 predicted proteins | sample OX2MG_FD_202534 | JGI IMG/M metagenome (GOLD analysis project Ga0307373, IMG submission 202534) | Soil microbial communities from Risofladan, Vaasa, Finland - OX-2 | ecosystem: Environmental > Terrestrial > Soil > Coastal area > Acid sulfate soil | place: Finland: Risofladan, Vaasa | collected...
GTGGATGCCTTCACCGTGGCCACCGCGGCCCAGATCCAGCGGGTCCGGCGCACCGGCCTCACCTTCGCCCCCGAGGGAGGCACTTGGCGCATGCGCCAGGTGATCAACAAATTGATCCGCGAGGAGGACCTCTACGCCGCGGTGGACGCCGCGTTCAGCCAGGGGTGGAAGCGGGTCAAGCTGTACTTCCTGATCGGCCTGCCCACCGAAACCGATGAGGACACGCTGGGCATCGTGGCCCTGGCCAAGCAGTGCGTGGCCATCGGCAAGCGCTACCACAAGGGAGTCACGGTGACCGCCTCGGTGGGCGGGTTCGTCCCCAAGGTCCAGACCCCGTTCCAGTGGTTCGGGCAGAACACCATCGAGGAGCTGACCCGAAAGGTGCACCTGCTGCGCGATGCCGCCCGCCCGGTGCGGGGCCTCACCATCCGCTGGCACGATCCCAAGGCCACCGCGGCCGAGGGGATCGTCAGCCGGGGTGACCGGCGCATGGGCCCGGTCATCGAGCAGGTGTGGCGCCGGGGCGGAACCTTTCAGGAATGGTCCGAGTATTTCGACCTGCAGCTGTGGACCGACGCCCTGGCCGACCACGGGATGTCGCTCGAGGACACCGTCTACCGCCACCGGACCGAGCACGAAGTGCTGCCCTGGGACCACCTCTCGGCCGGCCTCCATCGCGACTTCCTGTGGCAGGACTGGGTCGATGCCCTGGCCCAGTACGGGCTCGAAGACTGCCGGTGGACCCCCTGCTACGACTGCGGGGCCTGTACCGGTTTCGGCATCGAGCACGTGGTGGCCTCGGCGGTGCCTCCGGCCGGCGGCAGCCAGGGCACGGGGCAGGATCTCTCGATGGGGGGCCAGGTGCCGGTACGATTTCTCACCACGGTGCCATCCGGCGCCCTTCCGGCCCCCGGGTCGGATGAAGCAGCGGCCGTGCCGGTCGGAGAGGGGAGAGGCTGAGATGCGGATTCGTCTTCGCTTCGCCAAGCTCGGCAAGATCCGCTTCACCAGCCAACGCGACGTGGCCCGCATGTGGGAGCGGGCGCTCCGGCGTGCGGAGCTCCCTCTGGCCTATACCGTGGGCTTCTCGCCACGGCCACAGCTGAGTTTCGGGTTGGCGTTGCCCACGGGCTGCGAGTCGTTGGCCGAGTATCTCGACGTGGTGCTCGACGAGGCGAGGGCCGAGACGGCCCAGGTGGACGTGGCGTCCCTCCCCGGTCGCCTGACCGAGTTCCTGCCGGCGGGCATCGACGTGGAGGAGGCAGCGGTCGTGGAGCGGCGATCCACCTCGTTGCAGCAACAGGTGACCTCGTGCTCATGGACGATGTGGATGGCCGGGGTGTCGCGCGCAGAGCTGGAAGGGCTCATCGCGTCGCTCCTGGCTGCGGACACGGTGCCCATCGTGCGGGAGCGGAAGGGCCGAGAGGAGCACGACGACCTTCGGCCGTCCGTGCTGGCCCTGGCCGTTGGGCCGGCACCGGTGCCGCAGCACCGGGGGGACCGGCCGGGGGAGATCGCCGAGGGAGGCGTGCTGACGGTGGCGGTGGAGGCCGAGCTGGCCACCCAACCCCGCGGCGTGCGTCCGATCGAACTGGTGCGCGGCCTCATCGCCGTGTCAGGGCCGGCAGGAGACAGCCCGTCGGCGGGAGCGCCCGCCGACGGTGGCAACAGCGTGGGTACCCCGGTACTGGACCGGGCCTGCAGAACACAACAATGGATCGAGCGCGACGGCAACCGTGAGGAGCCCCTCGTACGCCGGGGGGACATCTCCGGGGTCGACCGCGCCATGCACGCTCTGGAGCGTGCGTCATGAGCAGTATCGGAAGGGAATTCGATGTCAGATGCAACGAGCGAGCCGCTACCGCAGGTGCCGGTGAATTCATCGGGATCGTCGACCGCGGCTCCGGAGAAGTCGGACCAGCCGAGGACGGGCGCCGGGGATGACCTGACCCCGGGCCCAACCGGCCCGGGCGGTGGCGAACGAAGCAGCGGGGATGGATCGAACCGGAGGCGGCGTGGCTCTCGTGGCGGCCGCGGGAGAAGTCGTTCCGGCTCCGCCGCCTCGGGCGAGGCCGACAAGGACGGTCCCTCCTCCGAGGGAGCCGGCACCGTGCCCACCACGAAGGCTGCCCCGGACACCGTGGTGCCGTTGGTGGCGCCCGAGCGTCCGAAGATCGGTGACAGCCGGCCCGGTCGCCCCCCGGTAGCGGGGACAGGGGCAGCCGCATCGCCTCCTCGGACCGGCAGCTCATCGGAGGGCGGTTCGTCGGGGGGTCGCAGCCGGACCCGCTCCGGTGGCGGAGGGCGGTCGCGACAGCGCAACGGCCCTTCGGGTCAGGCGTCGGCGGGGCGGGGAGCGCCCTCCGGCGGTTCCGGGGCCGCAGGATCGCCTCCCGCCGCGGCCGGCCAGGGCGCAACCGGCGGGACCCCACGCTCCGACGCCGGGCCGAAGACCGAGGGCCGGCGGGGAGGCCGTGAGCGGCGGGGCAAGGCAGTCGGGCGGTACATGATCTGTGTCCACGTCCGGCCGGAGATGACCCAGATCGCCCTCCTCGAAGGGCGCACCCTGGTGGAGCACTACATCTCCCGGGCCTCGGACGACGCCACCCAGATCGACGGCAACATCTACCGCGGCCGGGTCCAGAACGTGCTGCCGGGCATGGAGGCGGCCTTCATCGACATCGGCACACCCAAGAACGCGGTGCTCTACCACGGTGACGTCCGCTACGACACCGATGATGTCGAGTCGGGTGGCGCTCCGGGCCAACTCCGGATCGAGCAGCTGCTCCGGCCGGGCCAGACGATCCTCTGCCAGGTGACGAAGAACCCGATCGGCGCCAAGGGCGCCCGCCTTACCCAGGAGGTCTCGCTCCCGGGTCGGTTCGTGGTGCTGGTCCCGAACAGCACCGCCTACGGCATCTCGAAGCGGCTGGAGGACGCGGAGCGCAAGCGGCTCCGTCGGATCGTGGACGCCATCCGACCCGAAGGGCACGGACTGATCGTGCGGACGGCGGCCGCCGGGGCCAGTGCCGAGGAGTTGGGCAACGACGTCGAACGCCTGATGGAGCAGTGGGCGACCATCGCGGCCGAGGCCAAACAGGGCCAGGGGGCCGCGTTGTTGTACCGCGAGCCGGCCATCGCCGTGCGGGTCATCCGCGAGGAGCTGAACCGCGAGTACCGGGCCGTGGTCATCGACGACCTGGCCCTCTACGAACAGGTCCGTGACTATGTGGGCGCCGTCAACCCCGAGCTGGCCGATCGGGTGGAGTACTTCGATCCCACCGTCGAGGCCCTCCCGGTGTTCGAGCGGTACCACGTCCACGAGCAGCTGCACAAAGCGCTGGACCGGAAGGTCTACCTGCCGTCAGGTGGGTCCCTCGTCATCGACCGCACCGAGGCACTCACGGTCATCGACGTGAACACCGGCAAGAACGTCGGCACCACCAACTTGGAGGAGACCGTCTACCGCAACAACCTGGAGGCCGCCGAAGAGGTGGCCCGTCAGCTCAGGTTGCGGGACATCGGCGGCATCATCGTCATCGACTTCATCGACATGGAGATCAGGGAGAACCGCGACAAGGTGGGGAGTGCGCTGCGATCGGCGCTGGCCCGGGACAAGACCCGGACCCAGGTCTTCGACATCTCCGAGCTGGGCCTGGTGGAGATGACCCGGAAGCGGGTGTCCGAGGGTCTCATCGAGTCCATGTCCACAACGTGTGAGGTCTGCGAAGGGCGCGGGATCATCTTCGACGATCCTGAACTCTGAACCAGCTGTAGTAGAGTCGCATCCCTATGTACGCCGTGATCAAGACCGGAGGCAAGCAGGAGCGGGTGGCCGAGGGCCAGACCCTCCGGGTCGAATTGCTGGGGGAGTCCCCCGGCTCCGAGGTGACCTTCGCTCCGGTGCTGGTGGTCGACGGCGAGACCGTGCTGGCCACGCCGGCGCAGCTGGCCGGCTCGTCGGTCACCGCCACGGTGGTCGGGGAGGAGCTCGGGCCGAAGATCCGGGGCTTCACCTACAAGAACAAGTCGAACCAGAGCACCCGGTGGGGTCACCGCCAGCGGTACTCGACCATCGCCATCACCGCTATCAGCCCGGCCGGCTAGGCGGACCACGAACGAGCACGAAGGAGGAGTCCGGATGTCCAAAACCAAGGGTGGCGGCTCTACCCGCAACGGACGCGATTCGAACGCGCAGCGACTGGGCGTCAAGATCTTCGGCGGCACCGAGGTGAGGGCCGGGGCCATCCTGGTGCGCCAGCGGGGCACCAAGTTCCACCCCGGCCTCAATGTCGGATTGGGTGGCGACGACACGCTCTTCGCGCTCACCGACGGCACCGTGCAGTTCACCAGCCGCAAGGGCCGCAAGCTGATCGACGTCGTCGCCGGCGACTGATCACCGCCGCCCGGCCGCGGGCCTGGCCCGTGTCGCCTCACGGCACTCCCGAGTCCTTGCCCGCTCCTGATCCCACCCGCACGCTGGCCTTCGAAGGCTGCGTCAACTTTCGCGACCTGGGCGGCTACCGCACCGGCGACGGTCGGCGGATCGGTTGGCGTCGCCTGTTCCGGGCTGACGGGCTGAGCAAACTGACCCAGGCCGACCGCGAGCAGCTGGTCGCACTCGGGGTGACCACGGTGATCGACCTGCGCACGGTCGACGAGGCGGAGCAGCGGGGTCGATTCCCCGTCGACCTGGTTCCGGTGCGCTACGTCGATCTGCCCCTCACCGATGTGCTGCCCGCCACCGAGGAGCTCCCCTCGTGGAGCGAGGCCTCCTTCGTGGCGTCCCGCTACCAGCAGATGGTGGCCGAGGGTGCCCCGGCCCTGGCCGGGGCGTTCGAGGTCCTCGGATCGTCGGGGTCCCTGCCGACCGTCTTCCACTGCAGCGCGGGCAAGGACCGGACCGGGGTGCTCTCCGCGTTGATCCTGGCCTTCTTGGGGGTGCCCGACGAGGTGATCGTGGAGGACTACGCCCTGAGCGCGGCGGCCATGGACCGCCTGCTCGAGCGCCTGAAGGCCGAGTACCCCGACGCGGTGGACGAGGTGCAGCGCTACGCACCCGCCGTCCTGCAGGTCCTGCCCGAAACCATGGAGGAGTTCCTCGACACCCTGCGGAGCGAGTACGGGACCTACGACGCCCTGGCCGCCGAGCTCGGGGTCACCGATGCCGTCAGCCGGCTGGGCCGGGTCGTGCTCGAGGACGCGTGAACGCTCAGCCTCCCGGGACGGCCACGGTCGATCGGTAGGATCGACTCCCATGGTGGGCTTCGTCGATGAGGCGCAACTGCATGTGAAGGCCGGCGACGGGGGAGCGGGCGCGGTCGCCTTTCGCCGTGAGGCCCACGTGGACAAAGGGGGACCCGACGGCGGCGACGGAGGCCGGGGCGGCAACGTGTGGCTGGTGGCGACCACCAACCAGTCCTCGTTGCTGGGCTTCCGGGACCATCCGCATCGGCGGGGGGCCGACGGAGGCCACGGCGGCGGAAAGAAGAAGCACGGGGCCCGGGGGCCCGATCTGGAGGTGCCGGTTCCGGTGGGCACCCGGGCCAAGGGGCCCGGCGGCACCCTCCTGGTCGATCTGGTCAACGCCGGCGACCGGTGGCTGGCCGGTGAGGGCGGGCGCGGCGGACGCGGGAACGCCAGCTTCCTCACCAACCGACGCCGGGCCCCGGCCTTCGCCGAGCAGGGGGAGAAGGGACACGAGCAGTGGTACGACCTCGAGCTGGCCCTGGTGGCGGACGTGGCCCTGGTGGGCTTCCCCAACGTGGGCAAGAGCACCCTCATCTCGAGGATCTCCGCGGCCAAACCCAAGGTCGCCGACTACCCGTTCACCACCTTGGAGCCTCACCTGGGCGTGGTCCGGGCCGGTGATGACGGGTCCAACTTCACCGTGGCTGACATCCCCGGGCTGGTGGAGGGGGCCGCCGAGGGAAAGGGGTTGGGCCACCGCTTCCTCCGGCACATCACCCGGTCACGGGTCCTGGTGGTGTTGGTGGAGCTGGACCCGGTCACCGAGGTCACGCCGACCGAGCAGCTCCGGGTCCTCCTCGACGAGTTGGGCCGCTATCAGCCTGATCTGGTCGAGCGCCCCCGCCTGGTCGTGGGCTCCAAGGCCGACGTCGCCGGACCGGCCGAGGCGGGGTACGGCGACTTCCACCCGGATCTGGTGATCTCCGCCGTCACCGGGCAGGGGATCGCCGGACTGGTGGGGAGGCTCACCCAGCTGGTGGCCGAAGCCCGCAACGACCAACCCGTGGCGGAGGGCACCATCATCATCCATCGACCCCTTCCCGAGGGCTTTGCCGTGGAGCGCATCGAGCAGGGCGTCTACCGGGTGGTGGGTCGAGTGGCCGAACGGGCCGTAGCCCTCAACGACCTGACGTCCGACGAGGCGGCCGACTTCGTGCAGGGCCGGCTGCGCCGGCTCGGCGTGGACCGGGCCCTGGCCCGGGCCGGAGCCCGGGATGGGGATGTGGTCCACATCGGTGAGCTGTCCTTCGTCTGGTACCGCGATCAGCCCGAGTTCACGGGCGACGCCGGCGCCCGGCGCCGTCGATCGTGAGCGGGGCCACGCCGGGAGGCCACGGAGTCACCACCGGCACGGTGGTCGTGAAGATCGGGTCCTCGTCGGTGACCACCGGATCCGGCGGGGTCGACCCTTCGGCCATCGACCGGCTCGCCTCGGAGGTGACCGCGGTGCGATCGACCGGACTGCGAGTGGTGGTGGTGACGTCGGGGGCCATCGCCGCCGGATGGAGCGCCCTGGCTGTCGGCACGCGCCGACCCACCGATCTGGCCACCCTGCAGGCGGCGTCGGCCGTGGGCCAGCACCGTTTGATGCAGGTGTGGAGCGACTCGCTCGAACGATACGGATGCACCGCCGGCCAAGTGCTGCTGGCGCCGCTCGACTTCGTGCACCGAAGCCAGTACCTCCACGCCCGCCAGACCCTGACCCGACTGCTCGAGCTCGGCGTGGTCCCGGTGGTCAACGAGAACGACGCCGTGGCCGACGAGGAGATCCGGTTCGGCGACAACGATCGACTGGCCGCGCTGGTGGCCCATCTGGTGGGGGCGGAGCTCCTCGTGCTCCTGACCGACACCGCCGGGCTGCTCACCGAGGATCCCCGGCAGACCAGCGGTGGTTCGCTGATCGAAGAGGTGGTCGAGATCGACCACGAGCTCGAACGCATCGCCGGCGGACCGGGCTCGCAGGCGGGGAGCGGCGGCATGGGATCCAAGTTGGCCGCGGCGAAGATCGCGGTGTGGTCGGGGGTCGAGGCGGTGATCGCTGATGCATCCCGACCCGGGGTGCTCCAGGCGGTGGTGGGATCGGCACCGGGTGTCGGAACGCGGTTCCGCCCCCGGGAGCGCCGGCTGCCGGCCCGCAAACTCTGGATCGCATTCGCCATCGGTTCTTCGGGGACCATCGTGGTGGACGCCGGGGCCCGCCGGGCCCTGGTCGACCGGGGCCGGTCGCTCCTGTCGGCAGGGGTGGTCTCGAACCGGGGTTCGTTCGGTGTCGACGATGCGGTCGAGATCGAGGATCCGGACGGTCAGGTCTTCGCCAAGGGGCTGGTGCGCCACGCAGCGACGGAGTTGGCTGCGTGGGCCGGGCGGCGTTCGGACGAGCTTCCCGAGGAGGTCTCCCCCGAAGTGGTCCACCGCGACGACCTGGTGGTCCTCGACTAGGTCCTGGTGGGGTCGTCACCGGTGCTCGCAGCCTGGCAAGTACGCTGACACGGTGCGATCCAGCCACACGGCGCAAGCGAGCGCCACAGCGCGAGCCAGTGCACCCGTTCCGATGGTCGAACTCGGGCAGCAGGCCAAGGCCGCGGCGCGTCACGTGGCCCGTGCCTCGTCGGCGGCCCGCAACGAGGCCCTGGTCCGGTCGGCTGATCTGCTCGAGCAGCGGATCGAGCCCTTGCTGGCGGCCAACCGCACCGACCTCGAGCGGGCGGAGCAGGCGGGGGCCGACGCCACCTCGCTCGACCGTCTCCACCTCGATGCCGGCCGTGTGGGGGCCATGGCCACGGGGCTCCGCACGGTGGCGGCACTGCCCGACCCGGTGGGCGAGGTGGTGGAGGGGTGGGTCCGGCCGAACGGGCTGCGAATCGAACGGGTCCGGGTCCCCCTGGGTGTGGTCGGGATCATCTATGAGAATCGGCCCAACGTCACCAGCGATGCGGCCGGGCTGTGCCTCAAGTCGGGCAACGCCGTCCTACTCCGGGGCTCATCGTCGTCGGTCGCCACCAATGCCGTCATCGCCGCTGCGATCCGCGACGGTCTGGACAAGGCGGGCCTGCCGGTCGATGCGTTGGGGCTGGTCGAGGACACCAGCCGGGCCGCGGCGGTCTCGTTCATGCAACTCGAGGGCATCATCGACTGCCTGATCCCGCGGGGTGGGCCGGCACTGGTGGCCTCGGTACGAGAGCACGCCACGGTGCCGTTCGTCCTCGACGGAGCCGGCAACTGCCACCTCTATGTCGACCGGCACGCCGACCTGACCATGGCCGAATCGATCGTGGTCAATGCCAAGACCCAGCGGCCGGGCGTGTGCAACAGCGCCGAGACCCTGCTGGTCCACCGGGCGGTGGCCGAGGCCTTCCTGCCCCGCGTGGCCGCATCGCTCTCGGGGGTGACCCTGGTCGGAGACGCCGCCACCCGGGCGGTGCTCCCCGGCATCGGGGAAGCCACCGACGAGGACTTCGCCACCGAGTTCTTGGGCCTCACGCTGGCGGTCGGAGTAGTCGACGACCTCGATGGCGCCATCGACCACATCGCCCGCTTCGGCTCCGGCCACTCCGAGGCAATCGTGACCGCAGACCTGGCCACGGCCAATCGCTTTACCTCCGAGGTGGACGCCGCCGCGGTACTGGTCAACGCATCGACCCGCTTCATCGACGGTGAGGAGCTCGGGCTCGGGGCGGAGATCGGCATCTCCACCCAGAAGCTCCACGCCCGGGGGCCGATGGGCCTGCGGGACCTGACATCGATCAGGTACGTGGTGACCGGCAACGGGCAGGTGCGGTCATGACCGGCGTGGTCGACCCGAGCGGGGCACTCCGGTCACCGGACGAGATCAATTCCGGGTTTCCGGTGGCCGGCCCGCCCCGGTTCGACTCCATCGACGCGGTCCGGCTGGGCCTCGCTGATGTGCAGTACCTGGCCGACGACGGGATCGCCGGCGTGGTCTTTCTGGCCGACCGGCTGGCCAAGCCGGTGCTGGTGGAGGGGCCGGCCGGGACGGGCAAGACCGAGCTGGCCAAATCGGTGGCCCGTCTGACCGGCAGCCGGTTGATCCGGCTCCAGTGCTACGAGGGCCTCGACGAGTCCAAGGCCCTCTACGAGTGGAACTACAAGAAGCAGCTGCTCCGCATCCAGGCCGACTCGGGACAGGCATGGCAGGAGCTCGAGGAGGACATCTTCTCGGAAGAGTTCCTGCTGGCCCGGCCGCTGCTCGAGGCCATCCGCTCGCCGGAGCCGGTGGTCCTCTTGGTGGACGAGGTGGATCGCGTGGAGCTGGAGACCGAGGCCCTGCTGTTGGAGATCCTCTCGGAGTACCAGGTGTCCATTCCCGAGCTCGGCACGGTGCGCGCCACGCAGATTCCGCTGGTCTTCCTGACCTCCAACAACACGCGCGAGCTCTCCGAGGCGCTCAAACGCCGGTGCCTGTACCTGCACATCGACTACCCCCAGCTCGATCGGGAGCGGGCCATCATCGAGACACGGGTGCCGGGCATCAGCCAGTCGCTCGCCGATCAGGTGGCGCGTATCGTCCGGTCGATCCGGACCCTCGACCTGAAGAAGGACCCGTCGGTGTCCGAGACTCTCGATTGGGCCCGGACGCTCGTCGTCCTGGGGGTCCAGGCGATCGATGCCGAGCAGGCCCGCGACACGCTCCACATCCTGTTGAAGTACCAGTCGGACATCGATCGGGCGGCCAAGGAGCTGGCCGGGGTGAAGCTTCCCGACTGAGGTCGGACACCGTCATGCTCGACCTCCTGACCGGCTTCGTGACCGAGCTCCGGGCCGCGGGAATTCCGGTCTCGCTCACCGAGCACCTCGACGCGGCGGAGGCGCTGCGCCACGTGCCCATGGAGGATCGCGAGGCCATCAAGTACACCCTCGGCGCCAGCCTCGTGAAGTCGTCGTCCCATTGGCGGGCCTACGAGACGGCCTTCGAGATCTACTTCTCGCTGCGCGGGCCCGACTACCGGATCGACCCCGACGGCGCGGATCCGAACCAGCTGTCGGACGGCGACGAGTCCGGTCGGCTGAGCGGCCAGGGCGAGGGCCGCGGCCGCGGCCGGGGTGGGGGAAGCGGCGGGGGGGAGGGGATGACTGCCGAGGAGCTGGCCGACCTCCTGTACAAAGCGCTGCTCGGCGCCAACGACGCCATGATGGCCGCGGTGGCCCGGCAGGCGGTCACCCGCTTCGCCGGCATGGAGGCCGGACGGCCGGTGGGAGGCACGTACTACCTCTACCGGACGCTCCGGAACCTCGATCTCGACGGGATGCTCGAGCGTCTGGTGAGCCAGGCCCGGGCCTCCACCTCGGCGCTGAACGACGATGCCCCGGGGGAGCCCGGAGCCCCCGAGGTCACCCTGACCGCGCTCGAGGAACGGCTGCTCCGCGACGAGTTCCAGGCCCGTATCGATCAGCTCCGGCAGGAGATCGAGAACGAGATCCGCCGCCGTCTGGTGGCGGACCGGGGGAGCGAGGCCCTGGCCAGGTCCCTGCGTAAGCCCTTGCCCGAGGACATCGACGTGATGCACGCCACCCGCGAGGAGTTGGTGGCCCTCCGCAAGTCGCTCCGACCGCTGTCGCGCAAGCTGGCGGTCCGACTGGCCCGCAAGCGGCGCCACGGACGCAAGGGGCCGTTGGACTTCCGGTCCACGGTTCGCCACTCGCTGTCCACCGGCGGGGTTCCGGTGGAGCCCAAGTTCAAGTATCCCCGGCCGTCGAAGCCCGAGATCATCGTCATCGCCGATATCTCCGGGTCGGTGGCCTCGTTCGCCCGGTTCACACTCCACCTGGTGCACGCCATCAGCTCCCAGTTCTCCCAGGTCCGCAGTTTTGTGTTCATCGACGGAATCGACGAGGTGAGCCGGTTCTTCGACGGTGTCGACGACCCCGCCGAAGCAGTGCACCGGATCAATACCGAGGCCGATGTGATCTGGGTCGACGGCCACTCCGACTACGGCCACGCGCTGACCGTGTTCTGGGAGCGGTGGGGCGAGGAGGTCACCCCACGGAGCAGCGTGCTCCTGCTCGGGGACGCCCGCAACAACTACCACGCCTCCCAGGCCTGGGCGGTCAAGGAGCTGCAGGCCCGCGCCCGCCACGTGTATTGGTTGAACCCCGAGCCCCGGGCGTACTGGAACTCCGGAGACTCCATCGTGGGCGAGTACGCCGTCCACTGCGACGATGTGGTCGAGTGCCGCACCCTCCGCCAGCTCGAACAGTTCGTCGAGCAGCTGGCGTGACCTTCGACGACTGGTCGGGAGCCCGGGGCGAGGCCGCCCCACCCCGTCCGCCTCCGGGCATTCGCACCGTGAGCTCCCCGGGGGCGGGGGCCACCCGCCTGGTCCTGATCCGTCACGGCGAGGCAGTGTGCAATGTGTCGGGCGTGTGCGGTGGGATCATCGGGTGCCGGGGGTTGACCGAGCTCGGGCGGACCCAGGTGGCCGCTCTTGGTGACCGGCTGGAACGCAGCGGAGAGTTGGCCGGCGCCGACGTCCTCTATGCGAGCGTGCTGCCCCGGGCCATCGAGACGGCGATGGCGGTGGCTCCGGCGCTGATCGGGAGCGGGTCCGGCGGTCGGAGCCAACCGATGATGGAGCCGGTGACCGACTGCGGTCTCTGCGAGCTGCACCCGGGCGAAGCCGACGGGCTGACGTGGGCTGAGTTCACCGAACGATTCGGCGAGCTGGACTGGGACGCTGAGCCGGGACGGCCGATCGCCCCCGGCGGAGAGAGCTGGACCGGCTTCGTCCGCCGGGTGGCTGGGACGCTCGACAGGATCGTGGCCCACCATCCCGCCCAGCTGGTCGTGGTGGCGTGTCATGCCGGGGTGATCGAGGCGTCCGTGTTGGCCAAGGTACCGGTGGCCGGGGGGCTCGACGGCGCCCGCCTCCAGCTTCGTACCCGGCATGCCTCGATGACCACCTGGGAGATCGACGATGGCCGGTGGCGTCTGCTCGCCTACAACGACGCGGCCCACCTGAATCCCATCGGGTCCTCGATGGTCGCGGCCCGGGGGGCGTAACCCGCCTGACACTCGAGGCGGCGCGGGTTGGTACCGCGTCAGCGCAACGAGATGGCCGTCTGCTCCAGAGCGTCCATCTGCTCCTGCATGCCGCCCTCCATCCCTGACTCGATGATCGCATCGCGGACTGCCTGACTCGGACACTGGCTGTGCAACGTGAGCTTCGTGCGTCCATCCACGTCGGCGAACGTCGCCGTGTTCAGCGCGCCCCCGACATCGGGCATGCCTTCGAAGACCTCGGTGTAGACGATCCGTTCCTCGGGAACGATCTCGCGGTACTCACCGTGGAAGCCGACCTCGAATCCGGCGTTCGCGGTCATCACATACCGCCAGGTCCCACCGACTCGCAGGTCCAGTTCGGCGATGGTGACTTCGCCGCGCTGTCCGCTCCACCATCGCTTGACCAAGTCGGCCGTGGTCCAAGCCTGGTAGACCAACCGTCTCGGCGCGTCGAACTCCCGCACGATGAGGATCTGATCATCGGTCGGTAGTGTCACCTTCGCCGCATCGCTACTGGTCGCTGTCATCTGCTCGCTCCTTTGCTTTGAGTTCGTCCAACACGAGATCAAGCCGGTCGAACCGTTCCGACCACGAGCGCTCGTAGGGCTGGACCCAGTCGTAGATGGGTTTGAGCGCGGGGCCATTGATCCGGTACAGCCGCTGCCGTCCCTCGTCACGCACGGCAACCACGTCCACTTCCCTCAGCACCCGCAGGTGTTTGGAGACCTGTGGTTGCGCCAGCCCCAGCAACACCACCAGGTCGTTGACGGGCCGTTCCCCGTCAGCGAGGAGGTCGAGGATCTGCCGACGCCGGGGCTCGGCCACGGCATTGAAGGCGTCGGCTGTCGTTGCTGCACGGGCCATAACTCAATCATATGCTGATAGCGGTATATGTCAAGGAAATGGCGAGCACCGGGGTCGGCCGGAACGGATCGATGCTCCAACTGAGGCAATCTGTACCGGTGGCGAATGGTCTGCTCGAACACCACATCGTCTGGCACTGCGCGTTGCTGGCGAGCAGCGAGCACGCGTCGCTACTCGAGCAGGAGGACGACCATCGACTGCGGGGGATCGTTGTCCTCCCTCGTGGGGGCGCTCCTTGCCACATCGACTACGAGGTCATCGCCGACCGCGATTGGCTTCCTCGGGTGTGCGTCGTGGCCGTCACCCTTCCGGGGGAGGTCCGCAGGATCGAGCTGACGTCCGACCCCGTCGGCCGATCGGACCTGGACGGGAGGGCGGCACGATTCCTTGACGGGTGCGGAGACATCGATCTCGGCTGGACACCTGCGACCAACACCATCCCCATTCGCCGACTGGGGCTCGAGATCGGAGAGACAGCCAGCACCCTCGCGGCCTGGGTTCGATTCCCCGAGCTCGACGTCGTTGCCAATGCGCAGCACTACACCCGCCTGGCGCCAGATCGATGGCGTTACCGTTCGGGCGACTACGACTTCGAACTGGTCACGGATGTGACCACCGGACTGGTCCTGGCCTACGGCGACGACCTCTGGCAGCCGGCCGCGACTGAACTGCAAGCGCACGAGTAGCCACCGAGCAACACGCCGGTTGCGCCGCTAGCAGGCGTAGTCGTTGTCGTAGCTGGTGTTCATGCCACCGAGCGGGGTGGGGACCGACGGCGAGCTGTACTGCACGATCTGGACGGGACCGGACGGGAGGCCCGAGTAGATGGACTTGACGTTCTGGCATGTCACGGCAGGATCGAGACCCCAATCGGCCGCCCAGTAGGGAGCCGGCGGCGAGTAGTTGCCGACGATGTTGCTCCAGTTGCCGGGGCTGGCATAGATGCCCACGCCGTTGAGCCCCTCGAAATGGAGCCCGTCGATGGCTCCCTGGACCAAGGCGGCGTTGGCGCCGTCATCGGAAGACCAGTACGCAGCCTTGTTCTCCACGTCGAGCCACCAGCCAACTGAGGTGTTAACGCCGGCGTTGGTGGCCTTCTGGAAGGCGTCAAGCGCGGCGTTGAAGCCGTAGTTGCAAGCCCCGGGGTTGGCGCTGCTTGCGCAAGCCGGATCGTTCGACTGAGCCGCGGTACCGAACGTGAGGAAGACGTAGAGATTGAGTCCGCCCCCGGCCCACTGCGCCTCGGAGGCCAGGTACGGATTGAAGCCGAATGATGCCCCCGCTACCTGCACGATCCCAATGGTGTGGGGCTGGGGAGGGTAGTTGCCGGCCTGGAAGTTGGAGATGTCGTATCCGAAGCTCCCCGATTGATAGGAGGAGCCGGTGAAGTTCCCGGTGCCCGTGGCCTGGGCCATGCCCACCACCGGTCGGTTCACCACCTGTGGCGCCGATCCCCAGTAGGTGGCGTCTCCGAACGAGCTCACTGCGCCGTTGTTGTTGGCAAACCAGTAGCCGCCGCCGTCGGCACTGCTGGTGATGGCAACGATGGGCCGACCTTGGGGGACGTTGCCGAGTGAGCCGTCGAACCCGCCGTCACCGAAGGCGAAGACTCCTCCGTCGGACGCAGTGAACCAGTAGCCGTGCCCGGAGGGTGAGGCGGTCATCCCGACGATGGGCCTGTTCAGGTGGATGGCTCCGGTGGAGCCGTAGAAGGTGGCATCTCCGAACGAGAAGATCCCACCGTCCGATGCCACCAACCAGTAGCCGCCGCCGTCCGGCGTGGCGGCCATGCCCACGATGGGTTGGTTGAGGTGCTGGTTGCCCATCGAACCGTGGAAGGTGGCATCACCGAACGAGAAGATCCCACCGTCCGATGCCACCATCCAGTAGCCGCCGCCGTCCGGCGTGGCGGCCATGCCCACGATGGGTTGGTTGAGGTGCCGGTTGCCCATCGAGCCCTGGAAGGCGGCATTGCCGAAGGCGAAGACCCCGCCGTCGGATGCCACCAACCAGTAGCCGGCGCTGTTGGTGTCGCCGGCCATCCCCACGATGGGCTGGTTCAAGTGAATGTTGCCGGTCGATCCGTAGAACGGGGCACCACCGAAGGCGAAGATGCCCCCGTCGGATGCCACCAACCAGTAGGCCGACACCGAACCGAACGCCTTGGCGGTCGCCGGACCGCCTGTCGAGGCCGACGCACCTGAAGGCAGCGCCATCGATCCCAAGAGGCACAACACGCCGAGTGCCGCTGCCCCCACCGTCCGCAACGAGGTTCGCCGCCCCGGGCCGGAACGGTCCGAGGCGTGGCGCGGGGACTGGGTCCAGGGCATGGTGAAGGGCATCTCCAGGGTTCGATTGGTGGCGCCAGCCGGGAGCACAGCGTAGGCATTCCGTGCCAAATGGCCCCGTGCGCCGACACTTCGGGCTGGTCCAGTCTCCTAGCTGGGGGTGGACGGGTCAATGACCCACTGGTCAGCGGCGCACCAGCTCAATGCCTACCTGGTCAGCGACGCAGTAGCTCAGCCCCCACCTGGTCAGCGACGCAGTAGCTCAGCGACACCGAACGCCAGATCGAGGGATTGCCGGCCGTTCAGGCGTGGATCGCACGTCGTGGTGTAGCGCTGGTGGAGCTGGCCCTCGACGATGTCCTCGACCCCGCCCAGGCATTCCGTGACGTCGTCCCCGGTCAGTTCCACATGGACCCCCCCCGCCCATGTGCCGGCCTCGAGGTGGGCACGGAAGAACCCCTTGATCTCGCCGATGATGTCGTCGAACCTCCGGGTCTTCTGGCCTCCTTCGGCGGTGAAGGTATTGCCGTGCATCGGGTCACAGACCCAGAGCACCGGGTGACCCTCGTCGCGGACCGCTCGAAGCAGCGGCGGGAGCGCGGTGTCGACAGCGTCGATCCCCATGCGGGTGATCAGGGTGAGGCGACCCGGGATGCGGTCGGGATTGAGCTTCTCGCAGAGGCCGATCACATCGTCGGGCGACGCGGCGGGCCCGACCTTCGACCCGACCGGGTTGTGGATGCCCGACAGGAACTCGCAGTGCGCCCCGTCCAGTTGTCGGGTGCGATCGCCCACCCACAACATGTGCGCCGAACAGTCGTACCACTCGTCGGTCAACGAATCGCGACGAGTCAGCGCCTCTTCGTAATCGAGGATCAGCGCCTCGTGGCTGGTCCAGAAGTCTACCTGATGGAGCGTGTCCTCGGCGGTGAGGTTGATGCCGCATGCAGCCATGAACCGCAGGGCCCGGTCGATGCCCTCGGCGATGTCCTCGAACTGCTGGCCTTCGGTGGACGAGGCCACGAACTCCTGATTCCACGCATGGATCTGGCTGAGGTCGGCGAAGCCGCCCTTGGTGAAGGCCCGAAGCAGATTGAGCGTCGAGACAGACTGCTGATAGGCGGTGACCAACCGACCGGGGTCCGGGATACGCGCCTCCCGCTCAGGCAGATCGTCGTTGACCATATGGCCCCGGAAGGAGTCGAGGACCTGGCCTCCCACTACCTCGGTGGGCGAACTGCGGGGCTTGGCGAACTGCCCGGCGATGCGGCCGAGCTTGACCACCGGAACCCCGGCGCCGTAGGTGAGCACCACGGCCATCTGGAGGATGATCTTGAGCTTGTCTCTGATGGCGTCGGCACTGAACTCCGTGAACGACTCGGCGCAGTCCCCGGCCTGCAGGACGAAGGCCTTGCCCTGAGCCGCATCCCCGAGCCCACGGGTCAGGTGTCGTGCCTCGCCGGCGAAGACCAGCGGTGGAAGCCGGGTGAGTTGGGCGTGGACGGCCTTCAACTCCGCTTCGTCGGGCCATACCGGCTGCTGGGCGGCTGGTCTCGATCTCCAGGAATCGGGGAGCCACTGCGGTGATTGGGGAGGACGTGCCACGCCAACAGCGTAAAGCGTCTGGCCCTAGGCTCGGGCCATGGCTCCTTTCCGATTCGGCGTCCAACTGTCCAAGGCTGACTCCGGCGCCGCGTGGCGGGACACCGTGCGGAAGATCGAAGGCCTCGGGTACTCCACCATGTTCATCCCCGACCACTTCGAGGATCAGTACGGTCCTCTCGTGGCCCTGACCGTGGCCGCCGAGGCGACGACCACGCTCCGGGTGGGCTCGCTGGTGTTCGGCAACGACTACCGGCACCCGGTCGTGTTGGCCAAGGAGATCGCCACCCTCGATCTGTTCTCAGAGGGCCGGGTGGAGTTCGGACTCGGCGCGGGCTGGATGACCAGTGACTACGAACAGTCGGGGATGGCCGAGGACGCGGCCGGGGTGCGCATCACCCGGATGGCCGAGAGCCTGGCCATCATGAAGTCGCTCTGGTCGTCCGGCGAGGCCACCTACCAGGGCCAGCACTACCAGGTCGCCGGAGCCCTCGGTGCGCCGATCCCGGTCCAGCGCCCCCACCCGCCCATCATCATCGGAGGTGGCGGCCAGCGGGTACTCGGCATCGCGGCGCGGGAGGCGGACATCGTCGGGGTGAATCCCAGCCTTGCCGCCGGACGCATCGGCCCAGAGGTACTCGAGACCACCGCGGCCGAGTACTACCACCAGCGGATCGAGTGGATCAGGAAGGCCGCCGGTGCCCGGTTCGATCAACTCGAGCTGCAGGTCCTGACCTTTCTGGTGCAGATCGTGCCCGATCGTCAAGAGGCCATCGACAAACTGGCCGGGTTGATGTCGGTGACACCCGAGCAGGTCGAGGGTTCACCGATCGCTCTGATCGGCACCACCGATCAGATCAGGGAAAGCCTCATCCAGCGGCGAGAGGAGTTCGGGTTCTCCTACATCGTCGTCCACGAAGCGGAGATGGAGGCACTCGAACCTGTGGTGTCCGCCCTCGCCGGCACGTAGGAGTGGGCACGAGGGCCTCCCGTGTCGGCATCTTCGGTGGCACCTTCGATCCCATCCACACCGCCCACCTGGAAGTGGCGGAGGTGGTGCGATCGACGTTGGGAATCGACCGGATGCTGATGGTGGTGGCCAACCGGCCGTGGCAGAAGGTCGAGGAACGGCCGGTCACACCGGCTAAGGATCGCTTCGCCATGGTCCAGGCGGCCGTGGCCGGGTGGCCCGGGTTGGAGCCAAGCCGGATCGAGATCGACCGTGGAGGCCCCTCGTACACCATCGATACGGTCCGCCAGCTGAAGCTGGACCATCCGGGGATCGACCTCACGGTGGTGGTCGGGTCCGACGTCGTTGCCACCCTCACCACCTGGAAGGACGCCTCGATCCTCTCCGCCGAGGTGACCCTGGCCGTGGTGGGCCGGCCCGGCGTTCCGCCGGTCGACCCGCCGCCGGGGTGGAGGGCGATCAACGTGCCGGCGGCTCAGTATGACGTCTCGAGCACCGACCTCCGGAGGCGGCTGGAACAGGGAGATCCGGTCGACAGCCTGGTGCCCGAAGCGGTGATCCGTTGCATCGAGCAGCGGGGTCTGTACGCTACGGAAAGATGACTGTGCGGATGACGCAGACCGGGTCAGGCTCCACCCCACAGTCCGATGCGCCGCACCAGAACCACCCTGAGCCCTTCGGTGGCGCAGCCCCCGAGGCTCGAACCGACGGTCGCCGCGCCCTTCGCGAGGCCCGCAGGCATCGGCGGCGCCTGGCCGTGGGCTGTGCGGTGCTGGTGGCGGTGTGCCTGGTTCTCACTATCCTGATCGTGGATCTGGCTCGTACCCGCACCTCGGGGCCCCAAGGTGCCGCGCCCACGTCGATGCCGCCGTCACCAGGTCCGATCGTTCGTCCATCCGCGTTACCCATGCTCCAGGCCATCGAGACACGAGGCGCCACGGCGCCAGAGGGAGGCAACCGTTGACATCAATCAGTACCGCACCGATCGTCGGGCCACCGGGCCCGTTCGTTCCCGAGGAGTGCATCGTGGCGGCGCGCGCCGCGGACGCCAAATCGGGGGAGGCCACCGTCATCCTGGCCATGGGCGAACTGCTCGGGCTCACCGATGCCTTCGTGATCACCAGCGGTCGGAATGCCCGGCAGGTGAAGACGATCGTCGACGAGGTGGAGCGGCAGGTGAGCCAGTCGGGTGGGCGAAAACCGGTGCGGGTGGAAGGCCTCGACGACGCCCGATGGGTACTGATGGACTACGGAGACTTTCTGGTACACGTCTTCCTCGACGAGGCGCGCCAGTTCTACGACCTCGAACACCTGTGGATGGATGCCCCCCGGATGGCGTGGGCGGTGAGCCCGTCGTAGTCCCGCTCGCCTGACCCGCTCAGAAGATGATGGGCGCCACAGTCTGGTAGGAGGTCGCATCGACCGGTCCCGGGACTTGGGCGCCGGTGCCGATCGGGACATCGATCGGTTGCCCGGCGATCTGGAAGACCACGCCGGTGACCCCGGGCTGGGCGGTGGCGGTGAACACGATCTGGGCGATGGCCAGAGTTTGATTGGGACCGACCACCTGGACGGGGTTGGTCGTGAAGTTGACGGTGGCGATGCCGCCGGTGACCGTGGCGGACACCTTGGTCGTGGTCAGAAAGCTCTGCAGTCCCGCAGAGGACTCCGTGGCCGTCGGCCCGTCGAGCA
>Ga0307373_10005919_pt1 | contig 19681 bp, 18 predicted proteins | sample OX2MG_FD_202534 | JGI IMG/M metagenome (GOLD analysis project Ga0307373, IMG submission 202534) | Soil microbial communities from Risofladan, Vaasa, Finland - OX-2 | ecosystem: Environmental > Terrestrial > Soil > Coastal area > Acid sulfate soil | place: Finland: Risofladan, Vaasa | collected...
TTCAGTCGGTAGGAAAGAGCCTTCCTCCATTTGACAGACAGTTTGCAAGCTCGCCGTAACTTATGTTTGCTGCCAACGTCGGCGAGCCGTTGTGTGGCGACTATCACCCAGGACCGATTCGTACCATTCGCGCTTCGCAAGCCGGCAGATCCAACGCACCGACATAGGGGAGAAAAAACATGAGCAAACGAGTCGGTTTTTACATCATGGTAGCGTCGTTGTCATTGATCGCGCTGGTGAGCGCAGGCACGGCCGGAGCGCAAAATACCAACTTCGGCACCGGGGCGCTTCCCAGCGCCTCGGCCAGTGATTTGTACGACAGCGCGTTCGGATTCGACGCGCTCAACAGCCCTACCTCGGGCGCTTTCAATACCGCCCTTGGTGCTGATGCGCTCTTCAGCAACACCACCGGCGACGACGACACGGCCGCCGGCGTCAATGCGCTGCTTAACAACACCACCGGCGTCGATAACACCGCCAGCGGAGCGGGCGCCCTCGCGAGCAACACCACCGGCAGCGGCAACACCGCCGCCGGCGTCAATGCGCTGCTTAACAACACCACCGGCGTCGATAACACCGCCAGCGGAAGCCTCGCCCTCCAGACCAGCACCACGGGCAATGACGACACCGCCAGCGGATTCCAAGCGCTGTTTAGCAACACCACTGGCGCCAAAAACACTGCCAGCGGGGCGCTCACCCTCGGGAACAACACCACTGGCAGCAACAACACCGCCAGCGGGGACAGCGCCCTCCTGACCAACTTCACAGGCAGCAACAACACCGCCAGCGGATTCGAGGCGCTATTTAATAACGCCGCGGGCAACAACAATACCGCGGTCGGCTATAACGCGCTGCTGAACAGCACTGGCAATCACAACATCGCACTGGGTTTCAACGCTGGCGTCAACCTCACTAGCGGAAACAAGAATGTCGACATCGGAAATCCGGGCGCGGCAGCGGAGTCGGCGACGATTCGAATCGGCAAGGAGGGCATCCAGACCGCCACCTACGTCGCGGGGATTTCCGGCAGCCTGGTCACCGGCGAGGCGGTGATGGTGAGCAACACCGGCCAACTGGGCGTGGTGCTGTCCTCGGCGCGCTACAAACGCGATATCCACGACATGGGCCAGAGCAGCGACAACCTGATGAAATTGCGCCCGGTGACCTTCCGCTACAAGGCCGACCCGGCGGGAACGCTGCAATACGGGCTGGTCGCGGAAGAGGTCGCGAAGCTCTATCCGGAGCTGGTGACGCGAGGCATCGACGGGCGGGTGCAAAGCGTGCGTTACACGGTGCTGACCGCGATGCTGCTCAACGAGTTGCAAAAGCAGGCCGGAGAAAATCGCAAGCTCGCGGCAGCGGTCGCGGAACTGAAGACTAACCAGGATAGTCAACGGGTGGCCTTCGAGCATCGCTTCGCGACGCTCGAGCGCGAGATGGCATCGAAGGCCGGCGGCGGTCAATTGGCGTCCGCCTTCAACCGGTAGGAAAGAGCCTCGGCACGCCGGACTCGTCTGCGAGGCTTCGATAGACCCGTTGCGGCGCCTCGCGGACGAGCCGCCGGATTCGGGTCTCGACGAGGCTCAAGAGTTCCGGGTTGTTGGAGCGTTTCCATAGGGAAAGGTGCAGGCCATGGCGAAACCGTATCGCGCCGAAGTGATCGGGTCGCTGCTGCGTCCCGAATATCTCAAGCAGGCGCGCAAGCGATGGGAAGCGCGGGAGATAAGCACGCGGGAGTTCAAGGAGGTTGAGGACCGCGCCGTCGATGAAATGATCGCGCTGCAGCAGAACTGCGGCGTCGATGTGATCACGGACGGTGAGATGCGGCGCACGCATTTTATCGCGCCACTCACCGACGTTATCTCGGGCGTAAAGCCGATTCCGGCGTTCACGCGCGTCTGGCGGCGTCCGCACGAGCGGAATCAGCAGGCCGAGGAGACCAATATCCAGGTGCAATACGCGGTGGTGGAAAAGATCCGCCGCACACGCTCGCTGACCAACGAAGAATTTACCTACGCCCGCCGAAGCGCGAAGAGGCCGCTCAAGGTCACCCTGCCGAGCCCGCTGATGATGACGCTCCGATGGTCGCCGCAATACTCGCGCGAGGCATATCCGGACCCGTTCGAGCTGTTTCGCGACGCGGCCGCGATCGTGCGTCAGGAGGCGCAGGAGTTAGCGGCGCTGGGATGCGAGTATATTCAGATCGATGCGCCCGAACTTGGCATGCTCTGCGACCCGGAGCGGCGCAAAGCGGACTTTGCCAGCCTCGGGATGGACCCGGATCGGCTCCTGACCGAGGGCATGGAGATAGTGAACTCGGTCGCGAGCGTTGCGGGCGTCTCGTTCGGGCTCCACGTCTGCCGCGGCAACAACAGGGGCTACTACGTCGGCGAAGGCGGTTACGAGGCGGTGGCGAAACAAGTGTTCAGCCGCGCCGGGAACTTCGATTGCTTTCTGCTGGAATACGACGACTGGCGGTCGGGTTCGTTCGAGGCATTGAGCGACGTGCCGCGGGACAAGGCGGTCGTGCTCGGCCTGATTTCGACCAAGCGTATCGGACTCGAGTCCGCCGCCGAGATCATTGGGCGGATCGACGAGGCGGCGCGCCATTTTCCGCGCGACCAGATGGGGCTCTCGACCCAATGCGGCTTCGGAACCGTATGGGAAGGTAATCCGATTCCGGAATCGACGCAGGAGGCGAAGCTCAGACTGGTGGCCGAAATCGCGACTCGGGTCTGGAGATAGCGACGTTCTGCCGATGGCACGCAGATTGCTGTCTGAATCCTTAACGCCCTTAATGCGGCAGCGAAGTTCGCGGGGAGCGGCGATGGTTTGGCGCCGGAAGGAGAACGGAAAAATGCGAGGCAACGGCACGCGTCTACCGGCTTTGATTTTCGGCGGTGTGGCAATGATTGCGGTTGGGGCATTCGCCCCGGCGAGGGTTTTCGCGCAACCTGGCGGTGGCGGAGCGGGCATGGGCGGCCATGGCGGCGCGGGCATGGGCCATGGTGGCGCGGGCATGGGCTACGGCGGCGCGGGCATGGGCCACGGCAGCGCGGGGATGGGCCACAGCGGCGCGGGCGCGGGCCGCAGCGGCAGGGGCATGGGTCACGGCGGCAAGGGCATGGGTCACGCCAATACCGGTGTGAAGATGAACGCAGCACACGCGAGTCATACGAGCAATCACGTGGGTCATAGGGGCACCAGCAGGGGCCGAGCGGACATGGTTAAGGACAAAACGGGCACGGGCATGCATTCGGGCGGCGCGAATATGGGTAATGGAGGCAGCGCGGCCAAATCAGACATGCATTGATACGGAACGCCACGGGATCCGTGCAATCGATACAAGGTGTTTTGCGGTTCCGACATATGGGTAAAGAATGCGAACGTCTAGCGATGACGCAGCGGTGCTGCGCAACGTGACGATTTAATGCCGAAAAGCTCGGCGACCTCCGCCCGTCAATTGCCGGTCTACAAACCTACGCCCTGCGCGCCCTCGTTATGTAACAGACAAGAACTGGCTCCGGACGAGTTGCGGCGGCGGTAGAATTTTCCCTCGAACGATGAGAGACTTTCGCCCTGTTTTGGGCGATTAACCTTGTAAAACATCGGATTTCCGCTGATGGCATAGCGGTTGCTTATTGATCTCGATGCGGCAGCGAACGTTCGCGGAAAGCCGCGAATCTCCCGCCGGAAAGGGAGAAAAACATGCGATGCGAAAGCAGACGTGTACGAGCATTGATTTTCAGCGGCCTCGCAGCGATCGCGATTGGAGCGTTGCCGCCCGCCATCGTTCGAGCCCAGATATCTGGTGGAGAGGAATCCGGCGGAATACGCAAGGCTGGCAGGGTCCAAGGCGCGGTTGGGAGCCAACCACTCCAGAGCCAATCGGGCGACGGCGCGACGCCCTCGCGGGCCGGCGGGGCGCAGGCGAGCGCGCGGCGACGCTCAAGAGCCTTGTCGGGCGTCGATGTCGGCAATGGCAGCAGCGCACTACCGCCGGGAACCTACACCGCCGCAGGCTCTCCGGCTAATGCGGCCGGGGCAGCGACCGGCGTAACCGACTCGCGGCGGTGAACTGATTACGGGCGGAGTACGTAATGGGGCGGGCGCGATCGCCGCCGCGCGCCCCCGTTACTCATTTGACTATTGTGACTATTGTGGCTGCGCGGTCCGTTGTTGGGTTCAGCCTTTAGGCAGGCCGAGCTGGCGCTCGCCCAAGATATCTGTGCTGCGCAACGTGACGATTTGATGCCGAAAAGTCCGGCGACCTCCGCCCGTCAATTGCCGGTCTACAAACCCGCGCCTTGCGCGTTTCTCTGTATATAACATAGAGAACATCGTCCCGGACGAGCGGCGGCGGCGGTAGGATTTTCCTTCCGAACTATCTGGACTTTCTCGGCGTTTCATCAATAATCGCAGTGAAATCGTGACTTCTTTCGATGGCACACGGGTTGCTGCCTTAGCTTTATACGGCAGCGAGGTTCGCGGAAGGGCCGCGATGATTCGGCGCCGGAAGGAGAAGAGAAAATGCGACGCAAGAACGGGCGAATACCGGCCTTGATTTTTAGCGGTCTGGCGACGATTGCCGTTGCGGCATTCGCGCCAGCGATGGTGTTCGCGCAAGCCGGGGGCGGCGGTGGCATGGGCGGCGCGGGCGCCGGCATGGGCGGCGCGGGCGCCGGCATGGGCGATAACGGATCTGGCATGGGCGGCGCGGGCGCGGGTATGGGCGACCCGCAGGGCGGAACGGGCGCTGGCGCAGGTCAAACGGGCTCAAGCATGGGCCGAACCGGCGCCGGCATGGGCGAAATGGGCCCGGGTGCCAATTCAGGGGGCGCTGATATCGGCAATGGCAGCAGCGCGGTGCCTCCGGGTACGGAATCGGGCGCAGGCTCAGCGGGTAACGCGGCAGGGGCAGGCACAGGCGCGTCCGACAGTCGCTGACAGGGAGCGAACGGGGGCGGGCGCGAGATCGATGTCGCGCGCGCCCCGTTACTCATTTGACTATTGTGACTATTGCGGCTGCCGCCGGGTTCAACCTTTGGGGAGGCCGAGCTGGCGCTCGCCCAGGATATTGCGCTGGATCTCACTGGTGCCGCCCGCGATAGTGTATTGACGCGAACTGAGCACCCGATTGAGCCATCGGGGCGCGTCGGGCACCTCCGAAGTTGGATCACCGAGCAGCGCGAACTGGCCGAGCAGCTCGCTCGCAAAGCGCGCAATTGCGACGCCGAGCTCGGACCCGGCGAGTTTGAGCACCGAGCCCTCGGGGCCGGGCGGCAGTCCCTTTAAGCGGCGCGTGAGCGAGCGCAGCCGGGTATATTTGAGCGCCTCGCACTCCATCATGAACTGGCTTAGCTGCTGGCGGACCCATCCTTGCTCCCACGCCGGGCGGCCGTCGATTTTGATCATCCGGGCAAGTTCGGCAAGACGCCGCACTTGGGCAGAATGGCCGCCGCCACCCGCCATCCCGCGCTCGAAGCCGAGCGTGGTCATCGAGACCTTCCAGCCCTCGTTGAGCGGGCCGATGAGATTTTTGCGCGGCACCTGGACGTTGTCGAAGAAGACCTCGTTGAAATGGCGATGCCCGTTCATCACGACCAGCGGGCGCACCTCGATACCGGGACTCTTCATGTCGACGATCAGATAGCTGATTCCCTTGTGCTTGGGCGCCGCGGGATCGGTTCGCACCAGCATGTAGATGCGATCAGCGAAATGGGCGCCCGAGGTCCAGATTTTCTGTCCGTTGACGACGAAGTAGTCGCCGTGGTCCTCGGCGCGGGTCTGCAAGCCAGCAAGATCGGAGCCGGCGCCGGGTTCGGAGTAACCCTGGCACCAGATATCGTCGCCGCTCAGAATCCGCGGCAGGTAATACTTCTTCTGTTCGTCGGTGCCCCAGTACATCAGGGTGGGACCGAGCAGGCCGACGCCTGAGTAGCCCGGCAGCACGGGAGCACGGGCGCGCCAGTACTCTTCGTCGAAGACCATCTGCTCCATCAGAGGGGCGGCGCGCCCGCCATACTCTTTAGGCCATTCGAGGCCGACCAATCCCCGTTGGTTGAGCTTGACCTGCCATGCGCGGCGCTTCTCGAAGGTCTCGCGGTCGGGCGGGATGCGCTCGTCGGTGGCGTCGTCGATACAGAGCTCCGGCGGCAGATTCGCCTCGAGCCACTGGCGGACGTCCTTGCGGAACGCTTCCTGCTTGGGGGTATACTCGAAATCCATTCCTTAACTACTCCAACTACTCCAGCGAACAGTGATTATCGGACTGAATATACCCGCCGAGCCCGCTCCACCGCCTAGTTCAGATTGAAGGCGCGCGCGGCGTTATCCCAGAGGATTTTGCGCTTGGTCGCGGCGGTGAGCGGCTGTTTGATCATCGCTTCGACGCCCCAGGGGAACGTGCCGTCGGGATGAGGATAGTCAGTATCCCAGAGGAAGTTATCGTCGCCGAGCAGATCGACCGCGGCCTTCATAGTCGGTTCGTCACCGCGGAACGCGACCCAGAAATTACTCTTGAAATAGTCAGTCGGACGGCGCGACAGGTATTCGTGCTCGGCGTTGCCGCTGAAGTTCCAGTGCTGCTCCATCCGCTGGAGCCAGTAGGGGACCCATCCGCCGTCGGCCTCGACGTGGACGATCCTGAGCTTGGGATGCTTCTCGATGACGCCGTACCAGATGAGCCCGGCCATCGCAGCCATCGCCTCGAACGGATGGGAGAGGATATGGCCGGAGACGTGGGTGTTCATGCGATCGCCGAACGAGGGCACCGAGGAGGAGGCCGAATCGTGAGTGGAGATCGCGATACCGAGCTTTTCGATCTCGGTCCAGAGCGGCAGGTAGTAGTCGTCGAAGATGCTGTAGCCGGAGACCGGGTTGGGGCGCATGTAGAAGCTCGCGGCGCCCATTTTAGCGGCGCGATTGGCCTCGACGACGGCCTTGTCGACGTCCTGCATCGGCAGGATCGCGGCCCATCGGAGGCGCTCGGGTGCGTAGGAGCTGAACTCGGCGCTCCAGTTGTTATAGGCGCGGCAGCATGCGGCGAGGAGCTCGGCGTCGTTGAAATGCTTGCCGAGCATCTGGCCCGCGGCGGTCGGGTAGATTATCTGGACGTCGACGCCCTGCTCGTCCATGTCCTCGATACGGCTCTGAGCGTTGAACCCTTGGCCGCGCGCGCGGTCGAAGCGCTTCATCGCTTTGCCGACGGCCTTCAGAAATGCGGGCGCCGCCATCGGATATTTGCCCTTTTCGCGAGTGAAAGGTTCGCCTTCGACGAGGAAGGTGCGCCGCCCGGAGTCGGGCGCCGTGCCCATTCGCGGCCCGGCATCCTTGTAGCGGTCCTCCATGTGCTTTTCCCAGAGCCAATCGGGCTCCATCATGTGGCAGTCAACGTCGACAATCTTAAATCCGTCTTTCATGGCGCCTCACCTCGGAGATTGATCTGGCAGGTCCCAGGGCCGCGCGATACGCGGGCGGCCTTCAGGCCTGCGGAATGATTAGAGCCTTGACACCCTGCTTTGCCTTGAGAAGTTCAAATGCCTCGATTCCATGATCGAGGTCGTAACGATGCGTCACCATCGGCTTGAGATCGACGGTGCCGCTCGAAACCAGCTCGATCGCGCGCCGCCAGGTCTCGGGCATGCGGATGCGCGAGCTGATGATATTGATGCCGTGGAAGAAGAAGCCGCGAAGCTCGGCGCCGGTCAGATCGCGCGCGGGCCATCCGACCTCGACCAGCGCGCCGCCCTTGCGCAAGAGCTGGCGCGGCGAATCGAGGAAGCCGGAAGCGTCGAAGACCACGTCGGCGCCGTCCGCGGGCATCAGCGCGCGCACCTGATCGATCCAGTCGCGGTCGCTCGCGCATACGGTCCTGAAGCCCATCCGGCGGGCAAGCGCGAGGCGGTCTTCGTCAGCCTTGAGGCCGGTTATCACCAGCGAGGTGATGCCCAGCGCGCGCGCGGAAAGCGCAACGCTGAGGCCGATCGGGCCGGGGCCCTCGACCACCGCGCTGTCGCCCGCGCTGAGCGAGGCAAGCTCGACGGCGTGGAGTCCGGTGCCGAACGCCTCGAGCATCGCGGCGCTCTCCATGTCCATCGTTTTGGGCACCGCGTATGTGTTTGCGATCGGCGCGACGCAGTAATCGGCGAAGGCGCCGCTAAGGCGCGTCGGCGCGGAGCAATAGTTGAAGCGCCCGGCGAGACAATGGCGGCATCGTCCGCAATGGCCGAACGGATCGAGCGCGACCAGGTCGCCCTGCTTGAAGCCGCTGACGCCGGGACCGATCTCGACCACGTGGCCCGCGGGCTCATGGCCGAGGATGCTGGGGAAGCCGTTGACCGCGCGTTCGGCGCCGAGTTCCCATTCATAGATATGGAGGTCGGAGCCGCAGATACCGCAGGCGCCGATCTTGACCAGCAACTCGCCCTGCTTCACGCGCGGCACGGGCGTTTCGATAAGTTCGACTCCGGGCGCGGGCCGGGTCTTCGCGATCGCTTTCATAGACGGCACCCCCTGACAGAATCTTAATACGACCGCCGATGGCCCGCCGTCAAAGGTACGGAGGCATATTCGCACGGAATGTCATTGCCAATGGCGAAGCGGAGCGCCGCGATAGCGCATCCGCGGACGGATGAGCCGGTTGTCGGCGTACTGCTCGAGGATATGCGCGATCCATCCGGGAACGCGGCCCAGGGCGAAAATCGCGGCGGGGAGTCCGCGCGCGAAGCCGAGCATCCGCGCGCATACGGTGAGATAGAAATCGAGGTTGGGCCGCAGGCGCTCGCGCTGCCATACCGCGTCCTCGACCAGGCGCGCCACATCGAACAGGCGGGCGCCGCGCCGGCGCGCGATCGCGGCGGCCTCCTTCTTGAGCAGCACCGCGCGCGGGTCGCCGTTGGGATAGATCGCGTGGCCGAAGCCGGGCGGCAGGCGCCATCGGAGCGTCGCGGTGCGCAGGCATTCGTCAAGGCGCATCCCGGCTTCCAGCTCAGCGAGCATCTGCTCGATACGATCGCAGGCGCCGCCGTGAATCGGGCCGGAGAGCGAGCAGACCGCGGCAAGCAGCGATGCGTACAGGTCGGCGCCGGTCGAGGCGACGACGCGGGCGGCGAAGGTCGAGGCGTTGAATTCGTGCTCGGCGCAAGCGACCAGGATGCGATCGACGGCGGCGATTTCCCAGTCAAGCGGGTTGATGCGGAGCGCCACGCTCACCAGGCGCGTTGCGACGCGGTTACCAGCGGGGGCGGCGCTGGCGCCACGGTCGGGTGCAAGGACCAACGGGAGCATCCCCATGATACGCGCGGCGCGGTCAACCGTGGGCATCGAATCGCCGCGGCGATCGGACGAGGCGAGCACGGGCAGCACCGCTGCGATCCGTAACAATGGCGGCGCGTTGTCACCCATCGCGGCGATCGAGGCGGAGGCCGCCGGCGGCATCTGCGCACGGGCGATTCCGCGGCGCAAATCCGCGACCGCGCCGCCGTCAGGCCGCTCGCCCTTCCATAGCAGCAGGCTGACTTCCTCGAACGAGGCGTGCTGGAACAGCTCTTCGATCGGATAGCCGCGATAGGCGAGACGGCCCTCGTGGATCGAGCTGATGGCGGACTCGGCCACGATGATCCCGCTGGCGGGGGTCTCACTGCCGCGGGGTTGCGCCACGGTGACCCACGACGAAGCGTCGGGCAGGCTGCGCCCGCGGCGCCCGCGCTCGGGCGCAACGATTCCGCGCAGCGCCTCGACATCGTCGCGCCGGTAGAGGGCCTGCCGGCCGACCCGGCGGCGAAAGCTCGGCAGCCATCCGCGGCTCACATAGGCGTAGAGCGTGCCGACCTTGATATCGAGATGCGCCGCTGCCTCGGCGGCGGTCATCATGCGCAGCCGGTCGGATTCGCGGGTCGCCACAAAGTGATCACGCCATCGCGGCCGAAGCGCGTCAAGCGGCGATGACGATGCGCGGCGAATCAACAGCGAATCGGAACGCCTAGACCCGTCGGAGCACGGCCCACCATCGCCCCGTGCAATCCTCGATCGGTCGCGTGAAGGACAGGTCGGCGTAAGCCGCGACCGTCGTGAATTGGCGCGAAGCGAGCGCGGCGAGCTCCAACGTGGCAGGTATCGTATAGCGAACCGGAACGAGGTCGCGGGTGCGGATCGGGCCTTCGGGAAAATGGATCGTGCATTCGAGCTCGTAGATGGAATGCATTGGCGAGCACCATTCGAGCGGGCGATGGAACTCACGCACGTCGACGCGAAGGCCGCCGACGCGGACCTTGCGGCTGCGCCAGAGCTTGCGCGTGCGCAAGCGCCGGACATCGTCGTGGCGGTCGATATCGATGCAATAGAGGGCGCCGCGTTTGAGCAGGCGCGCGACCGATTCGAGATGGGAGAGCAGCGCGCGATTATCGGCCATCACCGGGAACGTCTCGGACATGAAAAACGCGGCGTCGAAGGGACGCTCGGGAAGGCGGAACTTCTCGATCGGCCGCCGATAGAAGCGGATCGAATCGAGGCTGTGGGCGGCGCGCTTTCCGGCCGCGATCATCGTTGGCGATCGATCGACGCCGACGACCTGGATTCCGCCACGCGCGAGGATCACGCCGTGAGGCGAATCGCCCGAGGCCAGGTCGAGCACGCGGCGCACGGGACGGCGCAGGTGGCGACTCCACACTTCCTTGAGAAAGCGGGTTTCGGCCTCGATTTCGCCCGGCCGTTCCATATGCACGCGGCGGAATATGGATGGATACTGATAGATGCTTGGCTCCACGGCGCGCAGCTTAGCGGGACGCGCATCGATGGAGAATCGGCGGAAATTCCGGCGTTGCGCTTGAGATTACGCTCGGCTCAATCAATAATTCGCGCGCTGCGCCAGATAATCTGCGCGCCGGGAGCGATCCGACAATGAGCAAGCCGTTGGAAGGAATCAAGGTCATCGAAATCGGACAGGAAATCCAGGGACCGTTCGCTGGACAAGTGCTGGGCGACATGGGCGCCGACATTATCAAGATCGAAAACCGCGAGACCGGCGACCTGAGCCGATGGCTGACGTGCGGCCTGATCGCGGGACCCGAGGCACGCAACGCCGACGTCTCGTTCTACTTCACCGCGATGAATCGCGGTAAGCGCAGTATCACGGTGGACCTCAAAAAGCCGGGCGGCGTCGGGATTATCCATCGGATGGCCAGGACGAGCGACGTGCTGCTGACCAACTACCGTCCCGGCGTGCTCGACCGGCTGGGATTGGGCTTCGATGATTTGCTGAAAGATAACCCGAAGATCGTCTACGCGCAGGCGAGTTCATGGGGGCCCAAGGGTCCGTGGATGATGCGGCCGAGCCGCGACACGCTCGCGCAGGCGGCAAGCGGGCTGATGGCCAAGACGGGGATGCCGGGCGATCCGCCGCTGGCCGCGGGAATCGCGGTCGCGGACCATTCCGGCGCGCTCTCGCTCGCGGCGGGCGTGCTGGGCGCGCTGTTCGCCCGCGAACGGACCGGCAAGGGCCAGCGCGTCGATGCGTCGATCTACGGCACGCTTATCGCGATGCAGGGATTCGAGCTCGACCTGGTATCGATGAGCGGCAAGGACACCGAGCGCGCCGGCCGGGGCCATCAGTTTCTCCACGGCGTATGGGGCGCGTTCAAGACCAGCGACGGATGGCTCTGTATCGCGGGATGCGACGACAAGCGATGGCCCGACTTCTGCCGCGTGATGGGAATTCAGCATCTGCAGAACGATCCCGAATTCGACAATCCGACCCGCAACTTCCGCGGCTGGAAAATCATGGAAGTGCTCGACGCGATCTTCCCGAAAAAGACCACTCGCGAATGGCTCGACGAACTCACCGCGGTCGATATCCTGGTGACCGAGGTCGCCGACCATCGGATGGTGCTCAACAGCGAGCAGGCGCGCGTCAACGGTTATTTGCAGGAGCTCAACCATCCGACGGCCGGCCGCGTGCTGGTGGCGGGAACGCCGATCACCTACAACGGCGAGACGATCATGGAGACCCGGATGCCGCCCGAATGGGGACAGCATACCGAGGAGCTTCTGCTCGAATTCGGCTACTCATGGGAAGAGATCGCGGCGTTGCATGAGGCCGAAGCGATTTGAGATTCTGGAGCGCCTTGCGCAATGGACAGCGCTTCGCACTCGCGCGTAGTATTAGCGCCGTGAGGATATCGAATGCTTGAGGATCGCCTGCGTTAAGCTATGTTGCGGAAAGTGGCGGGCATGCGGAGCAATGAAATAGTCAATCAATTGGAGGTGAGTTTGATGGCCAAGTATACTTTCGTCGTTCTGACCAATCCAACGGCCGGCAAAGAAGCCGAATATAATGAGTGGTACAATGGCACTCATATCCCCGACGTGCTGAACGTGCCCGGTTTCGTGGCTGCGCAGCGCTTCAAGGTTTCCGGGGCGCAGATGGGCAAGGCTGACCATCCCCATTCCTACCTGGCGCTGTACGAGATCGAAACCGACGATATCAAGGCGAGCCTGGCCGAGCTGCAGAAGCGCAGCGGCGGCGCCGAGATGATGCTGAGCGACGCGATCGATCTGAAGGGCGCATCGGCGACCATTTTCGAGCCGGTGGCCGAGCGCGTGATGGCGAAGGACGTGCGGCGGCCGCGACGCGCCGCCTGAGCGTCGCGCGACGGGATTGACGCATCGGCAGGGCGCCGCCGCGTGCGGGATCGCACGCAGCGGCGCCTTGCCCTACGTTGACTGGGGCGGCTTGCGCAAGCGTGAGGCTTGCGCAGGTCGCGCCGGCATCCGCGACGTTGTCGATTCATTGATCTTCGAGCGGGCGCATACGAGAGGCGCTAAGATGTCCGATACCGCAATCGCTGAGACAAAGGCGCGCGAAATTATCGATTCGCGCGGCAATCCGACCGTCGAGACCGACGTCCGCCTCGCTGGCGGCGCGTTCGGCCGCGCCGCCGTGCCCTCGGGCGCCTCGACCGGCGTCCACGAGGCGCTCGAGCTGCGCGACGGCGACCGCGCCCGCTTCGGCGGCAAGGGCGTCATGCGCGCCGTCGCTAACGTCAACGGGCGTATCGCCAAGGCGATGCGCGGCTTCGACGCGGCTGACCAGCGCGCACTCGACCAGCGGCTGATCGCGCTCGATGGGACCGAGAACAAGTCGGCGCTGGGCGCCAACGCGATGCTCGGGGTGTCGCTCGCCGCGGCGCACGCCGTGGCAGCCGCGCGCGGGCTTCCACTTTATCTAAGCCTCGATCGCGCCGCCTCCGTGATGCCGGTACCGATGATGAACGTGCTCAACGGCGGCAAGCACGCCGATTCGAGCGTCGACATGCAGGAGTTCATGATCGTTCCGCATGGCGCGGCCTCGTACGCGGAATCGATCCGGATGGGCGCGGAGGTCTTTCATGCCCTCGCCGCAGTGCTGAAAAAGCGCGGCTATTCGACCAACGTCGGCGACGAGGGCGGTTTCGCGCCCAACCTCCGCAGCAACGAAGAGCCGATCGAAGTGATCCTCGAGGCGATCGCGGCGGCGGGCTATCGGCCGGGCGCCGATGTCTCGCTCGCACTCGACCCCGCTTCGAGCGAATTTTACGAGGACGGCAAATATGTCTTCGCCCGATCGGATCGCAAGTCGCGCGGCGCCGACGAGATGGTTCGCTATTACGCCGACTGGCTCGGCCGCTATCCGATCGTATCGATCGAGGACGGGCTCGCGGAGGACGACTGGGCCGGATGGGCGGCGTTGACGCGCGAGCTCGGCGCGCGAGTGCAACTGGTCGGCGACGACATTTTCGTCACCAATCCGAAGCGGCTCGAGCGCGGAATCCGCGAGCATGTCGGCAATTCGATCCTGATCAAGCTCAACCAGATCGGCACGCTGACTGAGACGCTCGACACGATCGCGATGGCGAGTGCGGCTGGCTATTCGAGCGTGGTATCGCATCGCTCGGGCGAGACCGAGGACACGACTATCGCCGACCTCGCCGTCGCAACCGGCGCCGGACAGATCAAGACTGGCTCGATCAGCCGCGGCGAGCGCACGGCGAAGTACAACCGCCTGCTGAGAATCGCGGAGGAGCTGGGTGCGCGCGCAAAATGGCCGGGCAAATCGGTGTTCAAGCGATCCGGCGGAGCCGCGCGATGAACCGTCCGCCGGTTGCCCTGCTGATAATCTTCGACGGATGGGGCCTGCGCGAGGCGCGCGAATCCAACGCGATCGCGATGGCGCGAACGCCTACGATGGACCGCCTTTACAAGACCCAGGCGCATACCGAACTCGACGCTTCGGGCAAGGCGGTTGGACTCGCGCCCGGCGTGATGGGCAACTCGGAAGTCGGCCATCTCACGATCGGCTCGGGCCGCGCGATCTATCAGGACGTGATGCGAATCACGAATGCGATCGAGACCGGGGCGCTCGCGCGCAACGAGGTGCTGCTCGGTGCGATTCGCCGCGCCGCGCAAACCGGCCGCACCCTTCAACTCTGGGGATTGCTGTCCGACGGCAGCGTGCACAGCCATATTGACCATCTGCTGGCGCTGCTCGAAATGGCTGCGGCGAACAACGCGCGTGATATCGCGGTTCATGCGGTACTCGACGGCCGCGACAAACCGCCCCGCTCCGCGATACCTTTCGTCGATACGCTCGAAGCGAAGCTCAAGCAGATCGGATGCGGACGCGTCGCAACCGTCAGCGGACGCTACTACGCGATGGATCGCGACAAGCGATGGGAGCGGGTCGAGCGCGCGTGGCGCGCGATCGTAATGGGCGAAGGAATCCCCGAGGCCAGCGCCCGTAGCGCGGTCGAACACGCCTACGCCGCCAATCAAAGCGACGAGTTCGTCGAGCCGCGGATTATCGCTGGCGGCGCTCCGATGCGTGACGGCGACCAGGTCATCTGTTACAACTTCCGCGCCGACCGCGCGCGCGAACTTACCGCCGCAATCGCACGCGAAGATTTCACCGGCTTCGCCCGTCCGCGTTTTCCCCGTGTCGGCTACGTATGCATGACCGAGTACGATCGCGCCTTTGGCCTGCCGCTCGCCTTCGGACCCGAAGACGTGCGCAACACGCTGGCGGAAGTGCTCGCACGCGCCGCCGTGCGCAATCTCCGGATCGCCGAGACCGAAAAGTACGCGCACGTCACCTATTTTCTCAACGGCGGAGTAGAAAAGCCCTTCGCTGGCGAAGAGCGGGTACTGATCCCTTCGGCCAAGGTCGCGACTTACGACCTCGAGCCCACGATGCGCGCCGACGCAATCGCCGATCGCACCGCCGAGGAAATCCGCAAGGGCAGCTTCGGCGTGATCGTGATCAATTTCGCCAATCCCGATATGGTCGGCCACACCGGCGCGCTCGAAGCGACGGTCAAGGCGATCGAAGCAACCGACGCGGCGCTGAGTAAGGTGATCGACGCGCTCACAAGCGTCGGAGGCGTCGCGCTGATTACCTCTGATCACGGCAACGCCGAGTTCATGGCCGATCCGAAGACCGGCCAGGCCCATACCGCGCACACGACCTTTCCGGTGCCGCTCATCCTTTTCGACCCGTCATACAAGGGCAAGCTCAAGAGCGGTGGAACGCTCGCCGACGTCGCGCCCACGCTGCTCGGGATGCTCGGAATAGCCGCGCCGCCCGAGATGGCCGGCCACGATTTGCGCGGGTAACAGGCCGCGCCGGAGAACTCGCGATGCAAACCACATCCGATCACTACGCGACGCGGCTCGACGACCTCCAGCGCGCCATGCTCCGTTTTCTGCGCGCCTTCGAGGAAGCCCAGCAGGACGTTCGGCCGCGCCGCGTGCGCGCCGTCCAATCCACGCTCCGGGCCGAAGGTGGCGATGATTTTCTGAGCGTCGCGGCCGAGTTCCCTTCGCTCGACCCGCCCGACTCGATGCGCGAGTTGCATTCGGTCGTATGCGATGCGGCGTCGCAGCTCGGCGCCGCCTACGCCGGCTTCATCAAGGAGCCGGACATGCGCTGGACCGAATCGTTCCTGGTCGCGCGCCGTCATTTCTGCCTCGCGCAGTATCTGCTCTACGAGCATCGCCGTGAACTCAAGCTTCTGCAGGCGTTCTGGGTAATGCCCGAGGCCGCCTTCGACGCAACCGAAGCCGCGGGCGCCGCGCGCGACGACACAGGCTTTATCCATAGCGACGTCGAAGGCAGGCGCGGCGAATACACACTTTACGTGCCCGAGACTTACTCACCCGATCGCCCGGCGCCGCTGATAGTCTGTATGCATGGCGGCTACGGCGAGGCCTTCGACTATATACTCACATGGCTTCGCGCCGCGAAGACCCGTGGATATATCCTGTTGTCGCCAAAATCGACCGGTGTGACGTGGACGATGCACGAACACGGCGCCGATATCGAGTCAATCCGCCTGATGCTCGAGGAGGTCCGCGCCGACTACGTAATCGATCCCGCGCGCATCTACCTCACGGGCCTTTCCGATGGTGGCACGTTCAGCTACCTGATCGGTCTTGCGATGCATCAAGTGTTCGCCGGAATCGCGCCGATCGCCGCGGGACTTCATTTCGCCGTCGAGCCGCTGCTCCGGCTCGGCATCGGCAAGGACGTGCCGTTCTTCGCCGTCCACGGCGCCTACGACCATATCTTTCCAGCCGATCTCGCGCACGCCACCAAAAAGCTGCTCGACGCGATCGGCTATCAGATGACGTACACGGAGCTTCCCGACTGGGGCCACGCCTACACCAATCGGATCAACGAAACGCTGGTGATGCCGTGGTTCGACGGACTCGTCAAGAAACTGCCCGAAGCTGGTTGACGAAAGGTTCGCTACTTTTCGATTCGCAGCCGCCAAAGCCCCGCGAGCGCCTCGGTCTCGACGATTGAGTAGCCCTCGGCCTCGGCCGCGCGCGGGATGTCGCGCGCGCCGCGCGGATCATCGATTAGCAACTCGAGCATCTCGCCGCGATGCATCGCTTCGAGGCGGATTTTCGCGTGCGCCCAGTTGAGCGGACATTTCACGCCCCGCAAATCGAGGCGGATCGGCTCGCGCGGCGGCTCCATGCGGACGCTGCTACTTGGCCGCTCCCTGCATCTGGGTCGCGCGCGCCAGCACCCGGCGCATCACGTCCTCGCTCTGCGCCCCGACCAGCGGATATTCGCCAAAGTAGAATGTCGGCACGCCGCTTACGCCGAGCTGATTCGCCCGCATCCGCGCCGCCTCGATTCGCGGCGCGTAGCGCTTCGCGTCAAGCGCATCCGTTATCGCAACCGCGTCGAGGCCAACGTCAGTCGCAATTCGCCGAATCACATCGCGCTCGCCGATATTGAGTCCCTCGGCGAAATAGGCGCGGAACACCCCGTCCTGAAACGCCTCGGCGACGCCGTGTTCAGTCGCAAACAGATTCGCCTCGAGCGCCAGCCGCGAGTTCGCCAGCGTCGTCGGCGCCTTCATCTCGATTCCCGCCCCCGCGCCCATCGCAACGATCCGCTCCCAAATCGCGCGCCGCTGCTCCGGGTCCATCCCCATCCGGAACTTCTCCGCCGGCATCCCTTCCGCCGGCCACTCCGGATGTATCTGGAAGCCGTGATATTCGATCGTGAAATCGAACTCGCGCTTGAGCTTGCGCATCGTAGCGAAGCCGACGTAACAGAACGGACAGATGAAATCCGAATACATCGGAATGATTAGCGCCATCGAAGTCACCTCATTACCACTATAGAACTCGCGATTGTCGCCCGTCAAAGCGCCGCCCGGAACCGTTGCAACGGTCCGCCGCCAGGTCCATAGTGCGTCATGCCTTCCGGCGCGCGCCGATACTATGTTAGTACCTGATCATCGGCGGTTTGATCGGCGCCTGACCATTTGCGCATCCCGCACCGCCCCGCCCATGGAGGAACAATGATTGCCGACAGTCTCAAGCTCGATGGCAAAGTGGCGATAATTACCGGCGCCGGCCGCGGATTGGGCCGCGCGATGGCGCTTAAGCTTGCCCAGGCGGGCGCCGATATCCTTGCCGCCGCCCGCACCGTTGATCAACTCGAAGAAAGCGCCGCCGCCGTCCGCGCGACCGGCCGCAAATGCCTCATCGTTCCCACCGACGTCGCCAGCTCCGATCAGATCAACGCGATGGTGGTCGCGGCGGTCAAAGAGTTCGGCCACATCGACATTCTGATCAACAACGCCGGCGCGGGCGAAGATGCGTTCGGCAAAACCATCGAAGAGATAACCGACGACGAATGGCGCCGCGGAATCGACGTCAATCTCTCGAGCCAGTTCTACGGATGCCGCGCCGTCATTCCCTATATGGTCAAACGCAAGCGCGGCAAGATTATCAATGTCGCTTCCGGCTACGGATTGCGCGGCGGCAAACACAACTACATGTACGCGTGCTCCAAGGGCGGCGTGCTCCAGCTCACCCGCTCGATGGCGCTCACCTACGCCGACGCCAACATCCAGACCAACTGCATCGTGCCCGGAATTTTCCCGCACAACGCACGCCTGATGGCCTTCTTCAAGGGCGGCAAGTTCATCCCGATGGGCCGTGGCGGCAACGACACCGAGCTCGCCCCGCTCGCCGTATTTCTCTCCTCCGACGCCTCGAACCATATCAACGGCGCCCTTATCAAAGTCGACGGCGGCGGTCTCGCCGGTGGAATCATCCCGACCGGCGTCGTGCCGGAATTGGCCGATCGCGCCTCAGGTGAAGAACATGACTCTCTCTAAAGGACTCGAAGATTTTTCCCTCGCCGACAAGTCCGCGCTGATAATCGGCGGCGAGCATCCGGTCGGCCGCGTCGCCGCGGTCACCCTCGCCGAAGCCGGCGCCAAAATCCTCATCGCCTCCCAGGAACCCGGCACCGAGGAGAAGATCAAGGAAACGGCCAAGGCCGCTCAGTCCGCCGGCGCCAAACCGATCACCCAGGTGCAGAGCGCCGTGCTCAGAGCCGACCTTCGCTCGACCATCGATCGCGCGGTCAAGCAACTCGGCGGCCTCGACCTGATGGTCGCGGCGATCGACGCACCCTATTACGCCCCCGTCGAAGTCGCCGACGATTCGATCTTCGACCGCGTCATCGAAAACAATTTCAAGAGCATCTGGATGGCTTGCCAGGAGACCGGCCGCACCATGCTCCAGCGCGGCGGCGGCGTCATCGTCGTCGTCACCTCCGTGCTCGCCGAGCGCGGCGTGCCCAACGGCTCGATCTATTGCGCCGCCAAGGGCGCGGTCGCCAACATGGTACGCGCACTCGCGCTCGAATGGGCGCGCGCCAATATCCGGATCAACCTGCTCGAAGCCGGATGGGTCGACGAGGAACGCAGCCCCGCCACCGTCAAGGGCGATTTCTCATCCACCCTGCTCAAGTATCTTCCCTATCGCCGCCTCGTGAAACCTGAGGAGATGGCCGGCGCCCTGCTCTACCTCGCCTCCCCCGCCTCGAGCTTCGTCAGCGGCGAATCCGTGGCGGTCGACGGCGGCCTGCTATGCCGCGTGTGACACCCGGCTGATCTTGCGGGCCGGCTCCTTCGTCCGCATCGTCACGAACTCCTCCGCCGCGGTCGGATGGATTCCGATCGTCGCGTCGAATTGCGCCTTGGTCGCTCCGCATCGCATCGCCACCGCCAGCCCCTGGATAATCTCGCCCGCCTCGTCCCCGACCATGTGGCATCCGACCACCCGGCCGCTCGCCGAATCCACCACCAGCTTCATGAAGACCGCGTCGCGCCGC
>Ga0307373_10005920_pt1 | contig 19679 bp, 11 predicted proteins | sample OX2MG_FD_202534 | JGI IMG/M metagenome (GOLD analysis project Ga0307373, IMG submission 202534) | Soil microbial communities from Risofladan, Vaasa, Finland - OX-2 | ecosystem: Environmental > Terrestrial > Soil > Coastal area > Acid sulfate soil | place: Finland: Risofladan, Vaasa | collected...
GGTGTCCAGGTAGGGCAGGCCCTTGCGCCAGTAGTGGGGGTTGCGCTCCACGGTGAAGTGGTCGTTCGGTTGCCAGGAGACGATCTTGAAGGGGCCGGTGCCCACCGGGTTCTGCGATCCCGATGAGGTGTTGTCGAGTTGGGAGAGGGCGATGATGTAGCCGACCTGGGTGGCCAGGTAGGCGGGGAAGGCGACCAGGGGCTCGTCGCAGGTGTAGATGACCGAGAGATCGCCCGAGGTGGTGACCTTCGAGATGGGGGCGACGGCCTGGCCGGTGAGGGCCGAGGCCTTGAGGGCCTTGTAATTCTGGAGGACCACGTCGGCGGTGAGGGGCGAGCCGTCGTGGAAGAGGACGTTCGGCCGGAGGGCGACCGTCCAGACGGTGAGGTCGGCGTTGGGGGTGACCGAGGCGGCCAGGTTGGGCCGGACGGAGGCGTCGGAGGCGATGGCGGTCAGGGAGTCGAAGACGGCGTTGGCGTAGGTGAGGCCGGTGGCGTCGAAGTGGCTCAGGGCGGGCAGGAAGCCGTCGATGTCGGAGCTGACGCCGATGGTGATGCTGCCGCCCTTGACCGGTCTGGCCGAGCTGATGCCCGGGGTGCCGGGTCGGGTGGTGGCCGAGGAGGTGCCCGGGCTCGAGGCTCCGCAGGCGGAGAGGAGAGCGGGGGCGCCCACACCGGCCAGGGCGAGGCCGGCCGCGGTGGTGGCACCGCGCGTGATGAACGTCCTCCGGTCGTAGCGATCGGCGGAGTTGGCCACAGGACCCCCCTTGGGTTGTGCCCCTATGCCCTTGCGGGCCTGGTCTGCCGGCATGGTCGGAGCCGGACCCATGGCAGTCGGGGAGGTCCCGGTTGCCATGGGCGCCGCCATGGTAGACGTCTCGCCCGCATCGAGTCAGGCAAGCCGTTCGGCTTCCACGCTCGGGCCGCCACTCTTCGGGGCCGGCGCGGTGGGAGGAGAGGCATCGAGCCAGCCGTTCGAGCCAGCCGTTCGAGCCAGCCGTTCGAGCCAGCCGTTCGAGCCAGCCGTTCGAGCCAGCCGTTCGAGCCAGCCGTTCGAGGTCGCCGGTCGGGGTGGCGGGAAGGAGGCTCGGTACCATGCAGCGATGGACGAGGGGGAGCTGCCGGTCGGGCTGACCGAGGTCTCCCCGGGACGGGGCCGGAGCCGCCGGTCGCGGGCCGGTTGGGCGCTGGGGAGCTCGATCGTGCCCTGGCTGGTGGCCCGGGCCGTGGTGGGGCTGGCCCTGGCCGTCGGCCACGAGCTGGTGGTCAGGCACCATCTGACCGGAGCGGCGGCGGCCCGGGTGCACGAGGGACTGCTCGGCTGGGACGCCGGATGGTACGAGGCCATCGCCGGCCACGGCTACGCCGGGGCCGGTCACAGTTCCCTGCGGTTCTTCCCGCTCTTCCCGGCCCTCGGCCGGGCCCTGTCGGTGCTGCCGGGGATCAGTGTGGGGGCCGCGGTGGTGATCGTGGCCAATGTCTGCGCCCTGGCCGGAACCGTTCTGCTGGTGGGACTGGTCCGTTTCGAGAGCGGCGACGACGCAGTGGCCCGCCGGGCCGGCTGGCTGATCTGCCTGGCCCCGCCGGCTTTCAGCTTCGTCATGGGCTACGCCGAAGGGACCCTGCTGGTCTTGGCCGTCGGCTGCTTCTTCGCCCTCCGGCGCCGGAACTGGTGGTGGGCGGCCCTGCTCGGCCTGGCCGCCGGTTTGACCCGTCCACTGGGTGTCCTGCTCGTGATCCCGGCCGCCGTCGAGGTCTGGCGCGCCTGGCGCCGCCGGCCCGAGGCCCATGGCCCCCCCGCCGCCATCGGCGTCACCGGGGCCGGTCAGACCGGCCCACCCCAGAGGGTGGAGCGGGCCGGATGGCTGGCCGCGGTGGTCGGGCCGCTGCTGGGCACGGGGGCCTTTCTCGGTTGGGTGGGCTGGCGCTACGGCGACGGGCTGGCTCCCCTGCGGTTGCAGCAGCAGGCCGGCCATCACGGTGGGCTGGTCGATCCGCTGGTGACCTTGGCCCACGACGGCTCCTTTCTGCTGCACGGCCGGCACCTGGGCGAGGCCCTGCACCTGCCCTGGGTTCTGCTGGCTCTGGCCCTGCTGGTCGTCTGCTTCCGGTCCTGGCCCGCCTGCTACGGCTGGTTCGCCGCCGGTGTCCTGCTGGTGGCCTTGAGCGGCAGCAATCTCGACTCCTTCGAGCGCTACGGCCTCTCGGCCTTTCCTCTGGTCCTGGCCGGGGCGACCCTGACGGCGCGGAACTGGGTCTTCCGGCTGCTGCTCTTCGCGGCCGGGGCCGGCCTCTTCGGCTACGCCTTGCTCGCCTTCGCCAACCGCTACGTTCCCTGACCGGACAGCCACCCTGACCGGACGGAGGCAGCCGGTAATCTTCGGCCGAGAACCGAGGGCACACAGGAGGAACGTGGACCGACGGGTTCCGGTGATCAGCGGCGAGCTTCGACGGGTCCTGCCACTGGTGGCGGCCGGAGCTGCCGCTGGAGTGTCCAGCCTGCTGACCACGGTCCTGGTGGCCCGGCTGCTGACCAGTCGTGGCTACGGCACCTTCATCGTCCTGCTCGGCATGTTCTTGGTTCTGTCGATGCCCGGCTCGGCCCTGCTCGTCGCCGTGGTCCGTCGGATCACCACCTGGGAGAGCGAGGGTCGGGCCGACCGGGTGCACTCCTGGGTCGTCCGGGTCCACCGGGTCGGGGCGGCCGCCGTGGTCGTCCTGGCCTTCGCCATCTTTCTGGTCCGGGCGCCGCTGATCAGCGCCCTCTCTCTTCCCGGCCCCGGCGGGGTGGTGGAGATCCTGACCGCCGCGGGAGTCTGGGTGCTCGTCTCCATCGACCGGGGCCTCCTGCAGGCCCGCCAGGACTACCGGAACCTTTCCATCAATCTGGTGGTGGAGGCCGTGACCCGTACCGGCTTCACCATCGGCCTGGCCGCCGAGTGGGGGGTGACGGGAGCGGCCTTCGGTGTCCTGCTGGGCGAGCTGATCACCGCCGGTCACGCCCGGCTGACCGCCATGCGGGCTCTCAACCGCCCTCCCGGTGTTCCTCTCGCGGTTCCCGGCGTTCCTGTCGTGGCCGAGGTGACGGCCGCGGCGGTGACGGCAGGGGCGGTGACGGCAGGGGCGGTGACGGCAAGGGCGGTCGAGAATGGGCGTCCCGGGTTGTCGGCCCATACCGGACGGCAGCTGGCCGCCGACATGGTGACGGCCTTGGTGAGCCTGGCATTGCTGGCGGTGTTGCAGAACGCCGACGTGATCGTCCTGGGGAGCCGGGCACCGCATCACTCCGGGTCGTACGCGGCGATCTCGGTGCCGTCGAAAGCCCTCGTCTACGCGGCTCTGGTCTTCGTGAATTACCTGCTGCCCGAATCGGCGATCCGTTGGAACCAGGGGTCCCACGCCTTGCGGCAACTGGGTCATACCTTGATGGTCCTCGTGCTGCCCGCGGTGTTGCTCCTGGGCTTGTCGACCCTGGTGCCGAGGACGCTGCTCGATGTGGTCTTCGGCTCCAAGCTGGCCGCCGCGGCGCCGGCCTTCTCCACTTTGGTGCTGGCCATGGTCTTTCTCTGCGTCACGGTGGTCCTGACCGTCTACCTGCTCGGGGTGGGTTGGCGGTGGGTGGTTCTGCTCCTGGCCGGCGGGACCGGTTGTCTGGTGCTGTTCAGTTTCCGCGCCCACGGCCAGTTCCTGGCCACCGCCCGGGCCGACCTTGCCGTCCAGGCCGGCTTGGCCCTGGCCACGACGGTGGCCTTCGCCGAGGTCCATCGTCGGGCCGGTCACCGCTGGTTCTGGGCCGAGAGCCCCGAGCCCGTGCCCGTGCCGGCCTCCGTCTCGTCGATCGAAGGCCCCTTGGCCTAGTCGAGATACCGTGGGACCAGGCTGACCTGGGAGCATGGGACGTGACGGACGGCGAGTCGAGGCGAGTGACCATCACCGGGGCCGTACCTACGGGCCTCGTCGACCAAGACCCCGCAGGCCGAGAAGTCCCTGACAGCCGCCAAGCCAGCGATGGCCACGAAGGCAGCGACATCCGGGAAGACAGCGACAGCGGCGAAGTCCGTGATGTCCGTGAAGTCCTTGGGGAAGAGGTCGGATCGGAGGGTCCCGGATTGGCGACGAGGATGCGGCTCGATGCCGCGGTGACGGCCGCCGGGAAAGTGGGGCTGCACCGGGTGCATCTGTTGGCCTGGCGGGATCTGGACGACCCCGAAGCGGGGGGTTCGGAGTTGCACGCACACAAGATCGCCGCGCTCTGGGCCGGGGCCGGGATCGACGTGACCATGCGGACGTCGAGCGCGGAAGGACATGCGCCGTTCACCCGACGCGACGGCTACCGGGTGGTGCGGAAGTCCGGTCGTTACGGGGTCTTCCCGCGCAGCGCCTTGAGTGGCTTCGTCGGCCGGCGGGGCCGGCCCGACGGCTTGGTGGAGATCTGGAACGGGATGCCCTTCTTCTCGCCGGTCTGGGAGCGCTGTCCGAAGATCGTCTTCCTCCACCACGTGCACGCCGAGATGTGGCAGATGGTGATGTCCCGTCGGCTCGCCCCGGTCGGCGCCTTCGTCGAGCGGAGGCTGGCCCCGCCGTTCTACCGGCACAGCCGAATCGTCACCTTGTCGTCGTCGTCACGCGACGAGATCGTCTCCATGCTGCGGCTGCCGAGGGAGAACGTCAGCGTGGTGGCCCCGGGTGTCGATCCCCGGTTCACCCCGGGATCGACCCGGTCGGCCGAGCCGCTGGTGGTGGCGGTGGGCCGGCTGGTGCCGGTGAAGCGCTTCGACCTGTTGATCGACGAGCTGGTCTCGGTGAAAAAGGGGATTCCCGGTCTGCGGGCAAAGATCGTGGGCGAGGGCTACGAACGACCGCGCCTCGAAGAGAGGATCCGGGCGGCGGGGGCGAGCGGCTGGATCGAGTTGGTCGGCCGGATGTCCGACGACGAGCTCCGCGACGCCTACCGGCAGGCGTGGGTCCTGGTCTCGATGTCCCAGCGCGAGGGCTGGGGGATGACGATCACCGAGGCGGCCGCCTGCGGGACACCGGCGGTGGTGAGCCGGATCGCTGGTCACAGCGATGCCGTCGAGGATGGCCTGACGGGTGTCCTGGTCGACCGACCCGACCAATTCGGCCGGGAGCTCGAGCGGGTCTTGGCTGATGAGCCGATGCGCCGACGTCTCGGTCGGGCGGCGCAGGAGCATGCCGGACGGCTGACCTGGGAGGCCACGGCGGCGGGCACCCTCGAGGCCCTGGTCGCCGAAGCCGAGATCAACCGCGACTCGAGAGGCTGATCAACCGCGACGCGAGAAGCTGGTCAACCGCGACGCGAGAAGCTGGTCAACCGCGACGCGAGAAGCTGGTCAACCGCGTCAACCGCGTCGACTGCGACTCGGTCTCTAGAAGCTCACCGATCCACAGGGAGGACTGGGGACTCCCGGGGTGATGGCGATCGACGAGCAGGTTCGGGTTCGGTGGATCGAGGAGAGGAACGAGCCGGCCTGCGATCTCTCGAGAACGACGAATTGCTCGGCGTTGGTCATGGGGACATGGGCGGTGGCCGTCCGACCGGTGAGCGGTTGGAATTGGCCGAGGGTCATGCCGGTCCCCGTGGGAGCGGTCTCCGCAGAACGGGTGCGACCGTAGCCGAGGCCGGTGTCGGAGGCGAAGAAGAGGGTGCGTCCGTCGGTGCTCCAGGCCATTGTCGACCAGGCCGACACCCCGCGGCGAACGACGCTGGTCCGGCCCGTCCGGTGGTCGAGAAGTTCGAGGGTGGCCATCTGACCGGCGGTGCCCAGGCCGGAGCGGGTGACGAGGACCGCCGCATAGCGTCCGTCGGGGCTCAGCCGGAGCGAAGACGATTCGAAATACCCACCGATCCGAGATGAGCTGAAGGCCCGGTCCCGGCCCTGGCGGGTGGAGAGGTCGGTCAGCTGCAGGGTGGTGCAGTCCGACTGGCACCAGGCCAGGGTGTCGCCGGCGGCGTCGCCGACGTAACCGGGGCCGGTGCCCAGACGGCGGGTGAAACGATGGGCGGCGACATTCCAGAGCGCCACCCCGGAATCGGTTTCGAAGGCGAGACCGCCGGGGATGCCGACAGCGGGAACGCCTTCCGAGGGCGGCGGGCCGAGCTGGAGATGCAAAGTCCTTCCCGTCGTGGTCACTTCACGCAGCGTCGGCGTGCCCTCGCCGATCCGGCCGCCCGGATAGTCGATCAGCCAGACGGCCTTGGGCTCGGCCGCGGGGACGAAGGTGACGACGGGGCCGAGACGGCGGGCCGTGCCGGAGGCGATGGCCGTGGCCCAGACCTCGCCCCAACCGACGACGACGGCGTTGCCGGCCCGGACGATGTCCCAACGCTGGTCTCCGCTGTGCTGGCCGGCGATCGGTTGGCGTCCGGCCACCCGGTGGTCGAGATCGAGACCCAGGCCGTCGGCGAAGAGAAGGACGTCGTCGGTGGGGCGGGAGAAGACGCCGGTCTGGCTGGGAGTCCCTGCCCGCGGTGAGGGAGTGCGGCCGGCGTGCCGGGAAAGGACGCCGACCCCCAGGCCGGCCACCAGGGCCAGAACCAGAAGACCGACGGAGATGGCGGCCAGCCGACGGCGGTGCCGCCGCCGGGCTTCCTTGATCAGGGCCTGAGTCGCGGGCCCGGCGTCGGCGGTTGACGGGGGCGCGGGCGCAAAATGCTCGCTCCCCGGCGGGGCCGAGGGCGTTCCCGTGATCACCATGGTGCTAGTATAAGCAGCACCATGCGTCGTGTCGAGGTGGACCTGAAGGAACCGACCTATCTCTACGAGCAGGTGGCCGGAGAGATACGGAGGGCCATCGCCGACGGGGAGGTCGGGCCGGGAGAGCGGCTTCCCCCGGCCCGGGACCTGGCCGCCGTCCTCGGCGTGAACGCCAATACGGTGTTGCGCGCCCTTCGGGCCCTGCGGGAGGAGGGTCTTCTCGACTTTCGCCGGGGACGGGGGATCACCGTCTCGAGCAACGCACCCGAACGGTCGGCGGTGACCGCCATGGCCCGAGATCTGGTCCGCCTGGCGCGCCGACATGGCTACAAGCGCGACGAATTGGTCCGGATGATCGAGGGCCTCCCGTGAATCCACCTTCTCCGGGGCCTCTTCTTCAGGTCTTCAGGTCTTCAGGTCTTCAGTTCTTCAGGATCAGACCGCCGGTGGCACCGAGACCCTCGCCGGCGGCGTAACAGATGGTCGGCGTCGGACAGGCCAGAGCGTTCAATTGTCCGGTGCCCGGAGGGACGGCCTCCGTGCTCCAGCTGGTCCCCCGATCGGTGGTGGTGAGAATGCTGCCGGGGGCGCCACCGCGATAGTCGTTGGCGTCGGCGTCGAAGGTGACGGCCAGACATGACGTTGCTGAGGGGCAGGCGACGCCGGTCAGGCTGATGTTGGGTGGGATGCGGTCACCGGTCCATGTGGCACCGGCGTCTCGGGTCGAGGCGGCCGCGTCCGTTCCCGGGAAGCAGGGCCCGCTGCCGCCATGGCAGTTGGAGTTCTCGGCCACCACGAGACAGGAAGTCGGCGAGGTGCAGGAGATGCCGGTGAGGTCGGCGTCCAGGCCCATGGGAAGAGCGGGCTCCTGGCGCCAGGTGGTCCCCCCGTCGGTAGTGGTGATGACGCCACCGAGGCCGATGCCGAAGCAGATCGTCGTCGACGGACAGACCATGCCGTAGAGATCGTTCTCCCCGGCCGGGAGAGGCCGGGGGTTCCAGGTGGTCCCCCCGTCCGTGGTGGCGAGGATGTCGCTGCCGAGGGCGAAGCAGGTGGTCGGGGAAAGACAGGCCAGAGCCGACGGGTTTTCGTCGTTGGGTAGGACGGTGAGAACGCGCCAGGCGGCTCCTGCGTTGGTGGTGGCCAAGATCTCGGTGTTGGTGTGGGCCAGGGTGGTGGCGATGAGAAGACAGGTCGTCACCGCCGGGCAGGCGAGTGCGGAAGACGACGTCGTTCCGGCGGGCAGGGACTGGGTCTGCCAGCTGACGCCGGCGTCGGCGGTGGCGAGAAGGGCGGCTCCGGTGGTGGCATAGCAGGTGGTGGCCGATGGACAGGCCAAGGCAGGCAGCGGGCCCACGCCGGCGGGCAGGGACTGGGTCTGCCAGCTGGAGCCGGCGTTCCGGGTGGCGACGATGGCGCCGGCCAGATCTCCGAAGGTCGGCGTGTTGTTATCGCCGGCGAAGCAGCTCGTGGTCGACGGACAGGCGATGCTGGAGAGGCCGCCGTACCAGGGGGTGTCGTCGGTGATGTGCCAGCTGTTGCCGGAGTCGGTGGTGGCGATGATCTCCCCGCCCCCGTCCTGGTCATTCATGCCGATGGCCTCGGTGGCGTAGCAGGTGCTTGTCGTCGGACAGGCAACGGCCGACAATCCGGCCCCGGAGCCGCCGGTGGGGAGGGGCACGGTCTGGCGGACCCAGCTGGCACCGGCGTCGGTAGTGGCCACGATGCCCGACTCTCCGACGGTCAGGCAAAAAGTTGTCGAGGGACAGGCGATGGCCGTGCCGTACCCTCCGGCGGCCAGACCGGTGAGACCCTTCCAGCTGCGGCCGGCATCAGTGGTGGCGAAATAATCGGCCTGACCGTTGATGGTGTAGCAAACAGTCGTCGAGGGACAGGCGATGGCAGTCAACTCGGTGGTCTGGCCGGCACCGGCGAACTCGGAAGAAACGCCCAGGGTCGTCCAGGTGGCTCCGGCGTCAGTGGTGCCGAGAATGGTGGCTCCTTCGGAGCTGCTCAGTCCGACGACGTAGCAGACGGTCGTCGACGGACAGGCGACGGCGTCGAGCGCGACGGAGCCCGGGGGAACCTTCTGGTCCGTCCAGCTTCCTCCCGAGTCGGAACTGTGCAGGACGGCGTCGTCCTCCGTGGCGAAACAGATCTCTGGCGTCGGACAGGAGATGCCGGTCACCCCGCCTGTCGTCGGAGGCAGGCTGTCGGAGCTCCAGACGGCGCCCCCGTCCGTGGTGGCCAGGATGTCGCCGGCGGCCGAGCTGTTGGTACCGGCGGCGTAACAGATGGTGAGAGAGGGACAGGAGATCTGGCTGACCCCCGGAACGGCCGGGGAGGTGCTGCTGACCTTCCATGTCGAGGCGGCGACCCCGAAAGTGGGCGGAGGACCTGGCTGAGTTGTCGTCGAGGATTCGGGAATCGGCAGGGTCGTGGTCGTAGCCGTGGCCGGCCGGGCCCGGAGAACGCGGCTGGCCTCTCGGGGGACGGGCCTTGGTGATCGGGCCACGGACCAGAGGGCACTGGCCGCGGTGAGAAGGACCACCATCCCCACGGCGGCCCAGGAGCTCCAGCGACGGAAGGGCACCGCGATCAGGCTACGTCAGCGTCCCGACCGCAGCTCTCCGAAGGTGCCCCTCGCCGTCCGGGCAGAAAACAGGTGAGCTATCTGGCCAAGACCTTCTCCATCATCAGCCGTCCTGCCTTTCCCAGGTTCCCGACGGCGACGAAGACTTCGTAGAGTTCCGCTCGTTCCGATGCCGTCAGGGCGTCGGGATCCAGAGTGGCCACAAGTCCGGAAAACCAATTCGTGCAGTCGTTCAGCCCTACGAGCCGGTCATTGCTGTTCATCCTCGGGAGCTTGCCCGGGGGGTGTATCAGTCAGTCCGGACCCCTGCTGAGCACCGTCCACGGCATTATCGGCGGATCCCTCTGGTGCTTCGTCCTGAGTTCCGGCCTCATCAGCCGCGGTCTGATCGGAGGCGGGCACGTCGGACCCTGGTTCGTCGGTGGCGGCCGGGTCAGATAGCAGCTCCGCGCCCTCAACTTCGTTGGAAACCGTCTCGTCCACCGTCGAATCGGCATGAGACGTCGAATCCGGATCAGGCTGTTCCGGCAGGGGAGGCTCGAGGGTCGATTCCGTCGAGACGTCCACAGCGCTGGGGTCGCCGGCTCCCCCGTCGCGGTTGTCGCCGCCATCGGGAGAAACGGCGGAGTCACCGCAAGACATGTCGTCGACCGTACCGACATCGGTTTCGGCAGGGTCGGCGGATGCAACGCCGGTAAACGGATCGGCCAGAACGACCGGATCGGGCGATGAGGAATCGGTCAGCTCGGCGTCCGGCGTTGGAGGCGCGACCCGGGTGCCGCCGCGGGCCATCTCGATGATGGCGTCGACGGCCAACAGGACGACGGCACCCCAGGCCAATTCGCTGGCCGGTTCGAAGTTGATCGGCCAGCCGCCGGCGGGGAAGTGGAAGAGAGACTGGTGTTTGACCGTGTAGTCGGCCGTCGCCGCCACCAGGCCGATGGCGGGCAGTGAGACCAGCCAACGGAGGTGCCGGACCAGCAGGATCAAGAGCACCGCGCCGGCCACCACCAGACCGATCTTCGGCTCTCCGATCTTGGGTCGGGTCAACACTCCGGCGGCGATCACCCCGGCCACCGCCGGTGCCACCACGTAGGCCCACCACCGCGGCCGTCGACGGGGCGCCGAGAAGGGGCTCCCGAGCTCGGGCGGATCGTTCCCCTCCCACGCCCGGACCCGCCGGCCGATCGCCGGCCCGGCTGTCGACCCGACCGCGACCGCCGGCCGGGCCAACGACGCCCCCCAGCCACCCAAACTGTCCATGGCCGACGATTCGTCCGACATGGCCGACGCCGACCCGGACGCCGACGCCGACCCGGACGCCGACACCGAGCCGGACGCCGACACCGAGGATGCGAGCGAGGCGCCGGTAGCGGCGGGAACCGTCGTACTCCGGCGGTGGCGGATCAACCGCCGCAACCGGCGCAACCGCGGTAACCGGCGCAGCCGCGGCAGACGTCGACGCCAGCGGTTGGGAAGCAGGGCCAGGAAGAGACAGAGCAGGGCCCCGACGGCCGAGATGAGCAGAGCCAGATTGACCCGCCGTTGGGGCGTCCAGACCAGGGTGACATCGAACGCCCCGCCCCTGAGCACCGAGCCGAGCTTGGCCGGATCGACCATCCAGCCGTTGCCGAAGCCGTCGATCAGGATCGGCGGCCCCAGACTGCTGTTCCCGGCCGCGCCGGCCGCGCCGGCCGCGCTCCCACCGCCAGCACCGCCACCGCCGGCCGCGCCGCCACCGCCAGCACCACCACCGGCCGCACGGCCTCCGAGAACGGTCGCCTGCCATCCCTTGTTCAGGCTCTCTCCGAGCGCCAGCCAGAACGGCCCGGTTGTCGCCGAAACACCCGAGAGGTGCAGGCGGAAAGAGGTGGCCGTCTGGCTGAGGACCTGGACGGTGGGGGCGGGACCGGGAACCGGCGCCGGCAGGGCCAGGCCGGGGAACTCCTTCTGGGGAGCGCCGCCGGGAGCGGAGTCGAGGACGAGTTGGTCGATGTCGAATCCCGTCAGGTGGCCGGCCGCGCTCTCGATGACGTGGGGCCCCGGGCCCAGGCTGATGCCGTCGGCGTCGGCCCCGCAGGCCTGGACGGTCAGGGTCTTGCCGTCGAGGGCGGCGGCGGTGGTGCCGGTGATCTTCAAGGGGACGGGATGTCCGTCGATGGTGAGCAGATCCGACCGGCAGGTCCCCGGCATCTCGGCCGGCGGCGGCGGGGTCTGGGTCCCGTCGACCCCGGGCAGGCCCAGTTCGGCGATGCCGATGGGCAGGGTGATCGGGTTGTGGGAGTAGTAGTTCCGGGTCTTCTCGGCCCGGACCCCGGTGAAGGTGACCTGGATCTGCTGGCCCGTCAACGGCGGGAACTGCACCGGCACCGAGACGGTGGCGTTCTGGCGCCGGCCGTCGGGGATCGGGGGCAGGCTGACCTGCTCCGAGCCGTGCTCGGTCGAGATGGTCATGGCCGTCGGCACCGAGTGATGGCCGTCGGCCACCACCTGGAGGTCCAGATGGTTGAAGGTGGTCGTCCTCGGCAGGTGGACCTGGATCCACTCACCGACCTGGGGACCGAAACCGGGAGACCAGATGGTGTCGGTCTTCCCGTCCAGCGCTGAGGAGGCCGTGTCGTGCAGATCCCCCGGCAGCCGGCCCTTCGAATAGGCGACCACCCCGCTACCGGTGCTGCCGGGCCGGCCCACCAGGGTGTCGATCGTCCCGTCGGGGATCAGGCTGTTCACCGTGGCCGTCCCCGACAGGCTGAAGGACCGGCTGGTGGGCAGGATGAACTCCCGGGCGAGGGTCGGTTCGAGGTCCGACCGGGGCGGGATCGGTGCCACCCGCTGCCGGCTCATGACGATGGCCAGCCGGTGTGACTGCGAGCCGATCCCGGCCGCTGTCAACAGGTCGGAGGGCATGGAGAGCACCTCCTGGGCCAGGGTTCCCCCCAACTCCACGGCGGCCAGGCCCACGGGAGAGGCGTTCTGGATGATGGTGGGCGAGGCCCCTTCCAGGTTGGTGTCGTCGATGGTGATCCGCAGGGTCTTGAAGGTCCGGGTCGGGAAGCTCACCGTCTGCCCGTCCGCCGTCCGGGACCCCGGCCCCAGGGTCACAGCCAAGGAGGACCCGCCGGGCCGACCCGATCCGCCGTCGAAGGACAGGGTGACCTTGGTGATCCACTGGTTGTCGACCCCGGAGAGAGGCTGGACCAGGGTGAGATGGTCGGTGGTGAGGGGACCGTTCAGGGTCACCTGCCACCACTGGTGGAGCGGGACGGTGAAGGCGCCGGTCTCCCAGGCCGTGTCCAGGCTGCCGTCGAGGGCCTGGGAGGGCCGGACCTCGGGCAGGTAGTCGTCGACGTCGCCGTAGGAGGAGGCGGTGATGGAGGAGACCCCCTGCAGGGTCAGGGTGCTCTGGGCCGAGGCCGGGGCCTGGGGGAAGAGGTCGAGGGGGGCGTTGTTGGGATCCTGGGGCTGGGGCTGGGCTGTGGTCAGGGTGGCGCCGGCGTTGCCCAGGATGGTGTTCCAGCGGAAGGCCTGTTTGCGGTTGGAGTCGGAGAGCACCAGGGTGGAGTCGCCGGCCAGGGCCTGGCGGAGGGCGGCGGGTTCGGTGTCCAGGGTGCCGGCATAGAGGATGGCCGAGTTGGTGTTCAGCAGGCCGGCCGAGGCCGCCTCCTCGAGGCCCACCCCGTCGCCGTCGACCACCAGCTCCCCGGACGACGACTCGGCCCGGACCAGGGGCCGGGGATCGTTGACGGCCATGACCTGGACGGGGGCGGGCCAGGGTTGGTCGGGCGAGGTGGCCAGGGCCTGCTCGTCGGTGATGGGGAACTGGGAGATGTTGGGCCGGGGGGCGCCGTAGCCGACGGGGGCCGACAGGCCCGGCGGGGTCGGGCTGAGGGCCGAGGCCATCTGGAGCGGCCGGGGGGAGTTGTAGCGCTCGAAGGCCAGGTCGTTCTGGACGAGCAGGTCCCCGGCCGACATCAGCCGGGCCAAGGGGGCGATGGCGGCCGGCTCGAGGATGCCGTTCTGCATGGGGTTGTCGAGCCCGTAGAGCAGGTCGTAGGAGGCGAGGGATCCGAGGGCCTGCTGTTCCCGGGTGACGAAGGGCCGGCTCAGAAGGCCCGGCCAGACCGGGTCGATCAGGTCGCCGTAGCGGTAGGCGGCGAAGTTCTGGCCCGGGATGGCCAGCACCCGGGTACCGGGGTGCACTTTGTTGAGCGCCGCCGCCGCCTGGTAGACGTAGGCCGGCAGCGGTGAGGGCTGGGTGAAGTGGTCGGCCACGGTGGTGCCGTTGAAGATGGCCGGGTCCGCCGCGATGATCACCGCCCCGGCGACCAGACAGGCCAGGAGGCCGACGATCCGGCCCCGCCGCCAGAGGGCGGTCACCCCGGCCCCGGTCAGCATGGCCAGTCCGAGGACGACGGTCGGGGTGGCCCGGTCCGTCGACCGCAGGGCCAGGCCCGCCTCGGTCCGGGTCATGAAGGTCTTCAGGGCCCGGCCGATGGCCGAGGGCGAGGAGAAGGGATGGGCGCCCACGGCCAGGACCATGCCCAGCAGGATCAGCAGGGCGAAGTAGGCCCGGGCCCGCCAGCGGATGATCATGGCGCCGATGAAGGCGATCAGGGGGACACAGAAGGAGAGGGCGATCAGCCAGAGCTGCTGGGTCAGCTGGATGGAGGTGGAGACCCACTGGCCCAACTGGTCGCCGTCGTAGAAGTACCAGTAGCCGAGGCCCCGGAGTACCTCGGAGGCCAGCGAGGTGGCGGCCACCGTGGGAACGGTCTCGGTGTACTTCAAGACGTTCAGCCCGTAGCCCCCCTCGACGGCCAGGGCCGCCGCCCACCACAAGGAGACCATCACCACCAGCAGGGCGATCCGCCAGGCGGCGGCCCAGGCGTCGCGCCAGCGGGCCTCCCGGGTGACCATGACGGCATAGGGCAGCCAGAGGGCCGGGGCCAGGCCGGCATAGAGGGCCGAGGAGGCGTTGACGGAGGAGACGGAAAGCCAGATCAGGGCGAAGAGGGCGGGGAAGCGCCAGCCCTTGCTCCGCACCGACCGGGCGGCCAGGGCGATCAGCCAGGGCAGCGCCGCGTAGGGCAGCAGGATGACCGAGATCCGGCCGACGTACTGCAGGAAGTAGGGCGAGAGCATGTAGGCCAGGGCGGCCACCAGTCGGCCCGGGCCGTGGACGCCCAGGGTCCGGCCGAGAGCCAGCACCCCGGCGCCGGCCATGAAGAGGATGGCCCCCACCCAGAGCCGCTCGCCCGCCCAGAGGGGGATGCCCAGGGCGTGGACCAGCCAGAAGAAGGGCCCCATGGGCCAGAGGTAGCCGATCTGCTCGTGGGTGACCGTGCCCAGTCCCACCGTCGGGTCCCACATGGAGGCCGACTGCCGGATGAAGGGGCCGGGGTCGAGGTAGAGGTAGCTCTTGGTGTCGGAGTCGACCACCCCGGGCTGGGCCAGCAGCTGCGGGATGAAGGCCAGCCCGGCCAGGGCCAGATGCAGCGCCCAGGAGTATCCGGGCGAGATCCAGGCCCGGACCCTGTCCATGCTGGTTCTCATGGCCGGCTGGTTCTCATGGCCGGGTGGGTCTCATGACCGCCGGTAGTGTACGCGGGGCCGCGAGCCCCATTGCGGCAGAGGAGGAGAGAGCGGGGGTGGCCAAACTGACGGGCGAGCGTCCTCTCGAGGGGGTGACCCCCGACGCCCTGCTGGCGTTGCACGCGGCGGGCTACCGGGCTGTGCGGGAGAGGCTGGGGCCGGGCCGGATGCTCGACGTCGGCTGCGGCCAGGGCAACGAGTCGGCCCGGTTCGCCGGGCCCGACCGGACGGTGGTGGGGGTCGACTACTCCTTCGAGGCGGCCTCCGAGGCCAGCGGCCGTTACGGGCCGGGTGGCCAGGGCTCCGGGGGCCTGCGGGTGGCCCAGTGCGACGCCCGGAGGTTGTCGCTCGGGACCGGCAGCTTCGACTGGGTCTGTTCGTCGCATCTGATCGAGCACTTCCCCGACGCCGAGGCCCACGCCGACGAGCTGGCCCGGGTGCTGGCGGCGACGGGGAAGGCCTTCGTGATCACCCCCAACGCGCCGGCCGACTTCGAGAACCCGTTTCACATCCGGCTCTTCCGGCGCGAGGAACTGGTGAAGGTGCTGGAGCGGTCCTTCGACGAGGTCTGGGTGGGCGGGATCGACGCCGTGCCGGCGGTGAAGGAGAACTTCCGGCTCCGGCGGGAGAAGGCGGCCAAGGTGCTGCGGCTCGACGTCTTCGACCTCCGGCACAAGATCCCCCACTCCTGGTATGTCGGGGCCTACACCCGGGCGCTGCCCATCGCCTACCGGTTCATGGCCAAGTCGGACTCCGGCGGCGGGACCGGCATCACCGGCGACGACTTCTTCGTGACCGAAGAGGTGGACGAGACGACCCTCGTGCTCTTGGCCGTGGCCGGCGCGCCGCGCCACCACCGACCAACGCCGTGATGGCAGTCACATAGATGCTCGCCGTCGGGCTGACGGGGGGGATGGGCTCGGGGAAGTCGACCGTGGCCGGGCTTCTGGTCGAGCGCGGCGCCGTGCTGATCGACGCCGACCGGATCGCCCGGGAGGTGGTGGCCCCGGGAGGGGCGGCCTACGAGGCATTGGTGGAGCGGTTCGGGCGCGGGATCGTGGCCGGCGACGGCAGGATCGACCGGGCCGGGCTGGCCGGGCTGGCCTTCGCCGACGCCGACTCCCTGGCCGCCCTGAACGGGATCACCCATCCGGCCATCTCCACGGTGATGCTCCAACGACGCGACGCCGAGAAGGGGACCGAGCATGTGGTGGTGCTCGACATCCCGCTGCTGAAGCCGGTGCACCGGGAGCTGCTGGAGCTGGCCGCCGTCATCGTGGTGGACACCCCGGTCGAGATGGCCCTGGCCCGGCTGGTGGAGCAGCGGGGCTTCTCCCGGGAAGACGCCGAGGCCCGGATGGCGGCCCAGCCCAGCCGGGAGCAACGGCGCGAGGGTGCGGACTACGTGATCGACAACTCCTCGGACCGGGAGAAGCTGGTGGCCGAGGTGGACCGGGTCTGGGGAGAGCTGTTGGCCCGGAGGGGCTGACCGGTCCGGAGGGAGTGACCGGGCCGGAGAGAGGTGTGACAGCCCCCCGGTACCATCGAGCGGGTGGCCCGTCTTGAAGTCGTCTCCCCCCTGCGGCCGGCCGGAGACCAGCCCACGGCCATCGCCGCTCTGTCGGCAGGGATCAACCGGGGCGACCGCTACCAGACCCTGCTCGGGATCACCGGGTCCGGGAAGACGGCCACCATGGCCTGGACGATCGAGGCCGTGCAGCGACCGACGCTGATCATCGAGCCCAACAAGTCGCTGGCCGCCCAGCTGTCGGCCGAGATGCGGGAGCTCTTCCCGAACAACCGGGTGGAGTACTTCGTCTCCTACTACGACTACTACCAGCCCGAGGCCTACCTGCCGACGTCGGACACCTTCATCGAGAAGGACTCCTCCATCAACGACGAGATCGACCGGCTCCGGCACGCGACGACCTCGAGCCTGCTGCTGCGGCGTGACGTGATCGTGGTGGCCTCGGTCTCGTGTATCTACGGCCTCGGTTCCCCCGACGAGTACCGGAGCCGGATCCTGGTGCTCAAGCCCGGGGAGACGGTCGACCAGCGGGGGCTGCTGCGAAAGCTGGTGGAGCTGCACTACGACCGCAACGACACGGTGCTCGGCCGGGGCCGCTTCCGGGTGCGGGGCGACACCATCGAGCTGCACCCCGCCTACGAGCAGCAGGCGGTGCGGATCGAGCTGTTCGGCGACACGGTGGAGCGGATCCGGCAGTTCGACGCGCTGACCGGGGACCTGGGCGACGATCTCGAGGAGCTGGTGGTCTTCGCCGCCACCCACTACGTGGCCGGGGACGAGACGACCCGACGGGCGGTGGAGTCCATCGAGGTGGAGCTGCGGGAGCGGCTCGGCGAACTGCAGAGCCAGAACAAGTTGTTGGAGGCCCAGCGGTTGCGGATGCGGACCGAGCACGACCTGGAGATGCTGGGCGAGGTGGGCGTGGTGAACGGGATCGAGAACTACAGCCGGCACCTCGACGGCCGCAAGGCCGGGGAGCCACCCCACACGCTGCTCGACTTCTTCCCCGACGACTTCCTCTGCGTGATCGACGAGAGCCATGTGGCCGTGCCGCAGATCCACGGGCAGTACGAGGGGGACCGGTCGCGCAAGAACACGCTCGTCGAGCACGGCTTCCGGCTGCCGTCGGCTCTCGACAACCGGCCGCTGACCTTCGACGAGTTCTCCGAGCGGGTGGGACAGGTGATCTTCCTGTCGGCCACCCCGGGGGCCTACGAGATCGGGATCTCGAGCCAGGTGGCCGAGCAGGTGATCAGGCCGACGGGGCTGGTCGACCCCGAGGTGGTGATCGTGCCCACGACGGGTCAGATCGACGACCTGCTGGAACGGATAACGGCCACGGCGGCGGCCGACGGCCGGGTGCTGGTGACCACGCTGACCAAGAAGATGGCCGAGGACCTGACCGACTACCTGCTCGAACTGGGGGTCCGGGTCCGCTACCTGCATTCCGACGTGGACACGATCACCCGGATCGAGTTGCTCCGGGACCTGCGGCTCGGGGAGTACGACGTGCTGGTGGGGATCAACCTGTTGCGGGAGGGCCTCGACCTGCCCGAGGTGAAGCTGGTGGCCATCCTCGACGCCGACAAGACGGGCTTCCTGCGCTCGGCGTCCTCGTTGATCCAGACCATGGGCCGGGCCGCGCGGAACGTGGACGGGAACGTGGTGCTCTACGCCGACACGATCACCGACGCCATGCGCTCGGCCATCGGGGAGACCCAGCGGCGGCGGTCTCTGCAGCAGGCCTACAACGTCGAGCACGGGATCAACCCGACCACGGTCAGAAAGGCGGTGACCGACATCCTGGCCCGGCTCCGGCCGGCCGACGACTCCCGGACCAGGCGGGGCAACAGCCGGGACCAGGGGGGGCGGGCCGCCGTGGGGAGCCGGTCCCGGCGGATGTCGGGCCACACCGGGGTGCCCGGTCGGGGGATGCCGCCACGGAGGGGGGCGGCCCGCGCCGGCGGTCAGGCCGGGGCCGATGGCGCCGCGGCCGACGAGCTGTTGGGCGAGTTGGCCGGTCTGCCGGCCAGCGAGCTGGCCTCGCTGGTGCTGCGGTTGGAGCAGGAGATGCGGACCGCGGCGGTGGAGCTGCGCTACGAGGAGGCGGCGCTGCTGCGTGACGAGATCGCCGATCTGCGGCTGGCTCTGGCCGAGGAGGCCGAGGGCACGCCCAACCCCGTCTTGATCCCGTGACGTCGCCGGTACGCTCGCACTGATGGCCGACCGCTTGGTGGTGCGCGGGGCGCGCGAGCACAACCTGCGCGACGTCTCCATCGAATTGCCGCGGGACCGGCTGATCGTCTTCACCGGTCTGTCGGGATCGGGGAAGTCGTCGCTGGCCTTCGACACCATCTACGCCGAGGGCCAACGGCGCTATGTGGAATCGCTGTCGTCCTACGCCCGGCAGTTCCTCGGGCAGATGGACAAGCCCGACGTCGACTTCATCGAGGGGTTGTCGCCGGCCATCTCCATCGACCAGAAGTCGGCCAGCCGGAACCCGCGGTCGACGGTGGGGACGGTGACCGAGATCTACGACTACCTGCGGCTGCTCTACGCCCGGATCGGCCGGCCCCACTGCCCGACGTGCGGGCGTCCCCTGGTCCGGCAGACGCCGCAGCAGATCGTGGACCGGGTGCTCGACCTGCCCGAGGGGGCGCGCTTCGAGGTGCTGGCCCCGCTGGTCCGGGGTCGCAAGGGCGAGTACGAGGCGCTGCTCGACGACATGGCCAAGCAGGGCTTCGCCCGGGCCCGGGTGGACGGCGAGGTGGTCGAGCTGTCCGAGCGGTCGGGGGTGAACCTGGCCCGCTACGAGCAGCACACCATCGAGGTGATCGTGGACCGGTTGGTCCGGCGCGAGGGGATCCGGCAGCGGCTGACCGAGTCGATGGAGACGGCACTGCGGCTGGCCGGGGGGATCGCCCAGATCGGGGTGGTCTCCGAGGACGGCACGCAGGAGATGCTGACCTTCTCCGAACACCTGGCCTGCACCTTCGACGACCTGTCGTTCGAGGAGCCGGAGCCGCGGAACTTCTCCTTCAACTCCCCCTACGGGGCCTGTGCCACCTGCGACGGCCTGGGGACCCAGTTCGAGGTGGACCCCGAACTGGTGGTGCCCGACCCGACCAAGACGTTGGCCGGGGGGGCGATCAGCCCGTGGGCCGGGGGGCGCAGCCGCTGGTTCGAGCGGATGCTCGAGGCGGTGGCGGCCGAGCAGGGCTTCTCCACCAAGACCCGGTGGGACAAGCTGA
>Ga0307373_10005921_pt1 | contig 19679 bp, 16 predicted proteins | sample OX2MG_FD_202534 | JGI IMG/M metagenome (GOLD analysis project Ga0307373, IMG submission 202534) | Soil microbial communities from Risofladan, Vaasa, Finland - OX-2 | ecosystem: Environmental > Terrestrial > Soil > Coastal area > Acid sulfate soil | place: Finland: Risofladan, Vaasa | collected...
GTAGTGGATGTCTCAGAGCTCGCCGCTGTCGGCGAGCTCCTTGAGCTTCTGCACCCCAGGGTGGTACTCGAGCAGGTGTCCCACCATCAGGGTGCGCCCGGCCCGCTCAGCTGCCTCGACTGCGCGCTCGGCGTCGGCGACCGACTGGGCGAGGGGCTTCTCCACGAAGCAGTGCTTGCCGGCCTCCAACACCCGCACGGCAAGCTCGGCGTGCGTGGGCACGGGCGTGGCCAGCACGATGGCATCGAGCGTCTCATCCTCGAGCAGGTCCTCGAAGCGGCCGGTCATCTTCGCGCCCGGTGTCATCGGCACAACCCGCTCTCGGGCGGCCTCAGAGGCGTCACAACACCAGACGAGCTCGGCACCGGGCAGCCCATGGAAGTTGCGCGCGAGGTTCGGGCCCCAGTAGCCAAGACCGACAACACCGACGCGGAGAGGGTCGCTCATCGCGGGCATGCTAGCGGCGGCTCGAACCGGGAGTGTGGAAGCCGCGAGAAGAAGCCCGGCGAGATTCGCCGATTGCGGACTGCGCGAACGCCGCCACCGCAATAGCCTTCGTGCATGGCGCAGTCGCATGGAACAGGACGCTTCGAGCCCGGGGAGCTGGCGGCCTGCGGAGATGGCACGGTGTTTGAGGAAGGCGTACTCGTCTTCAATCCTGGGCATGTGCGAGTCGGCAGCAATGTGTACGTGGGCCATCGCGCGATGCTCAAGGGGGACACGCGTGGTGAGCTCGTGCTCGGCGACGGTGTCTGGGTGGGTCAGGATTGCTACATCAACAGCGCCGGGGGCGTCCATATCGGCGCGTGCACAGGCATCGGTCCTCGCACGGTCATTCTCACCTCGACCCATCGTGAGACACCATTTCCAGCGCCGATCATTGACGCTGAGCTCGAATTTGCCCCCGTCGTCATAGGTGCGGGCTGTGACATCGGTGTCGGCGCGATCCTGTTGCCTGGCGCCAAGCTGGCGGACGGCGTGCAGGTGGGCGCCGGCTCGGTTGTGAACGGTGACTTCTCCGCGGGCGCGGTTATCGCTGGGACTCCCGCACGACTCCTGCGCTATCGCGAGGGTGCCGGGAGCTGATGCTGAGGCTTGCCGATCCTCGCTTCGGTGAGGACGCGCTCGCTGCGATTGGTCGCGTGCTTGCCAGCGGCCAGCTCACGCAGGGGCCTGTCGTCGCCGAGTTCGAGAGCGCCGTCGCAGATTTCTGCGGCGTAACCGATGCGGTGGCCACGACGTCGGCGACCACGGCGCTCGAGCTCGTACTCGCTGCTCATGACATCGGCCCCGCTGACGAGGTGCTCGTCGCGGACTTCACCTATCCGGCAACCGGCAATGCGGTGCTCCAACGCGGCGCCACTCTGCGCTTGCTCGATGTCAACCCCGCGACCTACTGCCTGGACCCTACGGCGCTTGAGAAGGCGCTCAATGAGCGGACGCGAGCGGTGATCGCGGTCGATGTCTTCGGCCTGCCTGCTGACTACATGGCCATCGAATCGATCCTGGCCCGGCATGGAGTGACGCTGATATGCGATGCGGCTTGCTCGCTCGGTGGCGCGATCGGCGAGCGTCGCACGGGTGGCTTTGGTGCCGCCTCTTGCTTCAGCTTTCATCCGCGTAAGTCCCTGACGACGGGCGAGGGCGGGATGGTGAGCACCAGCGACGCGCAGCTCGCGGCGCGGATGCGCAGGCTGCGCAACCACGGGACAGAGCGCTCAGGATGGCGCGCCACGTTTGTCGAGCCAGGATTCAACTACCGCATGAGCGACTTGAATGCCGCGCTCGGGCTCATCCAGGTCCCGGGCCATGCCGAGACGGTCGCTCGCCGCCGTGCACTCGCGCAGCGATTGACGGAGCGTCTGTCAGATATCGACGGGGTGATGCCGCAGTGTGTCCCCAGCGGCCATCTGCATCCTTATCAAGCGTACGTCGTCACGCTGGATGCGGGGATCGACCGCGACGCGACGATCGCCGGGTTGCGCGAGCTCGGCGTCGAGTCCACGCTCGGCACCTACGCGTTGCATCTCGAGCCCGCCTTTGCTGAACGCGGCTGTGCGCCAGCGGACGGGCTGCCTCATAGCCGAGCCCTCACGGAGCATACGCTCGCGTTGCCGCTGCACGAGAATCTGGCCGACGGCGACATCGAGGTGATCGGCGGAGCGCTGGAACGGCTATTGGGCGAGGTGTGAGGTCCGCTGCAGTGGCCGGGGAGTTAAGCCAGAGGCTTACTACCATTAGAAAGACGCGTGCTGTTCGGCGTACCAGGCCACAGTTCGTAACAGTCCATCGCGCAGCGACACACTCGGCTCGTAATCGAGCTCCGTTCGCGCCAGCGTGATGTCGGCGAGCAGCCGACGCACATCGCCTGGGCGCTCCTCGACGTGCTCGACTGGGTGATCCTGATGGCCGATGGCGTCGAGGAGCAGCCGCACCATCTCATTGACCGACGCCTCCTGCCCGCTGCCGAGGTTGATTGTTTTTGAGAGCGCTGAGTCTCGCGCTGCGGCCTTGATCGTCCCCGCTACGGTGTCGCCCACGTAGGTCATGTCCCGTGTCTGTTCGCCATCGCCATAGATCTGCACCGGCTTGCCTGCTCGCACATTGCGAATGACCGCGGGGATGATGCCGGCGTAGGCACGGTCGTTCTGGCGCTCGCCGTAGGTGTTGAATGGTCGCACCGTGACTACTTCGAGGCCGAACGTCGTGGCGTAGCTCATTGCCACCAGGTCGGTGGCCGCCTTCGCCGCCGCATAAGGGGTGTGCGGGACCAGCGGGTGATCCTCGGCCATCGGGACGGTGCGGGCGGTTCCGTAGACCTCGGAGGAGGAGTATTGGATGAGGCGCCTGAAGCGGCCCTCGCGCCCAAGCTCGCACACGGCGGTGGTCATTGCGACGTTCCGGTCTACATTGGCACGCGGGTCCACGAGCGATGCGGGCAATGGGATGACGGCAAGGTTGAAGCAGTAATCAAATGCATCGCCCGCCAGCGCGTCGCGCAACGCGTCGATCTCGCAGCAATCGAGTTGCTCAAAGCGCACACCGGCGGCGATCGCTGCCTGCAGATTCTCACGCCTGCCGAGAGACAGGTCGTCGACTACGTGCAACTGCTCTACGCCCGCCGTGAGCAGACCGTCGACGAGGTGGCTGCCGATGAAGCCGGCCCCGCCGGTGACGATCGCGCTTGAGCCTTTAAGAAGCGATTCAGGCAACCGGCGTCTCCCGGTAACCCGGCGCCAGCACCTCGTGCTGTGCACCGGCCCGCTGAATCGCCGTCGCGGTAGACAGTGCAGCGAGTCCGTCATACACGCTGACGGGCGGCGGGCTTCCGTCGCGTACCGCCTGCAGGAACTGCTCCCACTCCACGCGCAACGGCTCGCGGCGCTCTAGGGCGAAGCGAATCATGTCGCCCTCGCCTCCCCCGCGGATGCCCGACAGCGCATCCCATTCGGTTCCCTTTGTCGGGTGCTCATAGAACAGGAGCTCTTGCGTCAGGTAGTTGACGACGAACATGCCACGCTCCCCTGTTACGGATAGCTCGCGGACCTTGGTGGGTGTGATCCAGTTGACCTCCAGCAGTCCGGTCGAGTCGTTGTCGAAACGGAGCGTCGCGCACAGCAGGTCCTCGGCGGTGTCATGTACTCGCTGGGCAGTCTCGGCGTATACACGCGACACCTCGCTGCCGCTGAGGTAGCGCATCACGTCGATGTCGTGTGTCGCCAAGTCGAGTCCCACTCCCATCATCGACGCACGGTTCGGAAATGGGCTCAGCCGTCGGGCGTGCATCTGCAGGATCCGTCCGATCATGTCGTCCTCGAGCTTCGCCTTGAGCAGCATCACCGCCGGGTTGAAGCGCTCGACGTGCCCGACTCCGAGCACCAGCTGCCGCTCGTCTGCCTCCTGCGCCATGGCCAGCGCGTCCTGCTCGGTGCGTGCCGTCGGCTTCTCCACGAGCACATGCAGGCCGCCTCTAAGTGCCTGCAGCGTAGATTCGGCGAGACTGTCGACCGGCGTAGCGATACAGGCTATGTCGAGATCCTCTGTGGCCAGCGCCTGCTCGAGCGATGCGTGTGTTCGCACAGCCGGGTGCGCTTCGGCAACCGCCGCGCAGCGGCCGGTGTCCGGATCGACCGCGGCGGCGAGCTCCACGCCGGCGAGGCTCGAGAGTACGCGGCAGTGGTTGGAGCCCATGACTCCGAGCCCGGCCACCACGGCGCGGAGTTGCGCGGAGTTGCTCCTCACCATGAAGGCGGAAACATTAGCGATCGGGCGTGCCGGCGGCCAACGAGACTAAAGTCGGCTCAAAGTGATCCGTAGATTCCTTGCCGACAGCGCTGTGTACGGGGTGGCTGCGCTGCTCAGCCAGGGCATCGGCCTGCTGCTGTTTCCCTTTCTGGCGCACCACTTCTCACCGCAACAGTACGGCGTCATCGACATTCTCACGCTGGTGGCGATACTAGCCAACCTGACCGTTGCGCTCGAGGTCAACCAGGGACTCGGGCGTCACTTCGCAGAGGCATCCGAGCGCGAGCGCGTGGACTATACCTCGACGGCGCTGCTGTTCACGGCCGGCGCCTACACCGTCTTCGCCGCGATCGCTCTTGCATTGGCGAGGCCGCTGACCCACGTTCTGCTCGCTCATGGCGTCGATCCGTGGATCACCCGAGTCGCGATTGTGTGGATCTGGGCCAGCGGGATCGTGTATCTGGCTCAGGACCAGCTGCGCTGGCGTATGCGGCCCCGCGCCTATGGGCTCGTGGCGCTCACCACGGCGGCCGTCACTGCCGCGGCGACCTTGGTGCTCGTGTTCGGCTTCGGCGTGGGGGTGATCGGCGTGCTGATCGGCCAGCTCGCCGGCGCGCTCGCTGCGGGGCTCGTCGTGTTCGGACTCTCCAGGGACGCCTATGCCCTGCGCTTCGATCGCCACAAGCTCGGGGTCATGCTCGCGTTCTCGCTGCCGCTCGTGCCCTCTAGCATCGGTGTGTACCTCAACGGCTTCGCCGATCGGCTCGTGCTGCAGCACAGCCGCTCACTCGCCGATGTCGGCGTATATGGCGTCGCGTTCCGCATCGCCATGATCGTGGCGCTTCTGCTCGCCGGCTTCCAGGGCGCCGCCACGCCGCTGATCCTCGCGCGCCATGAGCTGCCGGGCACCCGTGGCGAGCTGGCGCGCATCTTCCGCCTCTTCAGCGCCGCCGCCTTGATTGCCTTTCTCGCGGCATCGCTGTTCGCCGACACGGAGGTCCACCTGCTTGCTTCGCCCGCCTACGCTCGTGCGGACATCCTCGTTCCGTACCTGTTCATGTCGGCGCTGCTGTTCGGCGTCTATATCTTCGCTCCCGGCCTGACGATCGCCAAGCGGACATGTACGTTCGCCCTGATCAGCCTGTCGGCGGGCGTGCTGAACCTCGGCCTGGCGCTGGCGCTCGTGCCGACGCTGGGAATCCGGGGCGCCGGGATCGCGACCGCCGTCTCCTCGGCGTGGTTCTTCGTGCTGACCATGCACTTCAGCCAGCGCCACTACGCGGTGGGGCATGACTGGATGCGTCTCGGTGCTGCACTGGCGGTTGCTATCGGGGCCCTGCTGCTGGGACGCGGAGTGATCCCGACTGGCGGCGACCACGCGCTCGCGGCCTGGCCACTCACCGCGAAAGCAATCCTCTCGGGCCTCGGGGCCGTGATGATCGCGACGCTGCTCGTGCGCCCGGCCGAGATGAGATTGTTCTGGAGTCAGCTGCGCCGGCCGCTGGCGTGGGCTCAGGGGAGCGTCTCGTAGACGTCCAGCAAGCGTCTTGCAACCATCCGGTGGTCGTGCACGCGCTCTGCGTAGGAGCGTGAGGCAAGCCCACGCTCGTGGCGCTCGCGCGGTCGCTCGACCCAATCGGCGAGCACCTGCTTGAGCGTGTTCGGGTTCGCGTTGATGATCGGCAGCCCGTCGGGATAAGTCTGCTCGAGCTCGGGGAGCAGGTAGCAGACCACCGGCTTGGCGAGGCTCATCGCCTCGGCGGCGAACACACCATGGCTGCCCGCACACAGCTGGTCCACCACGAGGTCGGCGCTGCGATAGACCTCCAGCGCCTGGGGGTGCGAGAGGCCGGTGACCTCGACGTAGTCGATCGGTGCTCCGGCCGCCGCGAGCTCGGCGGTGGCACGCCGCACAAACTCGGTGCCCTTCGCGGCGAGATGCGTCGGTGAGTGGACGACGCGCATGCGCTCGGCCTGTGGGTCCGGCGGAGCCGGTGTGAGCGCGCGCGTGTCAACTCGCTGCCCGACCACATGGATGTGTGGGAAGTAAGGAGCGAGGAACGCGTCGAGGCTGTGGTCGCAGACGATCGCGTGACCCCGAGTCACATTGCTCCACCGCTGCATCAGACGGGTGGCTCGGGCATCGTCCTCCATCTCGATTCGCACGTAGTGGGGATTGCGCTCCGCTTCCACAGAAGGCATCCGTACGTCGCTGCCCAAGAACTCGATAGCAACCCGTTTGCCTAGACGTCGGAGCCAACGAGCGTCGAGCCGGCGAGGCAGGAAGCTCTGGCCGAAGTAGAAGTGGATGAGGTCGTGTTCGCGGATCGCCCGCGCCGTCGCGCCCAAGTAGCCGAGGCGGCCGTCCGGCGGCACGATGTCGGGTGCCGGCTCGTAACCAAAGAAGTGAAGCGGCGCGAAACCAGTCGCTGTTATCCCCAGCTCGCGCTGGCCGAGCACCGAGAGCATCATCTGCCCCGCTATCTCCACGGGCGCGTGCAACACACGCAGAGAGTTGGCAGCCGACACCGGCGGGAGGATAGCTTCCACCTGTTCGGCCTGGGTACGGTCGCCGGGCTCCTCGTCCCGTGCCCGGCCCAGCCTATGCTACGGCCATATGTGTGGAATCGCCGGAATCGCAGGAGGTGCCCCTCCCGGCACGGAGTTGCTGGAGCGCATGGCGGCGACGATGGCCCACCGTGGCCCCGACGGGCAGGGGATCTGGCGAGACGGTACCGTGGGCTTCGCCTTCCGCCGGCTGGCGATCATCGATCTCCACGAGCGGGCCAACCAGCCGATGCATTTCGAACGCTGGCATCTCGTCTTCAACGGCGAGATCTACAACTACATCGAGCTGCGCCAAGAACTCACCGCGCTGGGTCGTCGGTTCGTCACGGAGGGCGACGCCGAGGTTCTGCTGCACGCATGGGCGCAGTGGGGCGCGGGCGCTCTTGATCGGCTCAACGGCATGTTCGCCTTTGCCGTCTGGGATGAGGAGCAGCGGTGTCTGACGCTCGCCCGTGACCCCTTTGGCGAGAAGCCTCTCTACTATGCAAGCCGTGGCGGGCGGCTCACGTTCGCCTCCGATCTCCCCGCGATCTTCTGCGACGATGGCGTGAGCACCGCTCCGCGCGGGGTCGCCGTCGAGGAGTATCTCGTGCGCGGGGGCTATCCGAGCGTGGGGGAGAGCTTCTTCGCCGACATAGCCACGGTCCCGGCAGCCCACCTGCTGCGCTGGCGGGACGGCGATGTCGAGCTCCAGCGCTACTGGGCCCCGCGCACAGTGCCCGTTCCCGCTCGATACGAGGAGGCTGTGAGCCAGCTGGGTGAGCTGCTGCGCGACTCGGTCCGCCTGCGGCTTCGCAGCGATGTGCCCGTCGGCACCTCGCTCAGCGGGGGGGTCGACTCCTCGGCGGTCGTCGCGCTCGCCTCGGAGCTGGCGGGGGACAGCACTCGACATGCCTTCACGGCTCGCTTTCGTGGCTTCGAGCGCGATGAGTGGTCTTACGCCGAGGAGGTCGCGCACGCCGCCGGCGTGGCCCAGCACCACGCTGTCGAGCCAAACGGGGACGAGATGATCGATGACCTGGACACGCTCTTGACGCTGCATCAGGAGCCCGTCGTGAGCTCCAGCGTCTATGCGCAGTGGCGCATCATGCAGGCGGCGCGCGAATCGGGGGTTGTGGTGCTGCTGGACGGTCAGGGCGGCGATGAGCTCTTCGCGGGCTATCGGGGTATGGCGGGATACGCGGCGCGCAGCGGCGGGGTGCAGGAGCTCCTTCGCGGCCTCGGGCAGCGGACCGTCGCCCGGGAAATCGCGCGCTCGTTAGCCGTCGACCATGTGCCTAGAGCGTTGGCGCGGGCCCACCGGCGTCACACCGCAAGCCCCTACGCGGGCGGAGAGGCCGTGCAGGCGGTAATGCGGCGCGAGCCGGAGTATGTGTCCTGGATGCACGCGGCTGACCCCCTTCGGCGGGAGCTGCTGTTGCAGTGCTTTGTGACGAGCCTGCCGCAGCTGCTGCGCTACGCCGACCGCAGCAGCATGGCTCACAGCCGCGAGGTGCGTCTGCCCTTGCTGGATCGACGGATCGCGGAGTTTGCGCTATCGCTTCCGGCGAGTTTCCTCAGCGATCGCGGCACGAGCAAGCGGGTGTTGCGAGACGCGGTCCGCGGGCTCGTGCCCGCACGCGTGCTCGCCCGCCGTGACAAGATCGGCTTCGAGACGCCCCAGGCGAGGTGGCTTGACTCGCCCCGGGCTCGCGAGCTCATCTCCGCGACCCTGCTCGACGCTCGCGCTCGCGAGCGCGCCCTCTACGACGTGGACGCCATAGAGGCCGACGTCCGTGCGGGGCGCTGGCGCGATCCGAGCGCGATCTGGCGCGCCCTGAACCTCGAGCGCTGGCTGCACATCTCCGAGGCGGCGCCTTCGTCACAGCAATTGCCGGCCGGGTTGACTGCGGCGAGGGTCGGCTGACCGATGCCGACTAGACGGCTGCTCGTAGTCACCTACCACCATCCGCCCGACACGAGTGGCGGACACCGGTGGGCGTTGATGGGCAAGTGGCTGCGGACGCTCGGGCACGAGGTGGTCACCGTGACCAGCGCCGCACACGGCGGGCTGCCGGACGATCAGGCGACCGGCACGCAGCGCGTCGATGACCTGGCGAGCTCTCCTACGCTCCGTCGGCTGCTTCGGCGACCCGCGACTGCCTCCCCGGAGCTGGTCGCGGCCAGCCCGTCGCGCGTCTTCACCGACGTGATCGTGCCCGACGCGAACCTCGCGACATGGGCGCCGGGGGCGCTACGCGCTGCACGACGGTTGATCCGGGAGCGGGATTTCGACTGTGTCGTGACGAGTGGCCCACCGCATTCGACTCATCTGATCGGGCTGATGCTGGGCTCCTCGCGCCCGGCGTGGATCGCCGACTTTCGCGACGGCTGGAGGTATGAGCCTCTGCGCCCGCCGTGGCCCACTCCCCCGCAAGAGCGACTCGACGCTGTCCTGGAGCGGCGAGTCGTCACCCGTGCCGAGGCGGTAATCGGCGTGACGCGCCCCATAGCCGAGGACCTCCGCCAGCGCCTCGGCGTGGAGAGTACCTATATCGCCAACGGGTGGGACCCGGACTGGCAAAACGATGGTACCGATCGCAACGCTCCGGAGCTCCCGCCCGACACGGTCAACATCGTCCACACCGGAACCCTGGGCAGCGGCGCCTGGCGCGACCCGGCACCTTTGTTCGCCGCTCTGCAGAGGATCGCGGAAGAGGACGGGGGCGCCAGGGTACGGCTCGTGCTCGCCGGTCATCTCGACACCGGGTTGGAGAAGCTCATCCAGAGTGTGGACGGCAATCTCGTGCAGCATCTGGGGCGCATGCCACGCCAGCAGGCCCTGGCCCTTCAGCGCCGCGGCGACGCGCTGCTCCTGCTCACCTCATCGAGACACGTCTCACACGCGACCGGGAAGCTCTTCGAGTACCTCGCGTCCGGTACCCCGATCATCGCGCTGGCGAAGGGCAACGAGGCCGCCCGGATCGTGCAGGAGACGGCCACCGGCGTCACGATCGCCCCGGATGACGTTGAGGGGATCTGCCGGGCGATCCGCTCTGTGATGGACGGGAGCCTCGCCCGGGATTATGCGCCGCGCGGACTCGATCGCTACGGCTATCCCGGTCCGGCCGAGGCGGTCGCGGAGCTCATCGAGGAGGCGATCGGGCGGCGTGCGACCGCGTGAAGTTCGTCGCCGCCGCCAGCAACCCTGTTGAGCAGGCGGGCTAGCGGCCGCGTCAGCCCCGCAAGCCCGCTCGCAACGCGTAGTGCGAGCCCCCCAGAGACGACGCAGCGCCCGAGCAGCCGGTATTGGATCGAGCCCGGGAGACCCAACGTGCTGGTCGTCGTCGTCAGTCTCACGCACTCGAGGCCGGCGTCGGTGATCGCCTGGTGCAGCGAGTCGGACGTGAAGTGGGTGCGATGCCGGGGGAGATCGAGGTGGTACCAATGGCCGGAGAACAGTCGCGCCTGGCGGCAGCCGAAGTTGGGGACGCTGATCAGCACCCGGCCGCGCGGGGTGAGCGAGCCGCGGACGCGGCGCAGGTCACCGACCGGGTCGTTCGTGTGCTCGAGCGAATGGCGGAAGATGATCGCGTCGAACGCGTCCGGCTCGAGCTCGACCGTCTTCAGCGTCCCGCAGCGGGCGTCGATCCCGCGCGAGGCGGCCAGTGCACACGCCTCAGGCGAAGGCTCGATCCCGCTCATGCGCCAGCCGTGCCCCATCAGCATCACGTCGAGGTCTCCCCGCCCGCAGCCGACGTCGAGCCCTCGTCCGGGCGCCATGGCGTGCAGCTCTGCCACTGGCTCCTCGCGCCACGCGGCGCGCGCCTGGCGGGCTCGGATCGCGCGCGAGATGAGGCGCAGCGGCAGGATCATCGGCGTGCTGTCGTGTGGCCCGTAGCCACCGGGGTAGAGCGCGCCAAGCTCCCCGTCGGCCAGCACCGGCAGGGTCGAGCCCGCGCCGCAGCGCGCGCAGACTGTCACGCCGAAGCTCCCCGGCGTCCCGAGCAGGCGGTCGCAGCCGTGGATCGAAGGCTCGCTCAATGCTCCGGCGCAAACCGGGCATGTTGGTTCTTCGCTGCTGATAACCCGCGCACCGTAGCAGTGGGCCCGCCGTGGCCGGCGGGGGCGATCGTCATACACTCGCGGCCGTGCCCGAGCCATCTCCACCGGTGACGGTGACCATCGCCACCTATAACGGCCTGCATCTGCTCGAGACCGTTCTCTGCTCCCTGAAGCAGCAGACCTTCATGGATTTTCGGACGGTGGTCGTCGACGATGCCTCGAGCGACGGGACGGTTGGGTGGCTGGCAGAGCACTGGCCGGCCGTCGAGGTCGTGGCGCACGAGGAGAACCGCGGGGTCGCGGCGGCGCTGAACACCTGCTTTGCCATGGGCGAGGGCAGCGAGTTCGTCCTGCTGCTGAACAACGACGTGGAGCTCGACCCAGCGTGCATCGAGCAGCTCATGGGCGCTCTGCGGGCCAGCCCGCAGGCGGCTGTGGCTCAGGCCAAGCTGCTCGACTTCAGCCGCCGGGAGTTGCTCGATGGCACGGGCGACAGCTATTCATGGGCTGGCGTACCGCACCGGCGCGGCCAGAGTGAGCTCGATCAGGGGCAGTACGACGAATTGCAGGACGTGTTCGGCGCTTGCGCCGCCACCGCTCTGTATCGCCGCTCGGCGCTCGAGGAGGTGGGCGGCTTCGACGAGCAGTTCTTCGCCCTCTGCGAGGACATCGACTGGTCGTTCCGCGCACGGCTTGCCGGATACAGCTGCCGCTACGCACCCGCTGCGGTCGCCTACCACATCGGCAGCGCATCGCTTGGCCCTCGCGTCAGCGAGTTCACGCTGTACCACAACTGGCGCAACCAGCTGTGGGTTGTGGCGAAGAACTATCCGCCCACGGCGCTCGTGCGTCACCTCCCCGATTTGCTGATGGGACTCCTGGCGAGCCTCTACGTCGCGATCCGCCACCGCAGTATCGGCGTGCTATTACGGTCCTGGCGCGATGCGCTGCGTGGTCTCCCGCTCGTGCTGCGCAAGCGCAGGGCGATTCAGGGCGCACGCGTGTGCACCCCGGGTGAGCTGAACGCGGTCATCGACAGCGGGGCGCGCAAGCTCTTCTGGTGGCTGACAGGCAGTGGGCGCTCGACGGCGCCGGCTGCGCGTCGTCAGGATCCCTCGTTGCCGCGCACTCCCAGTTCCCGGTAAGCGCGCCGCATCCGCAGCGCCGAGCGCCAGCCCTTCGACGCCGGGCTGAGCGCGATCGCTCGCCGCTGTTGCTGGCCCTCTCGCCGGAACGCCCGCCACTCGCGCAGTCCCGCAATGCGGCCCCGCAACGGCGCCAATGTACGGTCGCTGACCGCGGCATAGGCAATGTAAGCCAGGTCATACAGCAGGATCCCCGGAAGCGCTCGCAGCAGTTGCGCGGAGGTCGCGTTGCGCGCCAGCAGCCGCACCCGGTTTCGCCCGACTAGGAAGTACTTGCGACGCGAGCCCTCACCGGTGCTGGCCGAGCCCTGGTGGTAGGCGACCGCGCCCGGCTCATAGACGCAGCGCCACCCCGCCGCGCGCGCCCGCCACGCGAGGTCAACGTCCTCCAGGTAGGCAAAGAACCGCTCGTCCAGGCCGCCGACCTCGTCGAGCATCGTGCGCCGGTATAGGGCCACGCAGCCGCTTGCGCCGAAGACCTCCGAAGCGCCGCCTGCCTCACCGGCCGGGCGCCCGGCGAGGCGCTCGCTGGCGACCCCTAGCGAGTCGACCGAGATACCGGCGGAGTTGATCCGGCCGGGGTCTGAGGCGAAGCGGATCTGAGCCGCCACGGAGCCCGTGCGCTCTTCGCGTCTGCCGGTATCGAGCAGCTTCGCGAGCGCCTGCGAGTCGAGGCGCGCATCGTCGTTGACCAGCGCGATCCACTCGCCGCGAGCGTCGGCGAGCCCGCGTTGCACACCGCCGGCGAAACCAAGGTTCGCTGCGGGCTCGATCACGCGTGCGGACGGAAAGCCGTCGCGCACGAACGACGCGAGCTCGCCGTTGTCGATCACGATCAGCTCGACGTCGTCTGCCACGTTCGCGGCGGCCGCGAGGCACGACTCCAGCGCCTCAGCGAGTGCCTCGCGCTGGCGGTAGGCGACGACGAGAACCGAGATGGTGGGCTCGGCCATGACGGCGCCAGCCTAACGGCAGTCCGTATCGTGTCGCCGCGTGATCTCGATCGTGATCCCGGTGAAGGACGGTGGAAGCGATCTTGTGCGCTGCCTGCAGGGCATCGGCGCCCAGGTCATCGACGACGAGGTTGAGATAGTCGTCATCGACTCTGGCTCCACGGACGGAAGCGTGGCGCAGGCACGCGAGCGTGGCGCATTCGTGCGCGAGATTCCGGCGCATGAGTTCAGCCACGGCTCAGCCCGCAACCTCGGTGCGAGCCTGGCGAGCGGTGAGTGGCTGGTCTTCATCAGCCAGGATGCCCATCCGGTCGATGAGCTGTGGCTCGAACGCCTGACCGGTCCCCTGCGGGAGCAGGAGTCCCTGGTGGGCGGCGTCTATGGGCGCCAGTTGCCCCATCCCGGGGCGACACCGCCGGAGCGCTACTTTCTGGACTTCCTCTATGGCGCCGAGGCGCGCCGGCAATCGGCTGCGGGCACGCACGAGCTGACGATGGAGACGACGCTTTTCTCCAACGTCAACGCCGCGATGCCCCGCTCGCTGTGGGAGCGCTTCCCGTTCGTCGAGGACATCATCATGAGCGAGGATCAGGACTGGAGCCGGCGGATTCTGCTCGACGGCTTCACCGTGGCCTACGAGCCCACGGCGGCGGTGCGCCATTCCCACAACTACACGCTCGGTGCGGCGTTCAGGCGTTTCTTCGACTCGGGCGCCTCGGCCGATCGCGCCTACCTCGCGGGCGAGCGTGAGTCGGCGCGTGCACTGCGCGCCGCCGCGATCCGCTACGCGCGCGGTGAGCTCCAGTGGATGTGGGGCACCGGGCAGCGGCGCTGGATTCCCTACACGGTGGTGTATGAGACGACGAAGATGATCGGCCTGCTGCTCGGCGCCAATCACAAGCGCCTGCCCCTGGCTGCCAAGCGCCGCCTCAGCGCGCTGCCGGACTTTTGGGCATGAACGCGCCGCGAGCGCTCTCTCGAATCCGCTGGAAGGTGCGGTAGAGTCGGCTCCTTCGGCGCGCCACTTTTCATCCCGGCGCGTGTTTCATGCTGTGCGATCGGACGCGTGCAGCAGCGCTCCATCAACGAATTCGCATGAGCACTGTCGAGCACTCAACTCCCGCGCCCGCGGATGTACAGGCTGCCGGACCCACTCCCCTGGTGTCCGTGGTGATCCCTTGCCTGAACGAGGAGGAGAACATCGAGCAGTGCGTCCGCGACGCGCGCGACGCGCTGCAGGCAGGTGGACTCGACGGCGAGGTGCTCGTGGTCGACAACGACTCTGAGGATCGCAGTGCCGAGGTCGCGCAGGCTGCCGGCGCACGGGTCATCCTCGAGCCCAGACGCGGCTACGGAAGCGCCTATCTGGCGGGCTTCGCCGCCGCCCGGGGCGAGTACATCGTGATGGCCGACGCCGATCTCACCTACGACTTCGGCGAGATCTCTCGCTTCGTCGCGGAGTTGCAGGCAGGCGCCCAGCTGGTCATGGGCGACCGCATGGACAACATCAAGCCCGGCGCGATGCCATGGCTGCACCGCTACGTCGGCAATCCCGTGCTGACGGGGATCCTCAACCTCTTCTTCCGGACCGGCGTGGGCGATGCCCACTGTGGCATGCGCGCGCTCAGGCGCGATGTGCTCCCGCTCCTGGACCTGCGGACCACGGGCATGGAGTTCGCCTCGGAGATGGTGATCCGGGCTTCTAAGCAGAAGCTCGCGATCAGCGAGGTGCCGATCGAATATCACCCGCGAGGCGGTGAATCCAAGCTCTCATCGTTTCGGGATGGCTGGCGGCACCTGCGCTTTTTGCTCGTGCACAGCCCGACCCACCTGTTCATCATCCCCGGCCTGCTGATGATGGGTCTTGGGACGCTCGTGTCAGCGACCGTCCTTTCCAACATCAACGTGCTCGGCCGGCGCTGGGACCTGCACACGCTGATCGGCGGTTCGCTGCTGCTGATCGTGGGTAGCGAGGTTCTGGCGATGGGACTCTGCGCGCACGCGTATGGCACGTACTTCATGGGTGAGAAGGACGCGTGGTTTGATCGCATGCGCGCTCGCTTTCGTCTCGAGCACGGGCTCGCGCTTGGCGGCACGATCATGCTCGCGGGAGTGGTTGTCGGAACGGTGGTCATCGTGCACTGGATCAGCCGCGGCTTTGGCGCGCTCGCCGAAGAGCGCATGGCGATCGTCGCCGCGACCCTCGTGATCGTCGGTTTGCAGGTCTTTTTCTCGTCCTTCTTGCTTTCGATTCTCGGTCTGCGACGCAAGTCCTAACGGGCGAGCCCCACCGTGCGTTACGACTTCATGGCCGTGATCGGGGTCCTCGTCGTCATGTGGGCGGTCAGCCTCGGCTGCGGCCTGGCGCTCGAGCGGCTGCTGCGCGTACGCCTGCCCAACGCGCTGCTGCTGGCGCTCGGGCTGTGCGTCTCGCTTGTCCTGACGTTCCCTGGCTACGTGGCAGGCGCTGGCGACGGGCTCGCGATCACGCTGCTCGTGGCGGTGGCGCTCGCTGGCCTCGTGCTCGCCCGGGACGGGCTGCGCGCGCGCCTGAACCCTGGCTGGGCGGGAGCCGCGGGTCTCGGGGTCTACGTGCTGTACATGCTGCCAGTGATCGCCCACGGCCACTGGACGTGGTCAGGCTATGACTTCGTCAACGACACGTCCTTCGAGATGCTGCTGGCCGAGCACATCAAGGGGTTCGGCACCACGCTAGGGAACATTCATGAGAGCGAGGCGCGCGAGTTCCTGAAAGCCTACCTAGGCGTCAGCTATCCGCTCGGCACCCAGGCTCTGCTGGGGACGTTCAGCGGCCTGACCGCCACGCCGGTTGAGGTCCTCTACCAGGGCTACATAGCGGGCTTGGCGGCGACGGGTGCGATCGCGCTGGCGACCGTCACCAGGCAGTTGCTGTCTGTCCGCCGCGCGGCGCTGGTCGCGCTGGTAGCGATGTCGGCCAGCCTCACCTACCAATACGCGCTGCAGGGCGGCATCAAGGAGATCGGACTGCTGGCTACCCTGTGCGCCGCCGTTGCGCTCGCGCGCGAGGCCCTGATCTCGCTGAGTGCAAAGCCTTACGCTGGCGCGGCGCTATTCGCAGTCCCTGCGGCGGCCGCACTCGCCACCTACAACGCGGTGGCGGTGCCCTTTCTCGGAGCGCTCGTGCTGTTCCTGGTCCTGGGTGTGCTGCTGTTAAACCGGACATGGCCCAGCCGACACTGGCTGGGGCCGCTCATGGCGAGCGCGGGCATGACCGCCGTGCTGGCGGTTCCGTCGCTGGTGACACTGCAGACGTTCTTCCACGTCGCCCGGACGGGTGAGGGTTCGACGGGAGCAGGGGCGACCCAGTTCGGCCAGCTCCTGCGAGCGCTGCCGCTCAGCCAGATCAGCGGCGTGTGGCTTGCTGGCGAATACCGGCTGCCGATCGCTTCTCATCACGCCGGGCTGCTGACCGCGCTTGCGACGGTGGTGATCCTGGCGTTGCTCATTCCCGGCTTGATCTGGGCACTTTGGCGGCGGGAGACGGGACCGTTGCTGATCCTCGGCACGATGGGACTGGTGATGGCGATCGTCTACCCCCGGGTCAGCCCCTACGCGCAGGGCAAGCTGCTGGCGATCGCGAGCCCAGCGGTGATCCTAGTCGCGCTCGTTGCCTTGGCAAGCGTGCGCGGGGGAGGACGCCGGCGATATTTCTCGCCATTGGCGCTGGCGGTGGGCGGTGCGCTGGCCCTCGCGGTCCTGGCGTCGGACTTACTTGCCTACAGCCACGACCGGGTCGCCCCGACGGGGCGCATGGAAGCAATCCGCCAGACCGGCGATCACTTCTCCGGCCAAGGCCCCGTGCTGTGGAACGAGTTCGAGGAGTACGCCAAGTACTTCGCTCGCGCCGCTGAGATCAGCGTTCCATTCGAGACGATCACGCTAGAACAGGTTCGCTTGCGCTCGCCAACGCCGTTCTACGGCCACTACTTCGACCTCGATGAAGAGCTGTTCTCGTTCCTCAAAAATTATCCGATCATCGTCACGCGCCGCTCCCCCTCGGCCAGTCGCCCACCGGCCAACTACCGGCTGGTCTATCAGAACCACTACTACCTCGGCTGGCGCCGGAGCGCCCATCCACAGGTTCTGCGCCACCTGCCCGAGCAGCTTCACTACTCGCCAGCTGCCACCGTCGTGTGCCCCGCGCTGGGGAAGTTTGTCGCGCACGCCCCGGCCGGTGCCAAGCTGGCCGTCTCCCTGACGCCCGAACTGGCCTGGTTTGAACCACAGTCGGACATGCAACGCTCTAGCGGTTGGAGCGCGGATCCCAATCAGCCGGGGGCGATCATCGCGAACACCCCGGGTCACGCCCAGGGTGTGCTCGAGGTCAAGGGCGGCTCCCGTTACTCCGTGTGGGTCCAGGGGGACTTCCCCCGTTCCGTGCAGGTTTATGTGGACGGGCGCGAGGTCGGGTCGGTGTCGGAATCGAACACCCCCGGGCAGTGGCTGCAGGCTGCTTCGCTGTACTTGAGCCCAGGCCGGCATCTGGTCCGTATCGTCAAGCAGCCTGGTCGCCAGCACTTTGGCCCGGGAGAATGGGGGACGGGCGTGATCGGCGCTGTCGCTCTGCAGCGGCAGGCGCCTGAGCGCCTCCAAACGCTGCCGCTGGCTCGCTGGAGAACGCTGTGCGGGACCCGGGCCGACTGGGTGGAGCTGATCCGTCCGTGACCGCGAGCGTCACCGTGGCGATCCCGGTCTGTGACGGCGGAGAGCTGCTCGCCCGCACGCTCATCGCGGTCTCGCGACAGACCGTCGCGCACGAATTGCTCGTATGCGACTCTGGCTCTACCGACGGCTCGGCCGCACTCGCTGAGACGTACGGCGCGAGGGTGCTGAAGATCGCGCCGCAGGACTTCAGTCACGGTGGGACGCGCAACCTGCTGATGGAAGAGGCCGCGGGCACGCACGTGGCGCTGCTGACCCAGGACGCCGAGCCCGCCGATGAGCGCTGGTTGGAGCGGCTGCTCGAGGGCTTCGACCTGGGTGCGGACGTGGCGCTCGTCTACGGCCCCTACCGTCCGCGCGAGCACGCGCCGCCGGCGGTGCGGATCGAACTGGAGCGATGGTTCGCCTCGCTCTCGTTTGACGGCAGCCCGCGACTGGAGCAACTGCATGAGCACGAGCGTGGACTGCCGGCGATCGAGCTGATCGGCCGGCGCGGCTTCTTCACCAACGCAAACGCCTGCCTGGCGCGCGCCGCCTGGGAGCTGGTGCCCTTCCGCGAGGTTCCCTATGCCGAGGACCGTGTGCTGGCGATCGACATGCTGCGCGCCGGCTACGCGAAGGCGTTTATGCCCGATGCGGCTGTCGTGCACTCCCACGACTACACGACACTGCAGGAGCTGCGCCGCTGCTTCGACGAGTGGCGGGGATTGCGCGAGGTCTATGGTTGGCGCGAGCCCGCCGCTCCCAAGCACCTGGCGCGGCAGTTGCGTGGATCGCTGGGGCAGACCCGGCGCGAGCTGATCGGCGAAGGCGCCTCGCCCGCCCACCGCCGGGCGACGCTCACCAAGGCGAGCCGTCACCATGTTGTGCGCCTCGTGGGCGCGTTGCTTGGCTCCCGGGCCGATCTGCTGCCTGCCCTGGTGCGTCGCCGCCTGTCACTCGAGGGGCGTGCTGGCTTCACGCCGCTCGATCTCGATACATCCGCATGACTGACGAGAACAACTCCACCGACGCTAGACCTCCGATCGCTCGGCCGGAGTCGATCGCCGCGACCGCGCTAGACGGCACGTTCAGCGGGCCGCTCGCAGGCCTGCGCAGGCGTATCTACCTGACCTACCGCTACCTCGGCTGGCGCACGCTGCTCTTTCGCGTGCTCACCCTGCCGTTGCGACTGACTCCCCTGAAACACAGGCTGCGCATGCGCTCGCACGCACGTGATCGTGAGATGCGCCGGGCGCTGGCCTGGTATAGCGAGCATGGCCGGCCCGTCGGCATCGTGATCCCGAGCTTCCGCGACGCCGGGCATGTGGCGACACTCGTCAGGAGTATCCACAGGACGGTCCCACGTGGGATGGTTCGTATAGTCGTCGCCGACGATGCGAGCGGCTCCGAGCATCTAGCGGCGTTGAGGGAGATTGCGGGGATTGAGGTCGTAGCAGGGGCCGAGAACGAGGGCTTTGCGGCCAACGTCAATCGTGGGTTGGGGGCCATCGGGGACGAGGGGGACGTGGTCGTGCTCAACTCCGATGTCGAGGCCCGTCCTGGGTGGCTTGCGTGCCTGCAGTATGCCGCCTCCCAGGAGGAGGATGTGGGCATCGTCGGGGCTCAGCTGCTTTATCCGGATGGGCGGATCCAATTCGGCGGAACGGTGCGTAATCGCGACGCTCCGGAGTGGTTCGACCACCGCTACCGCTTCAAGCCAGAGGGTTGGGGCCCGGCCTGTCAGGCGAGCCCGGCGCTGGCAGTGACTGGAGCGTGCATGTACGTCAGGCGCGAGGTGATCGACCGTGTTGGGCTGCTCGACGAGAGCTATCCGATGGCCTACGAGGACGTCGACTGGTGCCTGCGTGCCTGGCAGGCCGGCTTTCGCGTCTTGTACTTCCCCGCGGCCCGCCTCGTCCATCACGAGTCGGTCACCCGCGGCACCGATGTCGGGGAGCGCGAGCGCACCTCTCAGCGGCTCTTCTGGGAGCGCTGGGGAGAGTTCTTCGACGCTCGCGACGTGCGAACCGCTGGCGGG
>Ga0307373_10005922_pt1 | contig 19675 bp, 21 predicted proteins | sample OX2MG_FD_202534 | JGI IMG/M metagenome (GOLD analysis project Ga0307373, IMG submission 202534) | Soil microbial communities from Risofladan, Vaasa, Finland - OX-2 | ecosystem: Environmental > Terrestrial > Soil > Coastal area > Acid sulfate soil | place: Finland: Risofladan, Vaasa | collected...
CGCCGGTGCCCGCCGAGCTCTCGACGGTGTTCACCGCCGGCCGCTGAGCTGCACCGCCACGTCGGTCACCGCGCGGCGAGCGACGCCACACGGGCGACGAGGGGCGCCCCGCCCATCGCCTCGGCAAGGGTCGGGAACTCCTCGCCCGGACCCCGCCACGCCAGCTCGTCCACGGTCCGGGTGACCTCGGCGTCCACGCGCAGCGTCGCCAGCACCTTGAAGAGATCCGCACGTTCCCGTCCCGCGGCCAGCTCACGGGCAAGCCGTTCGGCCCTACCCACCGTGCGGGCCACATCGGGATCCCACGCGCCGGCGTTCTCGGGAATGGCTTCCATGTGCACGTAGTGCGCGAGCACCACGGACGCGGAGCGCTTGCCCCACCCCACAATGCCGGGGAAACCGTCCGCGGTGTCCCCGACGAGCGCGAGCCAGTCGGGAATCGAGCAAGGGTGTACGCCGAACTTCTCCTCGACGCCGCGCTCGTCGACGACGACCTTGCGCCGTCGATCCACCTGCACCACCCGCTCACCGACGACGCATTGGGCAAGGTCCTTGTCCGGGGTGCAGACGAGCACGCGCTCGACACGGCGGTCGTCGCGGGCCATGGCGGCCGCTGCCGCAAGCGCATCGTCGGCCTCGAGCTCGACCATCGGCCAGACCGCCACGCCGAGCGCTGCGAGCGCGTCCTCCAGCACGCCGAACTGTTCGCGCAGCTCCGGCGGCACTTGTTCGCCGGTCTTGTACCCAGGCCAGAGGTCGTTACGGAACGACTCGATGACGTGGTCCGTCGCGACCCCCACGTGCGTCGCCCCGTCCTCGAGCATCGAGACGACGGTGCTCAGGACCCCGCGCGTGGCCGCCGGGCCGGACGGGGAGCCGCGGCCCGCGGCGTAGCCGTAGTAGTGACGGAACAGCTCGTAGGTGCCGTCGACGAGATGAACCTCCATGCAGATAGCGTGGCACACCTGGCTTTTCCCGACTCTGCGCGGCGGCAAATGGGCACAACTCGAGGGCACAACGCCGCCGGTCCGCCACGAGCGGCACCGACCAGCGACTGCGCCTCGTTCCGGCTCCCGGACGGTGCCGGGGCGATCAGGTCCGCAGGTACTCGAGGTTGACGCGGTGGTCGCCGCGTCTGGCGGTCCGTCAGGCCGGGTTACCCCACGTACACCACTCGGGCGGACTCGACTCTCGACTCTAACGACGGATTGACGGTTGCTCGAAGGACCGGTATGCTGCAAAGAGCACGATACAAGCCACGCGTGCGGAGTCAGTTGGGGAAGCTGACTCAGGTGCGATGCTCCGGACCCTGGCAGCGCAAAGTCGCAAGCCGAGTTTGGGGAGAGAGCGTCATGTGTGCTCTTGGGGTATCGCATTCTCTATTGTTGGACCACTCGATCGCCGGTGCCGTTGCCCGTGATGATCCGCCGGTCGACATCGACCTGAGCGAGGTTCGGCTCCTGGGCTCGGTGACCAACCGTGTCGTCTTGGAGGCGGGACAGACCCTGCAGAGCCAAGGACGACCGTTGATGTTGATATCGCGCACAGCTCGCCCTCTTTCGGCGCAGAGCTCGTGAGAGCGATCCGGCCCGCGGAGGCTGTCCATTCGATGCGCTGGTCGATTTCGGCGACCTTGGTCGTGGGCGCAGCCACCAGCATGCTCGTGTTGAGCGGGGGCATTGGAGCGCCGACTGCATCTGCGATCACAGCTCCAGTGAACCTGGGCGTAGCCCATACATACGCAGTATTGGCCCACTCCACGATCACGAACTCGGGGCCGACCGTCGTGTCTGGAGACCTAGGGCTGTACCCAGGCACGGCGGTCACGGGCTTCTCGCCCACGGGAGCACCAACAGGGATAGTGATCGATGGGACCGAGCAAGTCACTACTCACACAGCCGAGCTTGCCCAGACATCTCTGACGACCGCGTATCTCAATGCGCAGTCAGCTCCCTCGACGAATTCAGTGAGCACCAATCTCGCCGGGCAGACGCTGGTTGCTGGGGTGTACACCGCGGCGAGCACATCAATGGCCCTCACAGGTGCGCTCATCTTGAACGGACAGCATGATCCGGACTCAGTGTTCATTTTCCAGGCGGGATCCACGCTGGTCACCGGGTCCGGCAGCGCAGTCGAGCTGATCAATGGCGCACAGGCGTGCAACGTCTTCTGGCAGGTGGGCAGTTCGGCGACCCTGGGCACGGGAAGCCACTTCATCGGAAACGTCTTGGCAATGACATCAGTGACGGTGACGACCGGGGCGACGGTGACAGGGCGCGTGTTGGCGCGAACAGCAGCTGTCACCTTGACAGACGACACGATCACCCGACCGACCACCTGCATCACAGCGACGAGCACATCGCCGCCGCCGACCACCACCACGACCACGACGGCCCCGCCGGCCACAACCACGACCACGACCACGACGGCCCCGCCGGCCACAACCACGACTACGACGGCCCCGCCGGCCACGACCACGACCACGACGGCCCCTGTGCCACCGGTGGCCACCTCGCCGGGTGGCCCCGGCGGCAGCAACTCGGGCGGCCCTACGGTCATCCCGTCGGGGGCGCCGCAAACGGGCCTGGGCGGCGCTTCCCGCTCCGGTGACAACCTGGGGCTGATGGTCCTCTGCGGCTTGGCGTTGATTGGCGCCGGTGCGGCACTCGACTTGGCGGCCCGACACCGGCGGACGTTGTTGGCTCACGACAGCGGAACGGCGATGCCCGCCCGAGACGGGAGTGGATGACGCCGGCCGCCCCATCCGCCGAGCCCTACCGCCGCCGGTATGTCGGCTGGTGGCTGGTCAGTGCCGCTCTGCTGGTTAGCGCTGCGGTATGCCTGGGGGTGGGCGTCTCCTCCGGTCATCACCCCCTCGCCGCCCCGGTCACACACCGGCCACCGCCGAAGGCGGCGAGGTCCGCGGAAACCGCAAAGGCCACACCGGCGGATGCGGCGAAGGGTCTGGCGCTTCCAGTAGTGGCCCGCTCGGTACCCGTGTCGCTGAGCATCCCGGCCATCGACTTGTCGGTGTCGCTGTCTGTCCTAGGGCTCAATCCCACAGGGACGGTCCAGGTTCCCACCGACTACGAGCAGCCGGGGTGGTATCACCTCGGACCCTCTCCCGGTCAGTTGGGTTCGGCGGTCATCCTCGGCCACGTGGACACGTACCTGGGTCCGACTGTGTTCTTCCGCCTACGGACATTGGTGGCGGGTGACAAGATCACAGTGACCCTGGCCGACGGGGTCGTCGCGGATTTCGAGGTCGATTCCGTCGCAATGTACCTAAAGACGCAGTTCCCGGCCGAGCAGGTGTACGGATCGCGCGGCGTGAGCGCCCTGCAGCTCGTCACCTGCGGAGGGACATTCGACACAGCGACTGGCCACTACCTGTCCAATGTCGTCGTCTACAGCACGCTCGTCGCGTCCACCCCCGCAACCTGATCGGACGGCCCACGTCTGTGGTTGCTGCGACTACCGATGTATGCGTGCGGGAGGCAGCTCGTAGGCGCCGTCGACTGTGATGGACCTCCCTGGCCCGACACCCTGCCCAATCCGCGCAACGGCCGCGGGGCTGCGCACCGGACCAGGATGCTCGAGTCGACCCGTCGCGATCGGCTCGGTGCCGCCGCGCTCAGCCGGCCTCTCGACCGACCCCGGCCTTTCGGCCGACCCCCACCGTGAGGTAGCTCCACGGCCGGGGGCCCGTTGCGTAGCCCTGCTCGCAGTGCTCGAGGCGAAAGCCTGCGACGCGCACGAGCGCAGGGGCATCGCGGGTCAGGTGGCAGCCACCCGCAAGGCGACGATGCAGCCCTTCGAAGCGGCGCTGCCAGCCGGCGACGTCCGAGTCCGGCGAGAGGCCGTGCTCGAGAAAGTGCAGGGTCCCCCCGGGGCGCAGGACGCGGTAGATCTCCACCAGTGCGGCGACCGGATCGGGGATGGTGCACAAGGTGAAGGTCGAGAGGGCAGCGTCGCAGCTCCCACTCACGATCTGCAGCGACTGTCCGTCAGTCCCCGCGTGCTCGACCGGCACGCCGCAGGCGGCGACACGCGGACTCGCCAACCTCCAGGCCACCTCAGCGGGCTCGACCGCCAACACCGAATCGACCCCGCTCGGGTAGTGCTCGACATTCAACCCCGAACCGAAGCCGATCTCGACGACACGGCCACCCAGGCCATCCACGGCTCTGGCGCGCCACCGCCCGATGCTCGGAGCCCCACAGATCCGATCGTAAAGGCGCGGAAGCACCTGGTCGCGGTAGACGCCCACTCACGCGACCCCGGGGCGCCACGCGTCCAGCAGCTGCCGCACCCGCCCGGCGACGCGGACGAGCTCCTCTCGGGGAACATCGGGAAAGTCCTTGCTCACGAGGCCGACCGCGCCAGAAGAAAGCGGACGCTCTTCGAACTCGCCACGAAGCATCGCCTCGTTGAGGGCGTCACCGGGGACGTGAGGCGCAAGGTGCACGTGGAGGTGCGGAATGCCTCCTCCGAAGACGTAGACGTAGACCAACTCGGCGCTCGTCGCCTCCTTCAGCGCCGCAGCGCATCTGGCGAGCACCGCGCCGAACGTGACCGCTTCCTCACCGTCGAGCTCGTGCAGGTAGCAGATGTGGCGCAGCGGTTCGAGGTAGGAGAACCCCGACGTGGGGTCTCCAGGGCCCACGCTCGTCGTCAACCGCCAGAGTGCGTCCCGCCAGACCTCGACGCGGCCGAGGTCCGCATCGATCGCCGGGACGTCGCAGAGCGGGCAACGGGCATCGGCCACGACACTCGACCCTATCGTCGCGTGACTCGCCACCCGTGGGGCCCCTGCCCAGGTGGTCTACGTTGGGCGCTCGAAGGAGGACGCCGACCGAGGAGGCCTGACGGCGAACGTGCTTCGCGTCACCCTGGAGCACGGCCCGAAGGGACGGCGGGCCGTGGCGGTGGCGCCCGACTGGCCCGGCAGCCGAGTTCGACACCTCGCCGGAGGTCGACGTCGTCGAGCGGTACCAAGGCACCGGTTCGACGGACTTCTGGGGCATCTCGTTCGCGTGCTCCAGTCTCGACACGCGGCGGCTGACGAACACCGAGCTCGACCGCCAACCGGACCTACGCGCATGTTGGGCCTATTTCGACGACGTCCGCCGGCGCGTGTCGCCCGAGATGCGCAAAGGCCCGCGCGGTGGCGGGCGCGATCGCGACCACATCGTCCGCCACGTCCTCGGCGTCGAGCAGGACTGGGCACGCAAGGTCGGGGTGCGGGCCGCGAACGACGACATGGTCGTTGTCGACGCGGGCCCGCTCGCCGGCTACCGCGAGGCGTACGTCGGCGCCATTCGCAGGACGCCGAGGGCAAGACGGCGCGCAACTGGCCGGTGCCCTACCTGATCCGCCACACCGCGAACCACACCATGGACCACGCCTGGGAGATGGAGGACAAGGACCTGATGCCGGTCGGGTGAAGCATCGACGAAAGCGGTGCGCGGCGGCGCCCCGCGATCGCTTCTCGGGGACGGGCGGCCCGACGGACGACACCAGGAGGAGAACCACCGTGGCCAGCGAATGGGGCGTCTCACCGAAGCAGAGCGTTCTCGCCGAAGTCCGCCGCCGCGGGACCGCCGACGTGGTCAGCCACTGCGCGGCGATCCTCTCGGGTGACGGGGTGGACCCGGAGTTCCTCTTCGTCCTCGCCGGGCCTGCGTCCCGCCAGATCCTCGAGGGCAGGGAAGGTGGGCTCGGAGGGTACTGGCCGAAGGTCTGGGCACTGCGGGCCCTGCTCTACGCGTGGGACGACGCCGCCGCGGGATCGGTGATCGACGCCACGGGCGACGTGTCGTGGCGTGTCCGAGAGATGGCGGCGAGGGTGATCCGCGCCCACGCGATCGACGACGCGCTCGAGGTGCTCGGCCGTCTGGCGGACGACGCGGTCCCGCGCGTACGAGCGGCGGCGGACCGTGCGCGCGTCTCCCTCGTCGAGACGGCGCCACGACGTTCCCGCTGACGGTCGGGAACGACCGGCCGCCTTTCAGCCAGTGTGCGTTCGAGCCACGAAAACGCCCCAGCCGAGACATGCACGGTCCCCAGCGAGGTAACCACGGCGCGCGTCGTCACGGATGGCGCGGACCTCCGCAGCGTCGGGGTCCGCAGGATTGGCAAGGAGCCACTCCGAGACGTTGAGCCACTGGCTCGCGGTGTAGCGGTCCCACTCGTCGTGCGACGCGAGCACCATCTCGACGAGGTCGAGATCGAGTGCTTCGAACCGCGCGAGCGTGCCCGGAAGGTCGGCGAACCCGTCTCCGCCGACGTGCCGTCGGCGAGTATCGGCAGAGGGAGGGCTCGCCCAGTAACACTCACCCACCAAGAGCCACCCACCAGGAGCGAGCAGCCGGCACATGAGCTCGAGGGTGCCGGCCAGTCCGCCGCCGATCCAGGTCGCGCCGATGCAGCAGACCACGTCGAACCGGCCGCGGACGCACGCCGGATCTCCCGCGTCCGCCTCGCGAAAGCTGAGGCTCGCCGACACGCCGAGCTCCTCGGCACGGCTCCGGGCGTCGGCGAGAAACGGCCGGTGGATGTCGACACCGATGCCCCGCGCGCCGAAACGCTTCGCGAAGAGGCTGAGCAGTGCTCCCTTTCCGCACGCCAGGTCGACCACGCTCGTGTCGGGGCCAACCCGGCAGATCTCGCCCAGAAGCTCGAGCTTCTCGACACTGATCGGGTTCATGACCCAGTGGGTCGATTCGGAGATCTCGTGAAGGCGGACCGTGTCGACCATCATCCCTCCCGCCAGGTGGCGTGCGACTCGTCGTCTTGCCGTCCGGACGTCACGAAGGACGTCGATCCGGCGGGCGGTACTCGACGGCCAGACGGTCGAAGATGAAGGCGTAGAGGTCCGTGAGCTCTGCGGCCGTCTCGTCGAGCGGCTCGCCGATACCGTGCCCGGTCGCCTTCACGCGCAGGAGGACGGGTTCGGGGCCGGTCGTCGCCTCCTGAAGCCGAGCCGCCATCTTCTTCGCGTGGTAGGCGTCGACCCGTGGGTCGTACTCACCGGCGGTCAGCAACGTGGCCGGGTAGGCGATGCCGTCTTCGACGTTGTGGTAAGGCGAGTACGCATACAGCGCCTCGAACTGCGCGGGGTCGTTCACCGATCCGTACTCCGTGACGTTGAAGGCACCGTTCGGGTGCAGCTCCACTCGGAGCATGTCCATCACCGGGACGAGCGCGACCACGACCCGAGCGAGTTCCGGATGCTGGGTGAGGACGGCGCCCATCAGCAGGCCGCCGTTCGAACCCCCCTTCAACGCGAGCTTTGTCGCGCTGGTGACACCCGATTGGACGAGGCGACGTGCGCAGGCGGCGAAGTCGTCGAAGACGTGCTGCTTGGAGGTCAAGCTGCCGCGTTCATGCCACTCCTCCCCGTACTCTCCCCCACCTCGGATGTTGGCCACTGCGAGCACCGCGCCCTGCTCGAGCCACGGCAGCCACGTGGGGTCGAAGGAGGGCTTGAGCGAGATGCCGTACCCCCCGTACCCGTAGAGGATCGTCGGCACCGGTCCGTCGCGTGGGATGTCGGCAGCCGAGACCAACGTCATCGGCACCTGGGTGCCGTCGAGAGAGACCGCGACGTCCCGCCACACCTCGTAGTGCGACAGGTCGAACGGCGTCTCGTCCGTGAGGGCAGTGGGCCGCGGCACAGACTTCTCGACCCCGGACCACCACACCCGTGGCATCGTGAACGACTCGAGGGCGTAGACGACCTCGTCGTCCCCGACGGCGCTCAGTCCTTCGATCGCCGACACCGGAGGGACCTCGATGCTGCGAAGGTCGCCACCGTCGAGATCGCAGACCCGAAGGCCGGACGGGCCGCCGTCGATATCGAGGACCCACACCCGCGCCGCGGTCGCCGTGACGGCTTCGATGGCAACCTTGGATTCGGGGACGATCACCCGCGCCTGCGCCGCCGTCACACCCTGGGCAAGTCGCAGCCGAAGGACTCGGCCGCGAGGAGACCCGGCGCGCGCGAGGAGGTAGAGGGAATCGCCGCCGAACGCCGCGTCGACGCACTCGTCGTCGATGTCTGCGACTTGCCACCAGTCCCCGCCGTCCTGCGCCCGGAGGAACACCTGCCAGTCGCCGCCGTCTCCCTTCTCCACCCTGTCCATCACCCAGGCGCCGTCGGCTGACGAGTCGAGGTTGTGCTCGGCGATCTTCGGCTCGGCGAGAGGTCGGGGCTGATCGCGGCGGTCACGATCGAGGGGTTGCCCCATCTGGTGGTGCCAGATCTCCTGGAAGAAGTGGAGCTCGTCGTCGGCCCGCTCACCTGGCGCCGGCCCGCGCGTGTACCAGAATCCCGAACCGTCTCGGGCCCACGCGAGAGAACCTCCCATGGTGCCGGCGTTCACGCGCGGAATGCGGACGTCGACCGCTTCGCGAGACCCGACGTCTATCAGGTGGAGCGTCCCGTCCTCCGTTCCGTGTGACGACAGGGAGACCGCGACGAACCGTCCGTCCGGTGACGGCACGAACCAGTCGATCGCCGTCTCACCAGTGACGTCGATGGTGTTCGGGTCGAGCAGGGTCACAGCCCCACCGAGGTCTGACAGATCCGTGAGCGCGACGAGAAACGGCTGCTGCTTCGGCGGTTCGCGCTTGAGCACGAAGTACGCAGAGCCACCGCGGCGTACCCCGCTCCGCCATTCCCCCCACGCCACCGACCTGGCCCTGACGATCTCCTCGACGCGCTGACGGACCGCACCGTAGGACGGAGTCGCTCCGAGAAACGCACGGGTCCGTTCGTTCTGCGCCGTGGTCCATGCTCGCACCTGGTCCGAGGCGGCGTCTTCGAGCCAGCGATAGTCCTCCGTCACCGCCACGCCGTGGAACGTGGACGTGATGGGCGCTCTCGGCGTGTCGATCGTCTCTCTGTCCATCGTCTCGTCGCTCCCGGTTCGTGCGGCGGGGCGCACCAAACTTAGCGTCCTCTTCGCGTCTCTTCCCTGTCACACGGGTCAGCCGCCGCATGGGATCGACGAGTACGGTGCGGAGAGTGCACGCTCGGAGTGCGATCGGCTTGCTCGTCGGACTCGTTATCGCACCGGCCGCCGCGGCCTTCCTCACGGTGGGGAGCGCGCACACCCCTCCGGCACGGCGGAGCGGCCGCACGGGACCCACAGGCGTCGCGACCGACCTTGCCGACGTCGCTGCGTCCCAGCCGGACGTGCCCGCCGTCGGGGGGACCGGCATCGTGATCAGTCCGGGGGGCATCGTCCTCACGAACAACCACGTCATCGAGGGCTCGACGCGCATCCGGGTCACCAACATGAGCACGGCCGAGACGTACGGCGCGAGGGTCGTCGGGTACGACGTGGCGGTCGACCTCGCCGTTCTCAGACTGATCGGCGCGACGCACCTGCCCTACGCTCGGCTGCGCACGTTCGTGCGCGCCCGGATCGGCACCCGGGTGACCGCGGTCGCGTCCGGTCGCCGGACTGCGGCGGGCAGGATCACGGCGACCGGCGCGTCCATCGTCGAGTTCTCGAGACTCACGGGAGCCCACCGCCGCCTCTTTGGGCTCCTGACCACGAGCGCGCCCATCCGGCCGGGGTTCTCCGGTGGACCGCTTGTCGGGAGCGCACAGCACGTCGTCGGGATGGACGTGGCGTTTTCGAACGGCCACCGACGAGATCGTGGCTTCGCCATCCCGGGTGCCGTCGTGCGGAAGGTCGCCCGCGAGGTCCTGCACCACCGCCGTCGGCCAGGGGCGCACATCGGCCCCACCGCGGGACTGGATCTCCGGGTCACCCCCGCGAACAGCATCGGGGCGGTCGTCGTCGGCCTCTCCCCGGCGGCTCCGCTTGCTTTGGCCGGTCTCAGCGTCGGGGACGTGATCGTGACAGTGACAGGTGCTGGGGTGCGATCCGTCACAGACCTCAACGCCGCGCTCGACCATCTCCATCCGGGAGACGTGGCATCGGTGGCGTGGCTCACGCCGAAGGGCAGGCGCTCGACGGCGGTCGTGAAGCTCGGCGTCGGCCCTCCCGCCTGAGCCGGATGTCAGGTCGAGACGTCCGGATGTCAGGTCGAGACGTAGAGCTTGCGCAACGTCTCGTGCACGCGCCACTCCGTCTGCTCCCCGGCGCAGAGCCGTACGAGCGCCCCGGGCCGCAGCTCCACCGTCTCGCCGTCGTCGAAGCGAACGGTGGCATGTCCGTCGAGCACCAGGAAGACCTCGTCTCCCTCGACGTCACGGACGCCGCCGGCGGTCATCTGCCACACACCGACCTCAATGCTCCCCCGCAGCGCGGCGAGCACCGTGAGGGCGGCGGTCGGGACGCCATCGATCACCTCGGTGCCTGCCGGGATCACCTCCCCCGGGGGCAGGTGCCGCACGTCGGCGGCAAGCAGGCGTCTGCTCACCGGCAGAAGCCGCGGCCGGCATCGGCGCACGTGGTGGACCGACGAGGTGGCACGGTGACGACCATAGTGCGGCCCCAGCACCACCCCCGGCGAGATGCCGCACACCTGTGGGACACTCGCACGTGATGAGCGCCGCGAGCACGAGCTCCCCGCGCCATGGGTGAGCGCTCCCCGTCGCAGGCGATCGACGGCATGCTCGCCGATCTCACTGACTGGCGCGGCGCCGCACTCTCGAGGTTGCGCACCCTCATCAAGCAGGCAGACCCCGACGTCGTCGAAGAGCTGAAGTGGAAGAAGCCGACGAACCCAGCAGGCGTTCCCGTATGGTCGGATGACGGCACGATCTGCACCGGCGAGGTGTACAAGGAGCACGTAAAGCTCACCTTTGCCAAGGGTGCGGCTCTCGAGGATCCCGAGGATCTCTTCAATGCCGGGCTCGGTGGCAATCTCCGGCGGGCCATCGACGTGCACGAAGGCGACCACGTCGATGGCACGGCCTTCAAGGCGCTGGTGTCCTCCGCCGTGCGTCTGAACCGATCGTCGAGGCGCCGTCGGTAGATCGAGAACGCCTCAGACGTCGACGCCTACGCTGTCGACCTTGGCCTTCTTCGATCTCGCCCCACGTCCGACAGCGCCGATCGCCGGCGCGAGCACGATCCACAAGGCGATCGTCACGATCATCGACGTGAGGTAGCTGAATGGCCGGATGCCGACGTCGGTGGAGAGCGCGCCGCCGAAGAGCATCAGGAACCATGCGCTGAGGAAGAATGCCGGTCCCGCCGAAAGCAGTTTCGGGATGTAGTGCACGGTCGACCTCCTCAACCTGATGATGTCCCCTCCATGCTCCGCGCGGCTCGCGTGAGGACCGCAGGGCCGAAGGTCCACTCCCCCCGAAGCGGCAGCCTCGCAGACGGGCTGCGGGCGGCCGCGGGCGGCCCTGGGTCAGTCGCGGCCGGCCGCAGGCGCAAGATGGCATGATGCCGCGATGGGCGCCGGCTCGGACCGTGTCGAGCTCGCAGACGGGCGACGTATCGACGTACGTCTCAGCGGGCCGGACGACGGGTTCCCTCTCGTGTTCCATCACGGCACGCCCGGAGCCGGTACCCCGATCCGAGCAATCGAACGCGCCGCGCACGCACGCGGGCTGCGCCTCGTCGCCACGTCGCGCCCGGGCTACGGACGCTCGACCCGCCACGAGGGGCGTCAGGTCGTGGACGTGGTGCGAGACACCGAGGCGGTGTTGCATGCCCTCGGCGCGGAGCGCTGTCTGGTGGCCGGTTGGTCCGGGGGCGGCCCACACGCGCTGGCCTGTGCGGCACGGCTTCCCGGTGTCGCTGCCGCGCTCGTGATCGCGGGAGTTGCACCGGCAGACAGCGAGGGCCTCGAGTGGCTCGCAGGCATGGGCCAGGGCAACATCGACGAGTTCGGCGCCGCAACCACGGGCCCGGGCGCCCTCTCCGCCTTTCTCGCCGCCGAGCGCGACCGCCTCGCGGCCGTCTCGGCGGAGGACATCGTGGCCTCGCTCGACAGCCTCCTCCCCGACGTCGATCGGATCGTCCTCACTGACGAGTTCGCCGAGGATCTCGCGGCGAGCTTCCGAGAGGGGCTCCTCGACGGGGTCGACGGCTGGCTGGACGACGACCTGGCATTCGTGTCGCCATGGGGATTCGACCCCGACGAGATCCACGTGCCGACGTCGATCTGGCAGGGCTCCGAGGACCTGATGGTGCCCTTTGCGCACGGTCAGTGGCTTTCCTTCCGGGTGCCCGCGGCAACCGCTCATCTCGTGGAGGGAGAAGGTCATCTCTCCGTCGCCCTCGGCGCGATCGACACCATGCTCGACGAATTGATCCGGATGGCAAGGTCGTAGTCCGACGCGTCGCATGAAGAGCCGGGCCGTCCGACCGCCCACCACGCCGCGCATGCGGTGACGCGGTCCTTGCGCGTCACCGCGTCCGCTCACGGTGCGAAGCGTGACGGATCGAAGAGCGACAGGTCGAACCGGCTGGCGCCGTTCTCGACGAGGTCTGCCACGATCTCCCCGATGACGGGGACGAACTTGAAGCCGTGGCCCGAGCATGGTGAGCACACGACGACCCTCGGCTCACCCGGAGCGAAGCCGAGCACGAAGTGCATGTCGGGACTCGTCGTGTACATGCACGGTACGGCATCGTGCACCTTGGGCCCGAGCCCCGGAATCCTGGACGCGAGGAAGGCCAGCAACCGCTCGGCTTCCACCGGTGCCACGCGTCGTTGGAGCGTGCCGGGATCCGCCGGCGTGCCATCTCGGAAGAGTGCCACCTTGACGCTCCGAGCCTGCCCGTCGGTCGCCGGAAACCCGTAGGCCTGGGTGCCCAAGCTGTCCTCCCAGACGAACACGGGGTGGCGAGTCGGCAGATACCGTTCGATCCGGTCCTTCGGCTCGAGCCAGAACTGCACGTGACGTTCGACGGCGAGGGGCAGGCCGAGCTCCTCGAGGAGCCGGGGTGCCCACGCTCCTGCGGCGACGACGAGATGGCTCCCCCGATAGCGGCCCCCGGCGGTCGTCACCTCCACGCCTGCGGCCTCGACGGTCCAACCGAGGACCGGCTCTTCGAAGTGCAGCTCGGCCCCCGACCCCCGCGCGAGCTCGAGCTGGGCATCGACCGTCGCCTCCGGCGCGACGAATCCCGCGTGCCGCTCGTACAGCGCGACGTCGTCTCGGGCCAAGGTGAAGGTCGGCCAGCGCCGGGCCACGTCGCCGGGACTCAGCAACTCGTGCGCGATCCCCCACTGCTCTGCGCTCGTCCTGCTGCCCACCACCGTCCGTGACGCGGGCGGGCCGATCATGAGCCCACCGGTCTCGCGGAGCAGATCACGCCCCGTGAGCGACTCGAGGTCCCGCCACCGTTCGTAGGCCCGGAACAGCATCGGCACGTACGCGGGGTCTTCGAAATATGCCTGACGGATCAAGCGGATCTTGCCATGGCTCGACCCGCGGTCGTGCACCGGGGCATAGCGGTCGAACCCGAGCACCGACCGACCGCGGCGTGCGAGCTCGGCGGCGGCCGAACTGCCCATTCCCCCGAGGCCGACCACGAGGACGCGATGGGGATACCCGGTGGCGGAGGCGGCGCTCTCTCCCACCGTCCAAGCGTAGAAGCCGCTGCGACCCCGGCTCGTCGAGTGAGACGCGTGCGCGCTCGAAGAACTCGCCCGCAGCCGGCGCACCCCGACGAAGACTCTGGGTGTGGCATTGCTTACAATCGTGTCGCGACGATCCGGAGTGCGGGTGAGATCTCGGACGCACCCGGTGGGCAGGGGGACCCATGGGCAGCCACACGACGCGCGACGGATCGCCTCCAGCGCATGGGGGCCCGGCCCTACGGGTGGCGGTCGCGCTGCTCGCGTTGGCCATGGCCGCGGCGAGCGTCCTCGCTTGGCAGCTTCTCTCCGCACACCCTGCACCGGCGCGGTCCTCCCTGCCGAGGTCCACGCCGCCGGCGACGACGCTCCCTCCGCAGGGCGGCCGCACGACATCGCCCGGGGCGGTGACAACGCGGACCGCACCCCCGACGACCACGACGACCGCAGGCCCGCTTCGGGTACTCGAGATCGGCGACTCCCTCGGTGTCGACCTCGGGGTCGCGATGGAGCACAACTGGCCGTCGACGAAGGTGCAGCTGACCATGGCGGCACGCACCGACACCGGCCTCACCAACGCCGCCTACTTCGATTGGCCCGGGGCGCTTCCGGGCCTCCTAGCGAGTACCCACCCCCAGGTCGTGATCGTCCTCCTCGGTGCGAACGATCTGCAGTCCATGGTGACAGGATCGACTGTCCTCGGAGACGGGACGCCGGCATGGAACGCTGCGTACGCGGCGCGGGTCACATCGATCGTCACCGCGTCGATCCGAGCCGGATCGAAGGTGTTGTGGGTCGGAGAGCCGGCGATGCAGGATCCATTCATCAGCGCCGGCATGGCCCGTCTCGACGGGATCGCGCAGGCCGTCGTCTCGCGGCATCCCGGAGACGCGGCGTACCTGAGCTCGGATGCCGCTCTCGCACCCGACGGGACCTTCGCTGTCGACGCGGCCGGACCGACAGGCCTACAGCTGCAGGTCCGGACCCCCGACGGCGTCCACCTGATGCCCGCGGGCGCCGATCTCCTCGCCGCCGCCGTGAGCCAGGCGCTGGCCAACGCCTGGGGGATGGTCACCAGCCAATAGGCGGGCCGCCGCCTACGTGGACGGGCGCGACGTCGAGCGCCGCGTCAGCGGTAGCTCGTACCACATGCCGACCCGGCCGGCGACCTTTGCCACACCCGCCGGAGCGAAACCCGCCTTGACCAAGACCCTCTGGGAGGCGACGTTCTCGAGCGCGACCCGCGCGCGCAACGTGTGCACGCCGGTCTGCGACGCCACACGGCACATCTCTACGACCCCCGCGGTCGCCACGCCTCGTCCGGCGACGCGCTCTGCAACGCGGTAACCGAGCTCGGCGACGCCTCCGCCGATGTCGACGAGGTTGAACCTTCCGAGCACCGATCCGTCGTCGTCCACGAGCACGTAGAAGGCACAAGACCCCTTTTCCTGCTCGGCGACCCGTTGGGCGAGGCGTTCTGTGAACTCGGCGAAGAAGTCATCTCCTCTGTCAGAGACGAAGGTAGCGAAGTACGTGCGGTTGGCGAGCTCGAACGCCAGCACCTGCGGCGCATGGTCGTGTCGGAGTCGCTGAAGCTGCGGCACCCGGCAACCGTAGCCACGCCGGGGTGGGCGCATGCCGGCAGCGACACGGCGCTGATGCGCTGCGGCCCAGTGGCGCGCGCACTCCATGAGCGGTCAGGTGACGGGCGGAGGTGTTCCGTCGAGGCTCGCAGCCAGCACAGGGTCCCAGTCGCACACCAAGCATCCGTGGCGTACGACGGAACGGGCAAACGCCAGAGCATCCCGATGGGGATCGGGCGCGGCGCGCGCGTCGTCCCACTCGAGGATGAATTCGCCGAGCTCGCCGTCCCAGTGGGCGGCCGCTGGCTGCAGCTCGCCGCGCTCGTAGCCGCGCGGCGCGGGGTGGGCATAGGCATAGAACGCGGCGCGAGGATGTCGGCCGTCACCTGGCCACCAGCCGACGGCCAGCTCTTGGGCGTCCGTGGCGTTGCGCGTGATGAATCCCAGGCCCGGCGGCTCCGCCGGACGGCCGGAAAAGAGGGTGACGGCCAAGTCGAACGAACCCCACCAGGCGTTCACCGGCGTCGACCGCCCCCGGTAGGGAGCGCGGAGCTCCGCCAGGACCCGGGCGGCAGACGTGGCTGCGGACAGATAGGTCGCGACCTGGGCCGGGTCATACGCACTGTGCGCGTCGTCCTGGTCGAGCGGAACCGACCACGGGGTCTCTTGGGGAGCGGGGTTGAACGGCACCGGCCCGATGAGATCCGCGACGGCGGCCAACACGTCGCGGGTGACGGCCCCGACCGAGCGGTCCGGCGTGAGCGCCACGTGCCGTCGACGGCCGTCACTGTGCTCGACCAGGGTCTCGTGCGCGTGCAGGTCGAGTGCCACGACCAGCGCCCCACTTGTGCGGGGCGCGGGCAGGGGCGGGGTCTCCCATCCCCGGGCCGTGAGGCGCAACGCCGCGTGCTGCAGCTGTGGCTCCGGCGGTACCAGCGCCGTCGCCAACTTGCCCAGCACCTGGGTATGCGCGTGGAGAGTGTCGCAGGTGGCCCGCCACTCCTCGTAGTCGAGCGCCGGCCAACGGGGCACGGCCCGCGTCACGGCCTCGTCGGTCACGGGTGCGACGGGGCGGGTGCCGCCCCCTGGACCTCGAAGAAGAGTCCGTCGGCATAGCACCACCACCAGTCCTCGCCGGGTTCGTACGACCGGATGACCGGATGGTCGGAGTGTGCCTGCCAGTGCGAGGTGGCATGACGGTTGGGTGAGTCGTCGCAACATCCCACGTGCCCGCAATGCATGCACAGACGCAGGTGCACCCAACTCGCGCCCATGCGAAGACAGTCCTCGCAGCCGTCGCTCGACGGCGCGACATGGGTGGCGACGGTGTCGAGATGACGACAGGTCCGGGGCATTGCCTACCTCCCTCCGCCTGCACCCTGCCCCCCTCCACCTCGGCCTGATCGACGGTCTGTCGTGTGCCGTCAGCAGATCGTGGTCGCCCGGGGCCGGGCGTCTGGCTGTGAGTGCCCGAGCCAACGGAGAGTAGTCGAGTGACCGTCCCGACGACGCGGCTCGGGTCAGGGCATTCGGTCTGAGGCCTTGGGGCGTCGCTGCCGACTGTTCGCCCCACCAGCGACAAATGAGAGGGTCTTTACGAGATCGAGAATCGTCCCCGCCTCCGGCTCGAACGCCGAGTCGACGGAGTCCAGCCAGTTCCCCGGCGACGTCACTTCACGATCCGTCCTCGTTGGCGGCAATTCGTATTGCTCCCCAAGCCCCTCGCGGTCGGCGCGTTCGCCGAGGCGTCAATCGGCGCCGACCTCGCACCGGCGATCTTCCGGCGGCGCTGTCAGCCGTCGCCGAGTTCGCCATTTCCGAGATCACGTCGTACTTGCAGATCTGCAGCAGACGCGGCTTGTCCCGTGGGGTCCGTCGGGACGGTCCGCCGACGAAATGGATCGCTCGGCGACGGAGGGACCACTTCACCGGCAGATGGCCTTTCGCCTACAGGTCGACGATTGGCCCGGCAGGCCCGGGATCCCCGATCTTCTGGGGACTGTGCTCGAGTCACGCCCGCCGTCAGTCAGGGTCTGGCGCTTCCTCCTGTTCGGCCCCGGCCGAGTCGGTGGGATCGGATGCCGAACCGTTTTCGGCCCCCGCCGGCGCCAAGCTCGACGCCGCACCGTTGGTGGCCATGCTGTTGGGTGCGTTGCCGTTGGTGTCGTTGGACTCGGCACCGTTGAGCGCCGCAGGCATGGCACCGTTCAGGCCATTCATCAGCCCACCCAAGAGGTCCATCGGCACGACGATCTTGGTCGACGGCGAGGCGCCCACCTGCTTGAGCACCTCAAGGTATTGGAGCTGCATCGTGTTACGGTCGAGGCCCCGACCTACGGCGAAGATCGTGTCGAGACCGGCCGCCAGCCCCTCGGCCCGGAGTATGGCCGCCTGCCGCTCGCCCTCGGCCCCGAGGATGACCGCCTGCTTCGTGCCTTCGGCGAGGGTGATGGATGACTGCTTGTTGCCCTGCGCCTCGGTGATCACCGCCCGACGGGTGCGCTCGGCGGACATCTGGCGCGTCATGGCGTCGAGGACGCCCGTCGGCGGATTGATCTCGCGGACCTCAACGGTGGTCACCTTCACGCCCCAACGCTCGGTCACCTCGTCCAAGCGCACCCGAAGCGACGCGTTCATCTCTTCCCGCTTGGACAACACGTCGTCGAGTGGCATGTCCCCGACCACACTGCGCAGCGTGGTGGCCGCCACGTTCTGCGCGGCCTTGGCGAAGTTCTCCACCTCCAGCACCGACATCGAGGGATCGACCACCTTGTAGAAGATGATGAAGTCGATGGAGATCGAGGCGTTGTCTTTGGTGATCGCCGTCTGGTGGGGGATCTCCAAGAAGCGCTCGCGGAGGTCGACCCACGACGTCCGGTCGGTCACCGGATTGATGAGCACCAACCCCGGCCCGCGCAGGCCGATAGCCCGCCCGAGGCGGAAGAGCACGATGCGCTGGTACTCGCGGACGATCTTGACCGAGAGCGCCAACCCGACCAGGCCGAGCAGGACCACCAATCCGACGACGAGACCCACGATCATGTGAACCGCTCCTTGCTCCGTACGTCGGCACCGGAGTGCCCTTCACCGAGCTCATCGTCCGCCACCTCTCCCCAGACCTCCAGGCGGACGCCGTCCGCCCGCACCACCTGTACCGGTGACCCGGCGGGGAACCGACCGTTGACGGCAACCGCCGACCATTGCTCGCCACGGACACGGACCACGCCCTCAGGGGTCAGGTCGCTCACCGCGACCCCCTCCTTCCCCTCGACGTGGCCCACCAGGAGGCGCGTGGGGACGGCGGCGCTCTTCATCCCGGACCAGGCCATGACCCCCAGGCCCGCAGAGATCGCCACGTCGGCACCGAACAGCGCCCACACGAGCGGCGCCGACCGTCCGTCGATCGCCATCAGAACGAGCCACCCGGCGGCGAGGACGCCGATGGCGCCGGCCACGGCGTGGGCGTGCGGACCGGTGTGATAGCCGACCAACGAGGCCAGGACCACCAGTCCCAGCAAGACTCCGGCGACGATCCACATATGCATCCCTTACCCCCGGCGGGCGAGGGCGCCCGTCGCGGCATTCCCATCGTACGCCCGGCACGTGACCTTTGCGTCGGCGGCGCTCGAGACTTCAGTGACAGCCGCCGGAAAGCAGACCCGGGCTTGTCACCGAAGGAGCGGCGTGAGACCCAGAACCGGCTCCACCAGCGTCCACGTCACCAAGCGTCGGTGTCCCGTACCATCGACGCTTCGTCGATGAGATCGCGACACCTGTCGATCGGGAGGTGCCCCAGGCCGCTGACGAAGAGTGGTACCGGAAGGTGATCGCCCCACAGCTGGCGACCCTCACGCTGCCCGCCATCGCCAAGGCGACCGGCGTCTCGACGTCGGCGGCGAGCAAGTGGCGGGCGGGAAGGGCGGTCCCGCATCCGCGTCACTGGGCGGCGCTTGCCACGCTCGTCGAGGCAGGGATCGCCTCCAGGTAGGGGTGCCCCGTGTAACGGCACCTCGGCCACGCGCCCATGTTCATCTGAACGCCCGTCATTGGACTAGCAAATCGCGATGCGTAACGCCCACGATTCCCTCGCCAGGATTACGAAGTGACATCCTGCGCTCCGCCCGCACCATCGAAGCGCAAGCACCGAGCAACCACGTCTTGCGCAAGTTCGGTGAGCAAGCGATCATTCGTAAAGGCGTGGGCTTTCAATCGGATCAGGGATTCGTCGACACTTACTCCGAGCTGGGCCGAGACCATCCCGACTGCCTGGTAGACAACGATTTGGGGAATGATCACGGCGTCGAGCTGAGGGGCCAGCTCGCCGGGGGGTGCTGCGGCCTGCGTCGTGAGCACCGCCTCGGAGACGACGTCCGCCATGATGAGCGCGTCGGCATGCTGGTCATCACTCAGCGCGCCGGAGTGGTCACGGTAGAGATCGAGCGAGCCCAAACGCTCAGTACCGACTCGAAGTGGGAACGCGAAGAGCGCCCCCACACCTGCTTTTAATACGGGAGGGGTGAAGCCGAGCCACCGACCGGTCATATCAGCGAGATTGGGTTCTGCAATTG
>Ga0307373_10005926_pt1 | contig 19669 bp, 17 predicted proteins | sample OX2MG_FD_202534 | JGI IMG/M metagenome (GOLD analysis project Ga0307373, IMG submission 202534) | Soil microbial communities from Risofladan, Vaasa, Finland - OX-2 | ecosystem: Environmental > Terrestrial > Soil > Coastal area > Acid sulfate soil | place: Finland: Risofladan, Vaasa | collected...
ACCTGCGTACCTTGCACCGCGTAGCGGCTGAGCAGCGAATCCGCCTCATTTAAGCTGGCAGTCGCAGACACCAGCGTCTTATCGGTTTCGACTTCCTCCACGATGCCGGATGTGCCGTCAAGGCTCTGCTCGTAGGCGATTTGCGCGAGATTCTGCACGACGCTCACATTTGGATATTGTCCAATGTAGCTCACGTTGAGCGTGTCGCCCGTGAGCAGCTTCGTACCACTGCTGTCTTGCGTCACCACCGAGCTGCCTTGCTGCCAGTACCAATTTCTGCCGGAGTCAATGCCTTTGACGCCGACCGTTTGCGCGTATTGCGTTCCGCTCACATTGATGGTAATCTGCGGCGCGAGCGCTAAATCGTAGCCCATTGTCCAGGCGGTAGTAGAACCGTCGCCCACGCGCACTTCGTTTTGCAGCACGGTTTGCGCTGTACCGCCGAGCAGGTACTGCACATTGCGGTACAGCGGATTACTGTTTGTCACCGTAGGTGGGTTCGACACCTGTTCCACCTGCGTGCCGTCTACGATATTATTATTTGGAATGGCCGTGTACGGAACAAACCAGAGCTGTTTGTACTGGTCAATTTGCCAGTAGTACGGCATGCCAGCCGCGCTGGCTGAAGTCACTAAGGCGTCCAGCGCCTGCGCCACGGTGCAATAGGCAAAAATGGTGCTCGGCACGAGACCAACGTTGCCTTGCGGATACAGCGTCGGCGACGGATACAGCGTTGGGCTTGGCGGCAAGCCGTCGTAGACCATACCCACGGTGACGCCTTCCTGCGCCAGATAGCCGTTCAGAATCGCCATTACCATTTCGCCGCAGGTGCGATAGGCAAACGCGGCTGCGATCACGCGCTTATCGGCCAGCCGGTGCTGGTCACAGCAAGTCAATTGCTGCTCCAAAGAAGCCTGAAAGCCTGGTTTGGTCGCTTGCGGCGCGGTTAAATAGCCTGAAAAGGCCAGCGCGTTGTTTTGGTCGTAGATGGCGATTTGCGTGTCCTCGACAAATGGCGTACCCGATGGCGTATGCACGGTCAGCGAGGCAGTGGATCGCTTTCCGATCATGCTGTCCACAATCAGCGTGGTCGCATCCACCAGTACCGGATTGCCATCTACGGTGGCTGTCCACGCGGTGCTGCCTGGAGGCGGCGGCGTACCACCTGTGCTGCCCACCGTGTAATCTGCCAGCGCCTGGGTTGCGGTGAAGGAAAAGTTGTAAATTGCTACTTCATCGAGTATGCCAGGCGAGCTGAACGAGCCCATCATGTCCAGCATGGCCGACAGCAGGATATTGCCGCCAATGGGTGGCGCACCAACCGCGGTGCTGACTAACGCGCCGTTTTGATAGATATGCAGGCTCGTGTAGGTTGCTACAGCTTGCACACAATTCACGGTGCCGTCCACATTGATCCAAAACTCAACCGTCAGCGCGTTCCAGGTGGCAATCTGTGCTGCCAGCCTCTGCGGCAGAATGAGCCCACCGAGCGCGGTAAAGGCCATAGCCGTGTTCGGGTCGTTCGTGAGCAGTCCTGGTTGTCCAAATGTTGCACCCACGAGTTTTGCCGTGTAGCCGTTGCCGGTGAAATCGTACGCGGTTGCGTTCTGCGTATCGTCAAGACGATAGTAGGCAAATGGGCCGTTGCTCAGCACCTGCTGTGCGTAGGCAGACGTTGGAGCAGGCGGAGGCGTTGTGCCGCGGCCATCCCAGCTGACGGAAACTGGCGTTTCACCTTCCGCACCGGAAAAGGTGAGCGTGCCAACGGTGTCCGGCAGGTTGGCAATCGCGATAGATGCGTAGCCATTGGGTGTGAGCGCACCGCTGGATGGGCTGAATGTGACGCCAGCCATATTCGAGCTTGCCGTCCAGTTGGCGTTGCCAAGCGAGTCTGAGGACTCAGCAAGCTGCACGGTCGCGCTATAAGTAGTGCCGGTCTGCACGACGCCAGCTGACGAGACATTCAGCGCCGTGGGCGTCACCGAGAGTACCGGCGGCGGCACACTGCCCGACCACGTTGGATACGCCGCAATTTCCGCCTTGTAGGCCGTGTACGCTGGCAATTCCACAGGAGGCGTGCCCGGACCGATGATGGAGTTGTGGTCGCTGGTATCCATCGTGTACGGAAACGCCACTTCCACGAAGTCCGACTGCCTGGCTGCTTCAACACAGTCCATCAGGTACTGGCTCTGCTGCTCAAACGTGATATTGCCGTTGACACCGTTATTGTTCGCTGCCCAGCCGAATTCTGTGAGCCACACTTTACGCGATTCGTAGCCGTTTGCCACATCCACCGCGTGCACCATATCGAGCTGTTCGGCGATGGTATTGTTGTTTTTATCAACGGTGTCGTCGGTCGGGTCTTTGAGATTGCCGCGATAAAAGTGCGTCACCGTACCATCGCAGTTGTCACCCACGCCTGAGATGCCCAGTGAGGCATTGCCGCTGTAGAGCTCCTGCTGCCAGTTCGCGACAAATGTTTTACTGCACTGAAGCTGCGCACCGGACAGCACCAGCATATTCGGGTCTATCGCTTTCACTGCTGGATAAACAGAGTTCAGCGCGTCTGCTGCCCAGTAGCCGTGATGGTACGCGTCGTTGATAACGCTGTAATCTTCGTTGCCGATTTCCAGCGCCGAGATGACGCCGTAGCTGCTGCCCGTTTTGTAGCGCGTCGCGAGTACCGTCGCGAAGGTCGTCATCTCGGCAGCGGTGGCGTAATTGAAACCTCCGCCCCAGGACTGGCTGCGGTGGAAGCTCGGTGGATTGGTGATGGCAAAATACACCTTCAGACCAGCGGCGTTCAATTTCTGAATGGTTTCATCCAGCGCCACGCCCGATGCTTTCGTGAAGTGGTAGTTGCCAGCACTGCCAGTCTCGATGCGGCTCCAGGACAGGATGAGTCGCGCCCACGTGAGGCCGAGCTCCACCGCTTTTTTCACCGTGCTTGATTCCAGTTCGTAATCCGGGCTGGTGAAATCAAGCAGGCGTGCAAAACCGTACGGCGTGAGCGATGGTGCAGATGGCGCCGGCACCATATAGCGGTTGTATTCGTTGGCGATGGCTTGCAGCTGCGGTTCAGGCGTGGATGGCGCGCTGTCGTCTACCAGATACGCATTGATTTCAAACTGGCAGGCCAGCGCCACGTTATTGGCCGCCATGTAGCCGATGGCCGATTTCGTCCACGACTTGATGAAGCTCGCATTTCCAGGCGTGTTCGGGCTGTACGACTGGTGCGACGAGTTGCCGTAGTTCGCATCTATGTTGTACTCGGTGCAGCACAGCGGCACGTTGTAGCCGAGGATGCCGTTCACCGCGCCTCTCAGCGTCGCAGCATCCGCACCGATGTTGTAGGCGTCCAGCGAGCAGGTGGCCTCCGGTATGCTACTAGATGATGTGCATGGATAATCGTGCCAGGATACAGCATCTGGCAGTACATTGGCTGACACGCAGTTCGTCAGCCACACTTCAAGGTAGCTGGAGAGGTTGGAAAACGCGCCAAGCGCAGGTCCAATGAAGGCCGCATTTGGATTGCTGGCTCGCCACGTTGGTACATTGGCGTTCCAGGCCGATGAATAGCTGGCAACGCTAATGCTGTTCAAATCAGGCTCGTTGCTGAACTCGTATAGATTACAGCGCGAGCCGAGGTAGGAAACCACATGAGCACTGAACGTGAGGTCGGAATAGCGCAAAATGCAAAGCATCAGCGCACCGGCATTGGCGCACGCGGTTGCCATAGCATCCAGCTGCGCGTCGGTGCAGTTCGTGCCGCTGATTTCCACCGGACAGCGGACAACGGTAATGTTGTTGGCGGCCAGCTGTGCCTGAATCGCCGTGTTGGTCACAAAATCGTTATTATAGTCAACGTGATTCGCGCCGAAGAGGAGATTCGAGACGCCATTGGTATTCACTTGTCCTGGCAAGAGTTTCATTCAGCGCCTCACAGTATCTGATACCACACCCAGGTGGGTGCGACGGTATACGTCACCGTGATCGAGACGTGCGGCGGCAGAAAGAAAAACCCGTTGGTGCGGCCAGTATTCACGCCACCAACGTCTATCTCCGAGACGGTGCCGCCAGAGACATACACGCCGCAGAAAAAGGCTTTCGTGTTGGTTTGCGGCGAACCAGTAAAGGTAGGCGCGGTGATGTTGCCCACGCTCGGCACGCCTTGCATGCTGGATGATTGGTATGGGCTGGTGCCGCCAGCGTAGATGTTGGTGGCTGTCCAGCCGTTTGCTCCGTTGTGGAAGTTGCCGTGATAGTAGCCGAGGCCGGTGCCGCCGATATCACTGATGGCGGCATTGACCTGATTCGCACCTGAACCTTGCGGCGTATCGAACCGGTTTTGCGACACATACACCGGATGCAAGCTCGTATTTACCAGGTCGTAGCGCCCGGAACCGGCCACGGAGCCATTTTGGTTGAAGTTGCAGCCGATGATGTGCGCCTGCGCCGGGTCGGCAATGGAAACACCAGCCAAATTATTATTAAAAATCCTCGTGCCAATGATGGTGATGTAGACACCGCTGTTGACGGAAACGCCATAGGTGCCGCCTTCAATAATGCCGCCCAGTATGGTGACATTACTTGGCGAGCCGTTTGGGCCGCTGCTGATCTGGATAACCGAGCCGCTCATCGGACCGGGCGATGGGCCGAAGTCGCAGTTGGTGCACGTGACCGCACCAACTGCACCTTTGACGTGCAGCGCCGCGCCAGTACCGGCGGTACATTCACCAAGCGAATTGACCATCAGGATGTCGTGAATGTCTTCAATGAGGTAGCAGTCGCCGTTTTGAGTGCCCGATGCGTTGCAGTTAATGAGCTCGTGCAGGCCGACGCCGCCGGAACCGCTATTGCCAAGCAAATGAAAGCCCTGCGCTGAATCGTGCGCTTTCACATTCTCCAGGATGATTTTCTGCTCTCCGAGGCTCGATGTAGCCTGGCTAATTAGGCCGAAACTGTTGAAGAAATCCAGTTCCAGATTCGCCAGCCTCGTATCCGCATCACCTGTCATGGTCACGCCCGTGAATGCGCTATTGCTGCTGTAGGTGCTGCTGTTGGCGCGTACAAGCATGTCAAAGATGCCGGTGTAGGAACCGCTGGTGATGGTAAAGACCGCCGCACCAGCGAACGCTGCCGAGGCCAGCACCGTGGTGGTACCAATACCCAGCCCGTACACGCGTACATAATTTGGCACGGTAATGGTGTTTGATACGAGAAATGTAGTTCCGGCCACACCGATGAGCATGACGATACCGCCAGAAGATGGTACGGCATTGATGGTCGCCTGAATGGCAGACGTATCGTCGGTGACGCCATCGCCTTGTGCACCTCCGCCGTAGAGCGCGGTTGAAAAGTATGGCAAACTTAAAATGCTGATTCCGGTCATGGTTAATATCCTCGAATGCCTGTCGCGTTGCGCGTCGAGTTGACGATAAGCGGCATCATGATGCGTGCGAACTGCTGTCCGTTCAGATTAAAAATTACCGGCGTGCCTTGTGCGCCGTTGATAGATTGGGCAATTTGTGTGTTTGGGTTGGGTGCCATCGCGGCATAGGCGTAGCGTTGACCACCTGCTGGCGCGGCAGAGCCAAGCGCCGCGGCTGGCTGCACCAGGTGCGTCATTGCCACCTTAAATTGCGGAATGCTGCGCTCCACGCCTTCAGACAGACCGCGCACGAGCGCTGGGCCGTACTCGTTGAGATGCTTCAGTTCACCTTCCTTTGCCGGAGAATGCGGCAGAAAGTTGCCGATGGCACCCATTACATTGCCGATGGCACCAGTCACATCACCAACGGCCCCAGAGATGCCGGACGCCAGATTTTGTATGAGTGTCGCGCCGAATCCCAGCATATCGGTTGCCCAGCCGTTGATGGTGCCAGTCACATTGTTCCAGAGCCCTGTGAGCGGCCCGGAGATATCGTTTGACCAGGCGTTGGAAAAAATGCTGCTGACGTTGCTCCACATGCCGGAAACCTTTTTGCCCACACTGCTCGCCATATCGGTAAATGAGTTGCCGGTTTTTTCCTTTGCATCTTGTGCGTTGACGGCAGCAGCGGCGGCCATCTGCTTCGTTTTTTCTGCTACTTTTTGTGCCATGATCGCTGCTTGTTCAGATGCTTTCTTTTGGGTGTCTTCCGCTGCCGTCACCACACCGAGCTTCATCTCCAGCGCCTTCTTCTTCACCGGGTCGCTGGTATCAGCAATCTGTTTAATCAGCGCCTGGCGCATCTTTTCAAAGTGCTCAGCCGCCTGTGCGTGCAATTCAGCCACCTGCGTCAGCGACGATACTTTCATAGAAGCCATTTTGGCGGACGTTTGCGTCGCCATCGTTTGCGTCGCTTTGGTTGATCCTGATGACATGGAGTTGATCGAGTTCAGTACGCTGCTTGCCATGCTGCCGATAGGCCCAGGTATGTGCGACATCGCCTCTAAAAGCGGCTTAAATGAGTTTGCGACCGCTTGAACACCTTGCATGAAAATGTGTTTGATGCCGTCCCAGGCACTGGTGAAAATGCCTTTGACAGCGGCCATAGCACCGGTGAAAATGCCTTTGACGATTTCAAACCCGCCTCGTACAAGCGTCTTAATGCCGTCCCAGACGCCTGAGAGCATAGTTTTCAAATCATTCCACGCTTGTTTCCAGTTGCCGGAGAGCAAATCCAGCGCGATTTTGATGATGCCTGAGATGATTGCCCAGGCGATTTTGATGACGCCGACGATTTCATCCCACACGCCCTTCAAAATGGGTGCCAGAATCGGCCAGACCTTGTTCCAAATTTTCATGAACATATCAATGCCTTTGGAAGCGTTGTTGAAAAATTGCTCCAGAATGGGCGCGACGCGTGTGGCAATATCTTTGGCGAACTGCTCAATGGCGGATGCCGCCTGCACGATGTACGGCATCAGGAATTTGAGCGCAGCAGATAAACCGCCAGAAATGATGCCAGCCAATTTCACAGCCACAGGCACAACTGCTTCAAACACCTTCACCAGCGGCGGCAGTACATCGTCAATCAGCTTCTGACCAATCGCCCACAACTTTGCCATGCCGGGCACGACATCTTGGATAATCGTCTTTGCCAGCGCTTCAAAGCCGGGCATGGCCTGCTTGATGGCTGGTTGCAGCGTGGTGGAGAACCATTTGCTCAAATCGGCAATGATGCCTTGCGCCGTTTTCATATGATTGGCAAAGACGCCGCCGACGATGGTGGACACCTGATTGAAAGCGTCTTTGAGTGGGCCTTGCAGCACACCGGCAACCTGTTTGGCATCATCTATCAATGCGGAGAATGGCGACGATTTTGCACCACCGCTCAGACTCTTGAAAAAGCCGCCGATGAAGTCAGACACTTTCTGGAACATCGCGCCCAGGCCGTTGCCGCTCGTAATCCAATCAGAAAACTTGCTGATAAGCGGTGTGACGATATCAAGGACTTTAGAAAGCACCGGAAGCAGCGCCGTGCCTATTTTAATCATCAAGGTCTCAACGACCTCTTTCGCTTGCGAAAGCTTGAAATTGAAGTTGTTCTGCACGTCTGCCCAACCGCTGATGGAGTCGCCCGCCTTTTTCGCGCTGCCGCTGATGGTCTTCACGTTGCTGTTGAAGGTTTTCAGGTGTTCGCCCGTCAGTTCCAGCATGCCCTGCATCTGCTTTGAGCCACCGGCAATGTTTTTCAAGGCAGCCATGTACTGCGGGCTGCCGACTTTGTATGTCTCGGCCAGGTGCGTCATAATCAGTTGCAATGCTCCAGGCAGAGATTTCTTCATCTCGCCAGATACCTCACCAGATGTCAGACCGATTGATTTCAAGGCCGTGGCACCAGCTTTGGCTGGAGTTTCTAATGCCATCAGTAATTGGCGCAGGTAGGTGGCGGACTGCGCTGCGCTGGTGCCTTCACTGGTCATCGTTGCCATCGCACCGGACACATCCGTAAATTTCACGCCCACCGCTGCTGCGGTCGGTAAAATCGTAGACATAGAGCGTGCGAGGTCGGCCATATGCGTTTTGCCGTTGGCGACGGTCGCGATAAGAATATTGGTCGCTTGCGTTGCGGTCAGGCCAGATGCGGCGTAATCGGTCATGGCCGTGGTGACACCGTTTGCCACATCAGCCAGGCTCGCGTTGCCTACCTTCGCGCCTTCCGCCGCCGCTTGGAGTACTGCCAAACCAGCAGCACCGTGGTATCCGGCGGACTCAATCATGTACATACCTTGCGACAGCTGCGTGGTAGATGTACCAGTCGTCACGGCCATGTTGAGGATGCCCTGCGACACCATGTCAATATTCGCCTTGCTCTCACCGGCACCTGTGACCAGCTGCGTCATGGCATCCTGGAAATTACCCGCCATTTCCACCGACTTCACGCCGATGCCCACAATGGCCGCGCCAGCGATGAGCGCACCACCCGCTGCCAGTGAAGAGAGCATGCCGCCAGCACTGTCAGACGCCGCACCGACGCCTAGCAGCTGCGCTTTCGCCTCGTCGGCACCTTTGACGGACACCTCGGCGACGAGTTGGCTTGCGACCACGCTCATGATTCTTACCTCTTCTTACTTGCCTTGATTGTTGATGATTTCCTGCGCTTGATACTCCGCCGTCATGGCGATAAGCGCTTTATCGCGCCAGTAAATGGACTGCTGCATCAGCTCCCATGGAGCGACGCCTAAGTATTTCGCGGCCTGCACCACCGGGTACCAGTCTGGGCACTTCCAGGTGTCGGTCAGGCCATTCGTTGCCAGGTAGCGGCGCAACTGCACTAGCTCGGAGTTGACGCCGCTACCGCTTCCGGGCTGATATTTTCCATGATGCCTTGATAGACCTGCATGCGAAAAGCAATAGGCAACTTACCAAAGCGCACCGCATCGAGCGGAAACACCGAGCCATCGTCTTCCAGCAAGTCCCAGGATTTAATAAGCCCAACCAGCATTGCGTTGAAGTCAGCAAAATTCTGCTTAAACGCTTCCGCCGACGTATTGGCAAATGCCTGCGGCATCGCCACCGTCTCTTCGGTGATGCGGCCCGGATAAAACGTGATGGTGAGGCTCCCATCGCCCAGAGAGCCTCCGGTAAGCGTAATCGTCGCCTCATTGATGGCGATTTGCGACAAATTGACGGGCATATGCGCCTACTTTCCTAAAGAGCCGTCAGCAAATTGGTGAGCGTGAGCAACTGGCTATGCCCCCAGGTTGAGTCCTCAACGATGGTGCACTCCCATTCGATAGCGAAGATGCCCTGGTCGTCGCCAAAGGTGCTCGGTTTGCCAATTTTGATTGCCATGTCGTGCTGGAATTCGTTGTAAATGGTGTTGGGCACATCAATTTCCGCGCCTTGTGCGTCCACACGCAGGTAGTAGGTGCTGCCAGCCTGCATTTCAGAGAGCAGACCCATACCTTGTGCGTCGGCTTCCACTTTCAGCTTGATAGTGCACTTTGGTTTCAAATCCACGTGCGCGGTAAAGCCAGCCGTGGCGCGATTCATGACCCACAGCGGCCCGTAGATGCCATCAAAGGTGTAATCAACCGACAGAAAGCGGTTCAGCTGCGTGGTACCAAGGCCCACCTGCGTGGAGTCCAGATAGACGTTTGCCTGTTTGCCAATGATCGGTGCCAGTGCAATCGCCGTGGGTGAAGCGGTCAACGAGGCGCCGTCAGTCAATTGCTGCCCAAGCATTTTTGCGGAAACGGTGGACGTTTTCCGGTCCATCTTGTAGCCAAACTGTGTGAACAGGCCGTAGGCGAGCTGGTGCGCCCGCACCGTGTCGCCTTGCTGCACGGTGAGCGTCTGCGGCACGATGCTTCCATAAATGGGCGGCGCGAAAATCCAGTCTTTCGCGGTAGAAGATATACCGTGGTTGGCTGGTGCGACGCTGCCCATAGCGCCACCAAAGATGTAGATGAGGCCGTTGTAATCCATCCAGCCGGAAACAGTGCCATCCGTCCACTCCATATTTTCTTCTTGCTCGGTTGGATATTTGTGCCCGGTTGGCGTGTACAACGTGATATCCGGCGCGATGCCAAATACCCAATCAAAGCACTCTAAAAGTTTGCTCGCCGCCACCGGAGTGCCAAGCGCCGAAGTCGATTCGGCTCCAACCTGCACTCGTTGATTGACGGTTGTGCGTTCTGCTGTCCAGGTCATGCCTGAATCTCCTTCTTATGTTTGCTCCAGGTAGACCTGGTACAGTCCGCCCAGATTTGTCCACAATTCGCCGCTGACCAACTCATCAACCTCCAGCGGCGATTGTCGCCAGCAGGCCAGCGTATATCCCCCAGCAACGGTGCCTTTCTGCTGGTCAATGAGTTGGTCAATGCGCTCAGCCGCCTGCGCCAGCACGCTGGTGCCTGAAGACGGCCCGACCACCTTCACTTGATAGAGCATGGCGCTCATCATGCGAAAGGCATTCATGGTGGTCACATCGTGCCCGGCCTGATAGCCCACGATGACGTACGGCGGCGTCGTTTCCGGCGGCGCGTAGGCACGCCTGACACCACCTGGCGCGTATCCTTGCAGTGTGCTGTCGGTCAAGAGCCCAATCAGAAACTCAAACCCCAATGCGACTTCGTGTCCAGCCATCACGCACCCCCCAGCGCCGCAATGGCCGCGGACATATTCGCTGTAAGTTCATCGGCAGCAGCATCTACCGCTGGAATGAAAGCCGGTTGCGCCGCCATTTTGTACGTACCCATTTCGACATAGATGGCGTAGTTTGCTCCAACCGCGGCGTATGCCGTGAAGTCGTCGGGTGGTGCATCCACTTCGGGCAACAAGTACGAATCACCTGGCGGTGCGCTGGTGGCACCGTAGGTAGAATTTTCGCTCGTGACCGTGTAGGCCGATGACACCATGAACCCGGTGTCTACTGGCGCAGTGGCGACGTACGTGTCGGTGATAAACTGCGCGGTTTTTGCCACTGCGCCTTTACAGGCGTCGTGCAAGCCTTCAGCGATAATCGGCCAATGATTAAATCCACCAATCATTGCTTCACCTCACTTGCCAGCACATTCACAAAGACTTGCAGCGATTTGGGCACCAGGAACACCTGTACGACCAGTGTCTGCCCGTTGATGAGCAGGTGGTCTTGTGCCTTCACGTCTGTGCCAAACGGCAGTCGTATCTGCCAGCTCGCCAGTGCGCCAATCAAGTAATCGTAGTTCTGAAGCTGTGCAGCAGTTGGCTGTGCCATACCGGCAGGTACCACCGCAATGGTGTTCCACGTGTCCGTTTCGGAGCCGTAGGCATCCAGCGTGGGCGTCTTGCGCTGGATGGTACAGGTCAAATCACACGTGGCTGCCGCCGCATCTGCCTGGATTTGTGCCATTTCCGCTGCTGTGACCACTGTTTAAGCTCCTTTAATGACATCTTCACTATCAAGCAAGCGGTAACGGCGGCTGCCAATATCCGGCATTACGTCCTCACGGCGCATGTGCGCGGTGCGCGGCAATGCTTTCCTCCGGTAGATGTTGGCAAGCAAGAATTTCTGATTAGGAATTTGCGAGCGGCGCAGTGTTTGCCCGTCTACGGTTACGTCGTACGAGCCGATTTGCAAGGCGGCCCATAGCTCTAAGAGGTCAGCGGCTGCGCCGTAAACATCGTAGGTTTTGCCGGTTGCAAAGACTGGTGGCAGCTGGCCCGGAGCGGTACCAGACGCAAAGACGTTCAACTCAAACTGCCAGTGCCCGACAATGTAGTCAGAGGCGAGCGGCGTCACGACCACCCAGGCCGCGCCATTGCTGTATGCTTGCAGCGTGACATCGGACTCCCACCACTGATACTTGCTGTAGTAATCAGCGTAGATGGTTTGCGCCTGGTTGTTCGTGGAGGCGTTATTGACGATAGACGGTGCGATAGTCAGCCCTTCATAGCGCACGTCCGTTCTCAGATTGTCCAGCGTGTCCTGGATGTCCTGATCGGCGAACTGCGCGTTGTTGCTTATCGGGTCTGCTATCAGCAACCGTACTCTCGCTATCAACTGTGCCATCGTGTTTCTGACCGGCATCTGTCACCTCGCTTTGCTCAGGTGGCTCTGGAACCTCCACCGCACCTTCCGCGAGAAAGCGTGCGATGTGGTTCCGATTGAGCACCTTTTCAAGCCTGCCATTCTTCATCCTGAGCCACATGGCTTAGAACCGTGGAGGCAACACGGCTGCAATAATCGTGCCGGTAAAGCCCGATGCAAAGTCCACATTGATGGAGCCATCGGCTTGCGCAAAACGCGCCGATTCAAGTGGCCCAATCCACGCGGTCGCAGTCGTGGCAATGCTGACTGAGAGCGCACCTTCACCAGAGCGCAGCGCCGGTGGGTTGACACCAGCATCAATCGTCACGGCTTTGGTCGTGCCAGCAGTGTTGTTGACGATGAAAAAGAGGTTCTGCGCTCCTGCCGACGCTGGTAAAGCGGTGCTCGGCAATGCCAGATTCATACCGTTGGTCTGGTCAGCCGTATCGCCAGAAGGCGCAGTAATGCTGCTATTAGGTGCAAGCGTGTGAAGCGTAATCGCTGTGCGTGCCATGAGTGTGTTCTCCTTTTATCCTATGGGTGTTGCAGATAGGCCGCAGCGAGCGCGTACGGACGAACGGTCTTTGCGCCGTAAAGTGCGATACCTTTCACCGCGTCGGCAAAGCGATACGGAGGACGATACGCTTCCACCTTGTTCATGCCTTCCGCTTTGGTGAGTGCCATGCTATGCCCGGCGATAACCACATCCTGACTGCCAGCTGCACCAACGGTACCGCCAAGATGCGGTGAGTTATTAGACTCGTATACATCCATCCCAGCGACTTTACCGAGGTAGGCGTCAAAGCCGACCTGACCGCCAGACGCATCCAACTTGTTGGTCATCAGCGTCATACGCGCGTCCGGCGTGTTGAAGCTGGTGAAGCGCAGGTCTTGAATGAGCAGCGTGGTAATCCACGGAGGCACGACGCACCAGCGACCAGCTTTCTGCACGTAGTTTTGCGTGAGCAGCTGGTTCAGCTGCACGAGGTAGTCATAGACGGTTTGCCCGCCGCCGATGTTGGTATTGATAGGCACAACAGGCGTAACGAAGCTGCCGGAGTTGCCAATCAGGTTGGCAGAGACGGCATCGGTGTAGAACCCGGCGTAGTATTCGTCCATTGTCTCGGCCATCTGGTAGCCAGCACGTTGGGTGGCTTCTCCCATGACCTTCGGGTACGACTGGGCCATATCCACGTCGTCAATCTCGAAGTTGAAGTATTTGGCTTGCGAGATGGTGAGCATTTGCTGTGCGTCTGTTAACGACTGCGGTGGATTGATGTCCGTATCTTTCACATAGTTGTAGATGGTGATATCGCCGACGGAGTTGATTTTGACAGTATCACCCATATTCTTAATGGTGCCTTCGTAGTCTGCGTTGAAGAGCGCACCGAAGACCAGCTGCTTTTGCAGCGCGACCAGAATCGAGTCGGCCCACAGCTCTGGAATAAAGTTCTTGAGGCTCATGCGTGATTATTCCTATCGCGACTGTGCTCTGAGCCACGCCTGAATTTCTGGCTGTCGTTCGAGATATTCATCTCGCGTCATCTTTGCCAGCACTGCTCGTGAGAGCGGTTCCGCACCGGAAACCGAACGCGACGGATTGGTCGCGCCGCCGGATGTGGGCGCATTCCTCTGCACGAGGTATGGATTTTCTTTCAGGACTGCTTCGAGCAATTTCTTGACGTTTGTCGGATGCCCACTGTCGTCGTACTCGATTTTGTCCATATCCACGAGGCGCAGCGCAATGGCCGGATTGATGATTCCAAGCGTGGTCGCAATGGTTTGCATCTCGTAGCGCAGAACCACTTCTTGATTCTTGCGCAGTTCATCGGCATGCGTTTTCTGGAGGTCGGCGAGTTTGCGCTCCAGCTTTTCCTTTTCGGATAAGCTTTGTTGTTCTAGCTGCGCTTTCAGATCGTCGAGCTCTTTTGCCTTTAAGCGGTGTCCTTTGGCCTCTTCGTTCGTCTTGTGTAACGCGGCACGTAAAGACTCCACCTCTTTGATGGCTTCATCGAGTGTTTTGGGCGATGTGTACGTTTCAGTTGGAGCACCCGGCGTCACGCCTGGAGCTGGTGGCTTATTGACCGTCTCGGTCGGAGGTGTTGTTCCGTTCTGCGTCTCACTTCCTGGAACAACGATTGGTTCTGTTAGCATTAGTATACCTCATGCACGCGCTTTACGCAAGAGCGCACGCTTGATTACTGCGCCATCCGCTTCAAATTATCGGGTGGCGGTTCCTTCATTTCGCTATACAGGGTCAGCAACTTTTTCGCTGCGGCCTTCTTGTCTGCCGGTGAAACACCGACAAGCCCACCGCGTGCGCCAGCAAGCACAGCGGCGCAATTGTGCACACTCACCGAGCTCACGCTGCCGTTCGGAAACTTGTACGGCAACTTGCACGCACCTTTCGTCCAGTCGGAGCGTGCGCCGGTATTGGTGTTTATCAAACAGGAATCGCAGTAACTCTGCGCGTCGGGCCAGTTGCTGGCGCTGCCGTCCCATGGCTTGTCTGAGAATGTGTCTACCATCGCTTACTTTCCTTTTGCCGGTGGTGCTGGCTTTGGTTTTGGTGCCGCAGATGCTGGCTTATTGCGTGCCAGACGCCCATCCTTTGGTGTACCTTTACTCGGTTTTCCGCCCATGCTGTTTACTCCTTTGTGCTTTATTTACTCGTTGCCCATGCCCGCGTCTTTTTGCTGTTGTGTGTCCTGCGCCACTGTTTTTTGCGGCGCAGGTAAAAGCGCAGCTTTCTTTGCCGTTTCGGACGCTGATTTCATCGTTTCGGCGTCCGCATCGTAGCCCAGCTGCTGAAGAATAGTGGAATCGCTCACACCGAGCGTTTGCAGGATTTGCGCTGTCTGCGCCGCCGCCAGGTCATCAACCGGCAGCAAATTCTGCCAGTGCAGTTCAATTTCTTCGTCTTCGTAATCGGTGATATCCACCAGGCCGCCAAGCACCAGTGCTGCCCGCGAAATTTCGCGCACCAGTTTTCCGTATAATCGCTGCTTCATAACCGTTTTTTCGATGAGCGGTTGGAATAAGAGTTGGAGTGCTACTCCGGAGATATTGCCTTTTGGCAACTCAGCGGTACGACCGAGCGCGACGGCTGGCACTCTGGATTGCTCATCCATGTCGGCGCGTAAATTAGCTGCGAAATTGAGGCTGGACGCCAGATCGCTATGCATCTCTAGCACGCCAATTTGCGCAGTGTCCGATTGCAGCACAATCACATCGTCCACAGCAATTTGTATTTGCGATGCGCCGATGCCTTTGGCCCAGGTCTTTGGGTGCGCGTGATATTTGATGATGCGGCTCGTATTGCTCTGCACGAAGTTCAGCACACGGTTCATCTCGATGATGTCTAGCGTGAGGTCTGGCGTACCCCACGGTTCATTCGGATTCGGCAGGTTTTGGCAGCAGAAAATCGGTGCAAACGGATACGGCCACACTTCTTGTGAACCAACCTGTATCCACGGCGCGTTCACGGAACCATACTGCACGTTGCGGATGTAGTTGGTAATCGTCCAGATATCGTCCAAATCGTACTCGCCAGCCACTTCTGCCAGCCCGTCCGGGTCAACTCTGGCGATCACCTGGCGTTTCTGCACGGTGCCATCACCAATCGGGTACTCAATGATATATGCGACAGTGAGCGAGCAATCATCAGGCGCGGTCACAATGCGAATAAGCTCAGGATTGAGCACGACAATGCGCGGAAACTTCATCATGCCTTGCGCTGGAATAAGTTTGGCAAACGTCTGACCGCACACGCCGCCGTTGATGGCAAGCTGCGAGAGCAGCGTCATCTTGTCGTCATCATCTCCCCAGATGCCGTCGAGAAAATCCTGCGTGGGCGTTTCCTTCTTCGGCGCTTCTGGCAGGCCAGCTTCATCTGCGGCGTCCTTTGCTTGTTTTTGCGCTTCGGTCGCCGCCTCAATCTTGAGTTGTTTCCCAAACAGAAAACTCACGCCTTTGTCCACGATTGGTGCGCAGCGGTTGGCAAGCACATTATCGTTCGGCTGGTCAGCACTGACTTTGAGCGGTTGTGGTAATTTGCCGCGATAGGCTTCCCAGGCGTGGTGAATGTGGCGACGCCGTTCCAGGTCTGCCTGCGAAGGCTTCGATTGAGCGATGGACTGCGCGGTCAGTGCGGTGGGCGTGAGTTGTTGCAGCATGGCTATCTCCAAAATGTCGGCAGGTATTCAACAGTGCGAGCGTTCAAATCAAAGTGCGCCACCAGATAGCGCAGCGCATCGCAATTATGCACGAGAACGCCGTTGGCAAAGTACTCACCTTCACCAACGGCGTTCTCAACAGTCAGATTGTAGACATCGCTACGGACGTTTTCCTTCTCGACGCAGACGACGTAAGGTATTAGCACATCCTCTTGAGCAACATTCTCGATGATTGGCTTTGTTTGCTGTGAATGATTTCTCGCAAATTGGGCATTGAAGCGTTTCTTCTCCTGCATCTGGATAGCGACGCTTGATGGCGCATCCTCTTGAGCAGTACTTTGCGTCTGAATACTTGTTTGCCTTAAACTCATGTCCGCATTGTTCACACATTCTCTGCTCGCTATCAACGCTTGACTGACGCCGAGACGTTGCTTTGCAGTTATTAGAGCAGAAACGAGCGTGACCATGCCGCATTGTTCTTGATTGAAATTCTTTCCCACATTGTTCACATGTATAGGATTTGTACTCGGCTGTTTCCCATGCAGATGCGCCAATAACTTTATGCCACGCTCGGCCTTCTTCAGATGCGTGCCATGCTTTTGCAGCCTCTCGAATTTTTGGTGCAACGTGTTCTCGCAAAAACCGCATCCTGGCGGTTCCTTCATGAATTGCGTGCCGCAATTGATGCTCTTCTGGCGAAAGGCACTCAAGGTTTTCAATGGCATTGTTGAGCGGATTATGGTCTTTGTGGTGAATATGCCAGCCATTCGGTATAGCGCCATTGGCATCTTTCCATATTTCCACATGAAGCGCTTTAACGCCTTTTTTAACGTAAGATGCGTTTGGTCTGTAGTAGTTACGACATGTCCAGCTAAGCGACTTCGGGTAGCGCCTGAACTTAATGCCTTTATAAACGATACATTCTGATTTGCGCGGATGCACAGACATAATAACAACCTTTCATAAGCTTGTCCTGTTGTCATTATTATATCACCATACCGTAAAGTACGCAATGAGTTATATCCTTCGCCATTTCGATAAACAGGATGATTACCTGTTCCTGTTAGCGTTGCTCCATTTGAAAACCGTACCGTATACGTTTCCGCATTCTTCTGCGTCATTCCAGCCGCCACAACTCTCTTATACCCGTTGCGAGTCAGAACATACTCGCCAACCTGAACTCGTTCAATGGGTACATCACCGCGTACAGTCGTTATCAATGTGCCTGCGACAAGACACCCGTGGTCGTTTTCTTTCACTGGTGCCTCTTTTGCTCCAATGCCGCCACCTTGCCGCCAGACATATCCGTCGGGTTCTTCTTCAAGACGCGTCGGCTTCTTTTCAGCAGCCAGTTGCAGATCGCGCTCAATTAGTGAACTGCGTGCAATGGTCAGGCGAGGTTTGCCGTCGCCAGCAACACGAAATCGTGAGGCAACTGCTTGAATGCCATCAGACACGGATTTCTGCGCGGCAATGGTGTGCAGCCCAAGATGGCGCTCAAGCGTTTTTCTGTCTTCAGCGTCGTGGTCGCAGATAATGGCGCGTGGCAACGGATCAGCGAAGCTGGCAGGTTTATCAGCGTGTTTTGTGTGATCTTTTGGCAGCAAATGATACCAGCCGCTGTACTCGGCAATAGTGACCGCGTGGTCTTCCACCAGGCGATGCGTCATGTACAGCTGGCGATAAATATGCAGGCGTCCGTCCGGGTCGTGCGCGGCCCAGAGGCATACGAATGGATTCGTATAGCCAAAATCTATGGCAAGATAGCGCGGCCACTCTTTGGGTATCAGTTCCGGCTGGACGAGGTTGTGCGCGCGGCTCCATGCATCCTCATAGACCGTTCCTTCCGCGGCTGTCCACATGCCGTAGCGAAATCGCGCCAGGCGCACACCGGTCAATCCTTCGAGAATGCCGAGGACATAGCGGCGTCCGTCGTCCGTCCAATCTTGTGTAACAGTATTCCAGAATCGTGGATTATCTTCGTGTCTGCTGAGTAGGCGCGTGGTGACGCCAGCGTTCATGCGCTGATTGAGCCAGTGCGTCGGGTAATCCGGGTTCACATCCATGATGACTTGCTGATACGGCATGACGCCTTTGCGCAGTCGCATGCGTACAAACTCCAAATCCTGCTCGTCGCACTCGGTGGCTTCGTTAATAAGCGCGATATCAAATTCCGCTGAACGCACTTTCGATGGCTTGTCCAGGCCGTTGACCGCCAGAAAAGACCCGTTCGGATACACATAGCCAGCAGGTTTGACTTTGTTGCCGCCGAAATATTGCACACCTTCGCGCTCGTCCACAACCGCATCGCGATAGGTTGCCAGCGCCGAGCCAGAGAGGTCGGTGTTTGATTTTCGGCACACCAGCGCTTTTGCGCCAGGATAGGCCAGTAGCAGCGCGTGTACCTTGTAGAGTGCAGCAAACGTCTTTCCAGTGCCTGCCGCGCCATCGAGGCACACTTCCGTATCGCGGCACGACATCAGGTCGAGGTTGCCGCCACGCAGTTCAGGCGCAGGAATGCGAATTTCTTCTGCCGCTGCTGCGCTCATGGCTGGCCTCCATCTGGCGGCGTCAACAATCCTGGCGGCACCTCACGCACGATGACAACGTTCGCATTCAAATTTGCCGGCAACACTGGCTGGTCAAGACCAAAAAGCTTTGCCCTGCGCTCTTTGATAGCGATGATGCGGTCAACGGCAAACAGCAGCGGCTTCTCGTAATCTGCGTTGTACAGGCGCTCCCAACACACTTTTTCCAGTTCATCCAGCGACAGTGCCTCCTCGCGGCGCAGTTCGTCCACGTTTGCGGCCACAACGCGCTCAAGTTCACGTTGCACCGCGACGTACGCTGCACCGCGAGAAGCATAGCCACACTGCTTTGCAATGTCTCCGTATTGCATTTTTTGCGAGCGCAATTTCACTGCGAGCGCAGCTCGTTGCGTTGCATTTGCATCGCGATTGGTTCTATACCCTGCGTTTCCTGGTTTTTTTGTCATATTCACCATAAAAAAAGAGCGCAATAGCAGATAATTCTGCTACAGCGCCCGGAAGTTCGTTGCCTTCTCTGACAGCGTTTCGTATTTTTTTGTTGTTCTTACTGTGATATCAGCTACTTGTCGCGTGCGTTCCGCACTTTTTTGCTAATAGTTTGTTTGATATAGGTTTCTTCACGATTTTCAATGATGAGTGTAACTTTGCCAAAGCCATCTGGCGATGTTTTGACCGCCAGCACGGCCAAATCAAGATCGCGCAGCGCTTCAGCTGAGATGTGCTCCGGCGTATATGGGCCGTATGGCAGCAGTTTCACTGCCTTGAGTGCGACACGCGTCTCCACACCAAGTTGTTCTCTCATAATTTTGTCTCCAAAAACACAAAAAAAAGTCCAGCGGAAAAAGATGGAGTTTTTCGTTGCTGAACTTTTATGTTTCGTTGTGAAAATTGTACGACGTTTGATAAAAAAAGTCAAGAACGCTATGAACGCTGTTCAAACGCC
>Ga0307373_10005927_pt1 | contig 19669 bp, 18 predicted proteins | sample OX2MG_FD_202534 | JGI IMG/M metagenome (GOLD analysis project Ga0307373, IMG submission 202534) | Soil microbial communities from Risofladan, Vaasa, Finland - OX-2 | ecosystem: Environmental > Terrestrial > Soil > Coastal area > Acid sulfate soil | place: Finland: Risofladan, Vaasa | collected...
TGTAATTCCAGTAAGTCTTTACTGTAGGAGCCTTTGTTTCAATCGCAATAAGATCAGGGCTCTGAAAGTCCTGCCGCTTCAAATATTCTTGAAATGATAGCCGCTCGGAAATCCCGTCGTCCCATGTGACGTCATAGCCATTCTTGTCCAGCAACGTCGCAGCATACGCGGGGATTACAGGATAGATGTACGTCGGCTCGTTAAAATATTGAAATTGCCTGTTCTGAGATAGTAGAGGAACTCCCTTTGGCGTCTCGATCGGGGGATAAGAAATGCTGATCCTCATCGTGAGAGCCTCCGAGTAACCAGTCCCTGAATAAAGCCCAAACCGTACGCCAAGTGAGTCAACGGTATACCAAGGAAAATTCTGAATATATTGTTAGTGGATTTTGAGGCTACGAATAACGAGAGGGCAACATAGGCAATGACAGCAATGGCAAGAACGAGCCAGAACACCGGGAAGATGAGAGAAAGAGCAACCCCGGCAACGAGTCCCAAAATAAGCAATGAAGGAAAGAAGTAACCCAATCTCCTGGAAGTTTCCGGGAAGCGCTTTGCAAAATAACCCCTATGAATGCCATAATTCCTGATCTGGTAAAAGTATCCCTTCCAGGTACTCCTCCTGTGATGGTAGACAACGACGTCGGGTGCCAAGAGTTGCTTGTATCCTGCTTTCTTGATCGCAAGGCAGATCAGAGAATCTTCGCCGGGCCAATATTGCTCGTTCCATCCGCCGACTGCTTCAATGACCTTTCTCCACGCGACAAAGTTGACAGAGTGAATGTCGTCCGACTCTTCTGCTTCTGATCCCTTGTAGCGCGAAGAAATTTTTCCCGAAACGAGAAATGATGAAAGTATTGCACCCTGCGCCTGACCAAGAGGACCATCATTGGGCGGAGTCAGCCCAGGACCCCCGACCGCCCCAACATTTTCCCTTTTCAGGTATTTGACTGCGTTGGAAAGCCAGTCAGCTCTTGGATAGGCGTCAGCATCAATGTAGGCAAATATTTCGCCCTTGGCAACCGACGCGCCGATGTTCCTGTTTTTTCCTGGAGAAACGGGCCCCGTCGCAATGACTTGCGCTCCATCCAGAGAACCAGCTTCATCCGTCAGCACAATAATTTCATAATTCTTGTAATCCAGCGATTTGCACTTTGACACGCAATCCTTCGTTTTTTCGTCCAAAGATCTGCAGGGAATGATGATGCTGACCAGAGGCTCGCTCAGGCCTTGCCACCGCTTGAATGAATCTTGCGAAGCCTGGCTTGAAGCTTGGTTACCTTTGAGAGATCAAAGCCGTGTCTAAATTCGGCTAGCCTTTCGGAGAATTCTTTCGCTTCGCGCTTGAGCGTTTCAGGTGCAGTTCCCTTTGGGGCATACTTTAGAAAGCGCTCCACCTGCAGGACAAGATCGCGAAACCTCATCTTCTCCTCTAGTGCGTGCTCCTGATCAAGTTTAGCATCGGTCACGATAAATCACCATGGGGCTGAATGTCGAATTATTTAGTATTTCATTTGAAGATCTCGTCTTTGTCCTTGATCACGGTTCTCTCTTCGCGTTCGATTAGTTCGACGATCTTTCTCGCTTTTCCTCTGTCAACTACATTCTTTGAAATTGCGAGCCTCAGAAGCCTTGGCAGCGTGAAATACCCCACTCCTTCCTCTTTGCACATCGTATGAACCAGTCTATCATTGCTAGCCAATGGGACTTTTCTGTTCTTCGCTATAGCAATGCATTCTCTTTCTCCCCTTCCGAGTCTATAGTCCATTTCCTTCAACGCAAGAAGCTCGACTCTTGTGAGCTTTGCGACTTCTGAACTGAGGCTACCGGTGTCGATTTCGGCCTTACTTAGTTCTGAGTTGACAGATTGCGGTACGATGATCTGATCGAACAATTCGTTCAGGATGTCGAGTCTGTTGATCCGAGCAAAGGTGCTGAGCGAGTCCGCATCCAGTACAACCTTCATCCGTACTTCCTCTGAAGTCCGCCAAGTTCCCTGTCCATCTTCTTCGCAGTCTCAGACTTTATCACTCTGGTTACGCCTAGTTCAGCGAGCCGCTCCTTGAATTCGACTATTCCCATATCGGCAATCTCTGCAGCCTTTCCGAGGCTCACCTCACCCTGCTTGTAGAGCTCCGCCGCTGCGGCGACCCTCATATTCTCTTTCTTGTCTAGGAATGTCCTCAGCGCGTCTTTCACAACATCTGACTTGCTGGAATAGTATCCCGCCCTTACTAGGGCATCTATCTCCTTCTTCATTATTTCGGGAAGATTGTAACTTTAAGGCATACCATCCGCCTAATCTATTGATAACTGTTATCAATATAAGTATTAACGTTTTATCGGTTTTCAGCATACGGGAAATGCTTGAGGTCTTTCGCGTACAAAGTAAATTGGGCGTAACCGAAAAAGGTTGTTCTGAGCTTGGCTAATTCCGCCGGCACAATTGTACGGATCAGCCGATAATGGAGAAACTCAGCGTCAGCACGTTGTTCTGACCCTCATCGTTTGTAAATTGCACCACGTATGAGTGGCCGCTGGTCAGTGGAACATTGAAGCTTGTGCTCGTGGTCTGTGTCTGGCTTTTGAGTGTCTGAGACGCCGTTACGTCAGTGAACTTTACGTAAACATGAGCAGAAAGCCCATGTCTTTAGACATGTGATGAATGCGATTTGAGCTGTGCGCCTTAAATAATTGTAGCGGTAGCATTGCTCCAGCTTGCAATCTACTGTCATCGCATCCCGAATGAATGGCAATGTGAAGAACAAGGCCATAAGGGACACGTTGAAGAAGACGAGAGAGAGGCGCAAAAGTCAGATCTGCAAGCAGTACGAAGTAAAAATAGATAGATCGCATCTAAACGAGAAATCCGAACAGCGCCTGAATAGAATCTTCCTGGAAGCAAAGTGGTTCTACAACAGTATCCTCGCGTCCCAACACATATTCGATCTACCAGAGAACCACTACAAAACAGAAAAAGTGCAGGTCAAGATCAGAGACAAATATGAAACCAGAAATCTCGAATGCCTCTCTTCGCAGATGAAGCAGGAGCTACTCGACAGAACAAAGGACTCGATCAAAGGACTGTCAGCGCTAAAAGAGAACGGTCGCAAAGTCGGGAGTCTAAAATTCAAGAGCGCAGTAAATTCAATACCGCTCAAACAGTACAGAAATACGTGGAACATCATAGATAGGAACCACGTGCACATCCAGGGATTCAAGCAGCCCGTAAGAGTAAGAGGTGTGTTTCAGATTCCGAAGAATGCCGAGCTTGCGTCTGCACTTCTAATCAAAAGGCACGGAGACTACTATCTACATGTGACAACATTCCAGACGAAAATGGTACAAGTAAATACTGAGCATGAAAGGAAGGAAGGTTCTGAAAGCAGCGTAGGCATCGACCTTGGGATCAAGAACCAGCTCACTCTCTCAAATGGAACCAGAATCAATTACGAAGTACCTGTAACGGAACAAATGAAGAGGTTGTGTAGGAAGTTAAGTAAGAAACAGTACCTTCGCCATAACTGGTGGAAGACAAAAACGAAGCTCGAGAAAGCCTACCACAAAAATACAAGAATCAAGAAAGACATCCGAAACAAGCTCGTACACAAACTAACTGAACAGTTCAGTACAATCTGCTATCAGGATGATTCAATCAAAGCCTGGCAGCGAATATGGGGAAAACGAGTCCTGGGTACTACACTCGGCGGAATAACCAGTGCGCTTCAACAAAAGGCACGAACGCCAAGAAAGGTACCGAGATTTGTCCCCACGACAAAGAAATGCTCACGATGCGACGCGAGGAACGAAATGAACCTCTATGATAGGATCTACCAGTGCGTTCATTGCGGTCTCTTCATTGACAGAGATCTGAACGCTGCAATAAACATCGAGAAGGAAGGAGTACCTACGGTGCGTAGGGAATCAACGCCTGCAGACACTCTTGCCGCTACTCTCGCGGAGTACAACGGTATTCCATATGTGAGAGCAAGCATGGTGGTTGAAACAGGAAGCTCTGCTGTGATCGTGAAGCCCACGATCTTCAGTCGTGGGTAGCTCACGTCAACGTTTGTCTGAGATTGGAACGAACCCGATGCGGAATTTGGAAGAACTCCTTGGAGCTACATGTCGAATCATTTAGGATTTCACTTTGCGTTGGTCATTGAGCAAATAGGCTGAAAAAGTGATTCATAGAGATTCTCATTATTCGTTTCTCATAACAAATTAAAGCTCAATAAGGGATATTTTAAACGACTTTTCCAAAGCCGCATCAACAAATTGTGAAAGTGTAGTCAAAAGATTTGTCAAAAGAAACCCAACGCGCAAGAAACATCGTGCAGGGAATGGGCTCCCTTACAGCACAGAATCTCGGTACAAGCGTTCTAGGCTTTGTGTTCCAGATAGCTCTACTTCACCTCATTCCTCTGGCGCAGTATGGAGTCTACAGCGCCGTGGGTGTCGCGATCGCAATCGCGGGAACGTGCGCCACCTTTGGTCTGAACCAATCAGTTGCAAGGTACGTCGCAATGCTGCGGCAACAAGACGAGCAAAAGTCCTGGGTTGCCGTTCGCAAAATCCTTTACCTTGCACTCGGGTTGACAATAGTCATCACAGCAGTCTACCTTGCTTTAGCTCCATATCTATCACTGTACTTTACAAAAGGAACAACATGGACAAACCTTTTCATTCTTAGCGGCGTGTGGCTCTTCCTCACTCCGCTCTCAAGCATCTGCCTGGGGATAATCCAGGGTCTAAGAAAGTACACGCTACTAGCGAAGATGTCTTTCATTCCAAAACTGGTCATGGTAGTTTTCGCGGTAGGAAGTTTGATCCTCTACCGCAACGTCGAGGTTGCAATCTTAGCGTGGGTAATTTACACCGGGATCATAGTCGCGTGGACTCTTACCATAACGGGCAGAAACATGATGCGTGCAAAGGGCGAGTTTCAGTACTCTGCCATTTTGAAATACACATCGCCTCTCGGGACCGCGGGCATTATCACCATAATCGCGTCTTCAGCTGATCTCGTCGTCGTGGGGGGATACCTAAACTCTGCTTCACTAGGTGTATACAACGCCGCGCTGGTCGTATCCAGCATTCTCGGATCTCTATTCGTCTCGCCGCTCGCTACCGCGCTTTTACCCGAGATGTCAAGCTCCAACAGCGACGCGGACATTTCAAACGGACTGAGACTAGCATTAAGATTCGCGTTCCTCCTCGTCCTTCCAGCGTCATTATTACTCGCCGCGCTTTCAAACCAGATGATCGAGCTCTTCTCCAGCGGCGGCGCTTATCTGGCAGGCTCTCCCAGCCTCGAATTGATCGCGCTGTTCTATCTGTTTGTGGCGGTGCAATCTATACTGATAATCTTGTTCCAGGCTATTGGAAAAACAGTCTATGCAATGATAGTGGGGTTTGCGACAGTTGCCACGGACATTGGGTTGTCTCTTTTGCTCGTACCCAGTCTGGGACTAGTGGGCGCAGCTTCGGCAAAGGTTTCCGTTGGGATCGTGGGCGCGCTCGTCGGCTATTACTTTGCAAGAAAGTATCTGCAAAAGCTAGACAAGGCGAGTTTCTACTTCAAGGGATTGATCGCAGCTTTGATTCCATTTGCAGTGACGCTGGGCCTCTCCCACTACTCGATCAGATTACTCTCGCTGGTGCCGTACACAATAATCTACGTCCTGATCTTCCTCGCATCCGTAAAATTCCTGAAACTATTGAACAGCGAAGACAGAGAATTCATTTCGCACATCCTCCCCAAATTCATGCAGCGCCTAGCAAATCGCCTCTAGGTCTGGAAGCGCACTTTGGAAACGATTTCAGTTGTAAAATAAGGTTGCGATAGCTGCACAAAGAATCCTGAAAGTTGTCGTTGATTGGTAAACGCAAAAACTTCTTATTGTCTCATTATGAGCTAACGTCGTTGCCAATTTCTGCCAACATTCCCGATGGTAGAAGAGTAATCCTAACAGACGATTATTGGCAGCACATTAAATTCAGGCACCCAGAAATCGAAGACGATCAGGATTCATTGATTAGGACTGTTGAAAAACCCGATGAAACTTTTCAGGACAACCGAGGAGGAGTACACGCATTGAAGCGACTTGACAAAAGTCACTTCATCGTAGTAATCTACGAATTCGAAAACGATATAGGTTTTATAAGGACGGCGTACATCACGAACGATAAGAGGAAACGGAGAAGGTACAGATCGCTGTGATCCCCGAGACAATCTTAGATCTTGACGTATCTGGCATATTAGAAAAGATCGAGAAGAGATATCGCCTTAGACTGCCCAGAAAGGTAGTAGCGCTGGATTATGGTAGAAAGGGTGATCTCTACATCCGGTTCGAACATGTCGATAATCCGATTGGAGAGCCAACCGAGGATGGACTCGTCATATTTTTCTACAAAGGAGACAGCGACGAACTTGTCGCAGTCGAAATCATGGATGTAATTCAGCTTACCTGATTCTACGGACTGACGCGCGGTCAACATCTTCAAATCAAGTTCAACAAGCCTAATCGTGAAAGTGTGATTCGTGAAATGAAGTACAAACCGGACGAAACTTGCTCCTAAAATATCTTGGATCAAGCCCCGTGCTCAGAATCATAGACTTTCTTCTGGCCAACCTCTTATCGGACTATTCGAAGAACGAAATTGCTATCTCCAACCATTCTTCTCGTGGGGTAGGTAGTGATGATGAAGCCTTCACCATTTAACTGCTTAACTAGGGTGCAGACACCTCATCGCGTTCCCTTTTTCTCAGACAGGTGCCTCTGTATCTCAAGCTGTATTTCTTTCTCGGTCAGCTCTCCGTACTTCGCTATCTTCACGTCAATCTCCTTCCAGAGCGATCGCATCTCCTTCTTCATATCAGGCAGCGTTAGTTTCTTTAGAACTATTGCATCTTTCACGAAATATACCAACAGCTTGGAGCGCGGCTTTAGTCCGAGCCTGTTTCTCAAATGCGCCGGTATGACAACTTGTCCTTTGTCACTCACGATTGTGACATCCGCTTCTTCAGTCGTGTATGTGCTCACCAGTAGGATATTCTTACTTTCTTACCCTAAATATGTTACGATTAGCGATTTGGCGAAGGCTAGCAACATGACGCTTGTTTCTGAAGATGGAAAGCTTTCACGAATTGCAAAAAAATACGCAAAGACGCAAACCGTACGTTCGCTGCTCTGACCTATCATCGTATCCGTTCACGAGGAAGTAGGATAGAAAGGATTGACTTTGGCAAATGGGCTGGTACGAAACCAATTCATAATGTAGTTTGCAACAATACAGTGCCTCGCGCAATCGAAAACACGTAATTTTCGAAAGACATTGGATGAAAAATTGGGTTCTGCCTCGTTGTCGGGTGAAAAATGAGAGCGTTTCATAGTAATGGAGCTATGTACTATTCCAAGTCATATCTCAAAGGCCTGTCATTCAGAAGACTCTTAAGTCGCCCGCATTCAGGCAAAGTTGATTTTTGAATGCAAACCAGAAGAAAGGTTCTATTGATAGCTGTCGCAGCCAGTCTGACTGTCGGAATAATGCTCGGAGTGGTTCTGTCCTCGAATTTGCTTGTTCCCAGGTCGTTACTATCATCGGCTAATTCGAAAGATCAGGCCCTTACAATTTCTGGAATCGAGACTATCAAAGTGCTTGCGCCAAATGGACATGTAATTTCAACATGGCAAGGACCAGATCCACTGACGAAATTGGCGACCAACGTGATTGCTAGCTGTGCCACTGCGGGCAACGCACCTGGTTCGACTACAACTCCTTATGGGTTCAACTCTTGCAGTTCATGGGTCAACGAAATATTGGTTCAATGGGATAGTCCGGCCGGGAATTGTGGAATTGGTTTACTAGGTTTGACAGATTCTTATTGTTCATATGCATCAACATCGTCATCCGATACTCTTACCCCTGTCGGATGTAATCCAACCGTATACAACTCCGGAGGAAATTATTGCACAGGCTGGATAGCTGAGGCAACCTTTGGGCCTGCTACATTCACGCAAGCTAACTGCGATAGCTCAGGAACTACACCCGCATCTTGCAATGTGGAAAACGTAGTAGCTGGTGCTGGTGGATTAACTGTTCCTCTCCAGTCAACGCTATGTATACGCAATGGCTGTGAAAACTATGTGATAGGGGCTGTTTTTGACACTCTTTGCACTACTGCATATGCTCAGTACGCAGTTGATGAATACCCAGCATGCACCCTGGCCTCGCCCCCAGCGACCATGTCGGCTGGAGATTCCCTGCTGGTCACGATCCAATTCACTGTATCCTGAGATGAGAGCTGATTTGATACGACCAAACGCCCAACTCTCAGAACCTGGGCCTGGGAATCGGCAATTGTCATGCCCTCTTCGGTAGCAGAACTCTGCGATATCTTCAGAACAGTTGTGCCGCCTGGCATTAACAGAGAGCTTAGCCACGTCCGCCCTGCTCTGCATTACTAATGAGAAAACAAGTTGCATAGCGATAGGTCTAGATTTGGCGTGATCCGAAAATCAATTCCAAAGAAATTCAGGTCATTCCCTGTAATCTTTCTACTACTGTCTTCCATTTTCCTACTATTGTTCGCGACTCTTCCTTTGGCACGTGCCTCGTCAGGAATAGTCCAACAGAACAACGGCGGCTGCACGAGCACAGGCTGCTCTCCGTCTGCGATTTCGTTTCCAAGTTCAGTAACGTCGGGAGATGTAATTGTAGTCGCCATTGCATCTTACGGTGGCACGGTAATTTCAGTTAGTGATACTCTACTCTCTTCATTTTCGTTGGCAGTATCTTTTTCCAATTATCCGAATCCGATGAAGACATACATCTACTACGCAACGCTCTCCTCAAGCGGAACAGATTCCGTCAGTGTTTCAATGTACTTCGATAATATACAAGCGGGAGTATACATCTACGAGGTATCAGGAGTCACTGCCACTGGAGCTACAACCGAAACTGGGAGCGGTAGTTGCACGAGCTCTCCATGCACTGTCGCTACATCATCATCTGCGACATTTCAGAGCGGCTCATTCCTTCTCGGTGTAGTTGGAACTCCCAGCACGATCACCACGACTGCCGGTTCAGGTTTTACTCTCTCTTCCGGTTCAAGCGGAGGGACGTTTGGCGGATATGCGGAGTATTCGACGGGTGGCGTTTCTTCACCCACAAACTTTCTCTTTAGCGTAGCTTCGAGTTCGATTACTTGGGCGGAAGCGGGGATAGCGCTCGTGCCTTTGAGCTCGACTTCCACATCATCAACAAGTTCCACCGCTACTTCAACGACCACATCCTCTACAACTACAAGTTCCACGGCCACTGCTGGCTTTTACAACGATCAGGCAGCAAGTCTCGTGGTAGGAGAACCCGATTTTTCATCAAACGTTTGTGCTAGCGGTTCCCCTACGGCTTCCACAGAATGCGATCCTTACGGCGTTACTTTTGATTCTTCTCACAACTTATGGGTTGCTGATGAGGGTAATAATCGAGTCTTGGAGTATCCTTCCTCATCTTTGACTGGAAACGGCCCTCCAGCTTCCATTGTGTTAGGCGCAAGCAGTCTGACGGGTGGAAGATGCACCGCTTACATAACGCCTACTTCCTCGGGCGATTGCTTGGGCGATATTCGCGAAATCGTGTTCAACTCTGCTGGTGACTTGTTCGTTGCAGACCACCTTTCGCAAGGAATTGACGTTTTCAACCCTCCGTTCTCGACTGACATGAATGGAAACTTGGCTTTGGGTGGTCGGGGCTGCACTTCCAATCAGAGCTCCATCTGCCAGCCTGACGGGATGGCCTTTGATTCAAGCGGCAACTTGTGGGTTACAGATGGATCACTCGCGAGGGTTCTAGAATTTACGCCGCCTTTCTCACCGGGGGAGCTAGCATCGGCGGTCATTGGGCAGCCCGACTTTACTTCCAGGAGTTGCGTAAAAAGTTCTGCGGCTTCGCTGTGCGGTCCCAAAGGCCTTGCTTTTGATGGATCAGGCAATCTCTGGGTTTCTGACTATGGGTCAGACCGCGTGCTTGAATTCAAGGCTCCGTTCACAAGCGGAATGAGCGCTTCACTTGTGATAGGGAATGGAAGTTGCACCCTGACGACGTCAACTTCGTTATGTAGCCCACGCGGCATTGCATTTGATTCCTCGGGTAACCTATGGGTCGCTGATACCGGATACAACCGGGTGCTCGAGTTCGCACCCCCATTCACAGGCGGAGCGTCAATTGTATTAGGGCAAAGTGATTTTACAAGTGAGCTCTTTCCAGCTACGTCACAATCCTCATTTTACGATCCGGAGGATCTTGCCTTTGATGCTTCTGGCAACCTCTGGGTTTCAGACAATGGAAATAGCAGGATCCTCGAGTTCCTAAACTCGCAGACAACCACCTCGACTTCGACCACAAAGACACTTACGACAACTTCCACCGTATCATCGTCGTCAACGACTTCTACAAGTACCGTTTCTACTACAACCACGGCAACCATTCCTAGAGCTCACGTTTCAATTACGATTAATCCCGATCTGACAAGTAACTCGATAAGCGCAAACAACTTCTTCCTTGTCTCTTACAACGATGGCGCACAGGAGTTCGTGCCCCAGCAAGGAGGTACTCTGCAAATCGAGGCGGCTATCGGGTCTCAAGTCAGTATTGCGGCAAGATCATCGGCCTCGAATTCTCAGGAAGAGTGGTGCCTCTGGGGAACCTCTAGCATTTGTAACCCCATTCAGTTCACGGTCGCCTCAAGTGGAAATACTGTGACTTACACATACTATGACTTGCTATCGCAACTTGTGAGCTACGCAATTCATGGAGGCGGAAACCCCAATCCTCCGACACTGACTTTCCTGACAGTCGCATCAAGTGCTAATTCGCAAGATAATCTGGGATTGTCGTCCATCACTCTTTCGAGCAGCGCGCAGACGATCTGGGCACTACGAACACTTTCCGGCGCAAGACCGATTCAACTTGGCGGTTTCGGAATCATCAATACCTCACCCCCGACTCAAAACGAACAGTGGTCCGCAGGTTTCGGCACATGCTGTGCAATCTTGGGACCTGATGTTATTCCGAATCCGATCGTGTTCTACAATCAATATTCGCAGCAAGTTTCATTTAGTATAACTGGTAGCGGAACAGGTTTCTCGGCGCCCACTCTGAATTACGTGTCTGCAGGCTCTGCTCAGACTTTCACCCTAACGCAAAATGCATTTTCATTGTTTTTGGACGCCGGTTCTTCCTGGAGCGTCACACCAAATCCACTGGCTGGTTCGATTCTGGGCAATAGTTGGAAAGCTACGTCGGGGACAGCAGGTACGGTTACGGGTCCTGGCACAATCGACCCCGTATATGTTGAGGTTTTCGGCCAGATCGCGGCTAATCTAGAAGAGAGCTTCGGAGTAGGTGACACGTTTGCACCTTCGACACAAACTCCATTGTCAGACGGGGTTTCAATTTCAGACAAATACGTTGCCCCATCCAGCTCTTCGTTATTTGATGGGATTGCATTGAAGGACACTTACGTCTCCCCCCTCACGGCTCCGTTATTCGATGGTATAACTGTTAACGACTACCTTGTCTCCCCGGTCAAGGCCGCCCTAAATGATCTTGTCGGCATGGGTGAAAAACTAGCTTCTTCATCTTTTCTGTCGGTCGGAGTGACTTTTTCTGGAAACATTTTCTTCATAGTCCACTCTCCGGTCAACATACTTGTAACCGACACGCAGGGCAGGCAGGCCGGGTTCAATTCTACGGGCAGCATGATCAACACAATTCCGGGTGCCCAGATTATTCCAAAGAATGGTACTCAACTTGAGACGATAATAATTCCTGATCCGCTTTCAGGGCAGTATACAGTAGAGGTATTTCCAGTCAACGGAGGAGGGAATTACACCATTGAATCGCAGTCCACAAACGCGAACGGAACAGTTGTGGCAGACACTCGTCAGACAGGATCGGTTACTTCCGGCAGCCAATATCTAGGGGTAACTCTTACTCCCAGCGGTCAGGTTACGGAAACTCCTCCATCGATCACGCCGCCCTTTCAGAACAAGTCCAGTACCACGACCCTTATCATCACTGTGGCTGTAATAGCTGCAGCGATAGCAGTCGCGGGTAGCGCGCTCTTCGTGCTTTACAGACGGAAGAAGCAATAAAGTGCGCTCTAAGACCTTCGCTCTTCCCATGGAGTTCATGAAAGGTTTGTCTTGGTGAATTTGTGCCTACTGTATCTTGCTTAGATATGCTATAGTGCGTTCACAAAATTGGCTTGTGACACACTGGTCCGGGTATTTTCTCTATAAGAAAATACGTAAACATTGTTCTTATGATGGTGCGATTTCATTTCGATCTGCTACTTAACCTGGCCGACAAAAGTTCGCAAACTGGGAAATGCGAAAGGTAGTGGTGTTGTACCATCCCTCTATTCTACGACAACAATCCTCGTCGCCAATTTTTGCTTACTCGATCTATCTCTAGTAGCCTTCGCGTTCATCATTGCTTTATTAAGCAAATCCCGCACCGCAGCGCAACGGCGTGATGAAACCTGCGGTTCAACAAACAGATTGGTGAACGCACAATTCTTGCAAACCCTGCAATGCGAAAGTACGAATTTTGTATTATGCTTGTTGTTCGAGAGAGTGTCAATTGTTCACGGATTTACGTCAGCCAGGTTAGTTCCCAGTAGATTTACTTTGATTAACGGTTCGAACTTTAGAAAATCTCTGTCCGCTGTGAGTAGCGCCTCTCCTTTTGAGTGAGCAGTTGCAGCTATCAACTCGTCTGCGTCAGAGGCTAGCTCGCCTTTCTTCTTCAATTCAAAATATAACTTCACGTAGGACTGAGCAACATCTTCATTCACGTCCAAAATATTGAATGCATCTTCAATAAGGGCCATAGTTTTCTCGCGTTTTTGCTCATCCTCTATCCCGCGTAGAACCTCGATTAGAGTGATGACAGATATCGAGCCTTCCTGGAATCCCGATCCTCTCCGTATAGATTGAATTAGCGCGCTTGTATCAAAAATCAAGAGAGCCGAAACTCCTTTCTGAATTTCTTCGATGACTTGGAGATACTGTTGAGGTCTTTGTCGTCCAGCAACCTGCGTAGTTTGGCAAGAGAATCAGTGCCTTCTTTCTTTCTCTTCTGTAGGTAGAGCTCTTCAAGGAAGGAGTTCCAGTCCCGCTTACCCTTGATGGATTCTAGATGCGCCTTGGTACTCTTCCTCAGCGTTATCGTACTAGTCTCTTCAGAACTCATGAGTCACAATTGGCAATTGGCAATTATAAATCTATTCAGAGGCTTCACTACGGCTTTTCAATCGACTTGCCTTTCTCGATCTTTTCCAGTGTCAGAGACCAATTCACAAAGCAGTCCCAGAGTAGGTATGAGTGCTCCTCTTCTTTCGCTATTTCTTCGTTCAATTTGGAGCTCACACAATACTAATGCAGGAGATGCTTGCGAAAGAATGCCACTGCGCTTTGCCAGGCGTCATCAGCAGCTTCCTTGTTGTAAACTGGTCTCGTCTCGTTGAAGAATGAATGTTGTGCGCCCTTGTAGAGTTTCATCTGGAACGCTTTTTTGTGTTTAATCATCGCTTCGACCAGAGAAGAAACGCCAGCGTTGATGCCTTCGTCTTCTCCCGCGTAGAATGCAAGCACCGGACCGCTTATTGCGGCAACAGATTCCAGCGGCTTTGGATTCGCGCCGTAGAACGGGACCGCGACAAAGGGGTGCATCGTCGATAACTGGTACGATAATCCGCCTCCCATGCAGAAACCTGTGATCCCCAACCTGTCTCCCCTGACGAAACTCTGCTGCTGCAAATAATCCTTGCAGTCCATCAAGTCGATTGCCATCTGCTTTTCCATAGCCTCTCTCCCAAAGAAGAAGATCTCCATCACCTTCCGGTCCGTCTCTGACATTTTCGGCAACAATTCCTGAATAGCGTTGAGATTTCGTCTCTTGTCGGGAGGCAGCGACCAGAGATGCTTCATTGCGCTCTCGACGTTTTTCTCATTCATGACTTCGCCGTTCCTTGTAAACAGGTGCGGGGCGATCACGACAAAACCCTCTGCAGCAAATCTCCTAGCCACACCCTTGATCTGATCGTTCAAACCGTACGCTTCGTGAATCACAATGATTGCTGGCCGCGCACCCTGCCCTTCTGGCCTGGAGAGATACGCGACCATGTCAGTACCGTCACTACATTTGAATGTCATATCTTGATTATTGGTTTGCAAGAGAATCTCTACACCACTTTGCGGAGTGTATAATTTTTTCGGGAATTCGAAAACAAACTCGGGGAGATTTGGTGAGTACGCCAGATCATCGTTGTCTGCAAAAAGTATGACCGTTCATTTAGCCAGAACGTCCAAATAGGTCACGAATTTACAGAGCGAGTTGAAAAGCTGAGAATTTTGGTAGCAAAATCAGTTTCATCTGACACCGTGAAAGCTCTGAAGGCTAACTTTAGAGGTGAGGTGATACTTCCCGGGGACAAGAACTACGACCAAACGAGAAAGGCTTGGAACGGAATGATTGACCGGCACCCTGCAATGATTGCGAGGTGCGCTGGAACTAGCGACATTATGAAAGCGGTCAAGTTTGCGCGCGAACATGGATTGGTTGTTTCGGTAAAGGGAGGAGGGCACAACGTTGCCGGCAATGCTGTCTGCGATTCTGGACTAATGATAGATCTTTCAGGAATGAAAAGTGTGCGCGTTGACCCCGCCCGTCATACCGTCCGCGCGGAACCCGGAGTGACATGGCGGCAATTTGACTTGGAAACCCAGCAGTTCGGTCTTGCGTCTACCGGCGGTCTCGTTTCAACAACTGGGATCGCGGGGTTCACATTGGGCGGAGGAATCGGATGGCTCGTCCGGAAGTATGGTCTCGCGCTGGACAACCTGATTTCCGTGGATCTAGTCACCGCGAAAGGTGAACTAGTAACTACTAGCAAGAAGGAAAATGCAGATCTCTTCTGGGGTGTGAGAGGAGGAGGCGGAAACTTTGGAATAGTCACATCTTTCGAGTACGAGCTTCATCCAGTGGGACCGATCGTGATTGGCGGTTTGATTGCTTTTAGAGCGGAAGATGGTCAGGCTTTGATTAAATTTTACAGGGATTTTGTCAAGGATGCGCCCGACGAACTAACCACGATTCTTGCCTACATAACTGCTCCCCCATTGCCATTTCTGCCCAAGGAAGTTGTCGGTACTCATCTAATTGTAGTCGTAGTGTGTTATTCTGGGAAGATTGAGGAGGGCGAGCGGGTACTCGCTCCGCTTCGCAAGTTCGGGAAACCCGTGGCTGACGTAATTTCGCCGATGCCGTACACTGTCCTTCAGAGCTTGCTTGACGAGGGCGCGCCTCCAGGCATTCAGAACTATTGGAAGTCAGAGTATCTTTCTGGGCTGTCCGACGAATCTATTGATACGATTCTGTCCTTTGGAAAATCGATAACCTCCCCATTCTCCGCAATCCACGTTCATCAGTTGGGCGGAGCGATGACGAGAGTAGTGGAAAACGAAACTGCTTTTGGCCACCGCTCGGCGCCGTTTGCGATCAACATTCTTTCATGCTGGCGTGATCCTCAAGAGAATGAGAAGCACGTAAAGTGGGCAAGAGATTTTTTTGCGGCTATGAAGAAATTCTCGGCTGGAGTTTATGTGAATTTTATGTCTGAAGATGATGGAGGAAGAATGAAGGAAGCTTACGAGGAGGAGAAGTACAAAAAGCTAGTTTCACTGAAGAACAAGTACGATCCTGAGAACTTTTTCCACCTGAATCAAAACATCAAACCAACGAAATGATTTCCTAGCACCACTATTCGATCTTGCCGGAACGAGCAAATTATCCAAGGACGAGGCATTCAGGCTCCTTGATAGAATGCGGGAAGAAGAGTAGAAACGCGCTACTTCAGTCTCTGATCTGGAGAATCGGTTTCTCGTTTAATCGAACTCGCAAGCAGTTTACATCAATCCTTGCCAGAGCATTAGCAGGTTCCCTTCAGAGTCCTTAAAGAAAGCCGAGGCGCCGAACTCTTCGTATGCAATTGGACCGTCAACCTTTGTATGGTAGTTCATCTTCTCGGCGCGCTGGAATCGTGCTCCGCGTTTTCTCAGCTCCGTTACTTCAGCTTTGATATCCTTCACTACAAATGTACTGTATGCGAGGTCGGGTTTTTTCGCCTGCCGTCCTGGTTGCACCAACCAGAACTCTTCCCTGCCTATCTTCACCGATGCCCATATGTCTTTCATCGGTCCCTCTGCGCGCATGTGGAGCTTGCCGCCGAGAGTCTTAGTATAGAACTTGATCGCTCTGTTCATATTTCATATAGGAGTTATAGTCGCGAATCCTGCTTTGGATAACATGAGGTTTCCTGACGAAGTAAATCGTATATAAAATTGGCAGGGCTCAAAAGTATAGTAGGCTACTAAGGGTTAGTAGACTTGAAGCTCTCGCAACCTAAAGCTCGTTGAGCTGGCCTTATTTTGAATTCAGATTGCCTTCAGAATATGAAGAGAGCGCGCCCAAGACATCGATGCCAAAGGACAATGATGTAATTCTGCAACTCTTGGGAAGAACTCGGATCAGATAAGAGCGCCTTCTGCTGTTCAACACTTACCGCTGCCAAATTATTCGTTGCCAAAATCAATGAGGTAAATTCATTTTTCGGAACCTAATATGATCAGAATACAATTACCAGTGAGACAAGGATCAGAACGATGATTGGTATGACTGCAAAACTTGCCCTGTCAATTTGAGTTGCAAATCTCGGCAGCCTTTGAGGATCGTATCTGTGAAACCACACTGTAATTGCAATTGAATACAGGAGGACTGCGAACGCTATTAGCATGATCTCATCACCCAAAGTGAAATAACCCGCGGGTATGCTGCTGTCTAGATTGACCAAGAAAGCTACTGCAGCGAAAATCGATATTACGCCAACCTCGAGTCTCGAGTCAAAGGAATCCATCTTGATCCGAAAAGATATCATGGCGAGCGCCGCTAGAACTATTGTCGGCAGGGCAAGTTCCAGTACAGAAGTCGTGATCGGACGCGCCATAGAGAAAGAAAAACTGGCACGAGAGTAAGCATACTGGGAGTTTTGAGGAACTCCGGGATAAGCAAAACTTGAGTTGTAAATGTGGTTTGAGGTGCTAAGTTGCACCGTATCTCGCTGAATCGTCCAACCGGATACTTTTATTGCAGGATCAAGAACGATGTTCGAATCGGCGACATAGACCAATGTTGTATTGTCGTAGAAGCTGTCCTCAATATCAATGGAAAGTTTTTGCTTGTCTAGCGGAAAGCGTTGAAAGTTGAACGGGTCATAGATCACCGCACCAATTCTATATTCCAAGTAATTGTATCCAGTACCAGAAACATTCTGCTCTGAATAGATCAGACTCATCTGATTTATCTGACCATTTGTCAAATCAAAGTGGCTGGGAAATGCGGGTGCAGATGCGTTGTTGCTAGTTGCCGACCAATTCCCAGACCAGGCGAATGATAGGTACATGTCGACGTTGTACGAACCGGTCTGTTGGTCGACGTTTTCCACATTTATGACGTAGACGTCGATTGTGATCTGTCTTGGATCAGAAGCTGCACTGGCTGCTCGATGGTTGGCGATCGGCGTAAGGAGTAGAGCCACTGAAAGTAGTAGAATTGCTAATCGGAGATTGGTATTTCTGGCAGGCAATTTGGCTCATTTTTTCTGGCTTTCTGCCTCGCTATAAGAGCGTGTTGGGAGATGCAAGTGAAATCCCTTGATTGAAAGCATCAACGCCCGCTTCTTTTTCCGCTAGTTTTCGGGAAAGACGCCATGAGAAAAATCAATCCATGAAATTTGATGAACCTTCCATTCATCTCCTTTGGTATTGTTTTGTGTCGGCAAAAGTTTTATCGACCTTGCCACGGCGTTTGACACTTTGCAGCTAACAGCAAGATTAGGCGAGTGGAAGTTTTGAGCGGAACAGCAAAGATGGGAGAAAAAAAGGGCAGTAAGATCAGCTGGTTTTACTCAGTTTTACCCTTTAGCATTGCGTCAGGTCCGCTCTCGACTTTTGTCCAGCTCACGATCTTGGAGCAATATGGACAGAACCTCGGGACTGTTTACGTCGGACTCATAGTGACACTCTTCAATGGAGTGACCATTCCCGCAGCGATGTTCTGGGGGTTTGCAACTGATAGATTTCACAAGAGAAGACCGATTATCACTTTGAGCTTTCTTCTCACTGCGATAAACTTGATCGCTTTCAACTTCACAAGTAGCGTGTATGGAGTTGGACTGCTTTACTCCATTTTCTCGTTTCTCTCCGCTGCTTCGACAACGCCATACAACTTGCTCATAATGGAAACACAACCAAAACTGAGCTGGGCCTCGGCGTTCGCGCGATTTTCGATGATATCCAGCATCGGTAGTGTAACAGGTCTTATTTTGAGCGCACTCTGGGCCAGTATATTGCCACTGCACTGGCTTGTGATTGTGCTTGCCTCGTTTTCTCTAATATCGGTTGCACTCTCGCTGTTGTTGATCAAAGAGCCCGCATTTGTATTCGAACGAGAAATAATGACGCTGAACAGAACAAGCTTCTTTGAGAGGCTACAATCGGTACCGATGATTTTTCTGAGATTGCCACGAGCGAACGAATTCAAAAGAGTGTTCAAGGATCTCAGGTATGAACTAACTAGCCAGGTGCCGGTGCTCTACCTATCGATTGTAGCTTTCTACGTGGCCAGCGGAATCTTCAACACTTCTCTCGTTCCTTCCATGACTGCCAATAGATTCTCGGAGAGCGAAATTTACACCGTTTCAGTAGTGGGGGTGATGGTGCAGACTGTATCATTCATGTACGTCGCCCCATACATCGCAAAGCAAAGTTTGGTAAGGACAGCGATTGGTGGACTGGTTCTGAGAGCTGCATGTTATGCTGCTCTTGGCTTTAGCGTGTATTTCATAGTGGGAATCCGATACATCGTTCCAACACTCATTTTTTATCCCGTGGCCGGTGGAATTGCTTTTGCTGCATACTATACCGCATCAAATACGATGGTGTTCAACTCCATTGGATCGAAGGGTGCTGGCTCCACGCTCGGGGTCTACAGCGCGCTCGTCGGAGTTGCATCCATGATGGGTTCTTTTGTCTCGGGATTCACCTCGGTCTACTTTGGATTCGATGTCACATTTCTGCTAGCGGCTTTCTGCCTTGCAGTCTCGGCGGTTCTCACTTCGAGGCTGTCAATGTTCAAAAGACGTTTGGACGAAGCTCCAACGGCGAGACCTTAGAAGGCATTGCCAAATGTTCCGTACAAAGGTTGAATAGGATACGCCACTCTATCAAAATGTGTGTACGACCGATGGGATAACGAAGAGACGGCGCGCAAAGAAGCCGGGAAGAGATTTCACTTTTACTGGCAGAAATTTAACTGGATGCGCGCACACACGCTGTATTTCTTCGTGATCATGACCGCGGCTCTAATCGCGCTGCTCTGGATATCCGGAAGCTATGTCAACATAATCTATACCGTTGTACTCGGATCAATGTTTGTCTGGAGTGGAGTCCAGATTTACTACGCGCACAAGACGCGCGAAAGTTACAAGCGGTGGGGTGGTTTTGACGGCGGAGGAGGAAGAAAAACTCAAGCTCCACCGGGC
>Ga0307373_10005929_pt1 | contig 19666 bp, 17 predicted proteins | sample OX2MG_FD_202534 | JGI IMG/M metagenome (GOLD analysis project Ga0307373, IMG submission 202534) | Soil microbial communities from Risofladan, Vaasa, Finland - OX-2 | ecosystem: Environmental > Terrestrial > Soil > Coastal area > Acid sulfate soil | place: Finland: Risofladan, Vaasa | collected...
CGCGCAGATTTCTTTAAACTCTGCATCCCACGCGGCAAGATCTTCCCTTGTTACCGCATCGTCCGGCAGATCAGCCTGTTCTGACGGGAGTATGGTCACGCATCCAACAATGGCACAAGCAGCGGCCGGATTCACTAACCAACATGCAGATCTAGCCCTGTAGTACTAGGCCCAGGCGCTCTCCTGGCTCTTTCGCCTGGACGCACACCGTGACCCCGTCGTCTGCGCCGAGGCGGAAGCGCAGGAAGTTGGGGCGGGGCTGGCAGCCTTCGGGTGAGAACAGCAGGCGGGGCGGAGCGTGCAGCTCGACGACGGCCTCCAGCGCGGTGGCTGCCAGGGCCTTGCCGACCCGGACGAAGAACGGCACCCCGGCCCACCGCCAGGAGTCGATCTCCAGCCGCAGGGCGGCGAAGGTTTCCACCGCCGAGCCCGGCGCCACCCCCGGCTCGTCGCGGTAGCCCTCGTACTGGCCGCGGACCAGGCGGGCTGGGTCGGCGGGGCGCATGGCCTTGAGGATCTTGACCTTTTCATCGCGCAGCGAGTCCGGTTCGGCGTCCACGGGGGGTTCCATCGCCAGCAGGGCGACCACCTGAAGGAGGTGGTTCTGGATCACGTCCCGGATCGCGCCGACTCCGTCGTAAAAGCTGCCGCGGCCCTGCTGCAGCACCTGGTTGAGCTCGCGGGCTGAGGCCAGGTCCCGGCCGAACGGTTTCTCCACCACCACCCGGGCGCCCTCGCTGAGCCCGGCCTGGTCCAGGCCCTGAACCACCACGGGGAACAGCCCGGGCGGGATGGCGAGGTAGTACACCGGCCGTGCGGCGCCCACCTCGGCGAGCCGCCGGGCCAAGGCGGCGAAGGTGGCCGGATCCCGGTAATCGCCGCTCACCATCGCCAGGCTGCCTGCCAGTTCTTTCAGCGGCTCGCCGTCCGCCTGGCCCGCCGCGGCCCCGGCCGCTTCGGCAGCGTAGGCGCGCAACTGGGCGTCGTCCCAGTCCGAGACGGCCACACCGATAACCGGCACGCCCAGCTGCTTCACCGCCGCCAGGTGGTACAGGGCGGGGAAGAGCTTCTTGCGGGCCAGGTCACCGGTCGCCCCGAACAGCACCAGCGCGTCGGCCCGCATCACGCCACCCCCGGCTTCCCGGCGTGGCCACTGAACATGGTGCGCATCGCGGTGAGGTCCGCTGTTCACGAGCCGCTGGCGAGGTCGTCGAGGGCGGCTTCGATGGCGCGGTGGAAAGTCGGGTAGGCGTAGATCATCGTTCGCAGGATGGCGACCGGGACCTGCCCGTGCACCGCGACCGCCAGGGCACCCAGCACCTCGCCGCCGGCCGGCCCCGCGGAGGTGGCACCGACTAGGACACCGCGGCCGGCATCTTCGATGAGCTTGATGAACCCGTCATTGCCGGCCTTGTGGATCCAGCCGCGCGCCGACGACGGCAGCTGGGTGATGCCGGTGCGCACCTCCAGCCCGCGTTCGCGGGCCTGCGCCTCGGTCAGGCCCACCGACCCGATCTCGGGGTCGGTGAAGGTGACCCTCGGCACTGCCCGGTACTCGGCAGTCGGGCCGTCGTGGCCGAGGATGCCGGCGACCGCGATGGCAGCCTGGTACATGGCCACGTGCGTGAACGCGCCCTTGCCGGTGACATCCCCGATTGCCCACAGCCCGTCCGCGGCGCGCATCCGCTCATCGACCGGCACCGCGCCAGCCGTTTCGCTGATCCCGTAGGCGCCCAGGCCGAGCCCGGCGAGGCCGGCGCGCCGGCCGGTGGCGATCAGCAGCCGCTGTGCGGTGAGCGTCTCACCGCTTGCAAGGTTCACGGTGAACTGCCGACCGTCATGGCTGACCCGCTCCGCGCGGGCGCCGGCGCGCACCCCGATGCCTTCCCGCGCGAATACCCCGGCCAGCAGGTCCCCGGCTTCGGGTTCCTCGAGCGGCAGCAGGCGGGGCAGCGCCTCCACCACGCTCACCCGGGCGCCGAACCGGGCGAACACCTGCGCCAGTTCGGCACCGATCGCCCCGCCGCCCACCACGATCAGCGACTCGGGCACGTTCTCGGTCTCGATCGCCTCCCGGTTGGTCCAGTACGGGGTGCCGGCCAGCCCCGGGACCGGCGGGATGGCAGGCCCGGTCCCGGCGGCGATCACGATGCCGCGCCGCGCCCGCAGCACCCGCGGGCCATCGGCGGTGTCCACGGTGACCTCGCCACGGCCGGTGATCCGGCCCCGGCCGCGGACGAAGTGGCCGCCCTTGCCGGTGAACCGGTCGACGGCGACCTTGTCGTTCCAGGAGTCGGTGGCCTCGGCCCGGATCCGGGCGGCGACCGGCGCCCAGTCCGGGTCCACCGCGGACTTCCCGGCGATGCCGGGGACCCGGCGGGCCTCGGCGAGCAGGTTCGCGGCGCGGATCATCATCTTCGACGGCACGCACCCCCAGTACGGGCACTCGCCGCCCACCAGCCTTGCTTCTACCCCGGTCACATGCAGGCCGGCCGCCGCCAGCTTCCCCGCGGCATCCTCGCCGCCGGGCCCCATCCCGACGACCACGATGTCGGTGTCTTCTACGCCCATGGCTTCTCCTCACCGATCCGCCCCCTGAAGGGGGCACCTGACCGGCTGCAACACGGGGGCCGCACGAGGTGGATCTGAATTGTCAGCGAGGTGACAGCACCCGCCCTGGCAGCCCGGCCCGGGATGCACAATGGGCCGCGCCTACATGGTGTGCCGGCGTGGGCACATCCGCCGGGGCTGAACGTCCGCCCCCGGTGGGACTTCTGGCCCTGATCATCGTGTGGCCTGGAGCCGGCGGTTGAGAGGTGACCTGCCTGCTGAGGCGCGTCGGCGGGTAGGAGGCTAAACGTGTCCAAGATCACCAGGAGCCCACCGGCCAGCCCGGGCCCCCAGTATCTCAGCGCCGAACACGTCGCCGCCGAGATGGCTGATCACGGCACCCGGCGGCTGTCGGTGCTGCAGATCCTGGTGCTGGCCATGCTGGCCGACGGCTTCGTCACCGCCGGCGCCCTGTTCTCGGTCCTGCTCGCCGTCGGCATCGGCTCACCGGGCACCCAGCGGCTGGTCGAGGGCCTGGGGTTCTCCGCCGGGTTCTTCTTCGTGATCCTGTCCGACGCTGTGCTGTTCACCGAGGCCAACGTCGTGCTCCCGGCGACCATCCTGCGCTGCCACGGCTCGCCGGCAGCCGCCGGGCGGGTCAGAACGGCACGCTGGCCCGTGCCGGGGGCTGGCCAGGAGGCTACGCAGCGGCCGTCACCGCCCTGGCAAGGGCCGTGCCCTTCGTGCGGTGGTGGTGAGCCGTGGGCAATGATCACCGGGCGTTCCTGGACGCGACGCTGCCGTACCTGGACGTCGTCTACCAGGTCGCACGGCACGCCGGGCGGACCGGGCAGGATCCTGAGGACCTGGTGCAGGAAACCTACCTGCGGGCCTATGCCGCGTTCGGCTCCTACCGGGGCGGGAACACGAGGGCATGGCTGGCCACGATCTGCCTGAACGTGGCCAGATCGCAAGAACGCCAGCGCCGGCGGCGGCCATGGGAGATGCCCGCCTGGACGTTGCCGTGCGTGCTGCCGCGGCCCTGATCACCGCGGGCTTCGCGGTGGAATCGGCCGGGCGTGCCGGGCTGAGCTGGGCGCTGGACGGCGTGGCCGTGGCCGTGTACCTGGCCTTCCGGCTGGCCGCCGCGGCGGCAGCCCGCTGATGCGGCGCGCGGGGTACGCGACCGCGGCTGGCGTGCTCGCGGCGGACCAGGTGACCAAGGCCCTGGCGCTCGGTGGCGTCATCCCGGCACGGCTGGTGCGGAACACCGGGGCGAGCTTCGGCATCGGGGCGGGTCATCCGCTGCTCCTCGTGCTGACCGCGGCCGTGATCACGGCCGCCGTCGCGGTCCTGCTCACCCGCACCACCACGCCAGTGACCGCTGTGCTCCTCGGCGCGGTGACCGGCGGCGCGGCTGGCAACCTCGCCGACCGGCTGCTGCGATCACCGGGCTACGGCCGTGGCGCGGTGATCGACTGGATCCACCTGTGGGGCTACCCGGCCACCTTCAACCTCGCGGATGCCGCCATCCGGTTCGGCGCACTCGGCGCGGTCGCCGCAGCCATCCTCAGGCCGCGCAGCACGACAGTTTCGTGATCGCCTGAGGCTCTTCCTCGCCCTCAGGAGGTCACCTATGAGCGTCTTTGGCGTCCGCGTCCATACGAGTCGCCGCCGCCCAGGTCGCCGCCGCCCGTTCGAAGTCCGCTGGCACGCCGCAGGCAGAGCCCGGTCCCGCTCGTTCATCACCAGCGGGCTGGCCGACAGCTACCGTGCCGAACTGGTCCGAGCGGCGCGCAAGGGCCTGGAGTTCGACCCCGCCACCGGCGAACCGGTGCTCTGGGCCACCCCGCCGAGCCCAGCTACGACGTGGTACCAGCACGCGGTCGCTTACGTGGACATGAAATGGCCGCACCTGGCACCGCATTCGCGTGCCAGCATGGCCGACGCGCTGGCCACCGCCACCGCGGCGCTGACCCGGCCCACCACCCGCAGGCCTCCGGCCCGCTTGCTGCGCGCCGCCTTGTACCGGCATGCCTTCGACCCACACCAGCGAAACGCGACCGCGGACCCGGCCATCGCGAACGCGCTCGCCTGGCTGGAACGAGCCTCGCTGCCCATCCAGCACCTGGATGATCCCCGCGTCATCCGGCAGGCACTCGATGCGCTGGCAGTGCGGCTCGATGGCCAGCCAGCTGCGGCGAACACCATCGCCCGCAAACGCGCTGTCCTGCATAACGCCCTCGGCTACGCCGTTGAACTCGGCCTGCTACCCGTCAACCCAGTCCATCAGCTGCAGTGGAAAGCCCCGAAGACCGCAGGCGCGGTGAACCCGCAGACCGTCGCCAGTCCCGCCCAAGTGCACGCCATCCTCACCGAAGTCAGCAAGATCAGGCCGGAACTGTCCGCGTTCTTCGCCTGCCTCTACTACGCCGCGCTGCGTCCCGAAGAAGCCGTCGCCCTTCGCCGCAGCGACCTGGTTCTTCCCAGCTACGGATGGGGGAATCTGATCCTCGCCCATGCCTGCCCACGCACCGGCTCTGCCTGGACCAGCAATGGCAGGCCCCATGAACTGCGCGGGCTCAAGCACCGCCCCAACGGGACAATCAGGGCTGTCCCGATCCCGCCTATCCTTGCCGCCTTACTCCGGCGGCACTGCCGCGAGTTCGGGACCGCCCCGGATGGGCGGCTGTTCCGCGGCACCCGTGGCGGCATGCTCAGCGAAAGCCTCTACGGCCGCGTCTGGCATACCGCCCGCCGGGCTGCGCTCGGCCCAGCGCTGGCGGTCACCCCGCTGGCCCGCCGCCCCTACGACCTGCGGCACGCTGCCTTGTCGTTATGGCTGACGGCCAGCGGCGCGCCCGCTGAGATCGCTGCACGGGCGGGGAACAGCGTCCACGTTCTGCAGACTGTCTACGCCCATTGCATCGACGGCCACGCCGACATCGTCAGCCAGCAGATCGAGCACGCCCTCGGCCCGCAAGACCCGTCACCGCGTGCCCCAGCAAGCGGTTCGACGAACCGCCACCACCGCCCAAATTCTGTCCGCCATATGTCCGCGCATGGCCCACACCGGACGCCACGGCATCAGCCAAGCAGCAGGCGGACCCGCACCCACCTTCCGGTTACGAAGGGGGTCTACGCAGGCCAGCGGAATAATTCGTCAGGCGGCCGCCCAGTCACCGCACCGCCGTGACCGGCGTGATCTGGCCCACGCATGGCCCACAAGCGGTCTACGGCACCGCTTGCTCTGCAGCGAAGAGCCGCTGACGCACCTCCGCGTCAGCGGCTCTGACCTGGGGTTTTGGGTGGCAGGTGATGGATTCGAACCATCGTAGGCTGAGCCGACGGTTTTACAGACCGTTCCTGCCCATTCATCGGAATGGCCACTGGCCTGGTGAAACTCACTTAATGATCACTTGAATATCCGGTCCCGTCCGCCATTTGTCCGTGCGCTGGAAGGGCCGAGGGCCGACTGCTACGGACGGGTCCGGACAGCGTCCGTATAAGCAGCCTGACCTGCTGCTCCTCCACACGAACCTCAAGCTCTTGCCGTGGGACGGTGGATCTTTCATGGCTAATCTTCGGTGCAACACTGAATTCGAGGGTGTCGCATAAACCGTGAGCGCCGATGGCGGGGCCGAGTGGGGTTCTTGCCAGGGTGCCGGCCCTCACATGGGCCGGACGCAGGCGATGGCGGTGTCTGCCTGCCTGTCCGCAGTGCCGGCGGGCCCCGGATGTGCCCTTCGGCTTCGGTCGCGGTCATGGGTTCGGCTGGCGGGGCCGGACATCCTTACCTGTTTCGGGGGAAGGGCTTGCCGGCCCGTCCCGGTCAGGCGGCGCTGTGCGCGGGTATCTGGGCGGTGGCCGTGCCGGATTGGGCGCGTTGCCGGCTGCGGAAGCATTTCAGCAGGTTGTGGGTGGTTCCCCACAGGTGAAGCTCGGTGTGGGCCATCTCGCCGCGGTAGTTCAGGTTGCGGCCCATGCGCTCGAACAGCTGCCCGAAAACAGGCTCGATGATGGCCTGCCGTTTCTTGTAGGCCTCTTTGGCCTCGGGCGTGACCATCGTGTCGGCCATGCTGGCCCAGGCGGCGGGGACGGTCTTGCCGCTGGCCTGGTCGCGGCCGCAGGTGGCGGCCTCGTTGTGCACGGCTACCAGCAGGCTGGCCTCGCAGCCGGCGGTGAAGTTGGCTTCGGAGGCGTATCCGGCGTCGAAGAGCGCCTTTCCGATCGGCGTCGAGGTTGGCGCGGCCGGCTTTCAGCAGCGGGTGCAGCGCGCCGACGTCGATCGGGTTGTCGTGCAGCAGCATCGCCAGGATGACCTGGCGGTCGTTGGCCAGGGCCTGCAGGTTGCGGGCGCACATGTAGCCGCCGGTCTTGGCCGGCATGATCCGGCAGTGCGGGTCAGTGGTGTTCCCCTTGGGGACGTTGCCCTTGCCCGGGTCGGCCAGTGCGCGCTGCAGTGCCGCGGCGGCGCGTTCCTGCTCTGCCCGGGCGGCGCAGACCTTCGCCGCCCGGTCCATCGGCTTGGGCGGCCGTCCCGCCCGGCCGCCGCATCCTTCGGCCTTGGCCTGCTGCGATGCCTGGTAGCGGCCTAGTTTCTCCTGGTGGGCGGCGGTCTCCTCGGCCAGCCGCTGCGCGGCCTTCGCCGCGCGCTGCCGGGCCTGTTCCAGCGCGGTCACCGCGCCGGAGGTGTCGCCGTGCCGTTCGGTGAGCATCTCCCTGGCCTGCTCGGCCCGGGCCAGCCGGTCCGCCGTCCGCTTGCGGGTCCCGGAAGCCGGCCGGACGCCGCGGGCCGCGTCCGGCTCGCCGTCTTCCTGGCCGTCGAGCAGGTCCGCCTGGCGCCACCAGGCGCTGACCTCGGCTTCCAGTGCCTTCTGCAGCTCTTCGATGCTCACGTCGAGCTCCTCCAGCGTGCGGCTGGATGCCTTGGAGGCGCTCGCTTTCACCTTTGTGCCATCGCCGGCCACCAGGTCGACGGTCACCAGGCCCTCCCGGGCGCATACCGCCAGGACCTGCACGAACAGGCCAGTGAGCGCGTCCCGGTGCCGGCGGGCGAAGCGGGCGACGGTGGCGTGGTCGATGGCCTGGTTCCCGGTGATCACCCGGCAGCCGACGTCGTCGAGGCAGGCCATCTCCACGGCCCTCGATGAGCGGATCCCCTTGCAGTAGCAGTACAGCACCAGCGACGTCATCATCTTCGGGTGGTAGGCAGGGCGGCCCTTCCCGTCGCTGCGGTAGTACGCCAGGAACGCGTCCAGGTCCAGTTCGCCGACCGCGTCGATGACAGCCCAGGACAGATGCCCGGCCGGGAGCCAGTCCCGCGCGTCAGGAGGAAGGAGAAACGCCTGGTCGCAGCCGTAGGGGAGGAAGTTGTAGCCCACAGTCAATGATCTCGTGCGCGCGCTTTCCCGACATGCGAGCGGATAACGATCTCTTATCGGATCAGCGTCTTGTCTTGACGTGCGAAGATCACGGTTTATGCGACACCCTCGACCATGGAGGAGCTGGGCTTTTCCCCGCAGGCAGAGACCGGCGGCAGCGGCGGGCAGTACCGGCTGTGCCTGCGGCAGTGCCCGTTCCGTGAGGTGGCCCAGCAGCACCAGGATGTGATCTGCGCGCTGCACCTGGGGCTGATGCGCGGCGCGCTGGCCCGGATGCGGGCACCGGTCAGCGCCGACCGGCTCGACCCGTTCGTGGAGCCCAGCCTGTGCATAGCCCGGCTGCCGGCAAGCGAGGAAACCGGCAACAGCCCTCAGACCCGGAACACCACCCAGTAACCGGCCTTCGTGCCGGTGGTCTCCCGCAGCTGGTGTTTACGCGGCTTCGCCGAGCAGTTCGGCGAGCACGGCGGCATGGCTGAGGCTGAGGTCCCTGGTGGCCGTCAGCAGCGTCACCGGCCGGTCCGCTGCTACAGCGCGGAGCCGGGCGAGGGCATCCCGCCCGCCGGGCCTGTCCAGTTCGGCCGTGTAGCGGCGGCGGAACTCCTTGAACTTGGCTGGGTCGTGCTGGTACCAGGTGCGCAGTTCGGCAGATGGCGCGACGTCTTTCGCCCACTCATCCAGGCGGGCGGCGTCCTTGTGCATTCCTCGCGGCCATACCCGGTCGACCAGGACGCGAACGCCGTCCTGTGGGGAGGGCTGCTCGTAGACGCGGCGGACTCTGATGTCGGTACCCATCGCAATCTCCTTTCCCTTTTCCTCAGCTGTTGACCACGCCGGGGGCGACCAGCCCGGCAACGCGGTCCTCCCGAGCCGGCGCGTCCTGTCCGTGCACATCCTGGACGCCAAGGTCGCAGCCGGATCCCCGGAGATCGCCGGCTGCCGCGTCACCGGCCACCGCATCACCCGGACGGGCCGTCGCGGCAAGGTCCTGATCCTGCCGCTCGACGGTTCGGACAGCCTGCTCATCCATCCCAAGATGACCGGGCAGCTCATCGTCACCGTGGCGGGGGCAACGGTGATCGCCGGAGGTCACCCGACCCCCAGCATGCTGCAGCCGATGCCGAACCCGACCACCCGGGCCATCTTCCGGCTCGACCACGCCACCTGCCTGTACTACAACGACGCCCGGCGGTTCGGCTGGCTCCGGCTGGCCGGTCCCCAGCCGTGCGCCACCGACCCGTTCCTGATCCGGCTCGGGCCCGAACCGCTGGGCGACGGTTTCACCACGGCGGCGCTGAGCCGGGGCCTCGGCCGTCATCCCCGGGCCCCGGTCAAGGCCGTACTGCTTAATCAATCCGTGGTCGCCAGGATCGGCAACATCTACGCCGACGAGTCCCTGCACCACGCCTGTATCCACCCAGCCCGCCCGGCCGGCAGCCTCAGCCAGGCAGAGGCCCGCCGCCTGCACACGGCGATCCAGGTCATCCTCCGCAGCGCCATCGAAACCGGCGGCACCAGCTTCGCCAGCTACGTCAACAAGTTCCGCGGCCAGGCAGGTTACCTCGACCACGCGGAGGTGTTCCGCCGCCAGGGCCAGCCCTGCGGCGTGTGCGGCACCCCGATCGCCCGCATCAAGGTCGCGGGCCGCACCACGAACTTCTGCCCCCGCTGTGAGCAGCTGTGAGCACCCTGACAGCCCATTTTCGGCAGCACAAGTGGAATGCTCTGCGGTCCTACTGCGACGCTCACGCCGCAGACACACACAGGCCAGAGGCAAACGGAGTTCGATCTGCCTGCACAAGGAGGCGCAAGCGGTCTGACAGAAAACTGCAAGCCCGGGCCGTTAGCGTGGGCCTGCACGATGTGGAGCCACCCGAGTTTTATGCACACTCGGTTACTTGTGTGATGTGTGAGGTTTGAGTTTACCCGCAGCGGGGAGCGGAGGGCTTGACAAGGGGCGATGACCCGTACGCTTGCCCGCGGATCGGGCAGGCTTTTCTGGCCTGCCCCCGGAAGCCCGATGAGGGTCATCGCGAGGGTTCCCTTGTCAAGCCCGCCGCGGTCCAGTACTCCGCTTCGGCTTCGGCTGGGGGACGGCGGCCCAGGCGGTGCATGAGCCTGCTGGTGTTGTACCAGTGCACCCATTCGCTGGTGATCTTCTCCACGTCGGCGACGGTTTCCAGCGGCCCGTCGCGGAACGGGGAGTCTTCCCGGGTGCATTCTGTCTTGTAGAGCCCTATCGTCGTTTCCGCCAGTGCATTGTCGTAGGCGTCGCCGACTGTTCCTATTGATGGCATCAGCCCTTCCAGCATCAGTGTCTCCGTGAAATGGATGCTGGTATACTGGCTTCCCGCATCGGAGTGGTGGATCGCGCCGGGACCGAGTACCTGCCCTTTCCTTTTCCGGTGTTCGATGGCCTGGCGGAGCGCTGACTCGATGAATTCAGTTTCCTTCGAGCCCGAGCATTCCCAGCCCGGGATCAGCCCGGCGAACGCGTCGATGACGAACGCGGTGTAGCAGAACCGGCCCGTCACCAGCGGCACGTAGGTGAAGTCCGCCACGTGCAGCTGCCCCGGCCGCTGCGCCCGGAACTGGCGGTTCACCAGATCCGGCGCCCGGGAAGCCGCCGGGTCCGGGACCGTGGTCCGCACCCGGCGGCCGCGGGTGCGGCCGTGCCAGCCGTTCTCGTTCTTCAGCCGCCCGACCGTGCACTTCGCGACAGGAACTCCCTGCCGCTGCAGGTACTCCCACATCTTCAGCGTGCCGTACATCGATTCCGGCGGCCGCCTGCCATTTTCTCCGCACCCGTAGATCCCGGCCATGATCTCCGTCACCGCCGCATCCCACAGTTCCCTCTTCGACGGGGCATGCGAAAGATACGCCCAGTAGGTGCGCGGGGCGATCTGGATCCCGTGCACCGAAAGCGCGCGGCAGACCGGCACGACCCCGAACTCCTGCTTCTTCTCGTCGATGAAATGGCAGATCAGCCCTGTCGCGGGCCGTACTCCCGCGCGAAAAAACCCGTGGCCGCCTTGAGTATTTCTATGGTCTGCTCCAGTTCCCGGTTCTTGCGTTTCAGCTCCCGGATCTGCGCCGACTCCGCGGAGCTGGCCCCCGGCGCCGTCCCCTCATCGACCTCGGCCTGGCGCAGCCACTTGCGCAGCGTCTCCGGCGTCATCCCCAAGCGGCCCGCCACGGCCGTAATCGCCGCATACTCGGCCGGATAGTCCCCGCGGTGCTCCCGGACCAGCCGGATCGCCTTCGCCTTGGTGTTCGGATCATACCTGTTAGGCATGCATGCCTTCCTTCCCAAGAAAGAAGGTGTGCATGAAACCCGGGTCAGTTCAATGCGGCCCGCGGCCGCGCCCACAGGGCGTCGTGGGCTGCCCCCGTCCAGGTGGTGCAGGAGAAGCTGTCCGGTGACAGTCAATCGTCCTCGGCCCTATGGCTCTGACCTGGGCTGAGGAATCTTCATTGTCACTCCAGCGTCCGCCAGGTGCCTGGTTTGCCGGTTTCTTGAGGCGACTGGATGTCGTTTGTGCCACTGAAGTTTGCTCAGGGCTGGGTTGTGCGGCTGGCGAGGATCGCTGCGGCTGCGGAGATGGCTTCGGGGTAGGCCGCGGCGAGGAACAGCGCTTGCGGGTGTGATTCGGTGACCGACCGGGGGTTGGATGCGATGAGCGCCATCGTCTGGTGTTTCCATGTGCGCTCGGATCCGGCTTGTCCTGCGGCTGCCTGGACTCTGGCGTAGATCAGCTGCTCGGCGGTGCAGCGACGGCGGAGCCGGCGGGCCTGACGCTCGGCGGCCAGGATGCCGGGGCATCTGCTGACGCTGAATTGCGGTGTTCCCGGTCCGGACAGCCAGATTCCGTGCTTGAGGCAGACCTGGTGGTGTGCCGGCAGGTGCACCGGGACCGGCTGCTGGATGCGGCGGGCAGCTGTGCAGAGGCGGCAGGCGGTGGCGGCCCGGGCAGGCCGGCCGCTGCCGGCGCCGAAGGCGGGAAGCGCGCTCTTGATGGCGGTGACGGTCGTGCCGCTAATCACTGCGAGCGCGGTGGCGGCGTCGCCAGCCCAGGGCGTGAGCTGATCGTGCTGCCAGCGATCGTCGTGCCAGCGTGCCTTGACGCTGAACCATGGCGGCAGAGCCTCCAGCAGGGTCTGGGGGCTGGTGCGGTTGACCGTGGCGAGGCGGTTCAGGAATGACACCAGGGTTTCGCCGCCCACTGGGGATGCGGGCAACGGCAGCGGGGACGGCTTCGTCTGCCTGGTCTCGGTCAGCGGGGCGTATCCGCTGATCCGTGCGACGTAGCAGTCTGGGCACGGGTGCAGTTGGAGTGCGTGCCGTTCCAGTGCCCGGTAGAACGTCTGCCTGCCGCCGGGGAAGCCGAGGAGCGTGATCTCGGCCAGCAGGGCCGGCGCCCTCAGGTGCGGGTCGTCGTCCAGCCGCTGCTTGCAGTAGGCGGCGAACGGCTCGAACTCGTCGGCCCGCGCGGCGGGCATGCCCGGGATACGGTGACCGCGCACGTAGTTCCGGATCGTCTGGGGACTATGGCCGTAGGTCCTGGCGATCGCGCGGACCGGCATGCCGGCGGCGCGGGCGGCGAGGATCTGCTCGGCCCGGTCGCGGGGCAGCATGTTCGTCATCGTGTCGCGGGTGCGGTGCGGGGCGCCGGTGCCTGCGCGGTCATGTCGACGGCGATCAGGTCAAGGCTCTTGCGGGTGATCGTCTCGGTGCCGTCGAGGATGGCCTGGCAGGCAGCGTCGCGTATCAGCCACAGCAGGCTGCCGATCATGCCGCGGGTGCGGCGGTGCAGGTAGTCCGCGAGCGTGAGGAGGGTGCCGTCCTTGTGCCGGTAGAGCCGCAGGATGCCTTCGAGGGCGGCGATGAGGGTGGCCCATTCCTGCCCCGTGGTGAACGCGGCGGCCGGGATGAGGGTGAACCGGCCGGCGACCTGATCGCCTCGCGGTCCGGCCAGCAGCGCTCCGCGGTCCAGGCCGATGCCGGCGTAGACGAAGGTGACGGGCAGCCGCTCGGAGAAGTACTTCAGCGTGTCCGATGCCTCGGCGCCGGCACGGGTGCCCATGTCCAGGTTGTGCAGCTCGTCCACGATGATCATGGTCACGCGGGTGTCCAGGCAGATGCCGCAGACCGATTCGATCACCTCGGTGATGTTGGCCCGGCGCGGGACGGGCAGGCCGAGGAACCGGGCGAGCTCGATCGCGATCATCTTGCCGGTCGCGGCCGGCGGGACGGTGATGTAGATGACGGGGATGTCGTCGCGGGAGCGCGGGTGCCGGTGCCGGTGCATCACCTCGGCGGTCTTGCCGAGCTGGGTGACCGCGGTGGTCTTCCCGGTCCGGGCCGGCCCGGACACCATCAGCCCCGACCTGCCGTAATGTGCGACGCGGTTCATCCGGATCAGGTCCCCGCCGCGCTTGACGATCCGTTGGATGACCGGGGTCTGGACCACGGCCAGCCGGGAATGGTGCTCCAGTCGCTCTTCGTCATGTGCAGCGCGCTTGCCGTCCTCCAGCGCGAGCCATTCCTGCTCGGCGAACATGTTTGGGATCGAGGGAACGGCTGCGACGAACTGCCGCCAGCCCGGCAGCGTAGTCAGCTGGACCGCAGAACCGGCGCCGGCTGACGCAGGCGGGGTCACCGCCATTTCTCTGCCTCGCGGAACGCGTCGAAGATCGGCATCGGGACGATCCCTGACCGGCCTCCGGCTGTGTCACCGGGTTGCGCCGCTGCTGGTTCCTCCTGCTCCGTTTCCTCTGGCTGCTGCGGCTCTTGCTGTGCCTGCGCTGCGGGCTGGACGGCCAGGGTGCGGCCTGCGACCCGCCTGTCCCGCTTGCTGGGCACGGGTCCTGCCGCGCTCGCGTCGCCGGGACCCTGGCCGGCGCGGGTGAGCAGGTCATCGACCGCGTCGGCGAGCTCGGCTTCGGTGGCGCCGGGCAGCTGCTTGCGGACGTGATCCCAGGCCAGTTCCCCGAACGGGGCCGCGACCCGGTGCAGCTGAGTCCAGAACACGGTGATCCAGCCTCCGTTCCAGTGGTCGCGGACCCAGATCCGGGAGATGTCGTACGGGTCGTAATGGATCTCCCACAGCCCCTTGCAGGCCTTCACCCCGGAATGCTGCATCCGGAACGGGTTCAGCTCCGCGCCGTCGTAGACACGGCGGCTGATCTTGACGCCGTAGGCGTTCACAACCCGCCAGGCCGCGGGAAGCAGCTCGACATGATCATCGGGTGACAGGGCCAGCGGCACGTAGCCGGCGATCTCGGTCAGGGCGGCGTACTTCTCGTTCGGCGTGAACGCCCGGCCCGGGTGCAGCGGATCCCGCAGCCCGTCGTGCGGCCGGTTCTGCCATTCCGCGATCAGCCACTGATCGAGCAGGTCCTGCAGCTCCGGCATCGACCACACCGCGTTCTTTTCGACGCCGCGGCCGCGGAATTCCACCCCGCGGCCGGTATAGCCGGACACGTACTGGGCGAACATCGTCGCCACCGACCCGAGCGCCCGCTCGATATGCGGCTTGTCAGTCCCGGTGGCCTTGCGGGCGGGCTGGAAGCTGATGCCCAGGAACGCGCACGACGCCTTGAAGGATTCGGAGACAAACACCTTGCCGTGATCGACGGTGATCAACTGCGGGATGATGACCGGCCGGGCCGCCGCGTGCTCCAGCCGCTCGTCGATGCTGAGCATCCGCCGGAACGGCAGGGCAGACGCCGACATCCTCATGGCCTCCGGCCAGCCCGGCCGCATCGGCTCGGGAGTGACGGTCCGTGCCAGCAGCACGCTGGCGTCCACCGACTTGGTCGTGGGCCGCAGCACCGCCGCGGTCACCGTCCTGGTCGCCACGTCGATGATCCCGGTCAGGTCCACCCGGTCGGTCACTCCGTTATCGAGGCGGACCAGGACGTCCAGCGGTGTCGAGTCGATCTGCATCAGGTCACCGGGCGCCATCGCCGCCACCTGCCCGAACGGACCCTCAGGGCGGGCGGCCAGCGACCGGCGGGTCTTCGCCGACCCGGTCGTATGCCGGCCGGCCTGCAGCCTGCCCAACAGCCGGTAAAGGGTCCGCCTCGACGGCATCACCGCAGGCTCACCGCCGGCCTGCGCGAGGATCTGCCGCATCCGCCGGAACACGAACACCGCGGTCCTCGTCGACTCGCCCGTCGCTTCGCTGATCGCCTGGCTCATGGCCGCGACCACGGCGTCATCGGCCCGGCCGTGCGGGGCCATCTGCTTGCCGGCCCGGCCGTCGATCATGCCGAGCAGGCCCTGTTCCTGGTAACGCCGCCGCCGCTTGGCGATCGCGCTGGCAGTCACCGGGTGCCCGGCAGCTGTCAGTTCCGCTGCCTTGGCCTGTTCCCTTGCGGTCAGCGAGACCACCGCCGGGTCATACTCAAGCTGCGGAACCGTCCCTTCTTCCGCATCCGGCGGGACCCCGAGCAGCACCTCGACGATATGCCGCTGCCACCGCAGCGCCTCCTCCACGACCTCCGCGGGCAGGTCATCAAGCCCCGACACCTGCGGCACCGCCGGGCGCGGCCGGGCATCCAGCACCGCGAAGTCCCCCGCCGACAGCAACTCCGGCACGCCAGCCGTAACGACCTGGCCCCCGGTGTCAGCCAGCCGGACAACCGGCCCGGACACCCCGATCACCGTCAGGTCCCGCCCGCCGAAGCGGACCCGGTCCCCGATGCCGAGCACATCCGGCCGCTTCGCCGCGGTCATAGGGCGCCGGCCTCAGCCGGACCGCAACTGACCAGGGACTCCGCAGTGAGCCTGACCGCCAGGTCCACGGTCAGCACGTGCTCCCACATCGAGCGGAACAGCACGGGCAGAACCGCCATGGGGTCGCCTGCCGCAGCTGCCCCGGCCATCAGCGGGGCCGGCTCGGCGAACACCTTCTGCAACAGCCTGGCCACGTCCGGCGAGCCGCACCGCTGATGCCGGTACCGCGCCAGCCACGCGACATTCGCCGTCCGCACCGGATCCGGGACACCAACCCGCCGGAAACCCCACCCGGCCAGCTCGCACGCCCGCCGGGTCGCATCGAACGCCTCCGCGTCCCCCGGCTCAATCCGGTCATCAGGACGCACGTCGATCACCACAGCCGACCCATCAGCCAGCCGGGCGAACAAGTCCGGTGCGTGACGCCGCAACCGGCCGGACCCGTCGCGCCAGCGCAGCCAGAATGGCTGCGACGCGATCGCCGTGACCTCAGGATCGAAGTCCAGCAGCATCAGGTGATCCCGCTCAAGCCAGGACTCATATCCCACATGCGAGCCGGTCGTCGCCGACCACCACAGGCCCGGCAGGTGCCCCTGACCCCTTGTCCACCGGAACCCCCGGACCGGGATGAAGCCCTCAGGACGAAGCCCCGGCCACGAAGCCGGGAACTCGCGGCGCTCGGCGCCCGGCCCCTCCAGGTAACAAAGCGCAAACTCTGGACCGGCATCCACAGCCGCCGCTGACTGCATCACGAGCCGCTCCCCGGGGCATCCCGTCACGTACCGAGCAAACTGTAGTGACACAAGATGCCAGACGAGCACGATTCATTGACATTGAGGTGTCGTCCGCCAGCATCATGGGACCAGCTATTCGCCAGTGGCATGGGACCGGGGCGGGGCCTGGGTCAGCGTTGGCCGTAGCTGATGATTACGGATGGCCGGGCGGGCGGTCAAGCAGTGCGTCGGTCCGCCAGCATCATGGGACCACCCCCCTTGGGTTTCCGGGGCGGGACGGCAGGCGTCGCCCCGGGCTGCCGGTGCGGCCCCTGGGGGCGCAGTGATCTTCTCGGTCGGGCACCCTTGCGGGCTGCGCCGGGTTCTCCGGGGCTGCAAGGGTCTGCCCGGCGGGCCGAGCGGAGCGAGCCCTTGCGGTCCCGGGGGTTCTGGGGCAGGCTCTGCTGCCCGGCCGGGAAGCTCACTGCGGGGGTTTCCCCTGCCCATCTTTGAGGGAGGGCCGGGGGGTGCGGGGGGGCAGCGCCCCCCGCGGTCTTCCCGGCGGTGCCGGGTTAGCGGTCCGGCGGGGTGATGGCGGGTTTTTGCCGGCGCCGGTAGGACTCGCCGTCCAGGATCAGCTCCCAGGCGGCGGACTGGAGCCGGTCGATGGCGGACTGGGCCAGCAGCGGGTCGGCCATCAGGGCGAGCCACTCGGCTGGCTCCCGGTTGGAGGTGATGATGGTGGCCGCGGCGCGGTGCCGCTCGACGATGATCTCGTAGATGTCGGCGGTGTCGGCGGCATCCATCGGCTGGAGGCAGAAGTCGTCCAGGATGAGCAGGTCTGTCCGTAGCAGCTTGCGGACCTGCTCGTCGTGGCTGTTGTCCAGGCGGGCGGCCTTCAGCCGCTTGAGCAGCTGGCCGGCCCGCTCGAACCAGACGGTGTGCCGGGCGCGGATCGCGGCGTGGCCGAGGGCGGTGGCCAGGAATGTCTTGCCGACCCCGACCGGGCCCAGGATCAGGGCGTTGCAGCCGTCGGCGACGAACCGCAGCGAGAACAGCTCCTCCAGCACCCGCCGGTCGTAGGTGATGGCCGCGGTGTGATCGAAGTTGTCCAGCCGCATGGCCGGGTCCAGGCCGGCGGCGCGGGCGCGGCGCTGCGCGGAGGTGGCGTCGCGGCGGGTGACCTCGTCGGACAGGATCAGCTCGAGGAAATCGGCGTGGCCCAGGTCGTGGGCGCGGGCCAGGGCGAGCCGCTCGGGCAGGGCCGGCAGCAGCTGGCCGAGCTTGACCCGGCGCAGCAGCGACCGCAGCTCGGGGCTGACGCCCGGCGCGGGCGGGCTCATGGCCTGCTCCCGTCGCTGCCGCTGGCTGCGGGGGGCGGTCCGGCGACGGCGAAGTGGGACCGGTCGCGGGCGAACCGGGGCGCGGGCAGGCCGGGCAGCGGCAGCGGCGGGGTGTGCGGCAGCGGCTGGCCCTCGGTGCCGCGGGCGAGCATCCGCCCGATCAGCGCGACGCTGATGGCCTCGGCGTCCAGGGCCCGGCGGCAGGCCGCCTCGACCCGGGCCGGCCCCCACTTGCGGACCAGGCCGAGCAGCGCGTACACCTGCCGCATCTTCGTCCACGGCAGCGGGTGATCCAGCACCGCCGCGGCGTAGGCGCCGATCGCCGGCCCTGCCTCGTCAGCCAGCCGCTGCAGGTAGCCGATATCGCGCATCGCGTAGCCGCGGGTGTGCTCGGGCAGGTCGGCGGGATCGGTGGAGCGCTTCCCGGGCCGCTGGCGGGGATGGGTCTTGACCAGCTCGCCGCGGTGGTAGACCCGAACCAGCTTGGAGTCGGCGCGCACGTCCACGTGCTGGCCGATCAGGGCGCCGGGCACCGAGTACAGTGCCCTGGCCACCTCGATGTGATGATCTCGGTGCACCTTCGGGCGGGCATAGACCGGCAGGTCGTAGCCGAACACCGGCGCGGGTGCCAGCCGCGGCGCCTCCTCGGCGGCGAACAGCTCCGCCGGGCGGCACCGGGTGGTCCGGTGGATCCGCTGCCCGGCCCGCCCGGCGCACCATCCGGCCGCCGCGCGCTGGGCTTCGGGCAACCCGCCGGGAAAAGACTCCCCGGCGAAGAAGCTGCCGCGCACGAACTGCACCGCCCGCTCCACCCGGGGCTTATCCTGAGGCCGGCGGATCCGGGCCGGATCCACCACGAACCCGCGGTCCTGGGCGTACTCGGCGAACGCCCGGTTCAGCCGCGGCTCGGTCGGATGAGCCTTATCCACGATCGCGGCCATGTTGTCAGGAATGAGCACGGCGAACACCCCGCCGAAGAACGCCCAGGCGGCCTCGCACCCGGCGATCACCGCCGCCAGGTCCTGGCGGAAGCTCAGCCAGGCAAAGCAGTGCCGGCTGTAGGCAGCGGTGAAGATCAGCGCATGCACCACGCGGCGGCGGCCGGCCTGCGGGTCATCCAGCAGGCCCATCCTGCCGAAGTCGACCTGGCACTCGGCGCCCGGCTCGCAGTCTGCCACCGGCACCGTCGCCCGCCCGGCGCCGCGGCCATGGCCGAGCACCTCAAGGGCGTACCGGTGCAGCGTCCGCTCCGGCACCACGATGCCCTGCCGGGCCAGCAGCTCGCCGGCCTTCACCACCGTCAGCCCCTGATCATCCAGCATGTCCTTGAACTGGTCGTGATGCGCCGCCAGCAGCACCCAGCTGTCCCCGTGCCCGCCGGCCCGGTGCGGGCGGACGGCCTCGGCCACCCGGCTGAGCAGCTCATCGCCGAACTGCCCCTCACCCCCGGCCCGGTCCGCGCCGCAGGCCACCGCCGCGGCCACATACCGGCGGACCGTCTTCCGGTCCACCCCCGCCAGCCGCGCCGCTGAGCGAAGCCCCTCGCCCCGCACCCACAGCCGCAGAACTTCCCTGATCTCGTGCACCCCGACCTCCCGGAACGCCACCGCTGCCTCCCAGATCCGCTGAAACCGGTTCTGGCAGCGAGTGTGAACCCGGGCAGCGGCAAGCCCCGCTGATCCCGATCCCGGTGGTCCCATAACTGGCGGACGGGTGGTCCCATCCTGCTGGCGAAACTCAGCTCAGCCTGGTCCCATGCCACTGGCGAAACTCAGCCGAAGGCGGTCCCATGCTGCTGGCGGGTGACAATTGAGGAACGTTCGTTGTCACCGGACACCCCGTCCAGGTGGTGCAGGAGAAGCCATGTACAGCACAATCAAGATGGCGGGCCACCCGGTGTCCGGTGACAGGCATCTCGGCCCGGTGGGGTGGCTC
>Ga0307373_10005930_pt1 | contig 19664 bp, 19 predicted proteins | sample OX2MG_FD_202534 | JGI IMG/M metagenome (GOLD analysis project Ga0307373, IMG submission 202534) | Soil microbial communities from Risofladan, Vaasa, Finland - OX-2 | ecosystem: Environmental > Terrestrial > Soil > Coastal area > Acid sulfate soil | place: Finland: Risofladan, Vaasa | collected...
CGCAGCGGACGGCGGGGCCAGATCATGGTCATTCTGGCGCTGGCGGCAGTCGGATTAATCGCAGTGGCGGCGCTGGGAATCGACGTGTTCTATATCTATTGGAATAAGAATCGGCTGCAGAACGGCACCGACGCCGCGGCTTTGGCGGGCGCGACCTACTTCAGCGGCGTTACCTTCATCGGTAAGGACGGTTCGTGTGTTTATGCAACCGACGCGCAGAACGCGGCCTGCACCTATGCGCTCACCAACGGCGTCTTGCTGAGCGAGCTCACCGGCGTGGTCGCCAACGCGTCCGCTCAGTCGATGACCGTCAGCGCGACTCGCACGGTGCCCGCGCTGTTCGCCAAGGTCGTGGGCATCCAGAACTTTACCGTGAGCGCCACTTCCGTGGCGGTGCTGCAAGGAATTTCTTCCGCCAGTGGTATAGCCCCGATTGGTCTCGATTCGACCACGCCCTACACGTATGGACAGGCAATCACTCTGCACAATGGAAATTGCGGCCCGGGTTGCTGGGACGGGCTTTCCATGCAGAGCGCAAGCAACGGCATGAACGGTTCCAACGCATTCAGACAGAATCTTGGCAGCGGATGCGCCTGCACCGTCAAAATAGGCGATATCTTGTCGAGCGAGCCCGGTGCGACGAATGGCCCAATCAACCAGGGCGTAGCCGAGCGGGTGGCCGCGGGGCAAGCCTCGGATTCCAACGGGACCTGGTCCTCGCATACTTTGGGCGACGCGCGGGCAGTGGTGGTCCCGGTGGTCAACTGGGCCGGTTGCACCGGGAATTGTTCGGTGCCGGTGATCGGGTTTGCGGAAATATGGATCTCGGGCACCAGCGGCTCGGATATCACCGCGGTATTCATTCGCCAGGTCGCACCGGGCACTCCGGGTACGGGTGGGACGAACATGGGCGCGGTGCATGCTCAGCTAACGCAGTGAGTGGTGTTGGATAGCGTGCGATTTCAGGACGGGGAACATAGACGCAAAGTGTCTGCGGAAAGGTACGCGGGGCGACTTCGAGCCCGCGGCTGCCCGCAGCAACCGTTTGAGGCGAATCGGCCGTGATTTTATCAGCCTTGATAATAGATGATTCGCCGTTTGCGCGAAAAATCATCCGCCATCATCTGCTCAAGCTCGGCATCCGTGTCGTGGCTGAAGCCGAAAATGCCGCGCAGGGCCTCGACCTCTTCAGAGAGCTCAAGCCCACACTGGTCACGCTGGATGTGATGATGCCCGAACGCAACGGCATTAGCAGTATGACGGCCTTCCAGGCGATCAGAAAGGAAGCTCCCGAGACCGCGATGGTGGTGGTGAGCGCGATACCGTTCGAGAAAACGCGCGATACGTTCCTGAACGAGGGCGCGATGGCCTATGTGATCAAGCCGTTCAACCAGTTCTCGTTCGAGCCGGTGCGGCAAAAGTTGCAGCGAATCTTTCCGGCGGCGCTCGCGCAGCCGCCGATCCTTACGAACCGGAGCTGACCTCGCGCGATAAGGTTACGGGAGAGATTCGGAGGTCCTGAGGTTTCCGACCACTGGAGAGCAAGATGGATACAGATTCGCACGATGCGGCCAACGGCGCTCCTGTCGATCGGGAGGTTATCCAGAATCTGCGCGACGAGGGCGAGAACCTGCTAAGCGAACTGGTGGAAATGTTCATCGTCGAGGTCCCGGGCCAGTTGGCTACGCTCGAGGCGGCCCTGGCAAAAGACGACGCCGGCGCCACCAGGCTGACCGCGCATACGCTGAAGGGTACCGGCGGCAATTTTGGCGCCGCGAGGATGCTGGCGCTCGCAACCGCGCTCGAGGAAAAGGGCCGCGATGGCTCGCTCGAAGGCGCCTCCGCGCTGCTGGTTGCGTTGCGTGCCGAGTGCCTCCGGGTGCGCAAGGCGCTGGAAGCCGAGCAGCTGGTTTCGCATCCGGGCCTGCCGGACTAATCCTCCCCCGGCCTATCGCGAACGCCCCGTTTCCACCTTCGCGCGAGTTGCCGTGGCGCGCGGAAGGCGTCATGATTTCCGCCGTCCGGGCGCGCGATCGCGTGCCCCGTCACTTCGTTGCTGGGGGATACACCATGAGTGAACGGATGCTCCTGCCGACCACCGTGGTCGGCAGCTATCCGCAGCCCGACTGGCTAATCGACCGCGACAACCTGGCCAAGCGAACGCCGCCGCGCGTGCGCGCGCGCGAGGTGTGGCGAATCCCCGAGCCGTGGCTCGAGCAGGCCCAGGACGATGCGACGATCGTCGCGATTCACGAGATGGAAAGCGCCGGTGTCGACATCATCAGCGACGGCGAGATGCGCCGCGAGAGCTACTCCAACCGGCTCGCCAACGCGCTCGGCGGAGTCGACCGCGAGCGTCCGGGTAGCGCGATCAGTCGCAGCGGACGCGCCGACGTCGTGCCGCTGGTCTCGGGCCCGATTCGCAGGCTCGCCCCGGTCGAAGTGCGCGATCTCATCTTTTTGCGCGCGCACACCACGCGCAAGGTGAAAATCACGCTGCCCGGGCCGTTCACGATGACCCAGCAGGCCGAGAACGCCCACTACCCCGACGCGGAGTCGCTCGCGATGGCTTACGCGGAGGCGGTCAACGGCGAAATCAAGGACCTCTTCGCGGCCGGCGCCGACGTGGTGCAGGTCGACGAGCCCTATATGCAGGCGCGCCCCGAGTTGGCCCGGGGCTACGGGCTCGGCGCACTCAATCGCGCGCTGGCGGGCGTTGGCGGGACGACCGCCGTGCATCTGTGCTTCGGTTACGCCTACATCATGAAGGACAAGCCGGCCGGCTATTCGTTTCTGCCGGAGCTCGCGAACTGTCTGGCCGATCAGATTTCGATCGAGGCCGCGCAACCCAAACTCGACTTGTCGATTCTGAAGGAATTGCCCTCCAAGACCATCATCCTCGGCGTGCTCGACCTCAACGATCCCGCGGTCGAGAGGGCCGCGACGGTCGCCGCGCGCATCCGCGTGGCGCTCGAATTCGTCGCGCCCGAGCGGCTGGTGATCGCGCCCGACTGCGGGATGAAATATATCGCGCGCGACGTCGCGCAAGCGAAGCTGAGCGCGATGGTTGAAGGCGCGCGAATCGTGCGCGCCGAACTCGCGGGCTGAACCCGCAGCCGAACTCTCGACGACCGCTCGCGGTCGAACTCTCGACGACCGCTCGCGGTCGAACGCGGCCTGCACGGAAGGCGCGGGAGGGTGGGGCGGCGCGAGTCGAGGCGCCGGCGCGCGCTCAGCTCTCGGCCAGCACCGTCCGCGCCGCCTGCTCGACCATCGTACCCTTGAAAAAATCCGGATTGTTGCCCGCCCACAGCCTGACCGGGTTGGCGAATACGAAGTCGCGGAAGTCCGCCTCGTTTATCAGCTTCTCGTCCACCAGTTCCCAGGCCTCGGTCAGCACCTTGGTCATGTCCGGGACGTCGAAGTGGCCGATGTCGGAGCCGAAGACCGCGTTGAGCCGGGCGCGGTACGGATTCGCCTTCGAATTGAAGGCCCACGCGTTGGCCGGGTCGTCCGCCTCGCAGCCGAAATAGAAGTTGGGTACGAACAGATCGCGGATCTGTTCCGCGCGCTCGATCGCGCAGGCCTCGAAGTCGTCGAGCGACGCGGCCGGATCGGCGGTCCGCGGCGAGTACGCCTCGCCTTCGAGTTTCCAGCGCTCCAGCTTGTCGGCCAGCGCCTGGCCGCCGTAGCGCTGGAACAGATGGGCCAGCAGCTCGCGGTTGAGATTGGCGGGATCGATGTCCGCCAACGCCCTGGGATTGCGCTTTTTCCAATGGCCGATCAGATCGCCGTAAAGTCCGCAGGCCCATCCCACGCCGCCCTCCAGGAAGGCGAACCTCAACTTCGGGAAGCGCCGCGTCACGCCGCCCAGGAACAGCGCCTTGCATATCGCCTCGCCGGCTACCCCGAAGTGCCCGATATGGTTGTACACCGCGTTGGAGGGCGAGATGCGCGTGCCGACGCCCTTGGACACGGTATGAAAGGTCGGCACCACGCCCAGCTCCTGGCATTTCGCCCACACCGGGTCGTAGTCGTACTCGCTGTCGAGCGCGAGCATGTCGAGCCACTGCGCGTACGGATTGGGCTCGCCGCCGGGACCCACCGCCGCGCGAATCGGGCGGCGCAGCAGGCTCGGCATCATCGCTACCTTGAGCCGCAGCTCCTTGACCGCGTACTCCAGTTCGACCATCGCCTCCTCGGGCGTGTACATCGGAATCATCGCCACCGGCGTCAGCCGGTCGCCGTACTCGCGGAACCGATCGGCCGAAAACCGGTTGAACGCGCGGCAAGTCGCCTTGCGCGTCTCCTCGTCGGCGATGAACGGGATGCGCAGCGCCGCGGTCGGATAGAGCACCGCGAAATCCATCCCCAGCTCGTCCATCCGCTGGTAGAGCAGCTTCGGCAGCATCGCGGTCGCGCGGTCGAGCGTATTTTTGGTCGGCACGCCCCACCATATCGGCTGGTCCAGGCGGCGCTCGCGCCGTTCCTTAAGCGGGACCGTCAAATGCCATCCTTCGTAGGGCCGGTTCCGAAAGCCCTCGGCGGCGCGCGATCCTCCGACCTCTTTGAGGTAATCCATCAGGTCGGGCCCGAATTCGACCCAGTGGCCATCGGAATCGATCACCGGATGGCTCAGGCGGCCGCGCAGGGCAGCCGCTTCGGAACCCTTATTGGTGGACATCGCGCATCCTCCACTCTCGCACTGACGCTCGTTAGCTGCCCGTCATCTAGCGCCACCCGGCCACGCTGTCCAGACTTGCGCGGGCCTTCGTGGAACTCCACAGCGAGCGGAAGCTGTGATACATGGCATTTACGCGGCAAACGCGAATCCGCCCGAGGAGACGATAGACATGGCTGGCGCAGATGCGAATTCCGCGATGCTCGCGGGATGCCGAGTTCTCGATTTCACCCAGTACCTGGCCGGGCCCACGGTTACGCGGCTGATGGCCGAGATGGGCGCCGACATCATCAAGATCGAGCTGGCGCCGATGGGCGATCCGTCGCGGCTGCTGCCGACGATCAAAAACGGCCGCAGTGGCTACTTCGTCCAGCAGAACCGTGGCAAGAAGAGCCTGTGCCTGGACTTCGGCAAGCCGGAATCGCTCGAAATTCTTCGCGCGCTGGTGCCCAAGGTGGACATCGTGGTCGAGAACTTCGGCCCCGGCGTGATGCAAAAGCGCGGCTTCGATTACGCTTCGCTCCAAAAGATCAATCCGCGTCTCATCATGGCTTCGCTGTCGGCCTTTGGACGCAAGAGCCCGCTCTCGCACAAGACCGGCTATGACATGATCGCGCAGGCGTTTTCGGGCCTGATGCATATGACCGGTGACCCTAACGGAGCTCCCACTTTCGTCGGGATTGGCATGGCCGATGTGGGTAGCGGAGTACATACTTTCGCGGCACTTGGGTATGCACTGTACAACCGCGAGAAAACCGGCGTTGGTCAGTATATAGACATCGCGATGATCGACGCGCTCTACCACATGCACGATTTCGGCCTGCAGAGCAATTCGATCACCGACGGCGAATTCATTCCCAACCGGATGGGCCGGTATCACAACCAGATTTGTCCGGCTGGAGTTTACAAAGGGCCGCAGGGATGGATATTCATTCTGGTCCTCGATCGCCAATGGCCGAACATGGTCAAAGCGATGGGCCGGCTGGAGCTTCGCGACGACCCGCGCTTCGCCACCAGCGCGGACCGGGTCAAGAACCGCGACGTGCTCAACGCCATCGTCGAGGAGTGGCTATCGTCGCTTCCCAGCGACGACGACGCGGTGGCCGTGCTCGAGGAAAACCGCGTCGCCTGCGCCCCGGTGCTCTCGGTCATCGACACCATGAAGCATCCGTACTTCAAGGCGCGCGAGATGGTGCGCAAGGTGCGCGATCCGATCCTCGGCGAGGTGACGATTCCCGGCTTTCCGTTGAAATTCTCGGCTTATCCCGATCTGCCGGACATCCAGGCGCCGCTGCTGGGCGAGCACGGCGCGCAGGTGCTCAAGGAAGTGCTGGATTACTCCGATGCCCGGATTGCCAAGCTCAAGGAGGGCGGAGTGCTGTTCAGCGAGAATCGCTAGCCCAAGCGGTTGTGTTATCGATGGGATACGGCACGAGGCTAGCGATTATAGTGTCGTCGGATCGACCTTGCCTGCCAGGATATGCAGCGCCTCGAATAGGTAGTAGCTGCCGAATATCAACTCGTTGCTGGCCGCCGCGTCGAGACTGCGCGAGTCCCGCCGCTTGTTGAAGCATCCTTCGGTCAGAATGCCGGGCACTCTGCGGTCGGAGGGGCCGACCGGAGTGAGGTATCGTTCGACCAGTGCGCGCACGGTCGCCTCGGCGTGGCGGCGGTAGCCGTCGCGCTTTGCCGGATCGGCGAGCGTCGCCAGCTTCAGCATCGCGCACGCCATCGCGGCGGTCGCCGCGGTGTCGCGCTCGACCTGCGGGATTCCGGGGTCGTCGAAATCCCAGAACGCGACGCGGTCCGACGGCGCGTGCGCGATCCACCAGTCGGCGCCGCGCTCCGCCGCGCGGAGCCAGCGGGCCTCGCCCGGCTCCCGCGCGTAGCTCATCACGGACAGCAACACGCCCCAGCATTGCGCGCGCCCCCAGGTACTGGTGTCGCTGTAGCCCTTGTGGGTGTAGTGGCGAATCACGGCGCCGCTTTGCGGATCGAGCGAGCTTGACTGGATGAATGATCCGTCGCCGCGCAGGTGCAATTCGATTACCCGGCCGGCATGGCTGCGCGCGGCCGCGCGCAGCCGGCCGTCGGCGGTCTCGCGCGCCGCCCACAGCAGGAAGGGCGAGGCGAAGAGGCTGTCGATACTGCTTTGGGCCGGGCCGACCTGCGAGCCCTCTTCGGCCTCGGCGCCGAGCGGGATCAGTCCGAGCGTCGGATTGTACAGGCGCAGCAGACTCGCGGCGGCCTCGAGCGCCATTTCACGCGCGTCGGCGTCGTTCAGCATAAGGTGGCCGAGGCTGCCGCCGTAGTAAAACGGTATCGCCTTGAAAACGCTGGCCGTGGCGATCCGCCCCCGCAGCCGGGCGGACCATTGCCGCGCCCACAGACGATAGCGTTCCTCACCCGTGCCGCGGCCGGCGAGCCAGAGCATCGCGACCCAGAAGCCACCCGTCCAATCGCCGTCCGCGGTCACGGTCCATCGGCCGTTTTGGGGATCGGCCCAATGCGGAAAGCCCTCGCCGACGCGCGCGGCGGTGTCGCGCACGCGCGTCAGCATCCGGTCGATCGCCTGGTTCCAGAGCGCGGTTTCCATGCTTGCCTATTGGCCGAGCAGGCGCTTGAGCACGTCGAGGCGCAATTCCCGCTGCGCGCCGAGCCATAGCGCATGCTCGGTATGGTCGCGGTATCCGTCGTCGGTGTTCGGATGGATGAGGATCGAGAGTCCGTCGTGATTGAGCATCAGGAAGGGCAGCACGCGCGCGAACTCGCGGGCGGCGAAACTGACCTGGTACATCGGCAGTGGATGCGGCCCGATCGGTTTGTCATGCCAGTTTCCCATCGCGACCGCGAACCTCCGCTGGAGCGTTTCGCGCAGCGCGGCGGCGGCGGCGCGCGTGGCCGCATCGGAGTAATAGACATGAGCGTGATAGCTTTCGACCTTCGCCGTATCGCCTATGGCCTCCATCGCAATGTTACCGTTCCTTGATGAATGAGGATTTTTCCAGCCCGGTTCTACGCACGCACCTGGACTTCGACCCGGCCCCACGAGCCGAAATCGGCGACCACGGCCGCCGGCTCGCGCACGAAATGCAACCCCGTCCAGGTGCCGGTCGCGATGATATCGCCCGCGCCGAGCCCATATTCCCGCCGCGAAAGCTCGTTGGCGATCCAGACCAGACCGTCGAGCGGATCGCCGAGCGAGCCGGCGCTCGCGCCCCGTGCGCGCACCGCGCCGCCAATCGAGAGTGCGACCTCGTGTCCGGCCAGATCCAGGCCTTCCCATCCATCGAGCGCCGCGCCGACGACCAGGCCGCCGTGAAAGCCGTTGTCGGCGACGATCTCCTCGATTCGCGCGGTCTTCCAGTTCTCCAGGCGCGTGTCGCAGAGCTCGATTACCGGCGCGACCGAGGCGACGGCGCGGGCGACCTCGGCGCGACCGTATGGGGTGCGGCGCGCGGGCAGTCCGTCGCGCATCGTGAACGCGAATTCGGCTTCGACCCCGAGGGTAAAGAAGTCGCGGGCCGAAATTTCCGCCGGGGAGTTGAACCGGGTGGGCGCGAAGATGCGCGCCGCGAACGGCCCTGACGCTCCGACCAGGGCTTGCGACTCCTTCGACGCGCATCCGATCTTGTAGCCGACGACCGGCAGGCCGCACTCCCGTACGAACGCCTCCTGAATCGCATAGGCGTCGTCGAGCGCGAGCGGCGCGCCGCCCGGCGGCAGCCGCTTAATCGGTCGCTTGCCGCCGCGCGCGGCGATCATCGCGGCCACCGCTTCGTGCAGGTCTTTCGTCGATAGCATTGGGCATCCTTTGCCGGCGACCGTCAGGCGTGCGCGGTTACGAGGTAGCACGGATGGGCGGGCGTCTCGGTCCACAGCTCGCGGTCCATCAGCGGCTCGACACCGACCGAAGCGAAGCCGTGCGCGCGCACCAGCGTGGCCATCTCATCCTCGGGCCGCCCGCCGAACAGCGGCAGGCGATCGTATATCCGCTCGTATTCGTCGCGCCGTTCGGCCGGGCCCCAGTGGCCCTCGATCATCAGCAGCCGTCCGCCCGGGCGGAGCAGCCGGCGCCAGGTGTCGAGCGCGGTCTCGGGATGGGGCAGGGTCCAGATCACATGACGCTCGACGATCAGGTCCTGGCTCGCGGCGGGCAAAACCCGGTCGTCGAGCGTCTCGGCGTCGGCCTCGATGAAACGGATGGCGAGCCCCCGCGCCCGGGCTTTGTCGCGCGCGCGGGCCAGCATCGTGGGCGCCATGTCGACGCCGGTCACGCGATGACGCTCGGCGGCGAAGAGCAGGGAGAGAAAGCCGGTGCCGCAGCCGAGGTCGAGGACGTCGAGCGGCGCCGCGCCCGCCAGATCGGAAATCAGGCGGCGCCAGGCGTGCGCCTGCGCATCGGTGAGCAGACCGTGGCTCGCCTCCAGATCGAAGTCGGCGGCCCGCCGGTTCCAATGCTCGCGCACCAGCTCTTTCACCGCGTCCATCAGGGTTCGCCTCCCTGCTACTTCATATAGGCTGGCGGCGTCGAAAAAAGAAGGCGGCCGCAACTTTCGATAGCGGGTCATTTGAAACCGAAGCGGGAGCGCATTCTGAAGGTTGGGTGGGCGTCGAGCGAGGAGGCTGGTGTCGGCGGCAAAACGGTCAGGTTCGGTATTCGGCGCCGAGTCAAACGGCAATAGGCAATTTCAGGAGATTCACCCGCGGTTAGTTTCGCTTGTAATTTGCCTGCCCCGGCTTCATAGGATTAGGCTTTGGGAGGGCCATCATGAATGTCCACAACGCGGTCAATATCGACGACCTGCGCCGGCTTGCCAGGCGGCGGCTGCCGCGGATCGTCTTCGATTTCATCGAGGGCGGCGTCGAGGACGAACGCTGTCTGGTGGCCAACGAGACCAGCTTCGCGCGCCATCGCCTGGTGCCGCGCTACCTGGTCGAGGTCGGCCGGCGCGACCAATCCGCCGCGCTGTTCGGCCATAGCTACGCGAGCCCGTTTGGCATCGCGCCCACCGGCCTTGCGGCGCTGTTCCGTGCGGATGCCGACCTCATGCTGGCCCGGGCCGCCGCGGCCGCCAACATCCCGTTCATCATGTCGGGCGCTTCCACCGCTTCGCTCGAGGCGGCGGCGCAGGTGGCGCCCGCGCATACCTGGTACCAGCTCTACGCGTCGCGCGAGAAAAAGATTTCCGAAGATCTGATCCGGCGCGCGCGCGATGCCGGCCTCGGCACCCTGGTGCTGACCGTCGACGTGCCGGTGCCCGCCAAGCGCGAGCGCAACGTGCGCAACGGCTTCGAGCTGCCGTTGAAGTTGAAATGGTCGAAATCGCTGGAAGCCCTGATGCATCCGCTGTGGATCGCCGGCTATCTGCGCCGCGGAATCCCGCGCTTCGACAACTGGGCGCCCTACGCCGAACCCGGCGCGAGCGCCAAAGCGATCGCCGCCTTCGTGGCGAGGCAGATTCCGTGCAGCGTGACCTGGCGCGACCTCGAAAACTTCCGCCGCCTGTGGCCGCGCCATCTGGTGGTCAAAGGGATCATGCATCCGGACGACGCCGTCCGCGCCGCGCAGATCGGAATCGACGGAATCATGGTTTCCAATCACGGCGGACGGCAGCTCGATCGGGCGCCGGCTCCGCTCGAGATGCTGCCGGCGATTTGCGCGGCCGTCGCGGACAAGGTCACCGTGATGCTGGATAGCGGCGTGCGGCGCGGCGCCGATATCCTGACCGCGATGTGCCTGGGAGCGCGCTTCGTCTTCGTCGGCCGCGCGACGCTCTATGGCGCCGCCGCGGGCGGCCCCGCCGGCGTGCAAAGGGCGATCGAGATCCTGCGCAGGGAAATCGATCTCGTGATGGGCCAGATCGGATGTCCTAACCTCGCGGGGCTCGGTTCCGGCTTTCTGCTGCAACCGGAGGCTCCCGCGGCGCGTATTGTAATGCACGCGGAGCCCGATGGGGCCGCTGACCTCGAGGAACGCCGGATCGCGGATAAGGCCGCGCGGCGCTGACTGTTCCCAATCAGGGAGCGCGCCTTGCCAGCGGCGGTCGCGGCGCCATCATGGGATGGCGCCATCATGGGATGGCGCCATCTTGGGAGCGCCATCTTGGGAGAATGATGAGAGAGTGATGAGAGCTGAATTTATTCCGGGGCTGTTTTTTCTCGCCGCGGCTGTCGCCTCCGGATGCGCGATGCGGCAGCCCGCCGCCGCTTTGGCGGTGACCGAGGCGCCCGCCCATCCGCTGCCTTTCAAAGGGCGCCTGGCCGATGGCGAGCCGGACGCGGTTCCGCCAGCGGTGGCGATGTCGCTCTCGAGCACTTCGGCGGTGACATTTTCCTATCGCGAGGAACTGACCCACGACGACTACCACATACCGCTGATCGTGACCGCGTTCGATCCGGTTACTTACGTGGGAGCGCCGCTGGGCGATCTCGGCGTGACCGCGTTTGCGCAGCTCTCGATCACCGACGGCGACCGGGTGCTCGGCGATTACACCGCCAAAGTACACCTCTCGAAGTCGTACACATTGTACAAGGAACCGACTCACCGGGAAGTGGAAGAGGCCGCACGCGCCGCGGTGCGGGAGAAGATCGATCAGAAGCTCTACCGCGACGAGGCCCGCCTGGCGCAAGCCGTCGCCGCGGCGCCCGGCCAGCCCGCGGTCGCTGCGGCGCCCGGCCAGCCCGCGGTCGCCGCGGCGCCCGGCCAGCCCGCGGCTCCCCCGGCTTTCGACCAGCCAGCGGCGCCCGCGGCGGACAAGTGAGTGAAACGCCTCGGTGCGGCAATCCTGCTCGGCGTCGCGACCCTGTTCGCCATCGGATGCGCGGTGCGGGGGCGCCCGTTTGAAAGAGCGTCGGCACCTCCCGACAATGCGGTAATCTACGTTTATCGGCCCTACCACTATGGCTCGTCGCTGCTCCGCCCGGCGGTGACCTGCGGTGAGGACAGCGCGCGTATCGGTCCCGGCGGCTATCATGCCTTCGTCGTGCCGGGCGGGTCCGGCCAGATCCGCTGCAGCGTGGAGGGCAGCGAAAGCGCCGACCAGGTCGAGATCGACGCGCACACCCGCGTTTACTACATCCGCGAAGAATTCGTGTGGGGCCTTCTGAGCGGCCATCCGCATCTCAATCCGGTCGACAACGACCGGGCCAATGCGGAGATTGCCGAGTGCTGCGTGCAGGAGCCCTGAGCGGGCGCCGGCCTCCGGCGCAGTGAAGCGAAAGCGGGGCCGGAGGGAGGGCTCCGGCCCCGCGCGTTCGAGGGGTTCAGGGTGTTCGACGGATCGCGCTTCGTCGCTGCGTGTCGTTACATACTCGGCCAGGCCTGCGCTGAGGGACAGCCGCTATCGGAGCACAGAACCGCCTTGAGCCCGGTGCCGTCGATCTGAGTCGACGTGGTCGGCGTGCTGCAAGTCGGCATCGGCGGAATCACCGTCGCAACAATCGTGTTGTTGTTGCCCACCAGCCCCGTTACGTAGAGCGTGACGAAATCGAGCACGGGCACGTTGGTTTTGCCGTTCTTGCCAGCCGCGGTGTAGTCGACCAACGGCACGACGACAATGTGCGGATCGGTCGGCGAAAGAGGTGAATAGCCCGAGGCGGGCACTTGAGCGACCGTCGAATTAGGCAGCGTCAGTCCACGGTCGCTGAAGCCCTGGCCGGTGGGGCCGACGATGTTTCCGGTCTCCGTCGGCAGCGTGTCTCCGGCCTTTATGGTCTGAGCTTCCCCGTGCCCGATGTTCGACCGGTAAGTCGAAGAGCCGCTGCCGCCGATCGCCAACGGGTCCCAGTTGCCTGGAACTCCGGTGATGCTCCAGTCGGACTTCAATTGGATCTGCGTCCCTGCGGACAAGTTGCTCGTGTTGAATTCGTAGGCTCCGCCGCAGCTCGCGTCACCCGCGCCCGGCGCGGCATTCTGGCCATAGCAGCCGTTGCCGTTGCAGTTCTGCCTGCATGGCAATCCAAACGGGGCTGCCTGACAAACTCCATTGGTCGGCTGGACGCCAGCCGTCGCCTGCACTTTCACGCTGCCCGATTTCAGGCCCACTAACTGCAAGAAGTAGTAAGGCACCTGCCGCGAAAGCTTGACGGTCACGGACTTATCGTCGGCGGCGGGTGAGACGAGGATGGTGTCGGAAGCCTTGGTGATGCCGTTGCTCTTGGCGTACTGGGTTCCGGTGCTGACGACCGTCGAATCGGTTGTGGTTGCCGGATCGCCCGTGAGCTGCGAGGCGCCCGCGAGCGCTGCCGCATCGGCCGCCTTCTGAAGCACCACCCAGTTGTAATAGAGCACGCCGATATCGGCGCCGAGTCCTATAACACCAAGGAGCACAGGCATGACCAGCAGCATGACAACTGCGACCTGCCCTTTGGAGAGACCTGATGGTCGAATCATGGCATTGTCCTTTTTCATCCGCGAGCTATCTCTCAATCAATCATGCAGTAATCTCAGTCATGTACGATTAACGTCCTCTATGTTCGCCTATTATTACCAATCTATGCTGTTTGTCAAGCTCCTACATTTTCTTTAGGCTATCTTTAATCATCATTTATGGCCATTCTCATGGCTATTATCGAATATCGATAATTGGTGGTCCTTTAGGGTGCTTAGAAGTGACCGCAAAGAGACCGAGAGCATAGGCGATAGTGAATCCAAGCCATAGGCTGGATTTCGGGATAGAGAGAGGAATCTTGATCAGGTAGAGGACAGCAAAAAGATAGGATTTCCGGGGAGTTTTTAGACTCCCGCGCATCCTCAAGGCAGAGCGATTCGCAGAGCTTCGTTCGCGAGCGCCGAGTCGCGACCCATCAAGGTCTATGCCCGGTCTTCGCCGGGTCTACGCCGGTGGTATCGCTCCGCGCCGTTCAGTGATCAGCTTGTAGGCCTCGGGCTCGCGGTTAAGGGCGAAGTTGAAGAGCCCTTCCTTGTTGGCCCGCGACAGGTCGAGATCGCAGCGTGCCACCACCAGTTCGTCGCCCTTGCTGACGGCTTGGGCGACGATCTCTCCGGACGGCGCGATGATACAACTGCCGCCCGCCAGGTCGCATCCCTCCTCGACCCCGGCCTTGGCCACGCCCACCACGAAGGTGCTGTTCTGATAGGCCCCGGATTGCATCACAAGGTGGTTATGGAAGCCGGTCAGATGGTCGTATACGGGCACCCATGGAACGTGACTGGGCGTGTTGTATCCGAGCATCACCATCTCAACCCCCTGCAAGCCCAGCACCCGATAGGTCTCCGGCCAGCGGCGATCGTTGCAGATGCACATGCCGACGATTCCGTCGAAGGCGCGCCAAGCGCCAAAGCCCAGGTTGCCGACGTCGAAGTAGCGCTTCTCGAGATGCTGGAACGGGTAGTTCGGCCGATGGTCGGCATGGCCGGGTAGATGTATCTTGCGGTACTTGCCGACCAGCCGGCCCTCGCGGTCGACGATGATCGAGGCGTTGTAGTGGCGCTGCTGTTTATTTTCGACCGCCAGTTCGGCGTAGCCGAGATAGAATCCCATCTTCAAGCGCCGGGCTTCGTCGAACAGCACGCTGGTGTCGGGTCCCGGCATCGCATGTTCGAAGAAGCTGTCGATCTCTTCCCGATCTTCCATCCACCAGCGCGGGAAAAACGTGGTCAGCGCGAGCTCCGGGTAAACTATCACCTCGCATTTCATCTCGTGCGCCTGGTGCATCAGATCGATGAGCCGGCGGACGACCACCTTGCGGCTGTCGTTTCTGGCGATCGGACCAAGCTGTGCTGCCGCCACGGTTACGATTCTGCCCATTTCCAAATCTCCTGTATTGGTCGGCCTTTGCCGGAACCGATGAGTCCGCGGTCTCTCAGCGCTCCGTGCTCGAAGCCGCCGAGGGCCGGGTCTCGTCCACCGCCGCCCCGCGCGAGCGGGCGAAATTCATGACACGGGAAATGCGTTCCATCCGGTAGTCGCCGCAGGCTACCGGTGGGTACTTGGGAGGATTGCCGGCACTGCTGCAGTTGGGCAAACACTCGACCACGGTGTCGTAGTTCGGATAATAGAAGAACGGCGCCGACATCCGATGGTTGCCCACCGCCCGCGCGCGCGGCGGGTTGAGCACGCGATGCATGGTCGAGATCCATCGGTCGTTGGTCCAGCGCATCATCATGTCGCCGATGTTCATCACGAAGGAATTGCGGATGGCAGGCACCTCGACCCACGCGCCGGCGCGATTGCGCACCTCCAAACCGCCCGGCCGATGCTCATCCTCGGTGCGGAGAATGGTAAACATGCCGAGGTCGCTGTGTGCGCCGGTGCGCAACTGATCGGGCAGTGGCTCGTCCGGCTGGTCGGGATAATGATGGATGAGCAGGGCCGAGGTATGCTTGTCCATCCGGTCTTCGAAATAGTTTTCCTCGAGCCCGAGCGCCAGGGCGAATATTCGCGCCACCACTTCGCTCAGCCGCGACATCCGCCGATAGTACTCGAGGCACAGGGTCTTCAGCTCGGCGGGCCTTTCCGGCCATAGGTTCGGCGCGAAGTGGGGTTGCGCAGTCTCCGTATGAAAGTAGCTGTCGGTCGGCACATCGATCGGTCCCAGGCTGAAGGACTCGCGCAAGTCGCCCGGGCTATGGACCAGACGGCTGTAGGAGAAAGCTTCGGATGCCACCGGCAGATAGCCGCGGCGCGAGGAGAACGAAACCACGCGCTGGCGCGAAGTATCGATTCGGCACTTCAGTTTTTCCGCAACCGGCAGGTCGAAGAACTCCTGGTTCACTCGAAAGAGCTCGTTGCACAACTCGCGCTCGATGCCGTGGCCGGTCATGATCCAAAAGCCGATGTCTTCGCAGGCACGGTTGACCTCGGCGGCCAGCTTGCGCTTGCTCTCGGCGTCACCCGACAAAAACGCGGCGACGTCGATAACCGGAACCGTCATCAGGGCCATGTCCTCGCCTCCAACTACCGGGCTTAAACGGCGCGGTCTCGTGCCGTCGTTCGCGTCTTTCACATTGAGCGGCGCCATTCGTCCTAGAACGGCTGCGTCAGGGCGGGAAAGCTCCGGTCGCAGTCCGTGAGGTCGACGCGCTTGAGCACGATCTCCAAGCTGTCGCCCTTGCGCCGCAGAACATGGGTGTAGCGGCCGCCAAATAGCCGCCGCTCGGACCCGGGCCGGTCTTCCAGCATCACGAACTTCGACGTCACCCGGTAGAGCGACGGGTCGGCATCGTGAGTCTCCTGCTTGAAGTTCGCGACCAGCCGGACCGTTCGCGAATGCGGAATCTGGCTGTGAATCGCGGGATTGCGCAGGCGCTGGACCCGGATCCCGAGGGTCGGCTTGTCGTCGTAAAACAGGGAAACGTGGTTCAATGGGCTCTCCTGCCCGGGGCCGGCCGGCACCCAGTAGGCCCCGTCATCGGCGAACAGTCCCATCCATTCCTCGAACCGCCGCTCATCGAGAAGCGCCGCCTCGTGCTCGACGAACTGCTGCAAGTCGGCCAGCGTGAGCCGGGATTCGCTCGGAGTCTCGGGCCGTAGGGCAACCCTGGTTATCGAGGACATATATCCTCCGGCACTATCTGACATCGGCAGCGCTCATCAGGTCGCGCCAGGCGTAGTGTTGAAACCTTTGCCCGACCTCGCTCGAGCGATCGCCGAACAACACTCCGTTGCCCTCGTCCAGCTCCTGGCCAAAACCGCGCGCCACTAGCACCCAGTCCGTGCCGCCGCTGGCGAGGCCCTGCTGGCAGCGCTCGAAGGCCTCGAGGTCGTCGCTCTGGATGAACGACGCGGCCGCGTGAGTCAGGTTAACGAAGCGCACGATGTCGATCGAGATTTCGGGCGGCGCTCCCTTGAGCCGCACCGGATAGACTCGGACCTCGGTCCGGTCGACGCCGATTGGGCGGATCACCCGCACCGAGGTCTGGGCGATAAGGACGTCGACACTTGGAAATAGCGTCATGCTGTGTCGGCGGTTCTTCAGGATGTCGGCGGTTCGCTCCTCGCCGTAGCGCCGGACCATCAGCGCGCGGTAGTCGTCCCAGATGCCGCCGGCTTGCTCTTCGCGGAACAGCGACGCCTCGGAGCTGTGGCCGTTGGCGAAACCGCGCACGCCGGTCTGGGCCACTATCGCTTCGCCGTTGTCCGCGAAGAAGGGCGCGCTGGCGCCCCGGTTGCCGGGGCGGCGCGAGAACTGACGACCGTCGGGTCCGACGGTCGACGCGTGACAGGCCGGCGGATGGTACATGTCGGCCATGTTCTCGAACTGGAGCTTCCAGTTGCCGTTGTATTCATAGCGATGGCAGCCGGCCCAGAATTCGATCTCGCCCTGCGGCGAACGATCAACCAACTCGTCGATTCCGCAGCGCGCCTCGCCCAGGTATTCCAACAACGGCGGCACGGCGGGGTCGAGGCTTGCGAAAACGAAGCCGCGATAGCTCTCGACCCGCGGCAGCCTGGCCATCCCCGACCGCGGCTCCACCAGCACCGTCTCCGGAAAGTCGCGGCGCATCGGCACCCCCGACAGCTCGCCGTTGGGCCGGAACGACCAGCCGTGATACATGCAGGTAAACACTCGCGCGTTGCCGCATTCCTGGTTGAGCACCCGCGCGCCGCGATGCCCGCAGCGGTTGAAGAGCACGTGCACCGTGCCGTCCAGATGGCGCGTCATCACCACCGGCTGACGGGCGAGCCAGGTGCAGTGGAAATCCCCCGGATTGGGTATCTGGCTATCGTGTCCGACGTAGAGCCAGACCCGGCCGAAGATTTTTTCCATCTCGAGCTCGAAGATTTCCGGATCCGTATAGATGCTGCGATGGACCCGGTCCTCGCGCACGAGGCCGCGGAGGTATTCATTCGTGTAGCGTGTCATGGACGCATATCCATCAGACCGGATGCCCGCCGGGCGCCAGCCGGCAAATCCTTGGCGCGCTTCATAGGACTGCCGCGATGGCTTCGATTTCGATCAGAAACTGTTCGCCCACCAACCGATCGATCACCAGCAACGTGTTGGGCGGGTATTGGCCGCTCGGATAGAGCTTGGGAAAGATCTCCTTGCGCGCGGCCATGAACCCTTCGATCGCCTCCGGATGCGCGAGAAAGGTGGTGAGCTTGGTGACATTGGCGAAACCGAGCCCTTCGCTGCGAAGCGCGCGTCCCAGATTGTCGAAGGCCTGGCGCGTCTGGGCCGCGATGTCGCCTTTTCCAACCAGTTCGCCGGCTTCGTCGACCGCGACCTGTCCGGCGATAAATACCAACTCGGAAGCCCTGGCCCTGGCGACATGACTGTAAGCGCCCAACGGCTTGGCCAGCCCGGACGGATTATTGTACTTCACCGCCTCTGACATATGCTTTCCTTTCGACTGCCTATTGCGAGAAAATAGCCATCGCCAACAGGATACCTTGTACTCAGGCGGCGGTACGCCCGCGAGCGCGGAGTGTGGCCACCCTCTCCTGAGTGTAGACATCGTTCCACATCTGGTAAGAGAACTCGGAATTCAGGCGGCGGGCATTGTCATTTATCGACAGCTTCACCAGCTCGCCCGACTTGAAGATGGCCTTGATACGGGAGCGATCCTGCAAAACCGCGATGTCCTGAAGCGGATTGCCGTCCACTGCCACCACGTCGGCCAGACAGCCCGCCTCCAGACGCCCGATCGCGCCGCCCTCCTTGAGCAACAGAGTATTGCCCGCCGTCGTGCAGCGCAGCGCCTCGGCCGGCGAAAAGCCAAGGTATTTCACGTAGTGCTCGAGCTCGCGCGCGTGCCATTCGCCATAGGGGGTGACCGCAAAGCCGCTGTCCGTGCCCACCAGGAACGGCACCCCGGCCGCGCGCGCCTTGCCCAGGGCTTTGACCGCGGCCTCGAGCTCGCGCTTGTGCGCGTCGGGAAAGGCCGGGTAGCAGGCGTCGGTGGGCTGGGTGAAGTCGATGTTGTTGACGATCAGGCTCAAGGTCGGGATCAGCGCGCAGCCGTGCTTGACCACCAGCTCCAGTCCTTCGTCGTCCATCCATGAAGCGTGCAGGATGACGTCGGCGCCGGCGCGCGCGGAGTAGCGCACGGCTTCGGCGCCGCGCGCATGGCAGACCGCCTTTTTGCCCAGCCGATGGATCTCGGTGACCAGGGCGGAGGTCTCCTCCTGATTGAAGCCGGCGATCATGCCGGTCGCCGGGTTCATCGCGTCGCCGTCCATGGCCAGTTTGATGAAGTTCACGCCGTCCTTGACCTGTCCGCGAAGCTCCTCGATTCCTTCGCCGAGGTTGCGGACCAGCACGCCGATGGAGGTGTCGGGCACGCCGATCCAGCGCGGATACCAGTCGTCGAGCCCCTGCCGTGTGGTGAGCGCGCGTCCCGAGCTGCTGACTCGCGGCCCGGCAAAAAGTCCTGCTTCTATCGCGTCGCGCACCGCCAGGCTGACGCGGCCGCTGATACTCAGATCGGCCATCGCCGTATAGCCAGCGCGCAACACGCGCTGTGCGGCTTCCAGGCCGCGGATCGCGCGGAACTCGAGTGAGGCGTAGAGGTCGATGTCTTCCTGGGTTTTCGCATTGCCGTAGGACAGATGGACATGCGAATCGATCAGGCCGGGCATGACGAAGTGCCGTGAGTGATCGATTATTTCATCGTGCGGACCCGCTTCGGGCGCTTTCGCGGTGGGCCCGGCAAAGACGATTTTGTCGCCCTCGATAACCAGCGTGTGGTCGGGCGGCGCGATACTCTCGTTTCCGGTAAAAAGCTTGCCGCAACGAATCAGCTTGCGCATCGACTCACTCCTTTGCGTCGAAATATGCCAGTTGCGCCCAATAGTCCAGCCCCCGGGAAGTCGCGGTAGCGGGCGGCGCGACCGCCCTGATGACAGGCAGCCATCTTCGGCGAGCGATCGGACCCGGCATGGCTTGACCTGCGCAATTTGCATAAGATCCGGCGCAAGCTCGCATGGCACGCGCATCTGGCAAAGCATACCGGGTCGTCCGCGACAGCATCGTGACCGGCTCCTTTCCGCCGGGGACGCATCTCAAGGAGGAA
>Ga0307373_10005931_pt1 | contig 19663 bp, 15 predicted proteins | sample OX2MG_FD_202534 | JGI IMG/M metagenome (GOLD analysis project Ga0307373, IMG submission 202534) | Soil microbial communities from Risofladan, Vaasa, Finland - OX-2 | ecosystem: Environmental > Terrestrial > Soil > Coastal area > Acid sulfate soil | place: Finland: Risofladan, Vaasa | collected...
AGGGCAACAGTGATTATAGACAAGCCAGTAGACGCAAGTACCCTAGACCCATATTTGTCAGACAACCTTCCACAAACCACCGATGAAAGAGTGAAGAAAGCATCGAGTGGCAAGACGCTCAAACCCGCATGAAGTGGAGAATAACCGCGTCCTAGCTGAAGATAAAAAGCGATCAGAAGCGCTGCTCCGTTAAAAACTAGTGAGTTAATGACTAGTGCAAGGTTACCCATAGCGAAGAGTCGGATTTTGAACAAACCTAGGTCTAGCAGAGGGTAAGATATTTTCGACTCGGCAACGACGTACAGTATCAATACAACAATGCCAAATGTGAGAAAAGCGTAACCTTCAAGCGAGCCGGAGACTCCGTACGAGAGAAAAGTTATTGCGAGCAGAACGAAAAAAATACCCACGGCAAATAGAGAGAAACCGATCCAATCCATCTTCTCTGATAAGTCGCGGACACTGATCTCGCGTAGGCTCTTGTATGCCCATAATGTTCCGAAGATCCCTATCGGTATATTGACGTAGAAGAGTCCCCTCCAGTCCACTATTGAGAGGATCAGACCGGAGAGAGTGAGCCCTGAAACAGAACCGACCCGCCACGCCACATTATTTATTCCTAAAAGTGTACCAAGCTCATTCTTGGGGGAAGCATCTGTGATGATAGCAGTCCCAATCGCCATTAAGATTCCGTAACCAACACCTTGGAATATTCTGAATCCGATCAGCTGGTAAGGGTTCTGCGAAATTGCCGCTAGGGCTGATCCTACCGTGAATATTACGAAACCCATATTGTAGAGTTTGACTTTGCCGAAAAGATCGGCGATCCTACCAACGAGGAGAAGGCAAACCGTCCCCGATAGCAAATATGCCTGACTAATCCAAATTACTTCCTCGCCGCCTGCATGGAGTTGTTTTGCGATAGTGGGCAGGCCTATTATGAGAATCCTCGCATCTATACTTGCCAGTAAGATACCAACCGTTGTTACCGTGAGTGCTGTCCACTTGTACTGCATTATTCCGATACTGTGACTGCAGAAAGCGTAGATGAGGCTGACTTAACTATTTGCCATTTCATCTCGTACAGCGCTATCATATTGCGATTAAACAAGATCGCAAGGAAGGAGGAAATGTGTCGAAACCTTCCCCGATTTCAAAGTGCGGGTCGCAATGCTTTAGAATTCGTGGAAAACGCCCTCTTGCGATGCATTTTCAATGATAAAGATGAACATCGATCTAACCAAACATATTCGAGAAGAAGACGCTTTGCTTCAAAGAGGGAAACACAAAACAGGTACGGATCGCATAGATGCGGAGCTCATAGAAAACCAGATGATAATGGGCAAGCTTGGAAGTTTTGATCTCGTTTGTGATGAGCCAACGGAAAGGGCAGGAACGGGAAAAGGACCAAATCCTCTAAAATATTTTCTTTCTGGATTCGCCTTCTGTTTTCTAACTTGGTGTGCTCGCGCAATTGCATCGTATGATACTCAAGTAGAATCTCTTAAGATGACTGTGTTAGGGCGTTTTGAACGTGTCAATACACACGCGTTCACCGAGATACAATACGACCTGAGATTGGAGGGGCCACTAGATTCGCTTTCAGCCGTACAATTAGTAAAACTAGCAGAGCGTGAATGTTTTGTTCACAATACTCTCAGAAGAGCAGTTCCGTTAACTGGCCGCGTATATCTTAATGAAAAGCTTATACTGAGTGAAACTTTCAAGGCAAAGCCTGCTTGACCACGAAGTCAAAAAAAGGATTGTGCTCTAACTTATGGGCATCGAAGGTTTTCGTTGCTTGAAAATAGCTAACACGATGATTTGAAGTTGGTAAACTTCACAAAAACATTGAGTCACCTAGAAATGTTGCCTGTTCGTGTTTAAATCTGAGGATTTGACGCTTCTGCTAAAGTAGCGAATTAATGTTTGCAATTTGATTGATCTATAATGCAACAATTCGCATGAAAGATCATTAATGGTTCAAAGCGTTAAATATTGTAGCAAGTCCACAGCGAATAGATGCCAACCGTCAAATTCGGATTCAGAGTTCCTGCGACAGGGCCATCTAGCAGTGTCGAGAGAATGTCAGACTCTGCTAGGCTTGCCGAAGAACTTGGATATTATTCAGGCTGGATTCAGGATCACATAAGCAATACTTTCGAGAGGCACAAGCAATATCCAGTTGGAATGGGGTCTTACAATGATCCCACAAATACACTTGAACCGATGCAGTTCGAAACGATTTCTACATTTTCGTGGCTAGCTGGAATAGCCCAGAAGCTACACTTTGCAACTGGAATCATGCCCATACTTCTTAGAGACCCGATCATTCTAGGCAAGCAGATAGCGACGCTCGACGCAATTTCAGGATCGCGTTTCATTCTCGGTGTCGGTGTGAGCAATGTAACAGACAAACCCGAATACAAAGCAGTCGGGAGGCCTCTATTGAGTTACGCTCAACGATACGAAATGCTTGGTGAATACATTGCTGCTATGAGAGAGATATGGACAAAACCTTACGCTTCGTTCCACGGTAAATACGTGAACTTCGATGACCTTTGCGTTTATCCTAAACCCCCTCATCCACACGTACCAGTACTTGTAGGATGTTATACACTGGCTGGCGGAATCCAACGGCCCGCAGTAAAGTTCGCGATTGATCATGCAGACGGATGGAACGGTGGTTTATTGAATACGCCGGAAGGTGTGAAGTCATTGATAGAAGATTTCAAGGTCACGGCTAAACAGGCGGGAAAGGATCTTTCTAAATTTGAATGGTGCCTATCGATGCGCGTCAGTATCGGAACTACGGAAGCGGAGGCGCGCGAAGCCTCTGCTTGGATTACTGATATTCAAACGTCAATGTCCCAGTATGCCGGTTACATGCATAAGGAAAAAGAAACGTGGAGGACGGCGAAGGGAGGAGATGCCGCGCCAAAGTCAAATGTTGAGACCGCAGCGGTTGGAACTCCCTCTGATATTCTCAAGGCTGCTGAAGCTTACGTGGATGCCGGAGTCACCCACATCAGTGTATGGTTTATGTATCCAAGATACGACATCTTTGTTAGGCAAATGAAACTTTTTTCAAAAGAAGTAATCTCTTGTTTCAATTAAATACTAGGTTTAAGCATGCCATGCTTGCTTACAATTGATTCGCCTGTCTAAAGAGGATCGGGTTATGCCAAGTAAGATAAGAGGCAGCATTTTATGAATAAAAATCCAGGTTTTTGCATCTTTGTTGTGAAAGGAAAAAGGTATAGGGCAGATTCTTAGGGCGTGAATTACAAATGGACCGCTCTTACGGTAACTACTATAGGCACTTTTATGGCCGGTCTTGACATAAGAATAGTAATTATTGGTCTACCTACCATCGCAAGAGAACTTCACGCGGGAGCGGCAGAAGTTGTTTGGATCACCCAAGCCTATGTTCTGGCAAGCTCTGTTAGTCTTCTCCTCATAGGAAGAATTTCAGATCTGCATGGAAGAGTCAAATTATTCATTCTCGGTTTTGTGATTTTTACTGTTGGATCCGCTCTTTCTTCTCTCGCACTAGATCCATTGCAATTAATTGCATTCAGAGTTCTTCAAGGATTTGGCTCCGCCTTTCTCACGACCAATAGTGTTGCGATAATCACTGATGTAAGTCCAAAGAATGAGCTTGGAACGCTGCTCGGAATCAACCAGACTGCCTTTAGAGTTGGCGGTGTCTTTGGGCTCACTCTTTCCGGTCTGATCCTCTCAATAGTGGACTGGAGGGGACTCTTCTATGTCAATATACCGATAGGGATCTTCGCGATAATTTGGGCGAAGAGAAGACTGCGAGAAATTCCCATAGACAATCCGGTCAAGAAACTGGATTGGATCGGTTTCACAATATTCTGTTCTGGGCTCACTTTAGTTCTCGTAGCAATTACCTACCTGAGCTACGGAATATCTGGGTCGTCAGAGGGCGCCGTTTTCCTCTTGACAGGCGCGATTCTTTTGGTAACGTTCGTGTGGATAGAATCGAAAACGCCTCACCCAATTCTTGATCTTGCGTTATTCAAAATCAGATTGTTCGTGACTGGCAATATTGCACAGCTCCTCAACTCATTAGTTTGGGCTGGGCTAACACTTCTAATCGCATTCTATTTGCAAGTTGGATTGGGATATACTCCGCTGCAGGCTGGCCTCGGCATTTTGCCGCTGGATGGGACTTATCTGTTTTCTTCATTATTGGGGGGAAAGTTGTCGGATAAGTACGGTTCTAGATCTCTTTCAACTTTGGGACTGGTTGTAATCACATCTGGTCTGATCATCATATCGACTTTTGGTCTGAGTACGCAGTATCTGCAAATAGCTTTGGTAATTGCGGTCATGGCAATTGGGAACGGATTGTTTACTGCACCAAACAATAGGGCAATAATGAGCTCGGTACCACCGAATCGTAGAGGGATAGCTTCAGGTTTCAGGCAAACCATGTTCAATACAGGGACTGCGCTAAGTTACGGCTTGATTGTATTATTCATAACGTTTGGGATTCCCTATGCTGCATTCTCGAACCTGCTTCAAAGCAGTGGAGTATTATCAGCGAGCTTTTCTGTCGCGAGGCTTCAGTTTGTCAATGGTTTCAGAATCGCTGCTATGCTTTTGGCAATAATTGATGCAATTGCCATTATACCTTCAGCCATGAGAGGATTGAATGAAATGAAGCAAGAACGAGATACCGAAGAGAAGCAGGCCAGCTAAAGTGACTGAACCGCGCTGTGCTTTTCTTTCTCAAGCACCTAACGTATTTCGAGTGAACAATGTTTCGGGCTCAGTGCTTTTCTCGACTATTTCTTGCTCTATCTGGTATTGAATAAGAGTCTCAATAACCTTCTTGTTATCTTCGAAGTTGTATGGGTAAGGATCTCTTCCCATCACAAACATTTGTTTTTCAAGTGCATATCTGCCCCAAGCAAGGCTCACTCTATCCCCTGAGCCCTCAAGATATTTGTACCCTATCTTCTTCGCTTCTCTGAAAGCATCCAGCAAACTTCTTGCTATCCACGGATCTTTATCGTGAATTGGAGCACGTATAACGACGGTATGCATAATTGGAAAGATTTTTGTTTTTTTGTAATACTCTTCTTCTGCTTCAACATAGTTTCCAAATAGTCGTTTAATATTCGAATTTTCCTTGTAAAAAATTTCAGGAATCCGTGCAGTTAGTAAAGCATCTATTTCACCAGCGGCTAAAGCTTCACCACCCCGATCTTCTGCCGTTGTGGATGTTACGTCGGATGTTGTTTCGATCTTGAATTTCTTCGGTTTGATCTTCGCGTATCGCTCTTGTCTGAATTTGACCCAATTGATTTTTTCCAGATGGATATCATAGTAATGTTGCAAAATACCTTTCATCCACACTACTGCAGTTTGGTCCCATTCCATTAGACCCACTCTCTTGCCTACAAGGTCGGCAGGTTCGTTTATTCGGCTATTGGTGTTACAAAGAAAATAGGAATGCCTAAACCGTCTTGAAGGAAAAACTGGGATTGCAATGAAGCGACTGTCCCCGTATGCTCTCATTGCACAATAGGTCGATAAGGATAATTCGGAAGCATCAAAATCCTCCCAATCTATCATCCTGCGAAAAATATAATCTGGGTCATCCATCACAAGATAATTCAGGTCGACCCCAGTCGGCACCACCGTGCCATCAATTAGGGCCCTTGTTCGATCGTAATCTCTACCACCAAAACTCATGTGAACTTTGGACAATGCTGTGATCGTAACCTCTCCGATATCTCTTTATTAGTCCTTTCAAGAAATCGCTGCTCATTATTTATTCGTTCTTGGAGCTTAGCGGCGTAATTAGAAATGTATCTTCGACCAGGATTATTGAAGATCTGATTTAGTCATTCTAGATAACCATATGTTGAGTTGTTAACAACTAACTCTTCCTGACATCTTGATACCTGCCTCATTGATTTGACAAAATAAACTGTACGAGCAAAGAATTGAAACTATTAGGATGCTCTCTGAAGCTATAGTGGCCGCACCTGTCGAAGACGTGAAATTGATTGTGCTCTGCGCCCGCGCTCATCATTTTGAACAAATCGATACCAAGTTGCATTGGAGCCGATGGATCATTCATTCCCCAGACAACGAGCGAGGGTACCTTTAGATTCCCAGCTTGAATCTTTTGAAGCGCGTCTGCTTTTCTTATCTTTAGATCGGGAATGAACACAGTATCCTTCAATCTCTTCATTTTTTCCTTGGCAAGTCGCACCTTTGGAAGGTGCGAAATTTCTAGGAGATCGTCAACGAATTCTTTCGTGACATGATCCGTTGTGCAAGAGTTTGCTAACGCCTCAGCTTGTACACTTGTGGGAGTTTCAATGGGTAACGACTTTCTTTCGATATCATCGTAGAAATCCTTTGGCACTAGAGGGCTGTCAGGACCTAGTGTGTTTGTGTCAATCACAGTTAAGGTCTTGACTAGATCGATGTGTTGCAAAGCAAGTGTAGCCACGACGAGGGCTCCTCTCGAGTGGCCAACTAGATTTAGGCGGTCAAAGCCGTTGTATTGAATGAATTTCTCAATATGGGCTATCGTCGTGCCCATGGTGAAAGCCTCATCGGTTGTGGGATTGTCGCTAAACCCCATCCCTATGCAATCAATTGCGAATACATGAAATGCTTTTGATAATTCATCAAAATTAAGACTCCAGCTATAGGCGCTATAATAGGAACCGTATTGGCCCCCATGCATAAGCAATAGCGGTTGACCGGTGCCTTTTTCGAAATATCTTGTCCTGATGCCGTCTAACTCGATGAATCTTGAGCTCGCATTCATCTAGTTAGACTACTTCCAATTACCATGGATCGAAAACATCATTTTCGCAATTATGCAGTAACTGAGGTTTTTGCGAGTGTGCAAGGGATCCCACGCATTGCAACCGAGCCACTCACAGGATCTATCAGTTTGTTGTTGATTATGACGTTCAAATTGCTCCCAGAACTATCGAAAGCATTGTAGCTTGGGATTCCGAGCTGCTCGCACCCTTGCCACCAACCTTCCTGCCCGAAAACAACTCCTTCAATTATACCATCATCACATCTTAGCCTCGCTTTGACTGAGCCCATCTCAGTCCGAATCTCAACCCAATCTCCATCTTGAACGTTCATTTGCTTCGCTGTTTTAGGATGGACGAATGATAAGGGCTCTGGGAACTGTTTTCTGAGACTTGGTATCGACCGATAAGAGCCGTGGGTGAACTGTACGGGCTTGAAGGCAGTGAGAAGTAACGGAAATTTCTTTGTTTCTCTTAGGCGTTCAGGAGGTGCTTTGTAGCGTGGAAGCGGATCGTATCCAAACTTTTCAAATGTACTCGAGTATATCTCAAACAGTCTTGTAGGAGTTTCAAAGCCAATTGGTACTTTCTTAACTTTGTCCAGCTCGCGATATTTTTTGTAGGTTGGTGAAAGAGGAAATGTCACTCCCATTGACGATCCACGAATGTCGGCACTATTTTTTCCAGTTGGGGATAGCATGTAGTCGAAAGCTTTTTCCACATTCCCATCGAAGAACTTGTCTCCTAATCCGAGTCGAACAGCAAGTTCGAAGATGATCTGAATATCTCCTCTTCTTTCGTACTCGGGAGCCACAACCTTGCGCCTTGCTTGAATGTGTCCAATATCGCGAACTTCCCATTTCCCTATCGTTTCTGTTTCCCAGGATGAGGCAGCTGGGAGAAGTATGTCTGCGTACTTTGACGTGGGGTTCTCGTATAGATCCACGTGAACGTAGAATTCAAGATTCTCGAGCGATTTCGCGCCAAGTATAGTATCGCCGTTGGACACTATCAAGTTCCCGCCAAAACTCACGAATCCTTTCACAGGATACGGCTTTTCATTCAGTATTGCTTCGTAGATCGCATATGCTGAAACTGCCGCATCCCGCATCGAAGCACCACTCGGGCTGAGAGGCCTATCCTTTGCTCCCAAACGCTTCTCGCGCGCACCCGGGGGAAGAAGATCGAATCCCGCAATAGCATTGAGGGGGATGTCCGGATAGATGACATTGCCACCGCGCTGATCGAAATCACCTATGAGTCCGTACAAAATACAAACGGCTCTATTGATTTGCATTGCATCAGTATGTTGCTCCAAGCCATTGTACGTATAATATGAGAGTGGACGGGAAGCGGACAAAACTCTAGCAGCTTCTGTAATGAGATTTGCAGGGATTCCAGTTGACTTTGCAACAAGTTGTGGCGTAAAGTCAGCAACCATTTCACGGAGCGCTTTGAAAACGGTGACACACTTCACGCTTCTTCCATCTATCAATTGGACTGTGACTTCATAATCAAGCGAGGGTTCAATTTCTTGGGTAGGCAAAGTTTGGGCTGCAGAATCCAGTCGGCTGTAAGATACTGTTTTTGGATCGTACGCGATGAGTTTCCTCGTCTTGCTATCCCACCCGAGATAACGAGTACCCTGGCTTACTCCACTGATTTCTTCCTCAGTCAGAAGTTTTTGAGTATCCTTTCGAATCAAGAATGGAGCATTTGTCCAGCGCAGGACAAATTCGCGATCATACAATTGATTTGTAATAACCTGGTTGATTAGTCCAAGAGCAAGTGCAAGGTCGGTACCGGGTCGGACCAGCATATGAATGTCCGCTTTCGGCGTCAGTTGTATGTGACGCGGATCTACAATTACGAGCTTGGCACCATTCTTCAGACCTTTTTCTATTCCAACTGCGTGGCGAATGTCTGTATTGTTTGGATTGGTTCCCCAAATTAGTATAGATCCAGAGTTCTCATAGTCGGGCTCTGGAATTCCTACACCGTAGGTGTATTTCGAACCTACGTCTTTGTGCCAATTACAAATGTGCGTGGTTTTCGCATAATTCGGGCTTCCAAAAGCTGAGACAAGTCTTTGGAGCCACGGCTGATAATCAGCAGATGCACTCCCACCTAACGCAGGTCTATAGAAGACAACCGATTCTGCGCCATATCTTTCACGGATTCCAACAAGTTTTCTTGCAATAGTATCAAGGGCTTCATCCCATGAGATTCGAACCCATCCCGGGTCAGTCGCCGATTTTGGATTTGTACGTTTCATCGGATATTTGAGGCGCATCGGATCATAGACAAACTCAGGCGCCGCGGCCCCTTTTACGCAAAAAGTACCACCCAATGGATGCTCCTTGTCGGGGATTACTTTAGTGAACGTTCCTTTGTCTACAGTGCAAATCACGGGGCATCGAGTACCGCACATGAGGCAGTATGTACGAATCTGCTCTTTGTCTGAGCTGCTTCCCTGAGCAAATGTGGAAGTCAATGTAATATCTCTCAAACTGTTTTGAAATATATTAGCCAATCGCCCTTCAGTGTGACAACTCGGAAGTCAGAAATTGGGGACCACGAAGGAGGGAGCGGTGCCGCATTTTGCTCCACATGTTCCTTTGACAAAATGTCTTAATACAATAGGTATCCACGAATCACTTGTTGGCATCCCAAACTGTTGATCTCGTAATTCGCGACGGACTGGTATACATAGCAAGTTCCTTCATCAAAGCTGACATTGCCGTTGACAATGGAAAAGTAGTCGCGGTTGGCTCTCGCGCCCATCTGCCCAAAGGAAGCAAGGAAATCAACGCCGAAGGCAAGTACGTCATACCCGGGTTGATTGATACGCACGCACATTTTCGTGATCCTGGCATGACGCAAAAAGAGGACTTTGAGACAGGTACGATGGCTGCGGCTGCTGGAGGCGTTACTCTTGCTGTTGATATGCCAAATGTTCAGCCCCCGCCTAATACTCTCGAGAGGTTCCTGGCACACAGAGAAAACGCTCAGAGGAAGGCCGTTGTTGATTTTAGTCATAATGCTGCTGGAACAATAGTTTCGGAAATCAAAAAAATAGCTGAGGCAGGACCTCCTATGGGATTCAAGATATTCATGATTTCAGACGTTGGAAGAGATTACCCACACATGCCTGGCATCGGCGTCGATAATCATGGTGACCTTCTTGAGCTTTTCAATGAGATCAAGAAAACAGGGATTCCAGTTCTCGTGCATCCTTGGGACCAAGCAATTTGGTCCAAGATAACCAAAGAGCGATTGGATGCTGGTAGGACCGATTTTAGGGAATATGCAAAAGCGGGCAGAGCCTATGACTCTGTGATGTATGACAATGCTATTTCGACGTTGATTAACTTGCAACGTGTTACTGGTGTAAAGTTACACATTCTGCACATGAGTTCAAAACGCTCCTTCGACAACATAAAAGCCGCGCGTGATCAAGGCCAAACTATTACCACCGAGGTTAATCCCGCGGCGGTATTTCTTGCAAACGACTGGGATACTGTTGAACGACTTGGTCCTTTCGCCTTGGGTACTTGGATTCCGAAGGAGGAGGGGGAAGCTACTTGGCAAAGGCTCGTTGATGGAACAGCCGACGTAATAGCTACGGATCATGCGCCACATACGAAACAGGAGAAGGAGATAGGCTGGAAGGATATGTGGAAGGCTCCCGGAGGTAGACCCATCATTGAGTGGTTCCTCCCGCTCTTGCTGACTGAGGTAAACAAAGAGCGAATAGATTTTGGGCGCGTGATTCAGCTCTGCTCGGAAAATCCTGCCAAGATCTTTGGTATCTATCCACGAAAAGGAGCCATTCTGCCAGGTTCCGATGCTGACTTGATTATAGTTGATATGAAGAAGGAAAAAACACTCAGCGGAGAAAAGATGTATACTAAATGTGGTTGGAACCCCTTCGCAGGCCGGCAAGTCAAGGGGCACCAGCAGATGACCATTGTTAGAGGTACCACAATAATGGAGGATTACGATGTGGTTGTTGGGAAGGCGGGTTACGGGAAGTATGTGTCGCCAAATCTCGAACGAACCAAAGGATTGACAAGTTAATCGAGTGTGGATCTGGCAATGCCGTTTGATATTGTGGGAAAATCGCTGCCAGGTGTCGATGCTTACGACAAAGTGAGAGGTGGATATTCGTACCCAGTCGAGCAACAAATCTCTGGAATGCTGTTCGGAAAAATCCTAAGGTCAAACCTGCCTCATGCTCGGATAAAGAGCATAGATACTTCGAAGGCAGAGCGTTCTAGGGGAGTCAAGGTGGTTGTAACTTGGAAAGATTTTCCGAGAATCTACTACCACCCGAAGATAGGTGTCGACCCTGATTCGGTATCAATGGTAAAAGATTTCCTTGTTATGGACGACATGGTAAGATACGTCGGCGACGAAGTAGCAGCAGTTGCAGCGATATCCGAAGAAGCTGCATTGAATGCACTTGATCTAATCGAAGTTGATTATGAAGAACTACCGTTTGCCAGGGACATGATCCAAGCAAACAAACTCCCCCCGCTGCATCCATCGGTGGGGAAAGTTGCATTCAAGATGAATAAGGGCTGGGGAGATGTTTACAGTGAGCTGAAAACTTCGGACTATATTTTCGAAAATTCCTACTCTACTCAACGAGTGAGCCAGTTCCCGCTCGAATCGCATGTGTGCCTATGTGATATTGATCGCGATGGAAATCTTGTAGTTTTATCTTCAACACAAATGATTCATGGGCTTCGAGAAAGATTGGGGACAGTTTTGAATTATCCAATTTCTAAAATTCGAGTTGTCAAGCCTCGCTACATTGGCGGTGCATTCGGAGCAAAACTCGACATGAATCCAATGGAGCCAATAACTGTCATGCTCGCTCTAAAATCTCGGAAACCAGTTAGAATCAGATTGACGCGCGAAGAGGAAATTCTGACTACGGTTTTCATGCCAACCGAGCAACGGATAAAAACAGGAGTGGGCAAGGACGGGCGAATTCTATCGCAGTATTGTGACATGGTTGCCGACTGTGGGGCGCACAGCAGTCACGCGCCATCGATCTTAGTTGTTGCAGCTTCGGGCTTCTTAAGTTCCTACAAAGCTAAGGGTGCGCTCTTTGAGGGCAGTGCTGTTTATACGAACAACCCACCAGCAGGAGCATACCGAGGGTATGGGGGTCCCCAAGCACTTTACGGAATAGAGCAACAAATTGACCAAATAGCGAAAGAACTTAAGATTGATCCAATTGAATTTCGATTGCGCAATTCGTGGAGGGAGGGAGACCCGAATCCAAGGTTCGGTGGCGACATTAAAATCGTATCGTACGCATTCGAGGATTGTCTTCTAAAAGGACGGGAAGCGTTCGAAAAGATGAATTCGCGACCCGCATACCTTGCCTCTAGTGGGAAAATTAAAGGTAGGGGCTTGGCGTGTATACCAATGGGAGGAAGCGGAATAACTGGAAAGAAAGGCGGTTCGATTGAAGCTTCAGGCGCATTGATCAAACTGAATGTAGATGGCACCCTAGATCTTATTGTTGCAACTATTGATCAAGGTGGCGGACAAAACACAATTCTTACTCAGATTGCAGCGGAGGCAGTCGGTGCGCTTTTCAAAGATGTTCGCCTTTCTCAAGTTGATACAGATACATCTCCAATAGATGCACCGACTCACGCAACTCGGGTTACTTACGTTGTGGGGTCTGTGGTCGAAAAGGCCGCGAACCAGCTTCGGATGAAGATCCTGGACGCAGCATCAGAAATCTTGGGTGTCCCCGCTAATGAATTAGTTGCAAGTGGAAGCATAGTCCGTTCAAGAGTTGACGCTAACAAGTTCGTAACATTCGATCAAATAGGAAAGAAGACTGTCTATGCTGCACCTGGTGGTCAATTAGTTGGAGAGTCTACCGAGATTCCACATTCTAATCCCACCCCATCTGGTGCACATTTCGCAGAGGTGGAGATTGATCCAGAGACTGGAAAGATCATTGTGACTCGGTATCTTGCTGTGCATGATGTGGGCAAGGCGATTAATCCTCTTGGTATTGAAGGCCAGGTAATTGGTGGCATAATGCAAGGGATAGGGTATGCCCTAACAGAGCAAGTATATTTTGACGAAAATGGAATCCCGAGTGGAACGGACCTAGCTGACTACAAGATTCTAGGAACTCTGGATATGCCTGACATGAAGGTGCTACTCGTCGAGAAACCCGACCCAACTGGACCATTCGGGGCAAAGGGTGTTTCAGAGCCGGCAATTATACCGGTCGCACCCGCAATAGCTAACGCCGTCGCCGATGCCATAGGCCTTAGAATCACGAGTCTTCCTATTACATGTGAGAGTGTCCTAGCGGCCCTTGAAGCGAAAAGAAAACAGCCCAACGTAATTAGATCTTTTGTGACCGTGCCGCCTCAGTAATCGCATCTATAATCCGAGCGTAGCCGGTACACCTGCAAACGTGCCCGGACAGAGCCTCTCTGATCACCTCTTCCGTAGGGTTGGGGTTTGTGTCAAGAAGGCACTTTGCAGACATTAAGATGCCTGGCGTGCAAAAACCACATTGGAGTGCCCACTTTTCGACAAAGAGTTGTTGAAGCGGGCTGAGCTTTCCATTATTCTCCAATCCCTCAACGGTCGTAATTCGCGCTCCGGAAAGTTTTAGGGCAAGAGTCATGCAGGAATAAACTGTCTTACCGTCGGCTATTACCGTGCACGCTCCGCAACCTCCGTAGTCGCAGGATTGCTTAACTCCGCTTAATCCAACCCTCATCCGAAGCGTATCAAGTAAGGTCTCGCCTGGTTCCACTTCAAGAGATTCGCTGACACCGTTGACGATTAACTTAACTTCCATAACCTGTCTTTCTTCTCCTAGTCTTTCGTCATCTTCCATAGTCGATTTCCAAATCGTGAGCAGCATCGCGGAGAGCCCGTGCGACCATAACCTTTGCGATGTGTCTCTTAAACGAAACAGAACCTCTGATGGGAATGTCATCTGTCATGTTTTTGAACTCAGACGACGCACTTTCAGCTGCCTGCTCAAGTATCTCTTGCGTCAACTTGTTCCCAACTAGTTTTCGCTCTGCAACACTCATTCTTTCCAGATCGAGCCCTTTTCCGCACAAAGCTATTGAGGCTCTAGTGCACACATCTTTTGCGTCTTTACTCAATTTAACTGCGGCACTAACCACCCCATAATCGAATCCAGTAAGCCCAAACTTCTGAAATGACGATGCTGAACGGATGCCTGCCTTAGCGCTTTGTACCTGAATATCCTTAATGAAGCTCTGATCGGCCAGTTTGAAAATTTGAGACAGATAATCACCTAGATCCATTCTCACTTCTGCTCCGTTGCTATCGATGGAGCACAATGTAATTGTGGATTCGAGAGCTAATAGAGCGCAAGGGAGATCAAGGAAAGGCAATCCAGTGGAGACACACCCTCCCAAAGTGGCTGTGTTCCTGACCTGCACTGGGTGAACTGCATTTGCGGCAAGACTCAGTGCTTTTAGAGAATTATCTGATTTTACGCGGATTTCATTAGCTAGCTGTTGAATAGTAACAGATGAGCCCAGCAATAATGTGCCATTCTCATATTTGACGTACCCGAGGTCAAGGCCACTGATGTCGACCAAGACCTTTACTTCTGGCAACAATCCTCTCTTTGAAAGTTCATTCAGAAAGGTATTGCCTCCTACAATTCTTGCTTTATCTCCGTATTTTTTGAAAACATCCAAAACTTCGGTAACGGTGCTTGCCCTCAACAGTTTTTCAGGCTTGAATGTAGGCATAGAAATGCTCGATAATCTAGAGCATGATTAAGTTTGTGCTGATTCTTCTGTCTTCAAAATAGTTAAAGCCGTGTCATCCACGCAAATTTTCTATGATATATCGTATACCTAAAGATGAGTACAAGGGAGACATAGCAAATTATCCCCTGGAGAACTATCCTGATTACGAGCCTGGCAAGCCGCCTCAGTTTCTGAAGCTAGCTGCAATTAGCCACCTTGACGAGGAAGAGCGAATTTGGGGCAGAAAATGGGGAGAACAGGGAATAGGAAAACTCAAAGATGTTGCGCTTGTGAAGCCGACTGAATATGAGTTCAACCCTCTCTGGCAGAGAGATCCGATGTTCTTTATGCTTCGACACTCGGTTATGACGGGTACGAAAACAAACATCGAAACTTTGACTGAACAGCACGAACAGTATGCAAAGATTCTGAAGGAAAACGGCGTAAATGTACATTACATGGAATTTTCTGACACTTGGGGAGCTTATGGACCACTGAGGAAACTCTATGTCGCTGGGAGAACCGCCACAGTCATAAGGGGAGGTGCTATCCTCAAAAGATGGGGCCACGGTTCTTGGGGTAGAGGACTGGAGAGGCACGCAGCAAAATTCTTGTTAGGTATAAACTGCCCCATTCTTTTGTATCCGACTGGGAAGGCAATTTGTGAGGGTACATGGGCTTTCCCTGCTGAAAACATTGCAATCATACACATGGGACTTGCAATGAATGAAGAGGCGCTGTCGCAGGTAACACCTGTACTAAAGGCAGCAGGAATAGAACAAATCATAACTGCTCACACTTCAACCGTGATGGACACCTACAATGCAGGAGGGTACTACCACTCCGACCTAATTCTTTCCTTTGTAGATTTGGGTCTTGCGCTGGTAGTTCCGTCACAGCTTGATTGGAGCCTCTACACTTGGTTGAAAGAAAAGAAATTCAAGCTGATAGAGGTGCCGCCTGATGAGCTCGTGAGCTCTGTCGCGGTAAATGGAATGCAGTTAGAACCAGGGAAGATCATCATGCCCGCAGCTGCAAAGAAAACAAATGCTGCATTGAGAAAGGAAGGAGTTGACGTTATTGAATTCGAATCTTCAGGCGTACATGGTCTTATGATGGGCGGAATGCACTGCATGACGTGCAGATTGTACAGAGAGCCGGGTCCCAGGCTAGAAGAACTAAAGTGAGCCTTTGGCGCATTCTTGCACAATCACGCAAAGCTCCATTGAGATGAGTATTCGATAATGATAATCGATTCACATGTACATCTTGGTGAATACGGGGTCACTCTTGACCTTCTCCTCAATCACATGAATGAGCCACTCGCACTTGCTCCTCAAGTAAGATGCGATAAGGTTGTGGCGCAGAATGGAATGGTAAGAAATCCAGAGGAAAACAAATCATACGAAGATCAGATGGCCTATCTTGCAACATCTGTCAGATCGAACCCCGATAGAATAATCGGAATGATGACCATCAATCCATACGATAATTGTCAGACTGCAGTTGCGCTGGCTGGAAAATATGCCCAACAGAATATCATCAAAGCCCTAAAGATTCACCCTAAGATTCACAACTTCCGCGTTGACGAGGATCTGAAACGACTGGCACCAATTCTTGAGTGCGCATCAAAGCACAAATTGCTTCTGCACATTCACACTGGCGATCCATTTTCTGAACCCTCCAGGATAGAACCGCTGGCAGAATCCTACAGAGATGTCAATATTGTCATGTGCCACATGGCAACTCAAATGATTTCCTATACTCCCGAGGCTTTTGTAACTGCAAAACACAATCCTAACATCTATCTCGAGATTGGCTTCCATGAACGTAGACTGCGGGAAGGAGTGCGTATGATTGGTGCCGATAGGTTTCTCTTCGCCACGGACACACCGATTAATGATATTGCGACTGGACTCGTGCTAGTATATTCGCTCGCGAACAAGCCACCATTTGGACTGGGTCTTGCAAGTGGCGATCTTGAAAAGATCCTCTCTTTGAACGCAATTCGCCTAATGAACCTGAAGTGAAGGTAACGATAAAATTTCTGAGAGTTACTACAGCGTTAGCAACGAAAGGGATTAGATTGATTTTCGAGTTCTGATCATTTCTGGCTTCTTTCCTCCCTTAAATAGCCAAATTGCGTCGTCAAACGCTGTTTCGGGAAGCTTCACATCGAGCTCTTCTTCCGATGACCGCCAGAGGAAATTGCACTTGTTACATCCGTAAACCTTCCAGATACCTGCGACTGGAGAATCAGCTACATCCGAAACGTCTTTGGAGCTGCATCTAGGACAGATGTCACTTTGAATCATTGAGCTCTACTCCAGTGTCTCTGTTTTCTTTTTTCATTTTCATAATTTTAGCTATCCATTGATCCGTCCCTTTTGGAGGATCGATCCAATCAACTGGTTTGAATCGTAGGTAGGGCGGTCTAGGTTTGGTGGCATCAATGCCAATCTTAATGCTAACGCCAGAGATGTGCGCAGGATCCAGGCTTTGATAAGCATCGTGCATGATAAAAATATCATTCGACGAAGATACACGCGTTGAAATGGCCCACATGACTTCGGAAGCGTCCCAGGGATTTACATCTTCGTCAACACATACAGTTATCTTAGCATTCCTTCCGAGGCTCACTCCCCAAAAAAGATTGATCGCCTGTTTTGGATCTCCTGTGTGTGTCCATTTTCCCTGTATAACCGCGACATGGATGTATGGTTTGAGATAGGCAATACGCGTGATCTTGGGCATTACTTTCCTAAGTTCATTTGTAAGCGTAGCAAGTTTCGAATGTCTAGTCATGTAGTGGTGCTCTGCATCAGGTCTTCCGATGTACAGAGTTTCGTAGATTGGATTATCCCGGTGAGTGATTGCCTTCACTGTAAAGATTGGTGCATAAAAGTAACCAGTATACGCTCCAGGAAATTCCCCAAATGGTCCTTCAAAGACTCTGAGATGTGGTTCAATTACTCCTTCCAGAATGATCTCCGCGTGAGCCGGCACGGGTAGGTCGCTTGTCTCGGACTTCGTGAGTTCGTAAGGTGATTCTCTAACGGCGCCCGCAACATCGAATTCTGACCATTCATATGGCATCTTCGCTCCGGCGACCATCGGTAGAACTGGTTCATTACCAATCGAGACAGATATCTGAAGAGGTTTCCCTTTTTCTTCCTGTGAAACGAAATGTCTAGCAGCATGTTGATCGAATTGCATCATGATAGCAGTTTTGTTCTTACCAAGTACCATCATTCGATAGATTCCGACATTAACAATGTCATTATCGTTACCTTTGGATATCAAACAACCCTTGCTAATAAAAAATGAACCATCAATACTGTTCAGACGGTGGAGAGGAAAGTCGAAAAGGTTCACTTTGTCGCCCTTTACGATATTTTCCTTGCAGGTGCCATCGCTCCGCAACACACTCTTGACGGGATATCTAGAAAGAGCTCGAGACCAAGCTTCAATCACCTGATCATTGTTTGCATCTTTTTCAAGGCCAAGAGCTTTTGCGACGCGCCTAGGCGCTCCATGCACTCCAATGGCTAGAGGTGATTTGTAACCTCTGACGTTCTTTATCAAAGCAGCCGGACCTTGCGTGTCAGAAATTGCTTTGCCTATTGCTCCGATATCTGGCTCTGGCTTTACTTCATCCTCAATGATCCACAGATCATTGTCATCTTGCAAGAAATCAAGCCAATGCCTCAGATCGCTAGCTGGTTGCAACTGAAAACGATGACTTTCGAAGATTGTTACTTTAAAAGCCTTGTTCGAATCCATTGATTGCCAATAGCAAAACGCAAGACCTAGTTACGAAAGAAAAACTGCGCTGCAAAGTTGCGGAAAATGATGCAAACATAATTGGGGAAACCGGTCATTAACTTCAATGACAGCAATATAGATATCAGACCACTTCGGAATTGAACTGTCGCGGTAACTTGAATTCAAATGCCGTTATGGCTGTCGTGGAGAACGTCAACGCAAGAAAGATTCACCTTTCTGCGCGTCCGCTGAGGAAAGATTTGGGCGAAACGGAAGAATTGATGGCCTCAATATTGGAAAAAGGGTTACTCCAGCCAATCATAATACGACCCGATGGAGGAGGTTTCGAAGTCGTCGCTGGAAACAGAAGGTTTGAAGCATGCCGACGACTCAAGCTGAGCAACATTCCATGCCAAGTGGTAGAACTCGATGATAGAGAAGCTTACGAGATATCGCTAGTAGAAAATCTCCAGAGGAGAACTCTCAACCCTATCGAAGAAGCTGCGGCACTCAAGAGATATGTTGATGAGTATGGTTATGGAGGGATTTCAGTTTTAGCGAAGATGATAGGAAAGAGCCATTCTTTTGTCAGCAGGAGGATAGCGCTCTTGGACCTTCCAATGGAAGTACAGGAGCAATTGGTTTGCGAGCACACAACGGTAAGTGCGGCCCAAGAATTGCTGTCGCTTGATGAAAAGCAAAAGGCAAGTGTTTCTCAAATCATTGCGAAGAGAAAAGTAACGAAAAGTGAAATCAGGCAAGTAGTAAGACGCCTCAAGCAGTTGGACAAGATTGATGATGAACCTGCCACCTTGTTCAATTCAATAGAGAATCGTAGACTTGCTATTGACAGAGCTCTGGCAAAGTACATCGCATCACTCAAGATTTGCATGATCAGAGAGGATGATATCATTGAATCGTTAGATGCAGATGAATGGATAGTCTCCGAGATTCTCAAACAGTACAGGAGAGTAATACACCGACAGATCGATAAACTAATGAAACTGAAGAGGACAACGCAACAAAGACTTCCACCGGCTTGTGCCTAGCCAATAGTTTCGCATTCCCTTGGCAAACTCAAATCTCAACATTTTTTCACTATTGAAATATCGCCCTCTCCAGTGGTTCTTTGAAGCAATTTTCGACTTCGAATTTGTCGCAAGATGAATCCATGTTTTTATATCGGCTGTGCACAAAAGGTGTTTGATTAAACATGGCCGACTACGATCTCAGTGTTAATTTCATGGGTCTCACTCTAAAGGGTCCTTTTCTCGCAGACTCTGCAGG
>Ga0307373_10005933_pt1 | contig 19661 bp, 21 predicted proteins | sample OX2MG_FD_202534 | JGI IMG/M metagenome (GOLD analysis project Ga0307373, IMG submission 202534) | Soil microbial communities from Risofladan, Vaasa, Finland - OX-2 | ecosystem: Environmental > Terrestrial > Soil > Coastal area > Acid sulfate soil | place: Finland: Risofladan, Vaasa | collected...
TCAAGTATTATCTTGGCTACAATTGTGTTACGTTTTTCACCCCTTCATCCAGCTCAAGGGATCAATTCAGACTGCGAAGTGAGGGTAAGTTCGGACTAGAATCGAATCAAAGATCGGACTGGGAAATTATTTAGCGGAAACGCCAGGGATTCACCTGACCGTTGACATCTTGCGAAGAGACCTTGGGGAGGAATTATGGACTGTGCAGTCTGGGATCCCTTCTCGGGTTCAGACTTTCGAGCCACTGGACAGCCGAGTGCCGTGTACGCGCGGCACATGGAACAGATCAAAGAGGCTGAACAACTGGGCTTTACGCATTACTACCTCATTGAACACCAGTCTTCACCGGGCCTTCGGGCAACTTCGACTTTGACCATATTGGCCGCGATGACGCAGCACACGAGCGTTATTCGTCTCGGATCAATGATTTTTCCGCTGCCGTACCATAATCCGATGCGACTCGCGCAAGACGCGGCCACAATTGACCAGCTTTCAAACGGTCGTTTGGAGTTCGGTACTGGACTCGGAACCCAAGAGGCCGAGTTTTATCGGTGGGGTTTGGAATACCGCCACCGCCGGGAGATGAGCGAGGAAGCCCTCGAAATCATCAAGATGGCTTGGACGCAAGAGGAGGTTACCTACGAAGGTAAATTTTGGCAGTACCACGAGCACCTGCCATTCCCCCGTCCGTATCAAAGCCCGCATCCTCCGATTTGGGCCGGCTGTCATAGTAGGAGAGCCCACGAATTCGCGGCTCGTAACAGCTTTGGCTGCGCGGCAAATATTGATCCCAATGATCAAGTGGCAGAGAAATTCAATATTTATCGGAAAGTCTGGAGTGACACGCATGCTCCTGACGTAGAGGGGCGGACGTTCCTGATGCGTCAAGTTTATGTGGACGATACTGATGCCAAAGCCCACGAAGTCGCGCGGACGCGATTTGGAAATACTTGGGGAAATGAGAACAAAGGGCTCGTGCATGAACACTTTGGATTGAACCCCAATGGTTATGGAGATGACGACACCCCCGAGATTCGTTCTCGAATAAGAACTCGTGATTTGATGGCCGGTCCAAACGGGTATGAGTGGGCTCTTGATGCAGGAATATTTATTGTCGGATCGCCAGACACTGTGGCAGAAGGCGTGGCAAGAACAGCAAAGGAGGTCGGCGGTCTGGACATTTTTTGTGGAAATTTTGAGTTTGGGCGTTTGCCAATTTCTCAAGCGCGCCAGTCATTGCGGAGGTTCGGAGAGCGCGTCATCCCGGAGCTATCGGGGATTTAGACGGCCTAGATTTATAGAAATCTCAATCTTCGAAAGCTTCGGAGTCCATCTGAATTCTAAATTGCTCCAAGCTCGTTTCGTGATTCGGAACTACAATATCAGCGGGTAAATGAGAATCGTTTCGAAGGACTCTGCCATGTGTCTGGATGGCTTCCATGAGTTCTTCGAGTGCCTCTCGAAACGCGATGTCTTCGCCAGAGACGAGAGATCTATCGATACTCATATCGAGATCAAAAAAGTAGCTGGACAATGTTTCATCAATTTCGTACGCATCTCCTCCAGTTATGCGAATTATCATGTGGCTCCAATTGTCAACAGCGTCATGTCGATTACCGAGAGCATGTACCTGTTCCCGATCAACTGCAAGTACCAAGGTCCCACGCTGATCTGGAAACGTATTATCTTCGGGTAACTTTTGATGACGAATATTCTCACGTGTGCAACGTTATAGCGGCGTTCGGGCCTCTCTTTTGTCGCGCTCCGGGCTAGTGAGCCTGCCGTCAACCCATCGAATTCAAGCCGAAGAACTGACGGATAGCGGAGTACGTGTGAAAGTTCTCCCTTTGGCACCGGGGCACGACCCTTTGTAGCCAGGCCATTCTTTTTGCTGGGACGTTGAGGAGCGGCCCGGATTCGTCAACGCGAGAGATGAGATGGCGGATCGATTCGTCGTCGTTGATGATCCTTTCGACGTTGAAACGGTCACGATCTCGGCGCGAGGTCCAAGTCACGATCGGGTCTTCGGGTCTATCTACGCAGAGTTGGGCCCTACCGCGGTGACTCAGACCAGTTAGGGATGTGACTGCCTCATTGCGTATGTCCAGGGTGTCAACATTGGTGGGTTATTCGCGCAGGTGCAGGCCGAAACGGCAGGTTCTTGATCATCAAGCAAGATGAGATCTGCAAGCTTGGATCTTTTTCGATAGCGTCGCGATAATGACCCGCCTTGACGCACGATCCAAAGCTACCGGAATCACAAAGTATGTTGCTGACATCTTTCAGGGTCGAGCGGATCTGTATCACGCCGTGGTGGTGCGGAGTACTGCGGTACATGCATGCATTCGTTCGATCGATACAAGCGGAGCGCTCGCGCAACCCGGGGTAATTGGTGTCTATACCGCCGCGGACCTCACGCAGAATCCCTGTGGTCGAGCGCTCGAAGACATTCCTGTTCTTGCTATCGAGCGCGTGCGCTATGCGGGTGACCGGATAGCTGCCGTCGTTGCGACGACGCGAGCAATCGCGGAAGAGGCAGCGGCCATGGTGCTGGTTGATTACGAGGACCTTCCCGCGGTAACCACGATCGAAGAGGCAATTGCCCCTGATGCGCCACTTGTCCATGATGAGCCGTGGAACTATCCCGGAGCGGTCGTCCGACCTGGAGATGGCCGCAACCTGATTTATCGCGAGACTGTCGGCTCTCAAGAAGAGGTCGAAGCAATCCTGGCCGGCTGCCGCTTCGTCGTTGACGAGACCTATTTCACCCAGGGGGTCCATCAGGGCTATCTCGAGCCGCAGGCATGCGTCGCCGATTACGAGTCGCCAGAGAAGGTGCGTCTCTGGTTCACGAACAAGGTTCCCCACCGCTTGCGCACGATGTTGAGTCATTGTCTCGAAATGCCTCCAGAGGCGTTTGATGTCCAGCCAATGGCGATGGGAGGAGATTTTGGTGGCAAAGGAGCTCCGGGAGAGGCACCGCTTGCGATCGAGCTCTCGCGTCTGACGGGACATCCGGTGAAGCTCGTGCTGCGTTATAACGAAGATCTGATTGCCGGAAACCCGCGGCATCCTTCGCGCATCCGCGTGAAGATGGGATGTGATGCCGAAGGACGTTTGCAGGCAGTAGGGATGGATATCGCGATGAACGGTGGGGCCTATGGAGGCTGTACTCCTTCGGTCGCGGGCACCTCAGCTGCGCAGTTCCCCTCGTACCGGGTCGCCCACTTCTACGCGAACTATCAACGTGTCTATACCAATACCGTGCCGCGCGGATTCATGCGGGCGCCGGGTGAGGCACAAGGTGTCTTCGCTCTTGAGTCTGCCCTCGATGAACTTGCGACCAAGGCTGGAATCGAACCCGTAGACATACGACGTCTGAATCTGCTTTCTACCGGCGATCCGGATGATCATGGTCATGTCTGGCTCGAGAGTCGCGGCGTTGAGACGTTAAATCTCGCGATGCGCGAACGAGATTTCGCAGCCGCTCCAGAGGGATGGTTGACGGGAACTGGAATCGGGATCTACAGCCGGTCGACTCCTCACGCGCCAACAAGCATCCGGCTCGTTCCAACAGCGACGGGCGGTGTGTGCGTGGAGATTCCTGTTGTCGAGACCGGCACCGGAAGCCATACGGCCATACGCGAACTCATGGCCGTGGCGCTCGGGATGGACCCTTCGGAGGTTGAGGTTGCCCAGGTTGCCTCGGATTTGCTTCCCTTTGACACCGGTGTTGGCGGATCTCGCGTCACCTCGACCATGGCACTTGCCGCTGATGTAGCTGCAAAGGCCTGGCGCAACCGATTGAAAGACGAACCGGTCCTGATCGAGCTCAAGGCCGCCGAGGCTCCGCTTGTCGGGTCCGTCGCCGTCCAGATCGTTCATGTCGCCGTCGACCCAGAGACTGGACAACTGCGCATCCTCAACGTGTTGAACGCGATCGATGTCGCAGACATCATCAATCCTTTGGCCCATCAGATGCAGATTGATGGTGGAACGACCACTGGTATCGGGTTTGCCTGCCTTGAGGACCTTGATGAGTCCGAAGGACATGTCTGGGCGGCAAATCTCGGTGAGTACAAGCTTCCGTCGGTGCGCGATACTCCGCCCTTCAAGACGGTGCTCCTTACCGGGGGTGTTGGAATTGGAACCGCGAATGTCAAGGCGATCGGTGAACTGACAACTCCGCCAACTGCTCCAGCGGTCGCAAATGCTGTGTTTGCCGCAACTGGTCGACGTATTCGCAGCCTTCCAATCACTGCCGAACGGATCTATGAGGCGCTACAGACCAAGGCCTGACCGCATGGTTGGCTCCAGCGCGCGTCGCCTTGGCCATGGCGAGCGATCCCTCGCTTCCGAAAGGAACTTCGCCTCGCTTTAAAAATGGTGTAGTGGCAATCTTGCTGTGGTTCGGCCGGTCGGGTGTTTTCGCCCGTTCGATTGCTCATCGCATTTTGGCGCTGCACTAGCCTCGTCATGAGGTCCCTGGTACGGGATGACTCGGCGATGCGGACTTTGTGAGTCAATGAATTGCACCCTGGATCACTCGGGCTCATGATGGACCAATTGGAGGCACATGATGCTTGCAGGCGCAGTACTCCTCTCGAAAGTCGATCTCAACAGCCCGGGACGTTATGTTCACTGGTCAATCTTTGAGGTCTCTGTCTCCAATCTCGTTCTCATCCTGGCGATGGTCGTGATCTTTGGTGCGGCTCTCTTGTTTCCGTTTCCAAAGTCGCATCGTAATGGCGAAGATGTATCCGGGACCCCGGAGGTCGAGGTCAAGCCCGCTACCCTGCCAATAGCGAAGAGAGACACGATGTGGACGGCGCGTATCCGGCGTCGAGCGCTCTCGCTCTTGCCGCCGGACAAACTTCTTCCTGATACCCAGCCGGCGTATGTCTCCTCTTGGGTATATGTCTTCGGTGTTGCGACACTTGCCGCTCTCGCCATTGCCGTTGTCTCCGGCGGCGCCATTGCCCTTGGCGGCACCGACTGGTGGCACACCAACTCTGTCGGTCATTTCTTCAATAGCATCCACCTGTGGAGCGTCGAGCTGTTCATGTCCTTCATGGTGATCCACCTCTGGGGAAAGTTCTGGATGGCCGCATGGCGCGGAAGGCGCGTTGCGACATGGATGACCGGTGTCATCGCGTTCGTCGCCTCCGTCGTGGAGTGCTTCACCGGCTATCTCTCGCAACAGAACTTTGACGCTCAGTGGATTTCGGCGAATGGCAAGGATGCTTTCAATTCTGTCGGCGTCGGAGCGTTCTTCAACTTGATGAACTTCGGACAGATGTTGCTCTGGCATGTGGTGCTCGTTCCCATCGCGTTGCTGGCAATTGTGGGTGCTCACATCTTGCTCGTCAGAGTCCGTGGAGTATCACATCCATTGCCAGCGACACGTGTCCGCGGGCGGGCAAATCGCAAGCTACTTGCCGCTGCCGATGCCGCGGAATGGAAAGGGCCAAAGCGTCGCTATGACATTGTCAAGGAGGCAACGGCCGCGTCGTTCATCGCGCTCGTTCTCGTTGTCGTGCTCGCGGCGGTGCTCTCTTCGCCAGATGATCCACCGGTCACGGTTGCGACGTGGGCAAAGATCGCACCCGCGGACTTTGTTGCAACTGCCGCCTCAGAACTCGCTGGCACGAGTGAGACAGCATCGTATGGTCCGCCGTACAACAACGGCACCAGCAATGTTCAGAAACTTGTTGTCGGATGGCAAATGCTTGCTGGAGTCCGACAACCGATCGATGCCTCGCAGACCTTTGTGCTTTCGCCGTTGTCGACGGTCGCGCCCTTCAATCTCGAGCTTGCCCGAGCGCTCGCGAATTACAACTCGGCGTCAAAGGGCGTGCAGTCAGCTTGGGACCAGAGCTATCTCAACGGAGTGACGCATGTGACGTTCAAGTCGGGAGTGCCAAGCATTCCTGCGTCGTATGCGAACAAGTCCGGTCCAGTACCAATACTCATATCGAGTGAGCTGACGCTGGCGCGTTCGGGAGGTCTCGATACCGATCTCCTCGCCCAGCGGCCCTTTTTTGGCACGGACTTCACGAAGCCGATGTTGTTTATCGAAGACGGCAGTTACTTTTCCTCACTTGCGGTCAATGACCATCTGACCGGGTCGCAGTGGGGAGTGATGAACGAGACGGGGAGTTATCCCGGACAACCATGGCTCTGGCTCTATACACTCTGGTACCAAGTTCCCGGATTCAGGAGTTCTTCGAACGTGGACTTGATCGCGGTCTACATGACGGGACTCGCGACACTTCTGCTTCTCGGAGTGCCGTTCCTCCCGGGACTGCGCGATATCCCCCGCTACATTCCGTTGCACCGCCTGGTGTGGAGAGACTGGAACCGACAGAACCGCCACGATCGCGAGATATGACGGCGGTCGCGAAGGAGGGAACGTGGGTCGGATCGTTTAGATCTCTGATTCTTGACCATTCGCCAACGTCTCGATTGGACTGAGGAATGAGGCGTTCGGGTTTACGCACCGACGAATGTTCTTGAGGAGTCTGACCAATTCCTCCTCCTCGCCTAATTCAAGTGCATCCGCGAGAAGGTCATTGATCTCTCTTTCATGATGCAAGATGGCCTCCGCGACACGCGATGTTCCGTTCTCGGTCAAGACAGCGAACATTCCCCTCCGGTCGCCGTCGCAACTCTCGCGCTTGCATAATCCTCCGTCTACAAGGCGATCGAGTGCTCGTGTCAGTCCACTTCGCGTCAGGCCCGTCTGGACCGCAAGATCCGACATACGCATCGCGCTTCCCTCCGAGCGATACAGCCGAATGAGGACTTCAAAGGCCTGCCCGGTAACCCCGGTTGCGATCTCCATGGATGGACCGAGACGGCGGCGAAGTCCGATTGCGCACTCGACGACGAGCCCGACGACCGTGATCGGGTCGCGCAGCTCTACGAAAGAGTGGCCCTGCGCGATCCCGTCCTGATTGCGGGTTTGCAGCGTCATATCACCAGCATAGCGGAGTTTTCGAGATAGTTGTACGAACAATGATTGTTTGATGTATAATTGTGTAAACAACTAATTAGGCCGAAACGCGGCCCTCGCCCAACTCGGAGGCACCACAATGACCAATACCATCACCCCCTCACCACTCGGTCGTACGGTCGGCGGTCGGCTCGTCCCATCTTCTGGGACGTACCATGTCGATGCAACTCACACCACGGTCGACTTCGTCGCCCGGCACTTGATGGTGGCCAAGGTCCGTGGCACCTTCCGCGATGTTCAAGGAGCGCTCACGGTTGGTGAGACACCCGAAGACTCCTCTCTCGATGTCACCGTCGGAATGTCTTCGGTCGACACCCGTGAAGAGGCGCGGGACAATCACCTGCGCTCAGCGGATTTCTTCGATGTGGAGCAGTATCCGACGATGACCTACGTCGCAACAGGCATTCGTGCAAAGGGAGATCGATGGGTTACCGACGGTCAGCTGACGATTCACGGAAACACGCGCGCGGTTGAGCTCGCAATTGAGTTCCTTGGATCGATTTCGGATCCATGGGGCGGTTCGCGTATCGCCTTCTCCGCTACGGGAGAGATCGACCGCGAGGAGTTCGGTCTGACCTGGAATGCGGCGATCGAAACCGGCGGTGTCGTCGTCAGCAGGACAATCAAGATCGAGATCGAGGCGGAGCTCGTCCTCGAGGTGTGATCCGGGCTGTCTGGAGCTGTTCGAGAGCATGTGAGACGGGATCGGCTATCTGGTCGGTCCCGTCCCTTGGTCCAAAGGTCGTGGTTCGAGAGGTGTCGCGGTTCGGGTTCTCAGGCGATCCGTGATGGGCGTGATGTTGTAGAAGTGTTTTGTCAGCTACGGGCAGGGAGTAACTTTTGGCCGTGGAGAGCGTGGTTCAATCACCGGTGCAACCGACACGCGTCGTGATCGTCGGCGGCGGGTTTGCCGGGATCGCTGCAGCGCGGGCTCTGGTGGGATCGAGAGCACAGGTGACCATCATCGATCAGCACAACTACCACACCTTTTTGCCGCTTCTTTACCAGGTGGCGACCGCCGGACTCGAGCCGGCGGACATCGCGTATCCGATCCGAACGATCTTTCGTCGCGCAGAGAACTTCACCTTTCGCCATGGACGCGTGGTCGGAATCAATCACGAGCGCTCGGTGGTACTCCTCGCTAGTGGTGGAGAGATACCCTTTGAACAGCTCGTCATCGCTTCGGGCGCGACGGCAGCCTATTTTTCCGTTCCCGGCGCCGAGGTTCACGCCCGTCCGCTCTACTCGCTTGCCGATGCTCGCCGACTGCGCAACCATCTCCTGTTGACACTCGAAGCCGCGGACGCCCGGGGCGTTCTCGACGACACTCCGCTGAACTTTGTCGTCGTCGGGGGTGGTCCAACCGGGGTCGAGATCGCCGGTGCGATTTCAGAGCTGCTCGATATCAGTGTGCGACGCGACCGCCTGCGACTTCATCCGGACTTGACGAGGATCATTCTTGTAGATCTTGCCCCGCGACTCCTCACTGCGTTTCCAGCCTCCGCCGGTGCCTATGCAGCGCGGATTCTCTCAGAGAAGGGGGTGGAGGTGAGATTGAATCGGTCTGTCACCCAGGTGGAACGTGATCGACTGCTCTTGAGCGACGGCGAGATCTTGCCGGCAGCGGCGGTGATCTGGGCGGCGGGGGTGACGGTGCAGGGTACGGTCGCCGCGACGCTCGGTGAGTCCTCGACCGGCAATGGTCGACGGCGTGTCGGGCGCGACCTGCGTGTCGTGGGATACGACAACGTCTGGGCGATCGGAGACGCGGCGGCAGTTTTGAGCGGCGAGGACATGCAGCTGGCACCGCAGCTCGCTCCGGTTGCGATTCAGTCTGGACGTCACTGCGGAAGACAGATCACGAACCTGCTTGCCGGTAGACCGACTGAGGATTTCCGGTACCGGAACAAGGGAATCATGGCAACGATCGGTCGGAATGCGGCGGTCGCAAAGTTGCCAAACGGACCGGTGATTCGTGGAGTTGTCGGATGGCTCGCCTGGTTGACCCTTCACCTCGTCTATCTCGTCGGGTTCCGGAATCGTCTGCGTGTGTTGATCAACTGGACCTGGCGCTATTTCGACTGGCCCTCGGGGCCGAGGCTGATTGTGGCTGATGCCGAGACGACCGAGCAATAGCGCGGGAGTAGATCGTGCTGTTCGGAACCTCGATGGGGAGTTTCTCGTTCAGACGTATGGAAAAGTTCATTGACCGGTAAGAATGGGGAGGTGAACGAGAGCGTCGAGCACGCCGAGACTCCGTCAGAACCCAAGCGAATTGGGAGGCGCCTTTTTCTCTCCGTGATCGGGCTTGGAGTGGTCGGCGTCGCGCTCGGTCCCGGTCTTTCAAACATCGAGTCGAAGTTCCTCAATATCTTTTCCAAAAAGCCGGGCACGGGACTCGCGTCGCTTCTTCCGGGTGCGAGCCAATTCCGTATCTATTCGGTGACCAATACGATTCCCATTGTTGCGAACGATGCATATCGGCTACGAGTCGGCGGCCTCGTACGCGTGCCGCGTACATTGACGCTGGCGGATCTTATGAACATGCCGGCGACTTCGTTGGTTAAAGACTTTCAGTGTGTCACCGGTTGGCGGGTACCGAACGTCCACTGGAAGGGAGTCATGCTCCGTGACTTGCTCGATGCTGTCGGAGTCGAACCAGGTGCAAAGGCCGTGGAGTTCGCCTCGTTCGACGGGGAGTATACCGAGAGCCTGACACTTGCAGAGGCGAGGCGCGCGGACGTGATCATTGCCTACGAGATGCTCGGCGCGCCCGTCACACCCGAGCATGGCGGCCCTGTCCGCCTCTACGTTGCACCGATGTATGGATACAAGTCAGCCAAGTGGCTGAAATCCATCACCCTTGTCAGGGCGGGAGTGCCCGGGTTCTGGGAACGGAACGGATATGACGTCGAGGGCTGGATCGGTCGATCGAATGGGCGAACCGATCAGCCAGTTGACTGAGCGCGATCCGTCTCCAATGGCCGAGTCGCTGAGACGATTCGATGCGACCGAACGTGTGCTTCATTGGGTCACTGCTATTGACGTCCTGACGTTGATCGTTACCGGAGCGATCCTGTACTTTCCCTCGTTTTCAGTGCGTGTCGGTCGGAGGCTGCTGATCGAGAACATTCACACCCTCACCGGTATCTTCGCCCTTGTTCCGCTGGTTGTTGCGATGTGGGGTCGTTGGGGAGCGATGGTGCGCAGTGACGTGGTGCGACTGACAACTCTTGATCAACGTGAATGGCGCTGGTTCGACCGAACCCGGAGGATGAAGCTCGAACTTGGAAAGTTCAACCCCGGTCAGAAACTCAATGCAATCTTTTCGACTGCTGGGTTAGTCGTGCTGCTCGCCACGGGTCTCGTGCTGCGATTTCCGAATCCGTTCCCACTTCCGATTCGCCAGGGAGCGACATTCGTCCACGACTGGTTTGCCTTTGCGGTTGGACTATTGGTCTTTGGACATATCGGCTTTGCGTTCTTTCACCCGCGTTCGCTTTGGTCGATGTTGAGCGGTCGCATCGATCGCCACTGGGCTGAGATGCATGCCCCGGCATGGGTACGAGAGCTTGATCGGAATGAGGCAAAGGTCGAGTGAGTGCGATCGCACGACTGAGTGGCATGGATATCAAAGACACCCTGGCGTTCCTGGTCGGCACTTGGGAGGTGGAACGCTCGATCGATGACCATCGAAGCGCGACGCGTGGACTCTTCGTCGGGGTTGGAGAGTTGCGGCGAGAGCCCTCTTCGAGAGTTGGCGAGGCCGTCGTCCGGGCGATCTATGACGAGGAGGGTGAGTTGCAACTCGGTGACCATGTTGGGTCGGCCCGGCGGCACCTCGAATATCGAGGAAATGAGGATGGATCGGTCTCGCTGTATTTCCTCGATGGGCGTCATTTTGTCGATCTTGATCTTGTTGGTGGAATTTGCAATGTGACGCATCGATGTAACCAAGATAGCTACCACATCTCAGTCGCGGTGAGCTCGATGCAGTCCTATGTCGAGCGATGGCGCGTCATCGGCCCGAACAAGGACTATGAGGCCAGGACACGTTATACGCGGGTACCGGGATAATGCTCCTGAGCATTCTCCCTCAGCAACATGGTTGTCCATGCCTGTGCTCCGATTTGAATCGCGTCCCAGGGACTGCCGAGTGGTGGCGTGTAGGAGAGATCGAGATCGCTGATCTCATCGACAGACATCTCGTGGTAGATCGCGGTGGCCGCGATATCGATTCGCTTCGCCACCGCGGCATCACGATGTCCAAAGAGCTGGACACCAAGCAGTCGGCGCGATGATCGATCACCGGTGAAACGCATCGTGATGCGATGACCACCCGGGTAGTAGGCTTTGTGGTCGTCTGCCTCGATCTCGAACGTCACGGGGTCATAGCCGGCGCGAGCTGCCTCATGGTCGCGTAGCCCGGTACGGGCAACAGCCATATCGAACAGTTTGACAACTTGGGTACCGAGACTGCCAGCGAATTCGCTCGATCCCCCGAGGGCGTTTTCTCCCGCAATGCGTCCCTGCTTGTGTGCGGTCGTGCCAAGTGGGAGATAGGTCGTGCCGAGAAGTCGGTGATGGGTCTCGACGCAGTCTCCTGCGGCAAAGATGTGTTCGAGGTTTGTCCGCATCGCGCGGTCGACTTCTATCGCACCGTTGGGGCCGATGGAAATTCCGGCCTCTTTTGCGAGGGCAACGTCGGGACGGACTCCGGCGACGACGAGTGCGATGTCGACGAAGACGTTTTGGAGTTGATCCGTCGAGTTGATGGATTCGATGAGAAGGCGCCCGGGTGAACCCGAGGGTGCGTGGGAGATTCTGCGAACGGTGGAGTTGGTGAATACCTCAATGCCGTGGGAGCAGAGTTCGTCGCGCACGCGCTTGCCGAGCTCGTTGTCGACGGTCGGAAGGACCTCGGAGAGTCGTTCGAACTGGGTGATGGCAATCCCATGGGCATGAAGACCCTCAGCCATCTCCAGTCCGATGTAACCAGCGCCAACGATTGCCGCGCTCTTTGGAGCGAGACGTTCCAGACTCAGCATCAATTCGAATGTGTCACCCATCGAATGGAGGAGATGGACCCCGTCGGTGGGACCCAGCGCACCCTCACCGTTGAATCCGTCGATCGGCGGCACGATTGATGTTGCGCCGGTTCCGATGACGAGCGCATCGAATGACAGCTGACACTCCTTACCCAATGCGTCCGTGATCTGGAGTCTTCTCTCTAGAGGATCAATCTGGGTTGCCAACGAGTTGAGCGCGACCTTCATTCCTGTCGCCTCGAGGTCATCGAGTGTTCGGTGGGCGAGATCTTGCCAGTGCGCGACATCTCCCGAGACGTAATAGGGAATGCCACAGATGGAGAAATTTGCAAACGAATCCGCGACGACTACAGACACCTCGGCAGAGGGATCAAGCTCGCGTGCGCGAAGTGCTGCACTGATTCCTGCATCGCTTCCGCCGATGATTACGAGATGCATCCCGGTGCTCCTTTCGGCTCGCGAACGCAAGTTTTGTCCCCGAACGGACTGCAACGGTGGCTATTGAGCTGATCTTGCGCGCCAAGATCAGCTGGTCGGGGGAATTTCGCCGGCATGGGTGTGGGGGTAGAGGAGCTTGATGAGCCCAACCGTGACCGCGCCACCGACGAGCTGGGCTCCGATGAACCCTGGAGCTGACGACGGAGCGATTCCGGCAAAGGTATTCGAGAACATACGTCCGACGGTGATCGCGGGGTTCGCGAAACTCGTCGAACTCGTGAAAAAGTAGGCCGCGGCGATGTAGGAGCCGACCGCCGCCGGAGCGAGGTGTGCACGGCCCGATCGGGCGAGTGCAAAGATGACAAGCATCAGGCCAACGGTAGCGACGATCTCGGAGATCCCGTGCGGACCTGAGAATCGCTGTTTTGTCGAGAGTTCAATCGCCGGGCGAGCAAACATGATGTTGGCAAGCACTGCACCCCCGACGCAACCCGATACCTGGAACGGTGTGTAAAGCAAGGCCTCACGCCAGCGCATTCCGCCGAGACTCGCGTTCACGTATGAGACGACGGGATTGAGATGTGCTCCGGAGATTGGCCCAAAGATGAGAATGATCACGTAGAGCCCAGCTCCGGTGGCGACCGAGTTCTCAAGTAGTTCAATCCCAATGTCTCCCGGCGACAGATTTTGCGCGGCGATGCCCGAACCGATGACGATCGCCGCGAGGAGAGCGCCTCCGAGGAACTCCGCGACGAGCCGCTTCCAGAGAACGGGATGGATCATTCGGCGCCAGACAAGCCTGGTCGACAGATCAGCGTCGCGAGGCGGTGTCGTCGAGGCCGACGGCAACTGGAGATCTCGGTGCGCAGCAGCCATTCCCGTTTGTGCGCAGCGCGGAGGATGGGTTTGCATTGGGGGCATCGGCGAGAACGGTGTACACCTCCCAGGGGGCACCGTTTGGGTCTTCGACCCACACCTTGTCCTGGAGCGCGTAACAGCATTCGGTCCCCTCTTCGAGAACCGCGGAGAGGCCTGCGCCGAGAAGTTGTTCGGTTGCCTCGGCGACTCGCTCCGCTGATTCGACCTCGATGCCAAGGTGGTTCAGTGCTGTGTCGATTCCATACCGGCGGGCGTCACCGACCTCAATAAGGACGAGCTTCAGCGGAGGATCGATGATTGCGAAGTTTGCATATCCGGGACGTCGTTTTGCCGGCGGAGTATGAAACAGCTTCTCGTAGAACGTTACCGCCTCGTCGATGTCGCGGACATTGAGCGCGAGTTGGACCCTTGACACGCCAGCCTCCAGTATTATTGATATATATCAATCTAGGATTATCGTAGACATATTGATGATTGTCAATGGAAGGTGATGGGCGTGGCCGAGGTCCGAGTTCGCGAGATGCGCGAGGTCACCGACCCGTGCTGTGTCGCGTTCGTCGGCGCAGCTCTTTCGACCGAGGACGCGGCCGCACTCGCTTCGATGTTCGCTGCGCTCGCGGATCCGATTCGCCTGAGGCTCTTCTCGATTGTCGCGGCTGAGGGAGAGGTGTGCAGCTGCAATCTCGAAGCGCCCCTGCAACGCAGCCAGCCGACGATCTCGCACCATACGAGGATTCTCGCCGAGGCGGGGCTTCTCGCCAGCGAGAGGCGCGGCAAGTGGGTGTGGTGGAAGGTTGTCCCGGAACGGCTCGAGCTCCTAGGGCAGCTGCTCGCGCACAGCTGATCCCGTGTCGCCTCACGGTCCAGGGTGTTTTGGAGGCCCCAATCGTGTTCAGCGCAGGTGGGCGGCGCCAAGGATGTGTGGCCTCACGAGCGCGACAGGAAATGCTGGTCCGGGTTGAAAGTCAAAATGGTCGATCTGGCCGATCGTGAAACCCGCCGCCTCGATGAGCGCCTCTGAGTCCTGGTCGATGTGACAGCCACCTCCAACGCGCTGCCAGAGTGGTGAGAGGAGTCGCTGATAACGGCGCAGTGGATCCGTAGCTGCGGCGACATGTTCGTAGAATCGAAGTTCGCCGGCTGGTCCGAGGACCCGATGAATCTCTGCGAGCGCCTGCAGAGGGTTGTCGATACTGCAAAGTACGAGGGAGATCACGGCCGCGTCGAAGCTCGCGTCGGGCGCCGGAAGTGTCTCGGCGCGACCTTCGATGACGCGAACGGGAACCGCGCTGTGCTTTGCAGCCATTACTGCCTCTTTTCGCAAGAACGGCTCTGGCTCGACGGCGATGACCTCGGTCACGCCTTCGGGGTAGTGCGCGAAGTTCAGACCATTTCCGCAACCGATCTCGATTATCCGTCCAGAGAGACCGGTGAGCAGCCGGTCGCGGTGCTCGGCACTGCCGGCGCGTTCCGCGGCGGGAGAGATACGTACATAGAGTCGCGCGAAAAATGGATGGCGGTTCCGTTGCGCGGGCATGGTTATTGGGCTTTGACCGACTCGTTCATGAGGCCCACGACGTCATCTCGAAATTGTGCACAACCGACAGGCCGATCGGTTCAGTCCGCGTGTGGAGGAGTCGCCCCGGCAAAACGCGTCACCACCGTACTCAGCGCGCGTTCGAGCGCGTCCGCCACCTCCGATACGAGTTCGTCGAGCGCTGGATCGTCGATGAGATTGTGGGGATCCACGGCGCTCACGGTGACACCCGGAGTTTTCTGCTCGATCACGACGTTGCATGGAAGCATTAGTGCGAGTGAGGAATCATGATCAAGTGCAGCTCGGGCGAAATTGGGGTTGCAGGCACCGAGGATCTTGAGTGGCGGACGATCGAAATCAAGTTTTGCCTTGAACGTGGCAGCCATGTCGATCTCCGTGATGACACCGAAACCCTCCGCTGCAAGTGCCTCTCGAACCGCCTCTTCTGTGGCCTCAGGTGTCGCGTTTAGTGTGATTTCGATTCCTCGCATGGTTTCCTTGATCGTGATCGGGTCCTCTGTGGCCAGACTAACGGCGAATGTTCAGCCCAGAGCCCTTTACGGCTTCGGTCGACCCTGTTGGTATTCGGTGCGTGTCTTGTGGAGTTCAGACCGACACGTCGTTCGCGAGATGTCCCTACTTTGGCATCTTCGCGAGTTTGGACTTTGGATTGGCCGTGCCGAAGAGATAGTTCTCGGAAAATTCGTCTCTCCAGCCCGGTCCCATTGACCCGTGTGAGCGGGAGACTCGCCAGATTGGCCGCACCAATGTGGGGATCTGTCCGGTTCGTCGAGACAAAGACGACTCGCTCCAACGTTGTCGTGACGAAAGAGTGTGCCCTCGATCGCCAGGAGCGGACGGATGCAATCAGTCTTTTCGAGAGACATCAAAAGTATGCAAAAGTTGTACCTGCTCAGGAGGCGATCGTTCTCTTGCTGAGTTTGGTCATCGTTTGATGCCCCTCGACGAGGTGGGTATATGGCCAACTGGAGTTCGAAGGCGAAAGTGAGAGACGGTTGGCAATCGCAGAGAAAAGGCTCATGACAAAGTCGGGGATGCCCGTTGTGATGGCAATTCCTGAGGGTAACGGACCGTTTCCATCCATGATCTTGATGCACGAACGTTACGGATTGGTTCAGCACACCATCGACATTGGCAAAAGGTTGGCGGCGAATGGTTATCTCGTCGCCGCTCCGGACCTTTATTATGAGCATCCAGATCAGGAGGCACTTCACGCGGGCGAGGTCACGGTAAAAGTCGCCGACGCAAAGGTAAACGAGCAGCTTGAGGTCGTTGCCGATCTTCTTCAGAGTGAATTCTCGGCAGATCTCGATCGGCTGGCCGTGATGGGTGTATGCGCCTCCGGGCGTTATTCGCTCGCATATGCCGCCGGGCACCGCATCAGAGCGTGTATCACCTTCTATGGCGGATTGAACGAAGAGGCCTGGTCATCCAATGATCTCCACCCAATTCCGATGGAGCAGTACCTCGCCGATATAGAGGCGCCGATACTTGGTGTCTATGGCGAACGGGACCACACGATTCCCATCGACGATGTGTTGAAATTGAGAAACGCGTTAGAAGAGCGAAATAAGAGCTATCAGATTACCGTCTATCCAGATGTCCCACACGGGTGGCTCAACGATACGATGCCCGGCCGGTATCGGCGAGAGGCGGCTGAGCAGACCTGGAAGGAACTTCTCAGCTTTCTTGAAGAAGAACTCGTGTTGCGCAATGACGTTCGAAGTGACCCAGTCGAATGGAAGTTTAGATCGGCGAAACATCTCGACTACGACTTCCACAAGAACGTACGATTCGAATAAATTTATGCACCCTGTCCAGATCAGTGTTTCTTTCTTCCTTGAGAACTCTTCTGCGACACTGAGAAAAAATGTCCCGGTTGGGACCAGGCTCGCCGGCGAGATTACCCGTGACAGTTCTCTGCGCAAATGGCATTTGGAAGAACTCCGAGACGCGGGCGAGAAACCTCAACTCTCTACGGAATTCAGAACTATGCATGAATCTACGAGCTTGAGAGGGAACTGATGGAGTCCTCACGTCTTTCAATCGATGTCAAGACAACTGGGTTGCTCGTGTTTGATCTCTATGAATCGGCGCGCGAAAGCATTGAAAGTAGGGGGATTCTGGAGCCCGTGCTTCGCCTCATTGCTGGATGCCGAGAGCGCGACGTGCCTATCTTTTTTACCCGGCCCGTTCACCGAGCGGATGGTTCTGACCTCGCACAAACTCTTCCCGATATGGATCGGGATCACCGGTACTACGGTAGCGATCTCCCATACTCGCGACTCCCCCATGTAGCAGCGGATTCGCCGGGAAGCATGCCTCTGCGCGAGTTCAATATCGGGCCTGATGATTATGATATTGCGAAGCATCGATGGTCGGCCTTTTATGGAACCGCCTTGGATCTCTCACTTCGGACCCGTAACATCGATACGATCCTTGTCGTCGGAGGAACGACCCATATCGGTGTCGCCTCTTCTGTGTATTCAGCCAGAGATCTGGACTATCAAATAGTTGTGGTACGCGATGGCTGCCACGGGACTCCGGGTGAGCTGGCGTCGCTCTTAGATGACATCTTTCCCCAGATTTGTCATGTTCGCACCGTAGACGAAGTGCTGGAAGGCTTCGAGGACGCCGAGTTCTGATTTCCCGATGGCATAAGAGGTTCTGTAGAGTCGATGACCGAGGGTGACAGAGAGGCACATTGCGCGAAGCGCTTCCAGCGCGATCGTGCGTGAGATCGGGTACGGAGTTCTGTGCAGAGCCTCTTATCCGATCCGAGAAACGTGGAAGGAGGCCGACGAGCTGCGGGAATTGCCTCCGCTCCACTAAAGGTCTGTCCGCGGTACATCCTCCAGGCCCGTCGGGAAGAGATCGTCCCATGATCGAGCGGGGCGCGAGACGGCGTGGGCCACGGCCGATACTGGCAAATGGAGAGTGCCGCCCGGAACGTCTCCGGAGCGCGCGACGATCGTCTACTCGACATCGGGACTGAGTATGGCTGCGCTTCATGGGCAACGGCGGAGCCAGATTTTCCGGAACTGTTGCAGCACCACCCAGATGCTGTGACCGAGCGCAGAGGAGTGCAAGGAGACTGAAAGACCCGTCCGGAGCATTCTGTCCCAGCAATCGTCACCGAGCACAGTCCAGTCGAGATGTCGACTCACGGAAAGGTGATGAGTCGATGCCGAGGAGGATTTTTGTCGCGACGGGCATCCCGTCGGGCCCTGTCAGTTGTGCTCGGTGAAATTCGCCCTCTTGGCGCGGTCTCGGCCGTCCGCGACGTCGCGGTCGGATCCGTTGACAGAGATCCAAGCCGCCTGATGACACCCGCGCCACCGTTTTCTATCCTTGGGTTGTCCGGGTTATGCTCGTGGAGAAGACCGGTCGTTGGAGCGCAGCGGACCGGCTTGTCGACTCTTTGCTTTTGAGGTGCGAGATGACCATTACCTGCAAGGTAACAGGAGAGATCGCCCAGAATGTCACCTGTCAGCTCGACGAGGGGCAGTCCGTCTACGCCGATGCAACCAAGTTCCGTTGGAAGACGACGAACGTCTCGATCGAGACTCGGCTCACGACTCCCGGTGGAAAGGCGGACGCGGCGCGCCAGCAGACGCAACAGGGTGGCAGCGGTTTCTTGAAGGCGGCACTCGCGACCGCGACCGAGGTCGGAAAGCGCGTCCTTGCCGGACAGAGCCTTGCCTTTCAGTGGTTCACCCCCGCTGGCGGATCCGGACTCGTCGCGCTCGCCGGTGAGCAGCCTGGACAGATGCGGGTGATCGAGCTTGACGGATCAATTGGCTGGCGCGCCGAGAGCCGCGCCTTTGTCTGTGCGGAGGCGAGCGTCTCCTACGACATCGATTTCACTGGGCTCAATCTCGGTCGCCGCTCGAAAGAGGGCCTGATCTTCGAGCACTTCACCGGGAAGGGCACGCTGATCATCGGCGGCGGTGGCAGCCTGATTGAGCTGAACCCCTCGTCCTACGGCGGCAAGCTCCAGGTCCACGGAGGCGCGGTCGTCGGCTTCGCCGACTCGGTGACCTTCGGGATCGAGCGCATCGGCGCGCTCAACGCGCAGACCGCGATGAACGCCGTCTTCGGAGGTCAGGGGCTCAACCTCGTCACGCTCACGGGCGACGGGCCGGTCCTTCTCCAGTCGACATTGCACCGGGATTTCGAGTCCGAGGAGCGTTCCGACGAACGTGCTGCCAACCCGCTTCGCGACGGGCTTCTCGGGCGACTCTAAATTCAATCGAAGGAGGAAACATGCCACTTTTTGACAAGGTGAAGGCGCAGGCGACCCAGCTCGCACAAAAAGCTCAGGAGGCCGGCAAGGCCGGCCAGTCCAAGCTCGAGGATGTCCAGGCGCGCCGGCGCGCTGACGGACTGCTGCGCGATCTCGGTGCTGCAACCTACGCCGAGCAATCGGGACGAGCCACCGACGACACGCACGCGGAGATCGAGCGGCTCATGGGGGAGCTATCAGCCCATGAGGCCGAGCACGGTCCGCTCGGTGCCTCGGGAGTCGAGGAACCAGCTGAACAGGATGCACCGAGTGGGTCGGAGCCACCGCCTGCGGGGGGCTTCACCCTCTAGTCCGAAGTTACGCCTGCTTAGTCAAGGAAGAGCGTCCCGATCAGGCAAAATGATCCGTTGGTTCGGATTGTTCTGGCTACATGAGCCGGAGTGGCACCGATGCCCCGAGCAGTTCGAAGACCCTTTG
>Ga0307373_10005934_pt1 | contig 19660 bp, 18 predicted proteins | sample OX2MG_FD_202534 | JGI IMG/M metagenome (GOLD analysis project Ga0307373, IMG submission 202534) | Soil microbial communities from Risofladan, Vaasa, Finland - OX-2 | ecosystem: Environmental > Terrestrial > Soil > Coastal area > Acid sulfate soil | place: Finland: Risofladan, Vaasa | collected...
TGTTGCCCATCTCCCCAATCCCAATTCATTTTTGTAATTGTAGCGCCTTGACCAGCAGGTTGAGTAGCACCATCAATCGATACTGTGAATCCGTTTACAGTAGGCGTTTGAAGTGATACTGTTGGAGGGTTACTTGGGATCCATGGTGGCGGCATTGGGATAGAACTTTGTTTTATACACTGTAAAATTTGATTCTGATCATAAGGAGGTTCTAGTTCACTACCTGTTAGTTTTACGTTCACCAAATTAAGTTGACAAACATTTGTGATGTAATCAGTTTCAAAGTTGTTGTGAGCTGGAAAGTAATAATATCCAGCACCTTGCCATCCCTGATACACAGGATAAGGACTTTGCTGTGAGCCCAATTGATCTGCATTAGCAGTGAAATTATTGAGAGATAAATAAAGTACAAATAATAAAGATACAAGTATTGGAAGAATGAGATTTTTTTGCATAACGACTTTACTGTGCCTTACAGAAACTTGCTTTATAAAAGATCGATCATATACTTACGTACGATTTGATAAACAATCTAAATTCAAAGGTTGAGTCCTGTAGGATCCAGATGACACTGTTCAATCTGATCAAAGATCATTCAGAAGTTTTATCGTGGAATTATAAAAATTTCATTTTGTGAATCCCAGATTTCTCCCTTAAACCACATGTGACGTATAAGGCCATATGCAGCATCTTCAGGAAACATGCCTGTTTTTTTCAATTCAGTAACAAACAGATCTTTTGGTATAGGCTTTCTGTGTTCTCTAAGCAATCCAACAAGTGCATTATCAAGAAATGTTTTTAGGGTTCCAGCATGAGTGTTTTCTCTAAAAATGTCATTAATTTTATTTTTTAATGATTTTTTTGCGGCTTCAGTTTTTAATGTAGAGTCAATTGAATCATCAACGGATTTGTGAAGCCTTTTGTCCATATCTGAAATCGACAATCTAGCTTCCTGAAGTGTGCTAATTGATAGATCTGCTCGTGTCATGTTGTTTTGTTGTTCATCAAGAGAGCTTAAGACTTTTCTAAATTCTTTTTCTTGTATGCGAAGTATCAAACCAGATAAACTATCACGAATTTGGCCAAGTTGATTGGAAAGATGTTTACACGTCTTATAGTTTTCAACCATGGTCATGGCCAATTTTTCCTTATTTGGATCGGTTTTTACCCTACGCAGTTTATCTATGATTTCATTATTTTTTGCCTCCAAGTCTTTAATTTGCTTGTGAATTTCAGATGCGTCCTTCCTTCGTGCTTCGATTTCCGAACTTGAATATTTTTCAATCCTTTCCTCAATATATTCATACAACGAATCTGCTTTGTTATAATTAGTATCATTTTTACATCTACGAATTAAATTAGAAAAATCTTCTCGTAATCGTTCTACGTTGTCAGATGCATAAAATGTGGATTCTTCATCAAGGCTAGGAAAAATATTTTTAATTTCATCGATATCTTTTAGCAATAATGAAATTTCACTATTAAATTTAGGATCATAATTTATGTTATGAGAATCAACCAGTCCTTTCAGATAATAATTAACAGTTCCTTTTCCTTTTCTTTTTTCAATCAAGTCATCCTCAATTAATTCATCAATTTTGTTAGATATCGTTTTTTTACCTTTAATGGAAGTATCCTCAGATATCTTTCCCATCAATTTGTTATTGGTTATCCCTTTGAATACGGCGATGTTAACCACAATACTACGTATAAGATCATCCTCGCGCTCACTTCGGATTTGATTCTTCATGAGATGAAATTTTATAGACACCCAAGTATTAAGATTAATCTGCAACTATATGGAGGTCAGTCAACACAAGTATCCTCCGCAAATATGGATTTTCGATTAGGTCGTATTCATAGTTGGTGGTATACTTGTACACAATATTTCTCACATATCATGTGGAAAACAAAGTCCTTTCACAACATAGTGTAATGGAGGTGAAATGAATGGGAAGAGCAGAAGACAACAATCATGCAGGTCAGTTAAACCCCAATAACGAGGCATATTGGGAAAGTCGTGGCTATGATGAACGGCCAGATGATTGGGAAGACAGAGATGAGTAAGTATTTTCTTTCCTCATTTTAAATCCCCTCTTTTATTTTTTGATCCCTCGATCAAAATCAGTATCGAATCCTGTAGGACGAGTACCATCGGGATCTTTATTTTGGACCCACTTTAGAAAATTTTAACTTGTGATAAACATACAAGATGTGAGTAGTTACGAAGTTACTTCTAATAGCAGGGTTAGGTCCATACATTAAGAACAGTCATTATTTAGAGGGAACTCTTTTTGATCCTACATCAACTGACAGACTTGAAGAGTTCTTTATGAAAATAGTAGGGGATGTTATCAGACTGGATAGATTTCAATACGTAGGGAGCGGGAAGAGTTATCCAATACTTCGCCCTCGTCGTGGAAAAGTACCGCATCTAAGCTCTTACAGATTACGGTATATTCTTGAAAAGAATTCCATAGACTATGATTTCATGGACCTAGAAGAAATATGGTCTGAAATGAAAGTAGGTGGTAACCAGACTTACGACATTGTTGCCCTTTCTACAACTTTCATTTGCCATCTTCCCACACTCAAGAAGGTAGTGAATTTGATCTTGGAAAAATTTCCATCCTCAGTCATAATTCTTGGAGGACAATATAGCAACTTGAAATACAAAAAAATAATGGATGAAATTCCTAAAATAGAATTTATAATCAGAGGAGACGGTGAAGAGTCTTTTCCTCAATTACTTTCTGCCATTGAAGAAAAGACAGACTTTAAAATTATTCCAAATCTTGTTTTTCGGGACACTAAAATGGGAAATGTTGTAGAAACTGAAATAAAATATATCGACTTTAATGACTACCCCTCTCCAACATTTGTCGGCAATCAAGAGTCAATACCATACGAATCAATGCGAGGATGTCCGTATGATTGTAAGTTCTGTTCATATCCATCCGCTTCTCCGAAATGGAGATACAAGACTGCAGCCAAAGTGTGTGAGGAATGGAAAAAGTATGCCAAGGAAAATAACGTCAAACTCATCAAGGCAATGGATTCCACATTTACCATACCAAAAGATAGATTCCGTAAGCTTCTAGATGATCTACCACAGGTTGGAGTAGAATGGGAATCATATGCAAGAGCTGATGCAATAGACACTCCACATATTATAGAACAATTGGAGTCGTCTCATTGTAAAAGCTTGTCCATCGGATTTGAATCAATGAGTGATACAACATTGCAGAAAATGAGCAAGAACGTATCTGCAAAACAGAATCTAAAAGCTTTTGAACTATTAAATAACAGCAACATAGATTTTCGTGTTTCATTCATCATTGGTTATCCAGGAGAAACCCCCCATGATTATGAACAGACACACAAGTTCATAGTTGAAAAATTTACTGGAAGATTTTTGCTAAGTGTTTTCTCGCTACTTGATGAAACAATGCCAGTATGGGATGATGCTGTGTTATATGGTATAGAGATAACAAACTCTGATGATCCTGAATATTCGTGGAGACATAAAGGCATGTCAAGCCAAACGGCTTTTGAGTTGTGGAGAAAAACTGTTGAGGAGGCACGATGGAAAAATGAAGACGGGGTAATGTCACTTTGGCAGACAAAGTATGAAAATCCCCTAGTTCCAGAACTAGATGTAAGAAAAAATCGCAGGATAGAAAAACTAGTTGAAAGATTGTCTTTCTTGAAACATGATTTCAAGGATGAGAGGGTTGCAAGAGAGCACTACGATTCCATAATAAAGGAATTAAATTCTTACAACATAGTATTCTCGCCTAGTTCACTGACATAAAATTGTGAGATTACCCACTTCTCACATCCACATCGGGGGATTCGAGTATCAACGTGAGCTTATTTTGGGTCCACTTTGTACGTAAAATTTCTTCAAATCGGTTTACACCATCTAGTAAAAATACAACGATTCATTCTGGGAGGAGATTTATTATCATTCATCAACTAAATGAAATATGTCATCAAGTGAACTAATGCAGTCTATTCTCGAACTACAAAAGGCAATTTTTCATCCACCTGAATCAGTATACTCTGACTATGAGAAGGAGGACCTCATAGATGAAAAGCTAACGGTTTTGCTTACAAAATATGGTTCTATGATTGGACGTCTACGCTTACAACCGGAAGAATATGAAAAAATCAAAGAATTAGATTCTAGGATGACAGAAATTTCTAACTTGATGATTAAAAAAGCGCTTATCACAAATACAAAAAAAATGAATATAATTCAAGAAATTTTACGACTTGCTTCACAAGTAGACGAATTTTGTAGTATCATTGAAAATAAAAAACAGCCGATGAAATCAAATGAAGCCTTGAAATTGGCAAAAATCATAAGAAATGATCTTTACGAAGAGAAAAAATCTCTAGCTTCAATGTTGACTGGATGTAAAACAATTTGTCGATACTTGGGCATCTCAAGTAAAAATGAGTGGATAGATGATGAGGTGAAGGGCTACTTCGATAAATATGCTACAGTAGGGGAATTGTTACAAAAAATTCCAGATTATAGAAAGGGTAAAATAATTTTTTACATTGACAATTCCAAGGTTTCCCCACTTCCTTATGAGGAATTAAAGCAATTTGCAGAACATGCTATTGGTGAACCAGTTGCTGAATTAGAAAATTATGCTGACAACTATACATTGGTAGGTTCCCCAGTCATTGATCTGCTTAATAGGCATATCTTCGAGCATATTGTAAATAAAGATCCTATACTGTTCAATCAAATAAAAGTTCGAAAAGCAGAGTTACCTTTCATGCAAATAAAAAAAGCACTTGATGGTATTAAGACAAGAATTAGTGAATTTCTTGATGGTGTAATTTTAGAACTAGAATATGGCGGAATACCTGAAGCTATTTTTGAACAAGTAAGGCAGGAGGTGGATCACAAATTGACGTTACTCTGTCCTAGTGCAATAGAAAAGTTAACCGTGACATATGATCAACTTTCAAAGGCTCAAAATCCAGAAGTATATTCTCAAGTGGCATCAACATGCAGGAGAATAATAAAAGATGTAGCGGATGCACTTTATCCTCCTACTACAGATATTGTGATGACTGATGATGGAAAATCTATCAAACTAGATGAAAATTCTTACAAAAATAGAATATTACAATCTATGAAGTCTGTAGGTACTGGCGATACTGAACAAGCTTTTGTTTTATCCATGTTTGACTATATCGATGCATTTCTTAGTGCCATTAACAGTTATGCAAGTAAAGGAGATCATTCAAAATTTAACAAAACAGATGCGACTAGGTGTATAGTTTATACATATTTGTTACTGGGAGATATTCTTCACTATTATACAAATAAAGAAAAAACGATCTAATGTTAAGTACGAGATATAGTAGCCTATTCAAAAAAGAAATTAAAGGTCCCTGTATTCTTCAAACATGATTAAAATTCCTTCATTTTATTAATTTTTCATATTCTTCTTTAAGATCATGTAATTCATTTTCAGCACCTTCTTCCATCTCACTAAGATTGCACACTGTCCAGCTATTTTGTCTCTCAGATGTAGAGCTCGGATGATATGTTTCCTTTTCTTTAACAAATTTCAAATACTCATCAATTAATTCAGAAGAGATAAGATGACGAGAAGTCTCAAAAATATCTTTTAGTTTGTTCTCCTCATCAGGATAATTCAAAACATGTGGTAATTTTTTATTAGCACAAATAGGATTAGTTTTCGCATTTTCTTCGGCAGATTCTATGAGGGTAGTCAGTTTACCATATACTTGTAACTTTTTTTCGATAATTTCAAACCTTATGCTCTTCTTCGCTTTTTGCGGATCTAATAGTTTTTCTTTTAAAAAAAGGATCCCAACAGAAACAGCTGCAGAAACACCTGCTGCGATTAATACATGAGTATATTCTTCACTCATAATATCCCACTTAGAATTGTTATAGGATAAACTTTTAGATCTTTTTACAGTTTCGTAAAATTTCTTTTCCCGAAATTTTACTTCCAATTCCAGTAATTGTTATTTCAACAGCATCTGCAGGCAATCCTGCCAGGGCTGAAGGAGAAATTTGTATTGATGCCATTGGTGTAGCGAAAGCATATGCCCAAATTGATTTACAACAGTGTTTCTTTTTCCGTGGTGGAAACGGAATCAATTGTGATGCAAATTTGCCCAGTGTCATCCAACCGTCAACTGATCCATTACATTCTAGTGGATCCTCGAAAAATCCAACACAAGCTGAAACTCGTCCTCGGACTGAACCCCAAATCCAAAGACATTCGTATTGTTTACAGTCTGATAATCGAATTTTCCTGCTAATTCTTTTCCTTTTAACTTCAAAAACGTTTGATAGCATACTATCAAATTTTATTCCATGAATTCCACATATTGTTAATGTGCTAAAGGTTAGATCTTTAGTTCTCCAACGGAATTCTACCGCGCTAACGCCTTTTTCTATGCTATTAGCAATATATTCCTGGTATGATAGTGACAAAGGGTAATCAGCGTAATCACATTCATGGATAGTTTTTGGAGTTACTTTTTCAAACTTTATTTTTTTAAATTTTATTTTTTCAAACTCTATTTTTTCAACTTCAATTTTTGGTTGGTCTTCAGATTCCACATGAGGAACACTATGATTTTCCCTTATCCATTTTTTAACTATTTCAATTTCCTTATCGGTTGTAATTGTACCAAGTGGGACAAAATCTACCGCTTCAACAAATTCTCCATATAGTCGGTTCCAGTTTTGTTTAGCACGCCTAAGCTGCTCCAATGTATTTTCATTTAATTTTGCAGGTTTTTCAACTGTTGGAAGTTTATCCCCTGGATTATTATCAATCAAATTACATTAACTTGATGTAAAACATCGTATAAAAAAACTCTGATAATAACACGCATTAAGTAATCGCCAAATCCTTTGTGGCTCATAATTTTTTATCCCGTTATTTGTGAATCTCTTTGAATTTTTTATTCATGCGAGATCTGTCATAATCGAGATTCTCTCCAAACCCTTTATTATAAAATTTTTTAAATTCTTCTAAAAAATTTTGTATTTCATAATTTTTGTCCCACGGAATTTGAAATGATTGATGATAAATCTTATTCCTGATCCGATTAAATTTTTCAAACTTAGTCTTGTCAACATCTGAGAAATTAATTTTATCAAACATGGGCAAAAATCGTATGTATTTGCCTGGGACGATTTCACCTTTTTTAACAAGATATGCTTTCATTAGTATTTCGGCAGCTTGATGAACAAGAATTACTCCAACTCTTTGTTCCCATATTTTATCAGAGTATCCCATGTTGTTACCTTCGGCACAACTAATTCCATGACCTATTAACCACTCTCCGAATTTCTTCATTTCTTTCCATTCTTCTACCAACTTGCTTCTTTTGGTATCCTATTATTTTAATAAATTTTCATCTGAAATGACTAGGTTTTCATGATTTTCTGCCAGTCTCCTTTCTTTGAAATAACCCGTCTTATTCCACCTCTTGGGTTTTCAGTATCATTTTTTCTCCTTGGAATTAAATGAATATGGCAATGAAATAAAGTCTGTCCAGCATCTTTTCCAACGTTTGCTCCCACGTTAAAGCCTGTTATGGTATCATCTAACTTGGATAATGTAGTCTTGATTACATTTATCAAATTAATGCAATCCATGTGTTCTACATCAGTTAGCTCAAAATATGATTCCACATGTCTTTTTGGAATTATCAGAGTATGATACTTTGTTACAGGATATTTATCTAATATGGCAAAGGAACTTTCTGTTTCGTATTGTACATCTTCCCTTATGTTACAAAACTTACAATTATTCATCTTCTAATCCTATAATTTGTATTTTTTTCCTTCTTCTACTATGGTAATTTTTCTTGTAGCTTTAACATATTCAGTAGGGTGTTCTGTGTGAATTGGATAAAGCATCTTGGCATCAATGTCTTTTACTACTTGGAACAAGTCTTCACCTCTTGCATGACCTGAACAGTGAATCTGATACTTTTTCATATCAAAAAACTCTAGCCAATTGTTTACTCTGTCTTGGCTTAGTACTTGTTCCTCATTGTAAGGCTCACTTGCTGAATGAATGTATGGTGTTCCTCTTGCTGGTTTAATGTCAATAAGTGATGTAAACTGGAAATATCCTAGAGCACATAGGTACTTGTCAGGTTTGGTAGCAAGCTCTGCCGCAGTTAATGCATTAGGTAAAGATGCAAAATACGAGTCATCTCCAGTGTAATCGCTATTTGCATAAGTTCCAGACCTATACTTTGCCTTGTAGATTACAATATTTTCATCATCAAAGTTTGGCATCATAAGATTTGGGTCCTTGGATAAATATTTCAGGTAATGACAATCACGAATCTTTATGACTAATTTTCTTCCATTCTCTTTTGCTACTTCGTAAAATGTTCTTACCCTGTCAATGTCTTTAAAATTAAAATCTGCAAAGATCATTTTATTGGTACTAGATACTAGCTTGTTGCTTTCAGTGTATACCTTCTCCTCACTTTCATTTGTTGGCTCTTCTATGATTCTTGTCCCTTCACAGAATAATGCGATAGGCTTTGTGGCCTTTGCTTCTCTAACAAATTCTTCTGTCATCTGAGATTTTGTTCCATGTAATCTAATATCTCCAGTATAAACAACAGGCCCCTCACTAGTATAGATGATAAAACCATATGCTCCAGGGATTGAATGATCTACATGTATTGGATGAATCTCAAGTGAGCCTATCTTGAATTTTTTTACTGACCTGAACGTTTCTACCTTTCTTTGAATTTTAGGGTCTCCTCTCTTTGAGTGAACTGGTTTATACTCTAACACCTCTCTTTCAAAATCACTACTGGAACGATCTTGAATTGCTTGTAGTAACATATGACAAGTGGTTCCCATGTGAATTGGAATTTTTTCATGCAAAAATGAAATGTAATCTGCATGATCTGCATGTGCATGTGTTAGTAAAACTGCGTCAATATCAGGAGCAACTAACTTTCTTCCAGCTTTTTCCATTAAATCGTCTCTGTAAATGCCTTCTATATCTGGAATTATACCCATGGTGAGAAGATCCAAAATTCCATTTGATGAACGTGGTTTGAGATATTCTTCAAAATATTTCTCACGTTTTGAGAAACCTTTACCAAAGTCTAAGAAAACCTTGGTGTCTTTGTCTTCAAGTAAGATTTTGTTACCTCCTACTTCGTTTACACCACCATAAAATGTAACAGAGGTCATGATTCGTGGTACGTCATCAATCTTAAAAAGGCAATGGAGATTCTAAGTGGTGTTAAGATATGATGGAAGATAATGAAAATGAAAAGAAAATTTTAGGTATAAAAAATGAAAATGAACGTAAAATTGCAGAATTTCTTCAAAAATTAGAGTTAGAGTTTGTCGACTGTAATTTGAAAGTCGGTGAGCATGAACACCAACTTTTGGGAGAAATCGATTTACTGTACAAATTTCAAGATTATCTATTTCTAGTTGAAGTAAGTAAAGAAAAAAAGGCCAATGAGAAGAGATTTGCATTCTTTACAAAATGGGTCGACAAAGACGTCTTACAATGGATTACTAAAAAATATCATCTGCGACCCAAGAAAATTATGCGCGTATACTTTGAAGTATATGCAAAAAAGCCTCAGGATTTTGTTTCACCATTGCTTAAAAATATGACAAAAGAAGGCAAAATGAATAAAGTCGTATATTCAGATAGATATGATTTTTTTGAAAATGCTTTACGAAACAATCCCAAAGAAGCTAGAGGTGAATTTCTAAAGGAGTTAGGATTGTTAAAACAAAGTTTGTTCAAGCGTTCAATGAAAAAATATTTGAACGGCTCCTAAGATTTATTTATAATATTTCAAAAAAATTAATGATAATTTGGAAATCTCTCTTTGATAAAAGAAAACATTTCTTTTCCTTCTAGATGTTCTGCTCTTGGAGAGGGCCCACGTACATAGAACTCTTTACCTGTACTAGTGTTCAAAAATAACGGTTCAGTAGCAGGCAAAACTTGGATTATACAGATGGTTTTGTCATTTCTTTTTGTAAATTTAATTTGGAGTTTACTTATTATGAAGACTCTATCTCCAATGAATGCCTCAAGTGTATTTTGAATGTGATTTGCAAACTCGTCGTTATAGTCAGAAAAATCCCCTATTTTCTTGTCTTTTTCTAATCCCATGATTGTTCCATCAGATTTTACACCAAGATATACAAATCCGCCCATAGGATCGTTTCCAAATGATGATACTGCAATTGCAAATCTTTTGCGAACTGGTTGTTTCTTGTCTTCAATTATCTTTGATTTTTTATCTGGAGGAATATTATCTGGTAGACTATCCATTCCGTCATCATATTGATAAAATTCTTTAAACTCATTAAATTTGTCTTCGCATATTGGAATTTCCTTTTTATCTAGATCTTCAAATTTAGACGATTGTTGAGAAATTGAATTTGATAATTTCTTTACTCTTCCTACTTGACTATTTTCTAATTCCACCATAATTCCATGAGGATGAGAATTTTCTGATGTTAGAATTTTTTTTACTATTCCTTCAGTTAGCTTACCCGTACCCTGGTCTTGTTTTAATTCAACAAATACTTTCATGCCTACTTTTATCTGATCTCGATTAGGTAATTGCGACATGATCAGTTAGGTCTGTATGGATTTTAAAAGATATTGTAAAGCGTAAGCTACCTTGATTGATACTCAGCATAATGAATAAAAACCCATAGACGAAATGAATCCATGGCGGATCTATCTGCTTTTGGGGGCAAGGCACTTCAATCACTAAGAAATAATGATTTTAGTCCCTTCGCTGCAATAGCTGAAGTTATAGACAATTCAATTGAGGCAGAAGCAAAAACTATAAAAATTAAAATTAAAAGTAAAGTGCCCAAAGGATTGAGAAAACCTAGACCAGTCTTAATCGCATTTGGTGATGATGGACACGGTATGAACAAAAATGATTTACAGTTTTGTATGCGATATGGTCATTCTACACGATACAATTCCAGAAAAGGAATAGGTAGATTTGGGGTTGGTATGACTAATGGTGCCATTAGTGTTTGTCAGTTTATTGAGGTATATTCTAGAGAAAAACAGGGGAACTGGAATTATACTAATTTGGACATTGAGGATCGACCTAATAACCAAGATCCACAGTTATACCCAGTTGAGCAAAGACTCCTACCTAAAGAGTTTAAAGAACTTGTAGGGGATATTGGCACTTTAGTTGTTTGGAGTAAAATTGATCGTATTGAAGCAGATTTTGATATTAACGAATTAAAGCATTGGATAGGAAGGGTATATAGAAAATTTATCGGAGAAAGAATTCTAAAAAATGGTAAGATCATAAAAAACACCAATGTTAGAAAAATATTCATTGATGATGGAAATACCATAGAAGAAATCAGAGCATTTGATCCAATGTATCTCATTCCAGAGCAATTTCAAATTCTGCCTGAAAATGAAACGTCTTCATCATATGAAGAACAAGAATTTGAATGTCCTGTCCATTCTGTTGATGCTCCCCCTAGCGGTGAAAAATTTGGCAAAGTCATAATTCGTACTTCATTAACTCCAGAAAGTTGGCGCCATGAACAAAGAACTAGTGGCAGATCAACTGAAAATAACGCTCGATGGGTATATGAAAATGAAGGCTTTTCATTTCTCAGAGCTGGACGAGAGGTCGCATATGACACAATCCCTCATCCATTTCAACCTGCACCAGTGGTACATGATAGATTCTGGAGTTGTGAGATTGAATTCGATCCAGTATTGGATCATCAATTTAGCGTAAAAAACATCAAAAGAGGAGCAAAGCCACTTGAAGAGCTTAGAGATGAATTACAGAAAAAATTAAGGGGTAAGATTTTACATTTCAGAGAGCAAATTGAAGATCACTGGAGTACAAAGAAAATTGAGAAAAACCAGGGTGGTACTGGGTCTACTAATAAGCATCAGTCTGCAGAAGAAGCAACAAGAGGCATATCTAAGCCTAAAAAAACTGAACTAAGTAAAGAAGAACAAAAAAAGGCTGCAGAAGAATTTGCTAACGAAAGAAAATTAGAAGAAGAAGAAAAAATTGAGTTTCTAAAAAAAGTTTTAGATCCTAATGGTCCTCCTTTCATAATTGAGGAGGATCCAAATGGTAGACCTGATGGCCCATTTATCGACATTGTGCCAAATCTTGGAAAAAAATTGATTACATATAATCTGAAACATGTATTTTTCAAAAATGTGTATGATAAACTTCATGAAGTAGATGAATTAGCAAAAGTGGTTAAAAAACCAGAGGATACTAGGTTGATAGAAATCGCAAATGAGCTCAAGATCGATATAGATTTCTTAATTTTTGCTTTTGCAGATTCAAAATATGACATAACTGGTGAAATTGGAAGTAAATCACAAAATGTAGATGATACCATGGAAGACTTGGAAATCAACTGGAGTGATAAGTTAAGACGTGTTTATAGAAACAAAAAGTAATTACAATTATGCTTAATCAGAATCTCCCAATTGGGGAATTACAAAAAAATCTAAAAGAATTCATTGATGTTATTGATTTAATACAAAATGATATTCTAGGTGAACAAAAGCGATCATTAATTAATGATAAAAAACGTTTAGGTGAAATACATCATGCACTCAATATAGAAAATTACAAAAAACCTGAATTCAGATTACATCTTTTAGAACATTCTCCCGACGAACCTTTGTTATCGTTCTTCAGTGAATTAGGATGGCACAAAGGTTCTCTCATTGATCCTAGTAAAAGATATGAATTAATAAAAAAAGCAAGCAGTCTTAGATGGTCGGATAATCTTGAGACAAGGGCATTTGTAAAAATTTTTGGTTATGATGAAAGCCTCATACCAAAATATGATGACAAATTACCGAATTTTGAAACCATAGAAAGTTCACAAAAACCACTCAAATCGTTATGGGAATATCAAAGTAAAATTTTTTTCAAAGCCATCGAATTAGTAGAGAATCCATCTACTCGATTTATCATTACTATGCCAACTGGCGCCGGCAAAACCCGAACTGCGATGGAAACCATCTGTCATTTTCTCAATCATGGCCTAGAACAAAACCATCCTAGACAGGTGATTTGGATCGCTGATAAAGAGGAATTATGCGAACAAGCAGTAGAAAGTTTCAAAAATGTTTGGCCTCATATTGGTTCTAAATCTATTAGCCTCCACCGATTATGGGGTAAAAGTAATTCTACTGAATTTGAAAAAAATTCATTCATTGTTGCAACTTATGGTAAATTACGTAGCATTTGCGAAAGCAATATCATCGCACCAGACCTGATCATTTGTGATGAGGCACATAATGCAATTGCACCTACCTATAAAAAAACTATAAAATATCTAGCGGATAAAGGCGCTAGAGTAATTGGACTCACAGCCACCCCAATAAGAGGTACGGACACATTAGAAAATGCAGAGTTAATAGAATTTTTTTATGATGAATATCTAGACATAGATATAGGTTCCGAAGAAAATGTGATCAAATTTTTGCAGAAAAAGAAATTTTTATCATATTATGCCGCGCGCACAATTGATAGTAATGTTAGGTTCAAAATTTCGAAAGAACTTTTAAAATTAATTTCTCTTGACAGAGATTTACCATCAACATTTCTTCAAGAAATTGCAAAGAATGAAACACGAAATCTTGTAATTGCCAAACTTCTATTTCAGTTAGGTCAGAAGGGAGTAAAGGTGCTATATTTTGCTCCAACTGTAGAACAGTCTAAATTGATGTGTGCTTCACTAATGTCTTTTGGATTTAGAGCAGTACATATTGACGGACATACTCCTACCGAATATAGAAGAGATGTAATAGAAAAATTTCGTTTGGGGGAAATTAAAATATTATGTAATTTTGGTGTATTCACTACCGGATTTGATGATCCAAAAATTGATGCAGTAGTAATAGGTAGGCCTACAACATCAATAGTGCTTCATACTCAGATGATTGGGAGAGGCATGCGAGGCCCTAGAATGGGAGGTACCGAAACATTTGAACTATATAGAATAAATGACAACATGCCTGGATTAGAATTAGCTGACAGTTATTTCAAGGATGTATGGGGACATGATTATTAAATCGCCGTTATTTGATGAAATTAGAGCATATCTTACTCAAGCAAATTACAATGATCAAATTTTTCTTTATGTGCCATATATTCAAACAAAAATTTTGGCAAGACTAGTTGAAAACATATCTAACAAAATGATAGTCATAACAACATGGGAACCAAATGATCTGTTGTCTGGCTCATCTGAATTAGAATTATATCCCTTTTGTAAAGAAAGAAAAATAACTCTATACATAAATAACAAAATTCATCTAAAAGTCTATTCTGTAAATCTGGAAAGTGCAACTGTTGCATCTAGTAACATCTCTCATAATGGACTCATGCCTGGGGGCAATTACGAGTGCGGAGCAATTGTGGATAAATTATCAAGTGCGGATAGACTATACTTTGAAAAAATAAGAATTAATGCGAAACTAGTAAATGATGAATTTTATGAGTCGGTATTAGAGTGGTATCAAAAACAAAACAAGGAGGTTCAAAAAGAAATCAAACTTGAAAATATTGTTTCTATGACTATAAAAAGGGATTTCTTAATATCGGCGTTACCTATGACTAAAGATGTTGATGAGTTAGTAAAAGGATATGATAAAATAAATTCAGGACTGACACCATCTGATGATTCCGAAATTATGGCATGCATCTTTCATGATTTAGCAAATTACAACATAGACCCAGGACTTACAAAAGACGAATTTTTGAGAAAATTAAAAACTCAATTTTTCTCACATCCGTTTATTCAAAAAATTGATGAATTTATTAATCCTGAAGCATACTTTGGCAGGATAAAAGAATGGGTACAAGATAATTGTGTAGATGTCCCAATTCCGAGTAGAAGGGAATTAACTGGAAATGTCCAGGTATTGTACGAATGGTTTGAAAAATTAGGCGATGGGAAATATGTTATTGATGTTCCTGGGGCTCATTCAGAGAGAATTAGAAAAGTAAAATAGAAAATAAATTAATTTTTTCAATATTGTAAATGCCTAATATTGAGTAGATGAACCTAAGATTATGAGTTTTCCAGACACTCCTGATGAAGATTTTGAACGTTTTTTTGTGAATATTTTAGATTTGAGTGCCAAGGATAACACCTACAAATTTGCATTTGCCAGATTTTTATTAGAATATAGCAGAGAACGAAATCAAACACATGTAGAGTTTTTAACTATTGCTCAATATTTTCTAAAATATTATTGGATTTTAGAATGCAAATTCAAATTAAAGCAGTCTCCGCAAGCAGAAAAGAAGCCAGAAATAATTAAAATCATACATGATGAATTTGGAACTCGATATTATCCACAAACGTTCGATGAAATTACGAAGGAAGAGCCTGACAAAATTTCAGAGTGTATAAAACAAATAGTAAAAAAATGTTTTCATAATGTAACGTGGAGATTTCAAAAAATAAAATATGGTAAGACCAATAGGGAGTATAAAGTATTTTTTGATTATAAAATAGAAAGAATAAAACATTCGAATAAAAAATACGTTGATCTTAAGTCAGGAATTGATCTGAATCCTCAAGCAATGATTTTTTTTAGAAAATACAATGTTACACTGAACAAGGCTATCAATTTAGAATGGGCTAGATTTCTTGGCAAATTAAATCTGGCTGTTCCAAAATTAATAGAAAAGACAGAGGGAAACCTTCCAAAGAGAACTGGATTGACTAAATACAGGACCGCACTGAGTCCCTTTTTCAAGGAATGTTTTTTCTGCAAAAATCCATTAAAACCAGGAAAGGATACCCATGTTGATCATCTCATCCCATTTGATTACATTGCAGAGGATAACATTTGGAATTTTAATCTAGCATGTCAAAAATGTAACTGTGAAAAACTTGGTTCATTGCCTCCAAAAAAATATCTTGACAAACTTATTGATTATAATAAAGACTATGGAGAAAAGATACCCCTGTTGAAAAAATCTCTAGCAATTCTTGGACCAGATTTTGAGAAAATCATACGTGATCATTATGAAAATGCAAAATCTCACGGATATATGGTGTTAGAGAATTTTCCTTAATTAGGCACGAATTTTTGCAAGCGATCCTATTGCTGAATGAATCTCATCAGCTGCTACCTTGATCTCCTCTTCAGTATTGAATCTACCACAGCCAATTCGTATGGCTGAATGTGCCTGCTCTTCATCTAATCCTAGTGCCATTAACACATGAGAGGGCTCTACCATCTGGGTAGTACATGCCGAACCTGCAGAGATTGCAATCTTTTTTGATACTGAATTAATTATTGCCTTGCTTTCAATTCCTTCAAATCGTACATTGAGATTATGTGCAAGTCTTTTGGTTGGATGTCCATTTAGTTTTGCACCTGCATTAGATAATTTGTTTAACATAAAATCAGTCCATTTTTTGAATCTAATATTTTCCGAGTTCATCTCCTTTTGAGAAATCTCAATTGCTTTTGCAAATCCAACAATTCCTGGAACATTCAAAGTTCCAGAACGAAGATTTCGTTCTTGCCCACCACCAAAAACAATAGGATCAATCTTTACTCTTGGCATTATGCCTCTGACATATAATGCACCAATTCCCTTTGGACCATAAATTTTATGAGAAGAAAATGACATTAAATCAATATTCATTTTTTCAACATTAATTGGTAAATGTCCTACAGCTTGTGCAGCATCTGTATGAAACAAGACATTGTTGTCATGTGCAATCTTTCCGATCTCTGCAATATTTGCAATTGTTCCGATTTCATTGTTTGCAAACATTATTGAAATCAAAACTGTATTAGCAGTAATTGCAGATTTTAATGACTCTAGATCAACTTGTCCAAATTCATCTACTGGCAAAAATGTAACTTTATGCCCTAACTTTTCAAGATGACGTGCAGTATCAAGTATTGCCTTGTGTTCGGTAGCACATGTGATTAGATGATTTCCCTTATCCTTGTTTCTCTCCATTACTCCAATTAATGCCAAATTATCAGATTCTGTTGCACCAGATGTAAAAATAATCTCGTCCATTGTAGCTCCAATTGCACTGGCAATTTTTTCACGCCCTATCTGTACTGCGACTGATGCATCATAACCAAACGAGTGATCAAGACTAGAGGCATTACCGAAGTTTTCTGTAAAAAACGGCTTCATTTCATCAAATACGCGTGGGTCTACAGGCGTAGTTGCATGAGAATCAAGATAAATTGGAAATTTCATCTCAAATATCTCGTTCTTCTTTTACCAGCTCATAAAAGTCAGATAAATCATTAATTCTAGGTGAAAGCGCACCTACGCCCCGGTTCAAGTGAGCACGTGTCATTTTGTGAAGATATAGTTCTGGATCAAGTCTATCGTTTTTTAATCGATTAATCATCAATGCAAGATAGAGCGGCTCGTGTTCTCCAAATAGAACAGCGGGGGCAAATTCCGACCCAGAATCATCATACGCATCAATGTTTGGAACAGATCTCTCTTTAATTGACATACATAGTGCAAATCTTGCTATGATGTTCGGAGTAAGACTCGTCCTTGTTTGCAAACTGCCCAATAGATTTTTAGACTTGAGACTTACTCTAATACGATTAAACTTCAATTATGTTCTCTCCAGTTTTGTCAAAAAAGCAATTCTCATGTTTTATCGTCTTTCCTTTATCAGAATCATATTGTATAACATATGATTTTGCAACAAATGGTTCGAGCTGTTTGAAATATTCATAAGTAATTTCAGAGTTTGTTGTCAGAATAATAGTTTGATGAGATTGTGGATAAAACTTTTCCACCAAATTTGATCTATGCTCCATGTCTAGTCTTGCAAGTGGGGTATCAATCATAAATGGAAGAGGTCTTCCTGATGTCTTTGCAAGGCCCCAGACAACTGCAGTTGCATACATCTGAAGCTCACCCTTTGATAACATTTCTTTTGTAATCTCATCATCATTTCCTTTGTATAGTCGTACTTCAAAAGTTTCAGGATCAATTACAATTTTTTCAATAAAGTCTTTTTTGTGTAAAAGCATCTTCAGTCCATCTAGGATATAGTTTTCAAGTAATTCGAGTTTTTTATTTCGCAGAAATTTAGAATAGTCATCTAAAACCTCTTGTACTTTGTATCCTATTTCCAATCCCGCAAGTCGCTTCTTGTCAAGGATTTTCTTATCAAGATTGGTTCGTATTTTTCCACTTGCAAATGCAATATGGGACTTTTCCTGAGATTCCAAATCTTCATTGTATTTTAATTCATTTTGTAACTCACCCAATTCTCGATTAATTTTTGATATTTCTGAGAAAACAGGGCCAATTTCATCGTCTTTTGGAGCACTATCTAGACCAACCTTGATTCGCTCAAGTGAGTTTGTTATTACACTATATGACATGGTAAGGTCCTCTATTTTTTTCACTGAAGAATCATTAATGGTTTCAATTAATTGTATCATCTGACGCATGTCTCCTGGAGACAAGTTGTACGTTGTTTGATGTATTGCAGGAATTTTCTCTATTTTATTTTGTAGTAGTTCGCCCATTTGTTTTATGAAGTCTTGTTTTGTACCATCATCATAGGTTGATAGAAATTCTTTTGATTGAATTTCAGATAGAATTTCTTCACAATTTTTCTCCAAGATCTCTTTTTCAAAGCTATTCTGAATCTTTTGCTGATCAGATTTTATTTCATTTTTAACTTCGAGTAGTTGTTTTGGTACTAGGGCAAATGGTAAAATTGTTCCACAAAGTTCTCGAATCTCAGCTTCAATGTGTTCTAATTTAGACTCCATCTTTATTTTATCCATTGACAACTGTTCTCGTTTGTTTGCAAATTGTCCTCCAAGTTTATTGAAAATTTCTTCTTGAGCTTGTAGCTTTTTCTGAAGGCTTTGAATTTGCATGTTAAGTGTTACTTTTTTATCTAGGATTCTTGTTAGTTGTTTTTCAGATTCATCTTTTTGTGATGTAAGTAAAGAAATCTCTTCTTCTATTTTTTTTGTTTCCCCCTCTGAGTTTCTCAAGAGTGTTAGACCAATGTCATCTCGTAACTGTTTTACTAGATCTAAACCAAGTAGTGCATCAAAAGATGACTTGATGTGCCTATCCTCGCCACCTTCATCAGCAATACTTTGAATTTTTTCTCCATCAAAGAAGAATAGTTTTGCAATTCCACGTGGAATGAGTTGATCAATAAATAATTGCCATTCGGATTCTTCCATGTCTCCCAAATCTGAAAATCTCTCATCAGTGAGATTTTTCTTTTTAATGGACAATTTCTCTTCAATTTTACCCTCATTGTTTTGCCACATTCGCATTACTTGATATTCTTCAATTTTTCCATCATGGGCAAATTGAAATTCTATAGCAATTGATGCTTCATCTGCAGACTTTTTTGTACCTAAATATCGATGAATTGTTCTTAGAATCTTTTCATGATACTGTTTTTGTGATATTCTTTGTTCAGATGATCCTTGACCATAAAGACATAACATCACAGACTCGAAGAGAGTTGTTTTTCCTGCTCCGTTTGTGCCACCGCATAAAATTATGGGTTTATCAGGCGTAGTTTTAAAATCAAACTCATTGTGTC
>Ga0307373_10005937_pt1 | contig 19659 bp, 16 predicted proteins | sample OX2MG_FD_202534 | JGI IMG/M metagenome (GOLD analysis project Ga0307373, IMG submission 202534) | Soil microbial communities from Risofladan, Vaasa, Finland - OX-2 | ecosystem: Environmental > Terrestrial > Soil > Coastal area > Acid sulfate soil | place: Finland: Risofladan, Vaasa | collected...
CTGATCGCCTTCTACGCCCCGATCCTGATCGTGGCGGGCGCGCCGTGGATCCCGCTCCTGTTCGCCCTGCCGGTGGGCGCCCGCCGCCGGGTGGGGAGGCTCTTCCTCCTCGGGTCGTGGGCGGCGGTTTTCCGGGCGGTCGGGAGGTTCGTGCGGAACCCGTGGGTCGCGCTCATCTCGTTCAACGCCATGATGTTGCTCTGGCACGTGCCCGCACTGTTCGACCTGTCGGAGCAGAACGCGCTGGTCCACGTGTGGCTCATGCACGGGGGATTCTTCGTCACCGGGATCCTGTTCTGGCTCCAGATCATCCCGTCCCACCCCATGCGGCCGAAGGCCGGACCGATCTGGCAGATCGGAGCGATCATCAGTACGAACGCGATGATGTTCGTCCTGGCCATGTCGCTCAGCATCTTGACGGCGTCCAGCTGGTACTCGGTCTACGACCACGTGCCCGGCGTGACCCTGGCCCCGTTCGCCGACCAGCAGATCGGAGCGGCGATCCTGTGGGTGTGCGGTGACTTCTGGGCGGTCCCCGCGCTGATCGTGGTGATCAAGCGCGCCATCGACCAGGAGGGCTCAATTTCCGGCATGCTGGACCGGCTGTCCCACCGTTCGGGAGCGGCGCCGATCGACCTCCGTCCGTCCGCCATCGAGGCCGGCGAAGGGCGGTGACCCCGGAATCCGGTGATCGGCCGGACGCGGCGGACCGGGGTTCCCTGGCCGGAAGCGCCCCGGGGGAGCGGATGGGAGCCGGGGATCGGCGGGCAGTGTCGGAGCGCCTCGTAGCGACTGCCGCAAAAGGTACTTGACCCGAGCAACCACTCCACGTACTGTCACTTCACCTTCACAGTTCTTCACAATTTCTTAGCAATGCTTGTAGTGATGCGAAGGCGGGATCGGCGCCAGTGTCACGTCGAAGTGGCCGGTAGGCCGCAGAAGTGGGGAGCAGCGCATGTCATTCGGGGGAAGGGTTTCCGTAGTACTGGGACTCCTCGCCGTGGTCGTCGGGTTCGCCGTCTGGGGGGTCGTCGGATTCCTGATGCCCCAGCCGGCCACCGTCGACTTCACCGCGGCGAAGTCGACGACCGGAGCGGTCGACATGACGGTACAGACGGTGCCGGCCATCGGCTTCGGGTTCCAGCCGGGCTGGGTCTCCTACCTGGTGCAGGACCCCCAGGGCCAGTGGATCCACTCGACGATCTGGAAGCTCCCCGCGCACACCCGGGTCAACATGACCATCCTCCAGTACGACTCGGGCAGCCCGCTGCGCAACCAGGCCTTCGGTCAGGTCCAGGGGACCATCGGTGGCACGGCGGACCTCAACGGCAAGCCGATCTCGGTGTACGACTCGAACAGCGGTGACAGCGGGGTCGGGCACACGTTCACCGTGCCGTCCATCGGCCTCAGCGTCCCGCTGGTGGGTGTGAAGGCCACCGCCACGAACACCTGCGGGTCGGCGCCCTGCACCACCAACTTCGATCACAACACGTTGAAGTTCTCGTTCGAGACGCCCGGGCCGGGCAACTACAGCTGGCAGTGCTTCGTGCCCTGCGGAGCAGGCTACCTGTTCGGAAACGGGGGACCGATGAGCACCGTCGGCTACATGGGCGGATTCCTGAGCGTGGTGGCATGAGCACCACCTCCGACGAGCCGACGAGTCCGGCCGCCCCCGCGGCGCCTGCGGCGTCCGGTCAGCCCCGCCACATGCGGAGGATGGTCGTCATCTGGCTGATCCTCGCCATCATCGGCGACGTGCTCTTCTACACCCTGGTCGCTCACCACGTGCCCCCGGGCACGATGACGGACACGGCCTCGGCCAACCAGTTCGACTTCAACGTCCTGTTCCTGGCCGCCCTGCCCGTGCTGATCGCGGTCTGGGTGTACCTCGCCTACTGCCTCGTCAGCTGGCGGGCGTCCCGGCCCGGCGTGCCCGACCCGGTCGGCGGCCCCCAGGCCCGCACCAACCTCGCCGCCCAGGTCGGATGGATCGCCACGACCACGGTCATCGTGCTCGGACTGTTCGTCTTCGGCACGGTCGAGCTGATCATGGGCAACGGTTCCGGCGGCGGCGAGGGGCCGAACCCGATCTGGACGCCCACGTCCGCCTCCATCCTGCCCGTCCAGGTCATCGGACAGCAGTGGAAGTTCACCTACCGGTACCCGACGTTCGGCGGCATGGAGACCTCCGATCTGGTCCTGCCCAACAACACGACCATCGCCTTCCACGTGACGTCGCTGGACGTGATCCACAGTTTCTGGGCGTACCAACTGAGCGTCAAGGCCGATGCCAATCCGGCCCAGGACAACGTCGCCTTCGCCACGACGCAGGAGACCGGAAAGGTGACGGTCCGGTGCAACGAGCTCTGCGGTCTGTGGCACGGGGCGATGTTCAACTACGGCAAGGTGGTCTCCAAGAACGACTTCGAGGCCTGGGCCAAGGCGACCGAAGCCAAGAACGCGCCCAACACCAAGCTCCTCCCGCCGTTCTCGTGGACCTACGTGCCCGACGCCAACGGGGCGGACGGCGGGTACTACCCGACCAACGTCGATCCGTACAGCAATGCCGAGGTGTACGGCGCCAACCCTGTCAAGACCACGAACGGTTGATGAGAAAGTTGATGGACGCGCGATGACTCTTGCTGCCGAACGCGAGACCGAGGTCGTCTACCCCGACCCGACGCCGCCCGTCCTGGGCGGTTTCCAGGGGCTGCCCGCCCGTCCCGGGTGGTTCAGCCAGCACCTCGGCACCGCCGCGATCCTGGCCGTGGGCGGATACCTGCTCGGCCACTGGATCGGGAACTGGATGACCAGCGGCTACGACAACGTCACCTCAGCCGGCGTCAACGCGGTGCCGGTCACGGCCGGGCTCATCGCCGGCGTGCTGGGCTGGCTACTCGGCATCGGTGCGCTCAACTACCCGATCGCCAAGCTCGCCGGCTTCGAGCCCCGACCCGACTACGAGACCACCAGCTGGACCCGGTACCTGCGCTACACCGCCGACCACAAGGTAGTCGGCATGCAGTACGTGATCGGGGTCCTGGGCTTCCTCTTCACCGGCGGCCTCCTCGCCATGGCCATCCGGACGGAGCTGCTGTCACCGACCAGCCACATCCTCGGCCCCGGCACCTACATCTCGGTCGTGAGCGAGCACGGCACGGTCATGATGATGATGGCCACCTCGGCCGTCATCGGTCCGCTCGGCAATTGGCTGGTCCCCCTGATGATCGGCGCCCGACGGACGGCCTTCCCCCGGGTGGAGGCGTTCAGCTTCTGGATCTTCACGGCCGGGTACCTGGTCATCCTGTCGGCCCTCTTCTACGGTGGGTTCCCGACCGGTTGGACCGGCTACGCCCCGCTCCAGACCCAGGCCTCCGTCGGCATGATGTCCTACCTCGTCGGGTTCGCCGTCATCGGCCTGGGCATGATGGCCGCCGGGCTGAACCTCGCAATCACCATCATCAATTACCGGGCGCCGGGCATGACCTGGAGCCGGATCCCGATCTTCGTGTGGGCGGTGCTCGCCACGTGCGCCCTCCTCACCCTGGCCACCCCCACCCTGTTCGCCGCCGGGCTGTTCGGCATCCTCGACCACGTCGCCCAGACGGCCTTCTACGTGAACATCAACGGTGGCAGCTCGTTCCTGTGGCAGAACCTCTTCTGGTTCTTCGGCCACCCCGAGGTGTACATCATGGCCCTGCCCGGCTTCGGCATCGTGGCCGAGCTGCTCCCGGTCTTCACCCGCAAGCCGCTCTTCGCCTACAAGGTGGCCGCCGCCGGCATGGTCGGCGTGGCCCTGCTGTCGTTCTTCGTGTGGCAGCACCACCTGTTCCAGAGCGGGATCAATCCGGACATGCGCCCCCTGTTCATGTTGACCACCGAGCTGATCTCCATCCCGACCGGGTTCATCTTCCTGGTGGGGATGGGCACGCTCTACAAGGCCAAGATCCGCCTCGAAGTGCCGATGCTCTTCTGCCTGGCCGTGTTCTTCAACTTCCTGATCGGCGGGGTGACCGGGGTGTTCCTGTCGGACGTCCCGGTCAACGTGACCGTCCACGGGAGCTTCTTCGTACTGGCCCACTTCCACTACACGATCATGGGCGGGCTGATCTTCGCGTTGTTCGGCGGGCTCTACTACTGGCTCCCCAAGATGACCGGGAAGACGATGAACAAGAAGTTGGGCCAGGTCCACTTCTGGCTGATGTTCATCTTCTTCAACCTCACCTTCTTCCCCATGTTCCTCATCGGGCTGCTCGGTCAGCCCCGCCGTGTGTTCGAGTACGCGCAGCGGCTGCAGGCACTGAACGACTTCTCCTCGGTCAGCGCGTTCATCCTCGGGTCCTCGTTCCTGGTGTTCGTGGCGAACTTCGTCTGGTCGATCTTCATCAGGCCGACGCCGTCGCCGGACAATCCCTGGGACTCCCTCGGCCTGGAATGGCAGACGCCCACCCCGGTGCCCTATTACAACTTCGCACGCATCCCTGTGGTGCTGTCCGACCCGTACCACTATGGCGAGGAGAACGCTCCCGCCATCGCCGACCTCGGGGACGGGGTCCTCGTCGCCGCCGGTGCCTCGTCACCGGCTGCGACGGCCGAGGATCCCCGACCGGAACCCGAATGAGTGGAGATACCGCGGTGACCGACACAGCCAAGAAGCCAGCCCTGTTCACCGAGACCCCCGAGGAACGCGAGTTCGAACTGCGGGCGGCAGTGGGCTCCTACTGGACAGGTGGGCGCCTCCTCATCGGAATGTTCGCCTTCCTGTTCGCGTCGCTGGCCTTCGCGTACTTCTACCTGAAGTCGAGCAACTCGGAGGACCTCTGGCGTCCGAAAGGCATCACCGCGCCCACCGGCATCGGGTGGGCCATCTTCGCCATCGTGCTCGCCTCTTCGCTGCTGGTCATGTACGGGCAGTGGCGGATGCGCAAGGGCTCGCTCCTCGACTGGGAGGTGAGCGGTTGGACCGCCGTCCTCGGGATCCTCGTCGCCGTCGGTCTCCAGGTCTGGCAGCTCACGGAGCTCCCCTTCTTCCCCGGGTCCAGCGGGTACGCCTCGTGCTTCATCGGCTGGGCCGTGATGAACATCATGCTGCTACTGTGCGCGGCCTACTGGCTCGAGACCAATCTGGCCCTGTGCCTCCGGCTGAAGCGGCTCGACGCAGAGGACGGCGATCCGGCGGAATCCGCCGGACCGTCGGCCCAGCTGTTCCGGGCCAACGTCGAGTCGTGCACGTACTTCTTCGGATTCACGGCCGTGGTGAGCGGCCTCTTCTGGGTCTGCTTCTACCTGATCTGATCCGGCCCATTGATCGGGTGCCGGATACCCGAGTACGATTGCCCCATCCAGCGACAGTGAGGTCACCAGGCCAGTGAGCATTGCCACAGATGAATTCATCGGGCCCCAGGTACTGACACTTGCCATTCCACTGGGGACCCTCTTCGCCGTCCTGCTATGGGGGTTCTTCCAACGCCGCACCCACCGGTGACGCCGGGGGCCGAAGCAGACCGGTCCCAGCCACCGACCCCGTCCGGCGGCGGGAGCCCAGCGCCGGGGCGTCATGGTCCTTCGGATGCCGGCCGGCTGGTCCTGCTCGCGCTCGCGGTCCTGCTCCTCCTGGTCAGCCTGGTGCCCCCGGTGGCAACGTGGGCCCGCCGGTACGAGTCCTTCGAAGCGCTCCAGTTCTCCCTGCTGGCTGTCGTGGTGCCGGCACTTGTGGTGCTCGGAGCGCCCTGGCGACTGCTCGGTCTCGCCGCCCGCCGTCCTGTCCTGCTCGATGATGACGGTGCGCAGATGGAGGACGGGGACCGGCTGAGGCCGGTGGACCGGCTGGCCGAGGGCCGCCGCCGCCATCCCGAGGCGCTGCGCAGCATGCTCTTCGCCTTCCTCTTCCTGGCCGCCGCCATCGTGTGGCGCATTCCGGCGGCGGTCGACGCACTGGTACGGCACCCGTGGCTCGCCCCGATCGAGGCGGTCACGCTGGTGGCGTCGGGCGTCGGACTGTGGCTCGAGCTCGTCGAGTCCGCCCCGTTGGTCCCCCGGCTGTCGCGGCCGAACCGCGTGGCCCTGGCGGCGGTGTCCATGTGGACCATCTGGGTGATGGCCTACCTCGTCGCCATGTCCCACGTGTCGTGGTACCCGGCCTACGTTCATCATGCAGGCTCCGGACTCAGCCTGGCGGCGGACCAACAGCTCGGGATGGGGTTGATCGTGGTGATCTCGGGTTGCGCGTTCGTCCCGGTGGTGTTCGGTAACCTGATCCGCTGGCTGCAGGCCCAGGAGGACCCGGACGAGGAGATGCAGCGGGTCCTGCGCACCGAACGCATCCGCGGCCGCACCATCGACGGGGGACCGGCGCACCCCGCCTGATCGCCGGGGTCGGCCCGGGGAGCGGCTGACGGTCCGCTCGTCCCGGACCCTCAGGTACCGTCCAGATGGGGAAGTGCCGGCAGGTCGGGCATCGGCAGGTGGGCGTTGAGGATGCGGTCCGCGGTGAGGACGTGCCCGCGGGCAACGGTCCGATCCTCGGAGAGGGCCGCCTGTCGCTTGGTGAGGTCCGACAACGCAGCGGCGTTGCCCGGGTCGGTGGAGAGCTTCTGGATGTCCTCGATGGCGCCCAGTGCATCCGAGGTGGCCCAGAGCGTGGCGGTATTGACGACCTGGGTGATCTGCCGTCCCGCAGGAGTACCCGTCCCCTGCACGTTGGACAGGTCGAAGATCGAACTGTTGGTGAAGGAGCAGGCCGTCTGGTCGTCACGCAGCAACGACGGGGTGAGGGCCTCGTTGGATGTCGAGAGCGTGTGGTTGTGGAGACCCTGGTAGATCGTGAACGTCTCGGACGCCGCGAAGGAACAGCCCTCGATGGCGGTATTGATCTGCTTCATGATCGCCGTCTGGTCCGCGGTGTCGGTGGCCGTTGTGGTGGACGAAGGCAGGTCCACGAGCACCGATGCGGCGACCACAGCCACGACAGCTCCCGTCGCCAGCACCCAGGTCCGCTTGTACCAGACGGGTCGCACCGCCTCCTGGGCGAGGATTCCCTCCAGGGTGAACGGATCGTTCGGGATCCCGGCGACGCCAGGGGGGACGGGGTCGGGAGCAGGTGGATCCTCGGGTCGGTCGGTCGGTCGGTCGGTCATGTCGTGGACCCGCTGATGCTGGTGGCGGCTGCGGCCATCCCGACCGCGAAGGTGTGGATGGTGGAGGGGTCGAGGCTGTAGGTGGCCTGTGCGCTCTCGTTTCCGAAGGGGGTGGCGTGCAAGGTCAGCCTTCCGTTGGGTGCGATGAAGTAGACGAAGTCGCTGTGGCTGACCAGGCGGTTCGTGTTCGAGACGGCCACCGTGATCCCGTAGTCCCTCCACACGGAGCTGAGCTCGGACAGGGACCCGGTCAGGAAGGTCACATTGGAGAGCTGGTCGAGTCCGGTGCGCGTGAGTGCGGGCGGCACCACCGACAACGACGTCTCGAGCGGGTCGGAATTGACCACCACGAACTGCACGTCGTTACGGTGTGAGCCGAGGATCTGGTCGGCCTCGACGATCTCCTGGCCGAGTACCGGGCAGATGTCGTTGCACTCGGCATTGAGGAAGGTGAGCACCACCGTCTTGCCCTGCACGCGGGCAAAGGACCACGGTGCGCCGGTCTGGGAGCGGAGGTCGATCGGGGGCGCCGGCCGAGCACTCATGTGGGTGAGCCCGATCACCATGGACGGGGACGCCGGGACGGTGGGCCCGGTGGGGGACTGGGGCGTGGACCCGGCGGCACCGACCCCGGCCAGGGTCGGGACGGGGGTGTTGGCGGCCGCACCGACCCCGGCGTTCCCGACCAGGTGCTCGGCGATGACGCCCCCGATGCCCAACACGGCGAATCCGATGAGGGCCCAGAAGGTGAATCGGCGGGGTACGGGCGTCGAACCCGCCCGGAGCGCGGCCTCACGATCGACCGGAACCCGTCCGGTCGCGAAGGCCGACGCCCGCTCCGCCTCCGAGAGCGGCGCACGATCCCCCGGTCCTGGCGTCGGGGGTCTCTCCTGCGCGGCTCCGGCGACGGGGGCCTCCGGGGCGTCATCGACGCCGCCGGGCTCGGTCAGGGCGCGGGGGTCCCCGGTCACGACGCGACCGCCGTGTCCGTTGGGGCCGGGACCCGCCGGACAGGTGTCGCCGGGGCCATGAGGACGACGAGGACCGAGTGCCCCCGGGCGTCGTGGTGACGCGTCACCGGCAGCGAACTCGGGGGGTGGGGAAGGCCACGGGGTGCAGATTACCCCCCGGCCGCCCCGGGTGTCCGTCCACCGGATTGGCGGGCCCGCCGGGACCGGCAGGGTGGCGGGGTGGCGGGGTGGCGGGGTGGAGGGGTGGAGGGGACCCGGTCCCGGCGTCTCGATCAGGGCACGAAGCGGTAGCCCATGCCGGGCTCGGTGATGAAGTGGCGGGGTCGGGAGTGGTCGGCCTCGAGCTTGCGGCGGACCCGGCCCATCAGCACCCGCAGGTACTCCGTCTCCGTCCCGTACTCGGGCCCCCACACGTCCTGGAGCAGCTGGCGTTGGGAGATCAGCCGGCCCGGGTGCCGGACGAGCACCTCGACGATGTCCCACTCCTTCGGCGTGAGGTGCACCTCGACGCCGTCCCGGACGGCCCGCTTGGTGTCCAGGTCGATGGTGAAGCCCTCGGCCTCGATGTGGGGCTCCTGGACGGCACCGGGTGCCCGCCGGAGCGCGGCCCGCAACCGGGCGAGGAGCTCGTCCATCCCGAACGGCTTGGTCACGTAGTCGTCGGCGCCGAGGTCGAGGGCCTCCACCTTGCTCATCGACTGGTGGCGGGCGGACAGCACGACGATCGGCACCTCGCTCCACCCCCGGATGCCCCGGATGACCTCGACACCGTCGATCCCGGGCAGCCCGAGGTCGAGCAGGACCACATCGGGGTGCCAGTGCGCCACCCTGTCGAGTCCCTCCTCGCCGGTCCGGGCAGCCCGGACCTCGTAGCCCCGGGCGCCGAGGCTGATGGTCAGCGCGCGGAGGAGCGACGGGTCGTCGTCGATCACCAGGACCCGGGTGCCCGCGTCACCGTCGCCCGCCGCCGACGGGACGCCCCTCGTCATGTGGGCACCCCGATGCCGTCCGCCTCGGGACCGGACGCCCCGGTACCGGGCGGGTGGTGGTCACCGTCGTCGTCGTCGGCGTCGGCGTCGTCTGTGTCCAGGAAGCCGGCGTCGGCGTCGAGGAATCCATCGGCGATGACGTCGTCGTCGACGTCCGCGTCGATGATCGTCGGCGTGTGTTCGGTCGTGGCCGGAAGGCGCACCACCATGGAGCAGCCTCCGCCCGGCGTGTCCTCGAGGTCGAGTTCGCCACCCACCGATTCGGTGAACCCGCGGGAGACGGCCAGCCCCAGACCGACGCCGGAGCGGGTGTCGGTGTCGCCGAGACGCTGGAACGGCTGGAAGACCCGTTCGCGGTCGGCGGGAGGAATGCCCGGACCGTGGTCCACCACGCGGATGTCCACCCGCCCGGACACGGAGCCCGCCTCCACGCGCACCGGCCTCCCCGACCCGTGCAGGAGGGCGTTGTCGACGAGGTTGGCGACCACGCGCTCGACCAGGACGGGATCGGTCTCGACGGAGGGGAGATCGGCTCCGACGGACACGGCGACGGCCCGGGCGCGGGGACCGAGGCTGGCGAGGGCGGCGTCGACGACCTCACCGACATCGGTGGGACGCCGGAGCACTTCCATGGACCCCGTCTCGAGGCGGCTCATGTCGAGCAGGTTCTCGACCAGCGAGCTCAGCCGGTCGGCCTCGTCGTCGATGGTGTGGAGGAGGAGCCCGGTCTCGTCGGGACCGAAGTCGAGCTGCTCGGACAGGAGGCTCGACGACGCAGCCTTGATGGACGCCAGCGGTGTGCGCAGGTCGTGGCTCACCGCGGCCAGGAGGGCCGAGCGCAGCTGGTTGGCCCGGGCCAGCGAGTCCGCCTCCGCTGCCTCGGCGTGGAGCCGGTCGCTCTCCAGCGCGGTGGCCAGCTGCGCCGCGAACGCGGCGAGGACGTCACGGTCCTCCGCCGTCAGTCCGGGTCCATCCAGGACCAGGACCTCGGGTCCGGTCAGCGGGATCGTCAACGATCCGGCGCTCGGGGTGCGGGGCGGCGAGGACCCCGCGGATGCCACGGTCGTCCAGGTGTCCGGTTGCGTTCCCGAAGGATCCTCGGGCGGCTTGCGCAGGATTGCCGCCGACTCCTGATGGAAGGCCGCGACGAGCTCCTCGAGCAGGCTCGGCAGCGGGTTGCCCTCGGGTGACACCATCCGGCCGGCGACACGGGCGAGCATGCGGGCGTCGGAACGGGCCTGGACGGCCGCGGCCGTCCGCCGGGCGGCGACGTCGACCAGGAAGCTCACGACGCCGGCGGTGACCAGGAACATCACCAGGGCCAGGACGTCCCGGGCGTCACTGATCGTGAACGTGTGGACCGGGGGTGCGAAGTAGTAGTTGGACAGGAGGAAGCCGGCGGCGGCGGCCAGGATCCCGGGCCACACCCCGCCGGTCGCGGCCACGGCCACCACGAGCACGAGGTACGAGCTCAACGCCGTCGCCAGGTCGGCGTGGGAGCCCGTCGAGGTGAGGAGCACCGTCAGGAGCGGGAAGCCGAGGACGCCGATGAGCACGGCCACGGTCCGTCGGCGGGCCGGCAGGGGCGACAGCAGCGTACGTCGGCTGCTCCGGCGTGGCCGGGTGGTCGTCGTTGGAGTCTCGCCCCCGGGCTGCCGGTCGCCGTCCTCGTCTCCGGTGTGGTCCGAGTCGGTCGCGATCACGTGGACGTCGAGCGCGCCGCCGGCCGCCCGGATGACCGAGTTGATGACCGAGCCCCGGACGAACTCGACCACCCGGCTGCGGTGGGTGGCCCCGAGCACAAGCTGGGTGGCGTTCTCGGCCCGGGCCACCTGGACCAGCGCGGGGGCCACATCGGCACCGACCACCTCCACGTAGCGGCCGCCCAGGTCGTCGAGCAGACCGCGGTTCCGCCGCAGTCCCTCGACGCCGGCGTCGGACAGCCCGTCGTCGGTGCGCACGTGGACCCCGACGAGCTCGGCCTTGGTCCGCATGGCCATCCGGGCCGCACGTCGGACGAGCACGGCGCTGCCGGGGGACCCGGTGAGCGAGACGACGACTCGCTCCTTGGTCTCCCACGGCCCGGCGATGTCGTGGCGCTCCCGGTAGTCGTGGAGCTCCTCGTCCACGCGGTCGGCCACCCACAGGAGGGCGAGCTCGCGCAGGGCGGTGAGGTTGCCCGTGCGGAAGTAGTTGCCGAGGGCGGCATCGATCCGTTCCGGCGGATAGACGTTGCCGTGGGCCAGGCGCCGTCGGAGCGCCTCGGGTGCCATGTCGACCAGCTCGATCTGGTCGGCGGCGCGGACGACCGGATCGGGGACGGTCTCCTGCTGGGCCACTCCGGTGATGCGCTCGACCACGTCGTTGAGCGACTCGAGGTGCTGGAGGTTGACGGTGGAGATCACGTTGATCCCGGCCGCCAGCAGGTCCTGGACGTCCTCGTACCGCTTGGCGTGGCCGGCGCCCGGGACATTGGTGTGGGCGAGCTCGTCGACCAGCACCAGCTCGGGCTTCCGCTCCAGCAGCCCGGCCACGTCCATCTCCTCGAACTGCCGCCCCCGGTACTCGACGGTCCGCCGGGGGAAGACGGGGAGGTCCCGGATCTGTGCGTCGGTCTGCGGCCGTCCATGGTCCTCGACCCAGCCGACCACGACGTCGGTGCCGCGCTCCTTGCGCCGCCACCCTTCGTTGAGCATGGCGTACGTCTTGCCCACGCCCGGCGCCGCCCCGAGGTAGAGACGCAACTTCCCCCGCGCCATGCCGCCCTACCCGCCGGGACGCCGGTGCAGGGTGGGACGTCCCACGGTCAGCGGGCGCCCAGGTCGTCGAGCGCGAGGTTCAGGTTCAGCACGTTCACTCCGGGGTCTCCCAACAGTCCCAGGCTACGCCCCGTCGTGTTGGCCGTGATCAGCCGCTGCACGGTGGACAGCGGCAGGTGCCGGGCCCGCGCCACGGTCGGTGCCTGGAGGTCGGCGTTGGCGATCGAGATCTCGGGGTCGAGGCCGGAACCCGAGGCGGTCACGGCGTCGACCGGCACCTCGGTATTCGGCGCCAGGCCGAACTCGGTGCGGTAGGCGATGGCCCGCTCCGGCACCGTGTCGGGATCGCAGACGTAGGTGCCGTCGCTGTTCCTGGCGTACGTCTGCCCGGACGTGGGGCTGGTGACGGGCGTGGCGCTCGACGACGTGTCGACGGGCACGCAGTACGGGTCGGCCGGTGTGGCGAACGGGTTCGTCTTGGACGGCTTGCCGTCGAGGCCGACCGAGTTCACCCCGGGGACGAAGCCGATCAGGAGCGGGTTGGACGGACCGAGGTTGGAGGCTCCGCTGACGGTGATGTTGCCGGTGGCGGCCGAGGTGGTGGCCGATGACGGCCGGCTCTGGAAGTACTTGGGGATCGGGTTCCCCTTGCCGTCGGTGAACGGCTGGCCGATCAGCGACGAGCCGACGACCTTGCCGTTCTGCTCGACGAACGACCCGTCGGCCTGGTGACCGAAGGCCGCCTGGGCGACGCCGGTGAGGGCGAGTCCGTAGGCGAGGCCGCAGAGGAGGGTCATCACGACGACCATGCCGACGGCGGTCAACAGTTGACGGCGCATCACTTGACTCCCAACGCAGTGATGATCAGATCGATGAGCTTGATACCGATGAACGGGATGATGAATCCACCGAGCCCGTAGACGAGGAGGTTCCTGCGGAGCACGGCCGCCGCACCGGTGGCCCGGAACTTCACGCCGCGCAGGGCGAGCGGGATCAGCGCCACGATGATCAGGGCGTTGAAGATGACCGCCGACAGGATGGCGCTGTGGGGTGAGCTCAGGTGCATGATGTTGAGGGTGTGGAGCGCGGGGAACACCCCGACGAACATCGCCGGGATGATGGCGAAGAACTTGGCGATGTCGTTGGTGATCGAGAACGTGGTCAACGACCCCCGGGTGATGAGGAGCTGCTTGCCGATCTCCACGATGTCGATGAGCTTCGTCGGGTTGGAGTCGAGGTCGACCATGTTCCCGGCCTCCTTGGCGGCCTGGGTCCCGCTGTTCATGGCCACGCCCACGTCGGCCTGGGCCAGTGCGGGGGCGTCGTTGGTGCCGTCCCCGGTCATCGCCACGAGGTGCCCCCCGGCCTGCTCGGCCTTGATGAGCGCCATCTTGTCCTCGGGGGTGGCCTCGGCCAGATAGTCGTCGACCCCGGCCTCGGCGGCGATGGCCGCCGCCGTCAGGGGGTTGTCCCCGGTGATCATCACGGTGCGGATGCCCATCCTGCGCATCTCGACGAACTTGTCGGCGATGCCGGGCTTGACCACGTCCTTCAGGTGGATCACCCCGAGCACCCGGGGGCCCTCGGCCACGACGAGCGGCGTACCACCGCCCTTGGAGATGGCTTCCACCACCGGCGCGAGCTCGGCCGGGGCCGTGCCCCCCTGGGCCTCCACCCACTGACGGACCGAGTCGGCCGCCCCCTTGCGGATCGACCGACCGTCCACGTCGAGCCCGCTCATGCGGGTCTGTGCGGTGAAGGGCACGAGCTCGGCGTGGGGGACGTCCACCTGCTCCTGCCCGTAGTGGGATTCGGCGAGCTCCACGATCGAGCGGCCTTCGGGGGTCTCGTCGGCGAGGCTCGACAGCATGGCGGCGGCAGCCAGGTCGTGCTGCTCCACGTCCGGCATGGGCACGAACACATCGGCCCTGCGGTTGCCGAAGGTGATGGTGCCGGTCTTGTCGAGGAGGAGCGTCGACACGTCTCCGGCTGCCTCCACGGCCCGCCCGGACATGGCCAGGACGTTGCGCTGCACCAGCCGATCCATGCCGGCGATGCCGATGGCGGACAGGAGGGCGCCGATCGTCGTCGGGATCAGGCAGATGAGCAGCGCGACGAGCACGATGATCGGCTGCTGTGCACCCGAGTAGATGGAGAAGGGCTGGAGCGACACGACGGTGAACATGAAGACGATGGTGAGACCGGCCAGGAGGATGTCCAGGGCGATCTCGTTGGGGGTCTTCTGCCGGCTCGCCCCCTCGACCAGGGAGATCATGCGATCGAGGAAGGTGTCGCCCGGCTTCGAGGTGATCTTCACCACGATCCGGTCGGAGAGCACGCGGGTGCCGCCGGTGACCGAGGAGCGGTCGCCGCCGGATTCGCGGATCACCGGTGCCGACTCGCCGGTGATCGCCGATTCGTCGACGGTGGCGATCCCCTCGACGATGTCCCCGTCACCGGGGATGAGCTGCCCCGGGGTCACCACGCACAGGTCGCCGATCTGGAGTTGGCTGGAGGGAACCTCGACCACGTCGTGGTCGCGCTGCACGAATGCGACCGTCTCGGCGCGTGTCCTGCGCAGGGTGTCGGCCTGGGCCTTGCCGCGCCCCTCGGCCACCGCTTCGGCGAAGTTGGCGAAGAGCACGGTGAACCACAGCCACACGGTGACGCTGAGGGCGAAGACGTTCTCCGAGTTCGACGACGAGCCGAAGTCGCGGACCAGGTAGAACGTGGTGAGCACGCTGCCGATCTCGACGACGAACATGACCGGGTTGGACTTCATGTGCCGTGGACTGAGCTTGACGAGCGAGTCGAGGAGGGCACGGCGCACCATCGTGCTGTTGAACGTGGCGGAACGCCGCTCGGCCGGGCCCGACGAGGACTCGTGCTGGGGAGCGTCCGGGACTTCGAGGGTGGAGGTCATCCGACTCCTTCTCAGAACTTTCCGACGAGGTGCTCGACGATGGGGCCGAGGGCCAGCACGGGGAAGTAGGTGAGGCCCACGACGATCACGGCGATGCCGGCCATGAGCAGCGCGAAGAGCGGCGTACCGGTGGGCAGGGTGCCCCCCGACGCCGGGATCCGCTGCTTGCGACCCAGGGAGCCGGCGATGGCCAGGATCGGCACCATGAGGGCGAACCGGCCGATCAGCATGCAGAGGCCGAGCGTCGTGTTGAACCAGTTGGTGTTTCCGGCGAGACCGGCGAACGCCGAGCCGTTGTTGTTCGAAGCCGAGGCGAAGGCGTAGGTGACCTCGGTGAGACCGTGCGGCCCCGGGTTGTAGATCGAGGTCAGCGACGACGGCATCACCACGGAGATGGCCGTGAACAGCAGGATCACGAACGGCACCAACAACAGGTAGAGGACCACCAACTTCATCTCGGACGCCTGGATCTTCTTGCCGAGGTACTCCGGCGTCCGCCCGACCATCAGTCCGGCGATGAACACCGCCAGGATGGCCATGACCAACATGCCGTAGAGGCCGGAGCCCGTACCACCCGGGCTGACCTCGCCGAGCATCATGTTGAACAGGAGCATCCCTCCCCCGAGCGGGGTGTAGCTGTCGCTAGCCGAGTTGATCGATCCCGTCGAGGTGCTGGTCGACGAGGAGTTGAACAGGCCACTGATGATGGGTCCGTTGCGTACCTCCTTGCCCTCCATGTTCCCGCCCGGCGAGGTGGAGGTGATCGCCTGGGAGACGTGGGCCTGGGTGACGTGGATGTTCCCGGCGGCCTCGAGTGGCATGACCAGCAGGGCACCGACGGCGAACAGTGCGGCCATGGCACCGAGGACGGCAAGGCCCTGCTTGCGGTCCTTGGCCATCTTGCCGAAGGTCCAGGCCAGCGCGAAGGGAATGCTGAGCAGCAACCAGTTCAACAGGAGGTTGGTCAGACCGGTCGGGCTCTCGAAGGGATGGGCGGCATTGGCGTTGAAGTACCCGCCGCCGTTGGTCCCCAGCTGCTTGATCGCCTCCTGTGAGGCCACGGGCCCTCCCGCGATGCCCTGGGCCTGTCCGGTGACGGTGGTCACCATGTGGGTGGCGTGCAGGTTCTGCTCCGCCCCCTGGGCGATCAGGAGGACGGCGGCGACGGCGGCGATGGGAAGGAGGATGCGGATGACGATCCGGGTGAGGTCGACCCAGAAGTTCCCGAGGGTGTTCGACTGCTTCCGGGTCAGGCCGCGGACGAGTGCCACGGCCACGGCGATGCCGGCGGCCGCCGACACGAAGTTCTGGACCGCCAGCCCCGCCATCTGGGTGAACTGGGCCATGGTGTTCTCACCGGCGTAGTTCTGCCAGTTGGTGTTGGTGAGGAAGCTGACCGCGGTGTTGAACGACAGTGCCGGTGGAACAGCGGCCAGATGGTCCGGGTTGAGGGGGAGATGGCCCTGGAGCCGCTGCATGCCGTAGAGGACGAGGACGGAGACGAACGAGAAGGCCAGCAGGGAGAGTGCGTAGGTGGTCCAGCGCTGCTCGCCCGACTCGTTCACGCCGGTGACCCGGTAGACCAGTCGCTCGACCGGTCGGAACACCCGGTCGCCCGGCGCTTTCCCGTTCTGGAAGATCTTGGCCATGTACGAACCGAGGAGTGGCGTCGAGATCGCCAGCAGGACGATCAGGACGACGACCTCGAGGTAGTTCTGGACCATCAGAGCTTTTCGGGGGCGATGAGGGCGTAGACCAGGAAGGCGGTGACCGCGATCGAGAGGATCAGGCCGACCAGGTTGTCGTAGCTCTTCATGCCGTGGCCTCCTCGGTGGTGACCGGTCGGTCCGCTGCGACGTCGAGGGCGGCACCGGTGTCGTCCGGGCCCACGATGCGCTCGCACACGCGCACGAAGAGGACCATCAGCGCGAAGAAGCCGATGAGCACGAAGATGTAGAGAAGGTCGGCCACGGGGCCTCCTGTCGGGTCGTCGTCTGTTGCGGCTCCGGGTAGGTCCGCAGGTGCCACCACGACACGGTCGCGCCGGACACATATTGTGAACAGAGTCGTTTGCAGGGTTGTTACGCCCGCAACACGTGTTGTTACGCTGCTGTTACGCGGCAGCCGGCCGGCCGGTGCGCAGGCACGCCCGGGGATCCGGCAGGTCCTAGGATCGCCCGGTGGCGAGTGACGGGGCGGGAGCCCGCGACATCGACCGGGACGTGTCCCACGGGGCCGACCGCCCCGGTCCGGAGCACGGGGCCGGCGGGGTCGGTCCGGAGCACGGGGACGGCAGGATCGAGGTCCGCCTCGCGCCCGTGTCCCGTCGGACCCGGTGGTCGGCCCGGGCCGGCCGGTTCCGGGTGGTCGGCATCTCGGTGCTGGTGGCCACCGTGGCCGCCGTGGCCGCCGTGGCCGCCGTGGCCGTGGCCCGTACGGGTCGGCCCGGCGGGGATCCCGGCGGGACCGTCCTGCAGGCACTGCGGCCCGTGGCCCGGGACGTGCCCCCCGGATCGGTGGTCGTCTCGGTCGGCCGTCACGACGCCACGTGGTCGGCGGCCTGCCCCGACAACCCAGGGGGACGCGCCGGTTGGAGCGGTGTGGAGGTGGTCGCCGTCTTCGCGACGACACGGACGGGCCCGTCGGTGGTCGACACCGTCGGATCGGCGCTGGCGGCCCAGGGTTGGCGACCGGCGGCCCGGGTCGACGACGCGGCCTGGCAGTACGAGCCGGTGGCGGAGTGGGCGAAGGCGGTGCCGGGTACCACGTCGGCCCGGGTGGTGGTCTTTCCGTACCCGTCGGGAGCCGGCCCGGCACCGACGGCCGGCGCCTCGACCTGGCTGCTGGGGGCGGAGGGGAAGACCCCCGGGTACGCCCTTCCCGGTTGCTGAGGCGGAGGGATCCCGGCCGGCTGCGGTCGTCCGCGCTCGAGGTGGGGTGGTCGCAGCCGACCGTCACCGGGTGCCCGAGCGTTGCGTCGCCGCGGTGGAGGCTCCGGTCCCCGGTGCGCCAAGGGTTCGCGGACGTGTGACCGCGGCACGCGTCGAGTTGCTGGACAGCGCTGGCGTGGACCGGACAGCGCAGACGTCGAGCTGCCGGAGGGCGCAGGCGCATGGTGCGGCTGCACGGGGGCACGGGGCCACGGGGCCAGCGGGCAGCGGGTCCGGGCGGGGGCGGGTTCCGGTCGACCGTGTGCGACCCGCGGGAACGGCGGTCCGCGTCCGGACGGGCGGCACGCACACTCGGGGACCACCGAACCCCTAGGGTTTCGCAGGGCGACGTGACCGGTCGACCACGGGTGTCGAGGAGGACCGATGAGCGAGTCGATGCAGGCATACCGCCTGGTTGCATGGGGCGAGCCGCCCCAGCTGGTGGAGGTTCCGGTGCCCCGCCCCGGTCCGGGGCAGGTCCTGGTGCGTGTGGCGGGGAACGGCCTCTGTCACTCCGACATCACCATGGGGGAACTGCCCGCCCAGATCGGCGAGGCGCTGGGCTGGTCGATGCCGTTCACGCTGGGTCACGAGGTCGGTGGTTGGGTCGCCGAACTGGGGGCCGGCGTGGTCGGACCTGCGGTGGGAGAGGCCGTCGCCCTGCGCTCGCCGGCGTCGTGCGGCTCGTGCTGGTACTGCACTCGGGGCCAGGACAGCGCCTGTGCGGGCGGCCTGGTCGGCAGGGGCTACGGCCGCGACGGCGGTCTGGCCGAGTTCGTCCTGGCCGAGTCGGCCGGGGACGTGCTCCCGTTGACGTCCGTGGACCCGGTCCTGGCCGGACCGTTGACCGATGCCGGGGCCACCTCCTACCACGCCGTCCGACGCACCCTTCCGCGGCTCGTCCCGGGAGCCACGGCCGTCGTGATCGGGGCGGGCGGTCTCGGGGTCTTCGCCGTGCAGTTCCTCAAGGCGCTGTCGCCGGTTCGGGTCGTGGCCGTCGACACCGACCCTGCCCGGCTCGAGGTGGCGACCGCGCTCGGCGCGGACGACGTGGTGACCGGCGTCGACCGCGACACCGTGGCGAACCTGTTCGAGCTGTCCGGTGGGGGGGCTGCCGCCGTCCTCGACTTCGTGGGCGTCGACGAGACGATCGCCGCCGGAATCGTCGCGGTCCGCCCGGCGGGTACCTACGGGTTGGTCGGGGCGGGCATGGGCAGCTTCCGTCGTCCCTGGTACGGGGGCCTGCCCCGCGACGCCGACATCTTCACCTTCCAGGGATCGTCGCGCTCCGATGTGGAGGACGTCCTGGCCCTCGCCGACTCCGGCCACCTGGTCATCGACACCGAGCAGTTCGCCCTGGCCGACGTGGCCGAGGCCTACGCCGCACTCGAGCGGGGAGGCCTGCGCGGTCGGGTGGTGGTGGTCCCGGAGCATGGAGACCGGTCGACGGCGCGGACCGGCCCGTCGTCAGGGGCACCGAGGTCGATGGGCTGAGCTATGAGCGAGTACTGACCTGACCGCCGGTCAGGGCACGACGCCCAAGGGGTGCACCGCCGAGCCCCCGCTTCTGGTCGCACCACCGCATGTTGCACCGACGGCGGCGCCGGCTGCCATGACGAGCTCGAGCCGGGCCTGCAGGTCCTGGATCCTGCGGCGGCCCTGATCACGCTCGTCCGGCTCGAAGCTCTTGGCGCCGGGTTGCCATCCGACCCCGGTCAGAGCCCGACGGTCCCGGCGATCTCGCGGCGGCGTCACGGGCGGACCGATTCCTGAGGTCCGGGTCAGGATCACATGACTCGGTTGGCGGAATTATGGCCATTGGCGAATTCAGTCCTCGGGCCGATCGACCGAATTGGCTCTGACCAGCGGAGGGAGTGGGATTCGAACCCACGGAGGCTTGCACCTCACGGCTTTTCAAGAGCCGCGCATTTGTCCGCTCTGCCATCCCTCC
>Ga0307373_10005942_pt1 | contig 19650 bp, 21 predicted proteins | sample OX2MG_FD_202534 | JGI IMG/M metagenome (GOLD analysis project Ga0307373, IMG submission 202534) | Soil microbial communities from Risofladan, Vaasa, Finland - OX-2 | ecosystem: Environmental > Terrestrial > Soil > Coastal area > Acid sulfate soil | place: Finland: Risofladan, Vaasa | collected...
GTTCGGGACGAGGGGGTCGCAGGTTCAAATCCTGCCACTCCGACCATTCAACAAAGTGATCGCTCAATCCGTCCGCTCAATCCGCGCTCTAATGACTCGCGGCGGCGAAATCCTGGGCCACCGTCGATTTGACGACCCGCGCCTTGCGCGTGGTGCCTGGCGTATTGCGGCTCCTTCCGACGAAGCGCGGCACGCCTGCGGTCACCACCGCGCCGATCGCGGCGATGTCGCTATGCTTGATCGCGGCGAGCGCGGTTTTTTGCGTGCCGCCGTCGGGCGCGTCGATCAGCGCGTTATCGGCTGACTTGCCGGCGGCGAGGTAGCCGGAATCGATGCCGTAGACGCGCCCGTCGCTGCCGGTCGCCGCGCAGATGAAACGCTCCGGCGGCATGTCGGTCAGGCTCGCGCCATGCGCGGACTTAGAATCATCGGCGGCGCCGAAATGCTGGTAGCCTGGCGCGGGTCGCTTCGGCCATGGTCTCCAGAGTATCGACGCCATCCGACACGTCCGTGTGCGCATGCAGCAGGATGCCGCAAATCGCTGCCCTCAACGAGCCGAGGGCCGATCGCGGCACGTGCGATCTCGTGTTGGCTCTCGCGCAGCTCGGGTGGAATGAACGAGAGACCAAGCGCTGAATAAATTTCCGCTTTGGTTTTGGCCGCGACAGCCAGCGGCCTCGCTTGAGGCCGTTAGCGGTCAGCGTCATGCCCGTCCACGCGCCAGTGTCTGGAGCATTTGCACATGCTTTTGCCAACCAGTGGCGAACAACCAGTCGCGCGGTTGTGGCAAAGGCAGGGCAAGCACGCCAAGGCGTTTAACATTCTCGCACCCGTGCTCGATCGGTTCACCGAAGGTCTCGAAAAATCCGACGTGGCCGAGGCACGATCCGTTCTACAGAGCCCCGCTTGAGGGAGCGACGTTCGCTACGACCAACTATCCGCAGATCGATGCGTCTCCCCGGGTCTGGTTGTGGCACATCGCGTCATTTCGCTGCAGCGCGGTAACTCGGTCGCTTTCGAACTGAAGCGGACATTCGACCGAGTTTTATGAGTACACCGGCCTAGTGAAGCAGCCGTTGCGATCATCACGCGTCGCCCGTATTCTGGCGTGCGGGTGGAATACCCTGCAACGGAAAGCCCATTTCACTGTTACGTCTGAAAAAATTCCCTGTTTCGTTTATTGTGATTTTCGGCCGAAAAACCCGAAATTGCGGCGTTCCCGGACCGCTGCCGCACCTAAGCCGCGCGCATCACATGTCAAGGGCGCGCACTCCATTACGGCTGCTAGTGGAGATTACGGCTGCTAGTGGAGCGGATTTAACATTCGCCACCCACCTGGCGGCAAACTCGCGAAGCGAATGTCAAATCCAAAGCTCCACTAGAACTTATATTTTCTAGTGGTCCTTTTGATTCTAACATTCGCATGAGAAGCTGCCGAATACGGATGCGAATGTTAGAATCGGCCTACTAGGCAGCATCGGCAACACTCTAGTGGCAGCGCGCTTAAACTGATGAAAAAAGTACAATTTTGTTACCAGTCGCCCGACTAAAGACGCATTCCTTAATGAGTTGCAAGTTCGAGTGAACCAGCACTGGCCCTATGGGTTAGCTTTGAAATGGCACTTTTGGCGCATCGAGACATCGCGCATTGATCCTCGCTCAGCTTTAGCGAGGGCACTTTAATGGGTAAGTTGATCGACTGCGTGCTTCAACATTTGGCGGTTGAAAATCAGCACGATATGGATGCGATGCTCGCCACGTTGGACGGCGAGGACTCCTGCCGCGACGAAGTGGCCGGAAGTAGCTACGTCGGTCGCAAGGCCGTTGCCGATCGATACGGCGCGCTTTGGAAAGCCTTTCCGGACTTCAATGTTTTCCCGCGGCGATTGATCGAAGGCCCCGATTGCGTGGTGATGCTGGCTGATTATTCCGGCACCCATCTCGGTCCATATGCGACGTTGAACTTCGGCAATTTTCCCCCGAGTGGAAAATCATTCAACATTCGCCTGGTGAATATCATTGACTTCAATGGCGACAAGATCGCGCGGGAGACGATCTTTACCGATGTGGCCACCCAATTGATCCAGCTTGGGGTGTTACGCCGCTAAGGGTTCCGTCTTCAGCGGGCGGGTGGGCCGCCGCAACAACCAGGATACGATCGCAACGTTGGTCAGGTTCCAGATCAAGCCGTTGAGAAAAGCTGCCCGGTAGGAACCGGTGAAATCGAAGATCGCGCCCGACAACCAACCGCCGAGCGCCATCCCGAACAGCGTGGCCATCAGCGCGATGCCGACGCGGATGCCCACCTCCTTTGGCGGGAAATACTCCGGCTGACGATGCCGAAGCCGAGCATCGCCAAAAGAATTTCAGCGCCGCGTGCCGGCCCGTAACCGAGATCGCCGCAATACGCGACGATCTGGACCTGTGGCATCGCCATCGCGACCGCGAGGCCGAACCGGTCCCACAAGCGTCCCATTGCAATGCCGCCCAAGGCGAAGTCCGTCATCACCAGCGTATAGGGCAGGGAGGCTTTGCCACGGGTGCTGCCGAAATCCGCTTCGACGAACGGCAAAGCAATCGGTACGGACCACATGCCGACGCTGCTGATGGCACCGATTGCGACCGCGAACCCGACCCGGCGCCACGCGGCCGGTGACTCGATTCCACCGGGTTGGCGATCGCTTCTCATGCTTCGCCCGTGTCGCCGTTCACGAGCAGCGCGGTCTCGGTCTCGGCTTTGATTATCTGGAGGTGTCGGCGATCGCGACCCGGCCGCCGCGAATTGCTGGGACTTCTGCCGGGATCGGTATGTCGCCGATGTCTTTCGGTACCCTGTAGCCCTTCTGCACAGCCGGGCGCTGGGCGATGGCATGATACCAGCGCTTGACGTTGGGATATTGATTGAGGTCGACGGTCTGCCATTCGTATTGCGCAACCCATGGCCAGATTGCGATGTCGGCGATCGAGTAGTCGTCGGCGACGTATTGGCGGTCGGCGAGGCGTTTGTCGAGCACGCCGTAGAGCCGATGCGCCTCTTTCAGATACCGCTCTTCCGCATAGGCGGACTTGTTCTTGTTGTATTTCACGAAGTGGTGGAGTTGGCCGAACATCGGCCCCGGTCCGCCCATCTGCCACATCAGCCATTCGACGGTGCGGTAGCGCGGCTCGCCGGTCTTCGGCAAGAGCTTGCCGGTCTTATCGGCGAGATAAATCAGGATCGCGCCGGATTCCATCAGGCTCATATTATTGTCGTGGTCGATGATCGCAGGAATGCGATTGTTCGGGGCGACCTTCAGAAATTCCGGCTTGAACTGGTCGCCTTTGCTGATGTCCACGGGATGCGCAGTATAGGGCAGGCCAAGTTCTTCGAGCGCGATGGAGACCTTGCGACCGTTCGGCGTCGTCCAAGAATACAGATCGATCATGGTGGGGTGGCCTATTAAAGTTGGCGGACATCTCGTCGGCTTATGGTCGCACAACCGGCAATCCGGTTTTTATCGCTTAAGCTCGTCCGCGCTTTCAAGCTGCGTCCCGCTGGCGCGATATTTCCCATCGAATGGGCGCCTTAAAGGAAAAGAGTTCACCGAGCGACTAATAGAGGGGCAATCGGAGGCGCGTTCAAGCTGCAAGAAATACAAGCAATGCCGTATTGCTGGCGTCGGGATTGGTAACCGTGCAGGCATGGCCGCCCTCCGCCAGTAAACTCAGGCGCCCGCGGGGCAAACGATCGGCCAGCAATTGCGATGCTGTCCAGGGCACCAGGACGTCGTCCTTCGCAGCCAACGCCAATACCTCGGCCTGGATGGTGGTCAGATAATCAGACGCATTCCAGGTCCGCAGCGCCGTCAGGCGGGTGCGGAGGTTGTCGGCACCCTGGAAATTCGCCACGCCTTTTTCATCTTCGGCGGCCAGACGTTCGGCGTTGGCGGACGCCCAGGCTGCCGAATACAAGAAGATTGCCTGCGCGCGGACATAGGCGGCCACGCCACAATGTTTCAGCAGGGCAGCGCGCGCTTCGAAGCAGCGCTGGGTATGCGAATCTATTTGTCCCCAGCCATTGATGACCACGAGACGCTGCAGGCGCTGCGAATGACGGTGCGCGAACTCCAGGCCGATCGCGCCCCCGAGCGCGTGGCCGACGAAATGGCAGGACGCTATGCCAAGCCGGTCCAGCAGTGCCGCCGCTTCGTCCGCCATGTCGGCGATGCTGTAGCCGTCTGGCAGGCGCGACGACCGGTCCGGTCCAGTTCCGCGCTGATCGTAGGTCACCACGCGGAAGCGTTTCTCAAACGCTTCCAGTTGCGGCGCCCAGAAAGCCGCGGCGCCGCCGAGGCCGGAGCTGAACAAAACCGTTGGTTTGTCAGCGTTGTTTGGCATCGGTCTATTGCACCGGTCGGGCGGGTTCGTGAGCTTGAGGTCGCTGCGGCACCGCGCGACTCATAGCGGCGTAGCCAGCAAGGTCTGAATCGCGAAGCTGTCAACGCGAACCAGTTTCTCGCTGATCTTGAAAGTCTCGCCCGAGCGTTCAAGCCGATCGCAGTAGAGACCGGTCGCGAACAGCCGGGTGTCGCCTTCCAGTTCGGTCTGGTAGACGGCAAACGGAGCTTCGATCGATATTCCTTCCGGCCCATTCGCGATGATGCGCGGAAGGCCGATGATATGGCGATCGTTGTGGGGATTATATTTGCTGGCGATGCGCAGCGCCAAGATGCGATCTTCCAGCATGGCGCGGCTGTCACAGTAGATCAGCCCGGCCGGCAGGCCGAGCTCGTGGTTTTCGCGCGGCTTCACGTAGTACGAGCAACGCTTCGAGAACAGGTCGAGCCACTCGTCGTATTGAGCGGAGTCGACCAAGGCGCCGTATCGGGCGAGCAGGTCGCAAGCAGCGATGAGATCGGCGCTCATCGCACACCATCCGGGGGTTCGATGCCGAGCAATTCAGCGTAGTAAGACCAAAATCCGCGCACTGGCACGTCGTTGATCCGGAAATCGCAGTCCTGGATCGCGCCCTTGCCGCCGAGTTCAAGGACCTGGGCATCGTTTGGCGCGGGCTTGGTCGCACGCTGCACGATCTCGATGGCCTCGCCGTCTTCCATTGAGACGAAGCCGGCCGGACCGACGAGATTCGCCTGACGAAGGCGGTGCTGACGCATTTCCGGCGTGTCGTCCTGGTAGCCGAGCAGGGTCTGAAATACTTCGAACTCTCCCGGACCTCTTGGGCGGATCTGCCTTGTCGCCAGGCTGTTGCTGATCTGGATGAAGAAGCTGCTGGGGAACAGCGAACCGATGGCGATGCTGATGTCATCGTTGCGGTCGGGAATATATTTCACCATCGAGTTCTCTTGGAGCTGGATACCCGCGCTCGCGACTTGCTCCTTGCCGTAAGCTTCTTTCGCGGCATCGTTGCCGCTTTCCATGCGTCCCCAGGTCACGCAATGGCGGTGGCGTTTATCCATCGTCGCGCCGCCAACCTGCGTCGGACGGTCGAGACCGAACGTGCGGAAAAAGTCATGCAACAGGCTGGCGTGATAATTATCGCGGGTATTTTCAGCGAAGCCCTTCCAGTTTCCGCGAATACGCTGCCGATGATAGCCGAGCACCTCCACGGGCCGACGAAAGACCCGGCTCATGAAGCCGAGCATTGCTTCGCCGAGATATTCGTTTAACGGCTCGGCCTTGTCCGACAGCGTCCCGAACAGCACGCCATCGATGCTGTCGATGCGAACTTTCCTGAGTCCGTGATTTTTCGTATCGAAGTCTTTGCCGTACCCGCCTTTGCCCTTGAGGCCGCGCCGGAATGGAACACCAACCAGGCCGCCGTCCTGGCCATAGCACCATTGATGGTAGATGCAGACGTGGTCCTTGGCATTGCCCTGCAATTCGCGCCGAACGATCGCGCCGCGATGGGCGCAGCGGTTGACGAAGCCGTGAATTTTGCCGTGCTCGTCGCGGTGAATGATGATCGGCTCGTCGCCGATGTAGCTCGCGCGAAAATCGCCCGGGTTCGGAATCTCCACTTCAAGGCCTATGAGAGTCCACGACGGGCCTTTGAAGACGCGTTCCCGCTCCAATTCGTAAATCGAGGGGTCATGATAAAAGCGGTAGGGAACGCGGCTATAGTCGTTGGTCGGCCAGACGGAAGAATCCAACATGGAGGCTCTCCACTCGCAGTGATGATTGCAAGCAACGGCGTAGCGTACGGACGTCACCTATCGGCGTTCATTTTTCGCAGTTTGCCTGACCGTCGATCACGCTGCGAACTGTCCCGCGCGATCAGTTTCATCTTGCTACCACTACCCGCACGTTCGCCGTATTTTGGGCTGCTCAAAAGCGCCAATTGGTCGATAGGTATAGGGACCACTTAAGGCACCGCGGTGCGAGCTCCATTGGCTCCAACCGCGCGGAAAGAATGGACCTTTGCGTGCCATTCCCAATGCCTTCTAACGTGAAGGCTGCGACCGAATTTCAGGTCCATTCAACGCAGGCACCACGGAGATGTGAACGATGCCCGCCTTCATCTGCACAATGTGCGGCACCCAACATACGCCGAGCAAGTCACCCCCCGCGGGATGTGCCATCTGCCAGGAGGAACGGCAGTACGTTCACCCGAATGGCCAAGGCTGGACCACGCTTGAGCAGATGCGTGGTTCGAACCGGCCGTGGCTGGCGTCGCACCGGAACGGGTATGTGAAATACGAGCCCGACCTATACGGGATCGTCACCGCGCCGGGCATCGGTATTGGCCAGCGGGCGCTGCTCATTCGCACGCCTCGTGGCAACGTGCTCTGGGATTGCATAACCTACATCGACGACGCGACTGTCGAGGTGATCGGAAAGCTCGGTGGCATTTCGGTAATCGCGATCTCGCATCCGCACTACTACACCACCATGGTCGAATGGAGCCATGCGTTTGGCCGGGTGCCGATCTTGCTGCACGAAGGCGACCGCGAGTGGGTCATGCAGCCCGATCCGGTCATCGAATACTGGAAGGGCGCGACACGGGAAATTTTTCCGGGCGTGACGGTGATCCATACTGCCGGACATTTCACCGGCGCTACGGTGTTGCATTGGGCGGCCGGCGCCGGCGGCAAAGGCGCGCTGCTCTCGGGCGACAGCTTGCAGGTGGTCGGGCCGGACAAGACGGTTAGCTTCATGTGGAGCTATCCGAACCTCATTCCGCTCGATGCAGTCACGGTGCGGCGGGTCGCCGATACGGTCGAGCCGTGGCCGTTCGACTCGATCTACGGCGCCTGGCCGGAAGCGTTGATCAAAACCGAAGCGAAGAAGATCCTGGCACACGCGGTCGACCGCTACATTGAAGCGGTCACCCAACCGCCGCCTGGCCAGCGTGGCGAGGCGGTCGCGCCGGCGGCACGCCGAAGCGCCTGAGGACTGTGCGTTGTGTCGCCTGAGGCGGGGGTAGAACAACGTGGGATGGCATGTGGCCGCTCGGTCGGGCGACCTTAAAGACGGCAGCGTCTTGGGCGCGGAGGTCAAAGGAATCCAGATCGCTCTCTATCGCATTGGAGGGACGGTCCATGCGACGAGCAATATTTGCACGCACGAAGTCGCGCTGCTGTCCGATGGATATCTGGACGGCGACTGCATCGAGTGTCCTCTGCACCAGGCGCTATTCCACGTTCCGACCGGAGAGGTACGCTCGGCGCCCGCGACCGAACCGATTTTGACCTATCCGGCGAAAGAAGAAGCGGACCACATCCTGGTGGAATTGCCGGAATAGCGGCCAAGCTCGCCTCACGACGGTGCGGGAGCGCCGTGCAAAATTTGATCGAGACTTTCCGCGGAAGCCAGGCGCTGAGGGTCAATCGCAATATTCTTTTGCATAAGGCGTCGAGCGACAGCCAGGTCTTTGGGCTGGTTCACCGCGGCAACCGCGGCGATCTTATTGTCGTTCATGTAGAACGATATGAATCGTTCTCCATCGCCGCGGAAGACAATGTCATTGTAGTTGGCGAACAGTCCAAGAATTTGTAGTTTGGTTTCATACTGGTCGGACCAGAAGTAAGGGATGTCCCGGTATGGCGAGGCCGCGCCTAGCATCGCCTTTGCCGCTGCAATGGCCTGGTTCTGCGCGTTTGACCACGATTCCAAACGCATACGGCCGCCAAATCCGTCAGGTTGATTGGCAACGTCGCCCGCGGCAAAAATAGAATCCTCCGATGTTCGCCCGGAACTATCGACAATGATTCCGTTGTTCGCATCGACACCGGCCTCACTTGCGATCTCCGCGTTTGGGACCGCTCCGATCCCTATCACGACAGTATTAGCGGCAATTCGATCCCCGTTGGACAGTTCGGCAAATTCGAAACGTTGCTGGCCTGAAAACCTCGTTACAGTTGTCTCCAGCAAGATTCGAACGCCGCGGTCTTCGTGCTGACGCCGCAGAAAGCTCGCAAGGTCCGGCGGCAGAACGCGGGAGCAAAGTTGACCGGATGCTTCGACCAGGACGACGTCGACGTTTCTTTGGCGAGCGGCGGCGGCAATCTCAAGACCGATCCACCCGCCGCCCACCACGAGCAGACGCGAGCCGGATACCAATGATTGGCTGATGGCGAGGGTGTCGTCGATTCCCCGCATATAGTGGATCCTCGGCAGGCCGGCTCCCGGAGTGCCGAGCCGGCGAACCCGGCTACCGGTCGCCAGCATGAGGCGGTCGTAGGCAAGGACCTGACCGTTAGACAAGGTCACGGTCTTTTTTAAGCGTTCGATGGACGTCGCACGGCAGCCGAGCATCACGTCCACTTCAAGTTCAGCGAGCTTGGCGAGTGACCACAAATAAGTGCTTTCCGGACTGCGGGAGCCGAGCAGCACATCTTTTGAAAGGGGCGGGCGTTCATAGGGCGGATGCTGTTCATCGCCGACGAGGACAATCCTGCCCGTGAATTTTTGATCACGAAGCGTCTTGGCAACCCAGCCGCCGGCTTGCCCGGCGCCTATGACGACAATCGATTGCATCTGACCGAGCCCGGGCCGGGCCGTACCGTTACTTTTCTGCGAGGCCAACGAGACCGTCATGCCAAAGACTAGAGTTTCTTGCGGCGCAGCCGCGCCACAACTTCAATCCTGACAATCTCATAGCCCTCAGGCGGAACCGGCACGGGGTCGACGACCACGTCACTTGCCGGGATATCCAACAGCGCGTTCTGGTCCTCGATGAAGAAGTGGTGATGCACCGAGTTGTTGGTGTCAAAATAAGTTCGCGTGCTGTCCACCGTCACTTCCCGCAGCAGGCCCGCTTCCGTGAACTGATGCAGGGTGTTGTAAACCGTGGCGAGCGACACCGATGCTTTGCCGCGCGTCGCCGCGTCGTAGAGCATTTCCGCGGTCACGTGGCGGTCGCCGTCGCCAAACAGGATGCAGCCAAGCGCTACCCGCTGGATGGTCGGACGCAGCCCAGCACGGCGCAGCCGGTTCTTCACGTCGCGCCACTCGGAGCCGGTCAGGTCGCCGTCTTTAACTTCAGCCGCCTCCCGGTGAGCGAAGGTCGTCCGCGCAAAAGCGATTGGCTGTTTCATTGCGAACCCGTAATTAAAGCCGGCGGTGCGGCAGATCGAAGGGCCTCTCTATTCAACATCGATTCGGAGTTGGGATGACCGTCGAGCACGCTGAGGATATTTCGGACGGTCACTTCCGCCATCCGCGCTGCCGCTTCCAGCGTCAGGCCCGAGACGTGCGGCGCCGTCAGGAAGTTGGGTAATTTCAAGAGCGGGCTGTCGAGCGGCAACGGTTCCGTGTCAAAGACATCGAGCGCTGCACCCGCGAGCTTGCCCGACGAAAGCGCTTGGTAGAGAGCGGCTTCGTCAACCATTCCGCCGCGAGCGGTATTGATCAGGAATGCCGTGCTCTTCATCAGCGCAAGACGTTCGGCGTTAAACAGATTTGTTGTTTCTTTTGTCTTCGGGCAGAGAATGCAAACGAAGTCGGCTCGAGCGATGCCGCTTGCCATATCGCTTGCCGGCTCGCAGCCCGCGGCACGGATCGTTTCGGATCGAAGCATTGCATCATAGACCAGGACGCGCATTTCCATCGCCAGGCACCGGCTCGCTGTCCGGGCGCCGATGCGGCCGAAGCCGATAATCAGGACTGTCTTGCCGGAAAGATCGATGTGGCCGCGCGTCAGACGCTCGCGCCAATCGCCGCCATGCACCATTGCATTCATCCCGACGATCTGCTTCGCCAGCGCCAGCATGAACGCGAGCGTGTGTTCGGCAACGCTCACGGAATTTTCCGCGTCGGTCATCATCAAGGGAATACCACGGCGGGTCAGCGCCGCAACGTCGACACTGTCGTATCCAACGCCAATGCGCGCGACCACACGCAACTGCTGCGCAGCATCAATTTCAGCTTGGCCAAAGTGGGTGTGTCCCAGCGCCACTCCATCCGCCGAGCGCAGCGCCGGGTGCAGGCTCTCCGGCGGAGCCTCATCATCGAACAAGATACCTTCGACGTCCTGGCGGTTTTTCAGAACGTCCCAGCCGGCTCTGGCGAGGCTCTCGGGTAACAACAAACGAAGCTGTTGCGGAGCGCTCATCTGGCTTGGATCTCGATAGGCAACCGGATCAAAGGTCTGCGCCGCACTCCGAGCAGCGGTGCCGATTTTGAAGCATCAATCATGACTTGGATCCCCGGCGTCGCGGTTACGCTCCGTCTCGTACCCAATGCGGATTTGCCGAATTATCGAGCTGCCCAAAAGCGCCAATTGGTCGTTAAAACCGGGGCCACTTGGGGTAGCCGCAGCCTCGCGTTCTGGTGGTCAAATCACGGCTTTCGAACAGCCTCGACGTCAGGTGGCGACCAAAGCCCGATCAAGCCTGATGTCGGGATTTTTCGCAGTCGGATCGCGGATGGGCGCAAATGAGCAATCCGTAACGAAGCAACGGGCGAGGGTCGCCCATTGCTTCGGAAGGACCAGCGCCTATTCCGCCGCATGCGTGTCGAGCAAAGTCCATTTGTTGGCCTTTGCCTCCAGAATATAGATCGGCTTGATCATATCGTTATCGGGCCCCATGCTTAGGGACCCGACCAGCGCCGGATAGGCCTTCAAGGTCTTTATCTGATCGCGAATCGCCTGCCGTTCCGCAGCGATCTTCGTTGCGTCGCCGGTTACCTTCGTCCGCTTCATCGCGTCGGCATACATATAAACGATGTCGTAGGCTGCGGCGTCGAACTGACTCGGGTCGATGACGGCTTCGCCTTTCTCCTTCAGCCTTTCCTTGAACCGTTCAACAAACTTCTTGGTGCGTGCGTCGTCCCTGCCGCTATAGAAAGTGGCGCCGACTAGCGTGCCGTCGCCGTTCGGACCCATCCGCTCCGGCAAATCGACATCGGCGATGTTCGAGCCGCCGAGAATGCGTCCTTTGCCGCCCTGTCGCCGTAATTCGGCAAGCAAGCGCAAGAACGTATCGGGAGGTGCGCCGACTCCGATCAGGTCGCTCGGCTTCTGCATCATCTGCGAAACTTGTGCGGAGAAATCAAACGCGGCGACGCGGAAATTGACGGTTTCCACAATCGGAATATTTGCGGCTTTGATCCGTTCAGGAATGACGCCGGTGCCGAGGGCCTGGGAAATCGCGTCGTCGGTAGCATAGGCAATCGCCGCCGAGGTATGCGGGACGTTCTTGCGCTCGATCGTGAGCATCATCCGTTCCCAGGTATAATTTTCGTTGGCCGAATTGCGGAACGCGTAGGTGAAAGGCGCGGCGACTTTAGGCGCCGATGACGCCATTGACATCTGAGTGATGCTGAGCCGTTCGCCGACCGGGAATGCCACCCGACATTCGCTTGAGCTGAACGGGCCGACCACCGCAAGCGCGTTCAAGTCCTGCGCGAAATGCTGCACGGCAACCACAGCCTGTTCGGGCTTGCCGCCAGTGTCGAACGTTTGCATCTCCAGCTTCTTGCCGTTGATGCCGCCGGCGGCATTGATCTCTTCCACTGCAATTTCAATCGCCACACCGTTCCGTTTTGCCTGGGTGGCGTAAGGCCCGGTATTGGAAGCGCTGTAACCAAGGATCAGATTCTGCGCGCCGGCAACGCCCGGCATTGCCGCGAGAGCCACCAGCGATAGCGCGGCCAGCGATATCGACAGGCCGAGACGACGTTTCCTCATGTCCTACCCCTTGGATGGCCTTATTTGAACAAGGCAGATTGGCCCTTCTCGACAGATGGCAGCACCGGATTGCCGGGCAAAGGTCCAGTGTTGGCGTGCAATTAGAACCAATCGATTGCTCGAAACGAAATAGCGGCCGGCATATGCGGCCCACCACCTGCTCGATGAAAAGAGCGGTTGTTTGGCGAAGAAAGACCAAGGTGTTGGTCGGTCTCCCTTACGCCTTCAACTTTGCGCCGAACGTCTCAACCAGCAGCCCTGCTGCGGGCGCTCTCGATGCCGACGTAGCCGGTCTGGCCGCGCGGACACCGCGATCCCGGTTGCATACGCGGATGCGAGCATGACCAAAACACCGAAATGTCCGATCGTGTCCCAATCGCTTAGTTGAAAGGGACTGCGCCGCCGACACCTGCGGGGCGGTTCTCTCCCGGCCCTTGAGCGTTTGTGAGATAAGTTCCGAACAGATCGTCGAGGCAGGCGAGCTCTTTCGACGGTCCCGATTTCACGATCTTGCCCAGCGTGAGGACATAGCTACGGTTGCTGCATTCGAGCGCCAAGTGAGTGTTCTGTTCGATTAACAGGATTGAAATGTCCCGAGCATTGAGCTCCGAGACGATGTTAAAGACCTCATCGACGAAGAGCGGACTTAAGCCCAGCGAAGGTTCGTCCAAAAGCATCAGCTTCGGCCGCGCCATAATGGCCCGGCCGATCGCGAGCATCTGCTGCTCGCCTCCGGAAAGGACTGCACCGAGGTAATTTCTTCGCGCCAGCAGATTCGGAAATCTTCGATATATCCAGGCCAGATCTTCGGCGATCCCCTGCCGATCGGTGCGGTGATGTGCGCCCATCAGGAGATTCTCCTCTACGGTGAGCGATATCAATATTTGCCGACCTTCCGGAACGAGAGCCACACCCGAACGCACTCGTCGCGGCGCCGACCACGCGCTCATATCGGCGCCGTCGAAAGTGATCGATCCGCGGGTCATCGGCGAGAGGCCAAGTATGCTGCAGAGTAACGAAGTCTTGCCGGCGCCGTTTGCCCCGATCACGGAAACAACTTCGCCGTGATCGACGGAAACGTCGACTCCGCTGACCGCGCGGACCGGACCGTACTCGACGTGAACGTCGCGGACCTCAAGCAGCAAAGCTTGCCTCCCGCGCGCGACGGCCGGTGCCGAGATAAGCAGCGATCACGGCTTTGTCGGTTTTGACTTCATCGAGAGTCCCTTCGGCGATCTTGCGGCCAAAGTTAAGCACGACGACGTGATCGCAAATGCCACCGATGAAACCAAGATCGTGCTCGATCAGCAAAATTGTCACGTCCAAACCAACGGCACTTTTCAGCGCGCCGAGGAGTTCGCTGCGCTCGGCCGTATTCAGCCCGGCAGTCGGCTCATCGAGCAACAGCAGCTTGGGTTCGGTAACCAAAGCGCGTGCGAGTTCGACTCGCTTCTGCATGCCGTAGGAGAGACCTTCGGCGAGGCGGTCTGCTTCGCGTTGAAGTCCAACCGCATGGATTGCCTTCAACGCCTTATCGACGGCAGCTCGATTGAACCGCGATACCAGGGGCACGAACGTCCCGGCAATGCTGGTACGGTGGTGCTGACCGAGCATCACATTCTCGAGCACCGTAAGGTGCTTCATGAGCCTGAGATTTTGGAAAGTCCGGCCGATCCCGGCGTGCACCCGCTTTGCCAGCGGCACATCTTGAAGCGACCGGCCGTTAAGCAGGATTGAGCCTTCGGTCGGCGAGTAAACTCCACTGAGCAGGTTGAACAACGTCGTTTTGCCGGCTCCGTTGGGGCCGATGAACGCGGTCCGAGAGCCGCGTTTGACATCGATGCTCAGCGACTCGATGACGCAAAGACCGCCGAACCGCAGGCTTAGATCGCAAATTGCGAGCGCGGGGGTGTCCGGTGCCATCAGGCTTTGCCCCAAGCGAAGCGGCGCGTGATGGCGGCCAGGCGGCGCGTGGTCGCGCGCGTCAACACCCCTTCAGGCCGCAAGACCATGAGCACGATCATGATCGCGCCGAAGCCGATGTAGCGCCACTCGCCGCTGGTGCGAAGGAATTCGGGTATCAGCGCGATCGCACTTGCCCCGAGCAACGGCCCCCACCAGGTCTGAACGCCGCCGAGCAGCGCGAACAGCACAGCGTTGGCGCTGAGCATGAAATTGAAGTTCTGTGCCTCGATATAGCTGTAGTGGTGCGCGTAGAGACTGCCCGCGAGGCCGGCGAGGGCGGCGCCAATCACGAGTGCGAGGACTTTGGTGGCAAAAACCTTGACGCCGAATATCGCCGCAGCCCGTTCATCGTTACGGACGGCGGTGAACGCCAAACCGATCCGGGTCGACATCATATAGGCTACACCGCCGACGACTAACAGCGCAGCCAATGTGATTGCATTCAGCCCGAAGTAGCCGACAACGACGTATCCTCTCGCTCCGCCAACGACGTCGAGATTGACGAGTACGGCCGTTACGACTTCGGCGAACGCGAATGTCGCCAAGCTGTAATAGATGCCGTGCATTCGTGCGACTGAGATGGCGACCAACAGTCCGGCGCCGGAGGCGCATAGCATGCCAACGATGACGCATAGGAAAAGTGGCAATCCGATCACCGCGGCAGCGACCGCCGATGCGTAGGCTCCCACGCACATGAAACCGGCGACACCGATATTGAGCTGTCCGGTAGCCAGCGGCACGTAGGCAGCGTAAGCAAGGATGACCGAAATCAGCAGGTTCGCGCTAACTTGCGTGAGATATCCGCTCATCACATTCTCTCGACAGTGCTTATGCGAGCGCCAAGCAATCCGTTTGGCCAGCACAGCAGCAGCGCGAGCAAAGTCCCGTAGACAACGGCGTTGACTGCATCAGAACTGACGTAGGCAATCGAGAACACTTCAATCAGTCCGACCAGAAACCCGCCAATTACCGGACCCCAGAGGCTTCCCATCCCGCCAAGAACCATCGCCGCCAAACCTTTGGCGGCCACTTCCTGACCCATGTACCAAGCGACTTGCTGGTAGTTGAGCGCGAACAAGATGCCGCCGACTGCCGCAAATATCCCGGTGATGACGTAGATGCTCGACACCGTCCTGTTGACATTGATGCCTAAAGTTTCTGCCGTTCTCGGATTCTCAGCGATGCCGCGAATGCTGCGTCCAAGTTTCGTCCGCTTCAGCATCAGCGACATTATCGCCGCCCCAACCAATGCGATGACTAAACCCAACAGTTGCGGCGCACTGATGAACAGGCCCGCCAGATGCAGATCGGTAAGCTTGAACGGACTCGGAACTCGCATTGACTCCGAGCCGAAACGCATGATGGCCGAATTCTCGAGCACAATAAGAAAGCCGATCGAACTGACGAGCGGAATAAATGGCGACGAAAGTCGCAGCCAACGGTAGGTAAAACGCTCGATCACCAGCGAAACGACGGTGATTGCCGCTATCGTGAGGACGAAGGCAATCGACCAGTGGAAGCCGGCCTTAAGCAAGCCGTAACTGAGGACGCCGCCGAGCATGAAGAGCCCGGGAACGCTGAAGTTGAGGAAGTTCAGCATTCCAATCGTTAATGAGAACGCGACGCCCACCAGTGCATAGATGCTTCCGAGCATCAGGCCGTTGATGAGCTGTTGCTCAATCACGCCGGACCCCTCCCAGTTTCCCGCGCCTCCTAGATATTTCAATCAAGTGTGCCGTAAGGGTACCAAAGCAAAAGAACCAGTTGCTGGCGCCGGTTGGTACAGGTTCCTAGGCGCAAAGTACCTGGGCGATCTTTCGGGTAGCTGCGACGAGCGCCCGCTCGTCTACCGCCGTATAACCGAGAACTAATGCATTGCTGCTGCGGCGATCGGCGTAAAAGCTCGACAGTGGAGGCGCGATTACGCCACAGGTGGCGGTGCGTTGAGACGCCGCCTCGTCCGTCAATCGTTCGCTGACTTCGGGTGTGAAGTAACCTAGCAAATGCATGCCTGCCGTATTTGGGCGCACTGTCATGATTTTGGACAGATGCTTCTCCGCCGCTTCGACTAAAGCTGCTTGTCGACTGCGGTAAATCGATCGCATCCGGCGGACGTGCGCCGAGAAGAAGCCTTCGCGTATAAACGTATCGACGATGGGTTGCGGAAGGATCGGTGGCTCCGGCAAAAGATCGAAACCTATCCGGGCGAGTGAAAAGCGGTCGGCAATGCGCGAGGGAACAATCAGATACCCGAGCCGCAACGATGGGAACAACACCCTCGAGAACGTGCCGACGTAGACAACGCGTTCGCCGCCATCAAGACTTCGCAACGCTGCGGGCGGATGACCGGAATAGCGAAATTCGTTTTCATAGTCGGTCTCGATGATCCAGCAGTCGGATTGATCCGCAAACGTGAGCAAATCGAGCCGTCGCTGGAGCGACATCGTCACACCCAGAGGATACTGATGCGATGGCGACACCACGATCATGCGCGGCCGGGTTCCCGTCTTGACGCCCTCGGTCAGCGATAAACCTTCGGCGTCTACCGGTACCGGAACGACGAAAGCGTCAGCCGCAGAAAGAACACTGCGCAATCCGGGGTAACCAGGGTCTTCGACCCAGACCGGCTCGTGCAGATCAAGCAGTAGCCGCGCAGTCATATCGATGCCATTTTGCGCACCGGTCGTGATGATCACGTCTTCGGGGCGACATTCGATCATTCGTGACGTACGCAGATAGTCGCAAATCGTCTCGCGCAAGGGGCCGTAACCGCGGGGATCGGCCTGCGTCAGCAACGACCGCGACGGCGAGTGCCAAATGCGGGCCACTTTTTCCCACGTCTCGAACGGAAATAACGAAACGTCGGGGAGCCCGGGCGCAAACGCCTTATATGGCTCGCGCCCCGGCGGAGTCGCCAAGGTGAGAAGATGGCCTCGACGGGAAAGCTCGAGAGCGCACGCTGCGGTCGATCGCGCCGAGCCCAAGCCGACGGGCATCGTAACGTCGTCGGGGAGCATGTCGGCAACGTATGTCCCCGAGCCGATCCGGCCTTCGAGATAACCCTCGGCAATCAACTGTTCGAAGGCGCCGAGCACCGTGTTACGCGAGCAGCCAAGTTCTTCGGCAAGGAGGCGCGTCGCCGGCAACCGCATGCCCGGGGGCAAACGGGCGCTGATGATGGCTTGCCGTAATTGCTGATGAAGTTGGCGCCAAAGCGAAATGGGCGACCGCGCATCCAGCCAAAAGTCGACGAACACGGCAAAGCTGGCGCGCTTCCGGCGCCCCTTAAAATTATCGGCACCCCGTCGTCGCGGACCGCTGTGCGAATCTTCATGCACTTCGTTTGCCGCAACAAGATCATAGAGGTCTTCGGCCTCGGCCTTGTTCGGCAATAGCGGCGCCGAGGGCGGACTTGGCCGTCGTCCGCTTTGCAATTTTACGCGCTTGGAGCGCACACGATCTCGAACGATACGCGACACCAATTTCCCTTCTTAATACGCTTTCAAATTTTCAAATTTTCTGATTCCACTGTGTATTATTCACCCATTTCGTCAAGGGGCGGCGGCACGTCGTGCTGGTGTGGATGGATGAACGACCGTCAATCGTCAGGGCGGCGACAGGGACCGGTCGTCGCTGACGTCACTTAAATACAGTCTATTGCCGCGAAATTGCCCTGTTGGGTGATCCTACCGATTGTAACCGCTCTGGCCGACGCCGCCCGCTCTGTTGGCCGTTTACTAAGTCAGAGAAATTATGGCGTCTAAAAAAGCAACATATCGAAAGCGACGTTGCATGTCTGCTCTCTCAAAGTTTCGAGGAAACTCCGAAATTCTCTGCCGGTCAACGGCCGTGACGCACTGTCTTGTTCGCCTGTAACGTGCGCACGTCGCTCGCATCGCGAAGCGGTCCGATTAAGCTATCGACAGATCAGAAGTTCAGCACACGCCAGATGTGCCTGCGACAAACCAAATCGCGAAAAATTCTGGACACCCGGCAAACGACTCCATTAAGTAGGGCCTCTTCATTTGGAATTTCCTGCTCAAGCGCCCGCCCGAACCAACGGAGACCGCATGCGGATCGCGCAAATATCGCCGCTCACCGAAGCGGTTCCGCCCAAATTGTACGGCGGTACCGAACGGGTGATTTCGTGGTTGACGGAGGAGCTTGTCGCGCAGGGTCACGATGTCACGCTGTTCGCCAGCGGCGATTCCATTACCTCGGCGCGGCTCGAAGCAATCTGGCCGCGGGCGCTTCGGCTCGATAGTTCGATCCGTGATCCCTACGCGCTTCACATGACCATGCTCGAACAAGTGGGAAGAATTGCGAGCGAGTTCGACATTCTGCATTTCCACCTGGATTATTTTCCGTTTTCGCTGTTCTCCCGACAGTCGACTCCGTTCGTCACGACGTTGCATGGCCGGCTGGATCTGCCGGAGCATCAACCGATGTTCAACACATTCGCGTCGGTACCGGTGATTTCGATTTCCAATTCGCAGCGCCGGCCGGTGCCGCAAGCCAATTGGGTCAAGACCGTTTATCACGGCGCGCCGCCGCTGCTGCTGACCCCGCAGCCGACAAAGCCCAGCTATCTCGCATTTCTCGGGCGCGTTTCGCCGGAGAAGGGCCTGGATCGGGCGGTACGTATCGCCGAGCAAGTTGGCCTGCCGCTCAAAGTCGCCGCCAAGATCGACCGGGCCGACCGCGATTATTTCGAAGAGCAAATCAAACCGCTGATGAGCTTGCCATTCGTCGATTATGTCGGCGAGATCAACGATGTGCAGAAGCCGAACTTCCTGGGTGGAGCGATTACGCTTTTGGTGCCGATCGACTGGCCGGAGCCGTTTGGGCTGGTGATGATCGAGGCCATGGCCTGTGGCACGCCGGTGATCGCTTTCAATTGTGGTTCGGTGCCTGAAATCATTGACGATGGCGTGAGCGGATTTATTGTCGAAGACGAGACCGGCGCAATCGCCGCAATGAAGCGAATCTCCACGTTATCGCGGCAAAAAGTGCGGATGCGCTTCGAACAGCGATTTACCGCACGCCGTATGGCCGAGGAATATCTGGCCGTTTATCGCGGTCTCGTCGAGCAGGCCGCGCCGCAATCGCGCGTCGCGAGGGCATGACCCGCATATTCGCATCTGACGCAACCATAAAACGACAAACCTGCGAAGGCAGGAGCTTGCGCGCTTTAACAGGAATGAGGCCATGCTCGACGCCATTGAACTTCTCACCACCTGAAGGCGCACTTCGGCCTTGGCGTTTCATCGTGTTTGAAGGTGTGCGCGGCTCGGCGCCGGCGCCACAGTTGCGACCGCGCACCGCGCCAACATTCCGGACGCCAATCCCGAAGCGAGGCGGAACGCAGGCGTCTGGCGCGTGCTCCGCTGGTTATCGCGGTGGTCATTCGTGCAGGACTAGGCGGGACCATACCGGAATGGGAGGAAGTGTTGAGCCCGAAATCCTCCGTTCCTCAGTCGCTAAATCTGTCTTCACAGGCGCTGATGTCGGACAGGCGCGCCCCAAGAGATTCGAACTCCTGACCCCAGATTCAG
>Ga0307373_10005943_pt1 | contig 19650 bp, 17 predicted proteins | sample OX2MG_FD_202534 | JGI IMG/M metagenome (GOLD analysis project Ga0307373, IMG submission 202534) | Soil microbial communities from Risofladan, Vaasa, Finland - OX-2 | ecosystem: Environmental > Terrestrial > Soil > Coastal area > Acid sulfate soil | place: Finland: Risofladan, Vaasa | collected...
GCGATGACGCGGCGTTGTAACTCGTTCAGATGGGGAAGCACGGTGTCGAAGATTCGCGCGAGCTCTTCATCACTGGCCTCCATGGGAACATCGTACTACGCGCGGACTAAATATCGGTGGACCCTTAGCGTCTTGGATAATCAAAACAGACATAATGCTCGGCACAGATCTTCGGTGTGCACCCGACGCAGATCGCCCAACTTCTCGACTGATACGGTAACTGACATCGATGTAGTTCGTGCGCTTGCCGAGTTGTGAGACTCACAATATGGGTACAATTGGTTTATGACCGAACTCGAACGTGACATTGCTGCATTCGAGGAGAATCAGAATTCCCTTGAAGCCTCTGCCATGGGTAAGTGGGTATTGATCCGCGACGCCTCCGTGATCGGCACGTTCGATTCCCTCGAAGCTGCTGCTGAACATGCCGTCGATGAATTTGGTGAGGGTCCGTACCTTCTTCGCCAGATTGGGTCATCCAGCATTGCATTGCCGGCGTCTGTGATGTTTCAACTCCAGCTCACGTAGTGGTAGAGACGCTCTGCGGCTTCAACAGCAGTCCGCAAGCGCATGGAGCGGATTTGCTTATCAATTTCGGCCCGACCGTACTAGTCGATATCGGTTTCGATTCGTCATGGAGGCCCAACGCTTCAATAGCGCCGACGCTGGCAGCCGAGAAACTTTGGGCGTTGATAGATACCGGAGCCACGACGAGCTGCATTGACCAGATGTTGGCCGCATCGCTCGGGCTACCTATTGTTGACCTACAACCTATCGCCGGTTCAAATGGCAAGCACATAGTCAACATGTACCTGGCGCAGATTCACGTTCCGGCCTTGGGCTTCACGCAGCACGGGATGTTTGCTGGTGTGGACCTACAGGGCGGAGGACAGACCCACAGGGCACTCATAGGTCGTACCTTTCTGAGGCACTTTGAACTGCACTATGAAGGGCACTCGGGCACCGTTCGACTGACGAAAATCTGAGGTGCCCTCTTTTCCAAACTGATCCACTACCCAAATTCGTTTCTCCAGTTGAACAAGGTCCTCCAATTCTTCAACAGATGAGTATGGCGACGCAATCCTCTGCCAATGGGGGCGATCCCTTTTTGAATTTGAATGGTGCAGCATACGGGAATCAGGCCGCTTGCAAAAACAACGTCATGCCAATGCTTTTCACGCAAGGCGACAACCAGGCTAAATGGATGGCTGGTTGTGTAGATGGCCTTGCGTAGGTTATCTACAATGCGGAGCATCCTGGAGCGGCAAATACGGGGGTGGGGAACTCCTAAGGCGCACAATCGATCTCTTGAGCGAGGGCAATTCCTCGCAACAGTTCCCAGATCTGATTTTCAATTCGGATCAATCGCCAAACCTGATCGTGGGTATAAGGCTTCGCAAGTTCCCTGAGCCCATCATACAAAAGCTGGAATTCCTCCTGAAAGAACAAAACATCCGCACTAGGGGCTCGATGTTTCGTAATTGCCATCGTGTTGTTTTGCAACCTGTAACTACGATGAACAATTTCCCAAATTTGAATTTCTTCTTGGAAGAGATTTTCCAGTTCTTCATTGGACGAATACGGCGAGGTAATCCTCCGCCAGGTTTCGTATAAGTAGCTGAAATCCTCCACGGACATCGCAAATGGTTTACAGCCTTTCATCTCTCTCAATCCTCGGAAAGGTGATTAACGTTCAATAGATTTTCTCTATGAAGCTCGTCCGCAATCTCCCCAGCGCAATTAGTAGCGTCAGTAGGAGAGATGGCATACTTGAGACAAAACCAATTCAAGATGCCGTCTCGAATTTTTGCCGTCACTGGATTTAGATCTGGGAAAGTTCTCTTTGTCATTAGAAGTCACCATCGACTTTGTCGTACTCGTAATGACCACGTAGAAGATTGTCCTGCTCATCTTTATGGAGCACAATCGTTCCATCGATGTCAACAATTATCGTGCTTGATATATCTGTAATCGGGCTCAATTTCCCGCCTCCAATTTAAAGTTTGCTATTAGCTGACCAATGCTCCGCATGAGCTACAAAGAACTAGATGCTGCTCGGAGTTTGCCCTGATCCATTGTTTGACCAACCGATGCTTATCGGGTTCTCCCGCCAAAGAGGGATGGCTGTTTGACGCCCGCCCCTACCGTGAAAGGCAAACGGTCGCCAACAACACCCTCCAGAGTCCTGACTAGGGATTCCGTCTGCTTGAGAGACAGCTGATTGAAGCCCACACCCTCGGCCGTTGGAGTAATCCAACCCTTCGGGAGACTCTCACTGAGCCCAAGATCGAAAAGGACCAGGCGCAAACGTTTAGCGAGATGATGCGCTCGCTTATCACTGATCTCCCACCCTTGGTCGGGGGTCGAGATGCCGATTCCCCCGGAAATACCTTGATCGAGAGCGTTGAAGCGTTGTTTGAGCGTGAAAGGGTTAGGGATTGCCATTTGATCCTCCTATTAATCGAACCTGACAGGCCCACCGTGGCGAATTCGCTCGGTTGGGGCAGCGTCATCGAGTCAGGACTCATCGGCTGCTCTTGATTAAAGCAATGCCCATGATAGCTGTTGGTAATGAACAAGTGAGCGCACTATTCAGCCGGTTTCAGATGACTATGTATCAGCACCTCATTCGGGCCAGTATTGCGTCATGGAAAACATTCGTAGCCGAGAACGAACAATCAAAATCAATGACCAGCTCGTCCGGTGTGTGCCGATCGGAGTACTTGCTGCGATCCTGGGCAGAACGCCACACACTTTGCGTGCATGGGAACGAAGTGGATTACTTCCACGTCCAATCATTCTGCGACCCAACAATCCGAGGTCTTCACGCCGCTACTATCCAACGAGTTTTGTTCGAGCGATTCAAGACGTCGCCGTTAAGCAGCAGTTTGGTCGTCGACGGCCTTCTAATCGTTTCCCTCTTCAACAAGCTGAGATCATTCGGGCATGGAATGCGACTACAGCATCCCTAATACCTCCAAATCAGCGTATTATCCGAACTGGTCGAATGTGAGCGCAGACGTGAGCGGGGGCAGGCTCTGACTTGTCAATTGACGACTAATCGGCCTTATTGACAACTCACGAAAACACTGGTTCCACGCTATGTACAACTGGAGTCCATGTCGTCGACAACCTCTGGTTTGCGAGAGGTAACTGTGATCTCTCGAATAATCGAGTTCATCCCAATAGATAATTCAACATAGCCCTCAAAAATCAATTCTCTAATTTACCGTCAAATCGTATTACCAAGACCGGTTGGGTGGTTTCGAAGCATTTCAAGATCACATATTTGAACGCACGCTATACGTATGGATTTTCGTATTTACCAAACGTAAAACTTTGGCATTGTGTGATTTGCTGGAAGGCGTTGAACGTTACTTCCGGTACCCAAGTGACTAATTCTTGCCGAGCGTGCCTCATGATTAAAAATAGAGGCCTCTCCGCATAACAAGTCTCTTAGCCGCCCGTTGCCACCTCGTCTAGATTCTTATTGTGGAAACAGCCCAAATCTTTACTGCAATAGGGACCGTCGGGTCATTTGTAACTGCCGTAGCAATATTTGGCTATTCGGGATATCAAGCAAGATTGGACCGCCGAGAAGCACAAGCAGTCAAAATAGACGGTTGGATTGACTCAGTGATAGTTGATGGCACTAGCCACCAAGTCAAATTTTCAATTTCCAATGGCAGCGATCTCGCTGCACGTCAGTTCTACATCCAACTTTCGACGAACGCCGGACCCGTTGGACAACTTCTCACTAGAGCAGTAGTCCCTCCCACTGCCCCGGGAAATTACCTCACGCTCCTGTCGCATCCAATTCCAACGCCTGAAAGCATGACGGACTTTGACCTCGATATCATCCATGGGTTTTACCGAATAACGATTGAATTCACCGATTCTGCTGGCAGAAAATGGCGTCGAGACTTTCAGGGAAAATTGACCTTGCTCCACGACGCCTCAAAGGCGGTTTCGGACTCTCGTGGGATGATGGAACTATCGAAGTAGCCGCCAATCAGAAATTGCTGTCGTCGACTTAGACCGCCCAAGGGAGAAGTCTCCAGTCGGGGATTGTTAGCGTCGTCGGTCTTCCGACACGAACCCCCACGTGGCACCTCCAGTGGACGCCCGACTACACCGGTTCAACCAATTCCACTTTGGCACTTTGCTCACGTGCCCAGTCGAACGGCCTCTTATTTGATGTAGCTCGATAACCATTGAGAAGACCGGCTGCAGCAAGTATGTCTGCAGCAAGTATTCCTGAACCCGTGCAGACAGAGGTCACAGATTGGGCCACTGCTGCCCACTCAGAGAGCCATGAGAGGAAGATGACATCTTGAACTACCTAGCGTGCTCCACGGACACCTGGAACGAGCACGAGGTCACACAGGAGTGCATCGGCATAGGAAACATCAGCGACCACCTGAGGATCTTGGGCGCTCGCCACAGGACCACTCACAGGACCGATGAGAGTAATGCTGTATCGGTCAGTCAATGCACCAAACAGTTCCAGAGGACCGAAGACATCCAACAATTCGAATCCTTCAAACAGAACTACCCGATATGAGAACGACTTCCCTGAAAGACCATGAACCCGATTATTACCTTTCATATCGAGTCTCGCTTTTTTCCTTGTGTGTTTCTGGACGGATTACAAAATTTCTCCTAACAACAGCCATTTGAATATCGGATGTAATGGGTACAAATCTTCACATCATGTCCTAATCCTGTGGATTTGCGAGTGGTGTTCAACAGCGCCTGAGGCATCAAGTGACCTGGATTAGCTGAACGAGGCTTAGGGATTACGCTGGGCGCCTCACCTCTCATCAAATGTCTGCGGTCAGCTGTCTCCGCTGGAACTGAGAACGTCGATTAGACCGGTCTGTTTGCTTTGTCAACAGATGGCCAATGCTGTTTGGCCATCTGTCAGTCGGCCTCTGATTCATCGTCACCTTCATCATTTGGCAGCGACCACTCCCAATAGCCATTTGGTGAATCAATGTGTTCCTTTAAAACACCTAAAAGCTTCGACGCTCTTTGTAATGTTCGGTGACTAATAGCACTCGATTCAGCAGCGGACTCTAATTCCGTCGCTTTTACCGGCCCATCAGCCAAGGCATTTTCAAGAAATTCCATTGCAATCTGCATGGCCTTGGCTGGCTTCTTATTCAGCAAGTCGTCCTTGGTTAAGTTGCTAAATCCATCCCATACAATGTGAGCTGCGGCACCGTCGTGTCCTTGTTCTATATGAAATTTCAGTGATCTTGCGATGGGCGACAAGTTCGCCTTGATGCCTGCAAGAATTCTGCTTTCCTCATCTTCTGGGTCAAGAGCTACCAGTAGCACCGAGCGGGAAGCGCCAATAGTGCCAATTGAACCGTTCACTCGATATTGAGCATCCTGGCGAGAATTTTTATTGAGATGACTGATTGTCACAATTGCTACTCCAGTCTCCTCAGCAAGCATCTTCAGAGGTGATAAGGCTCTTCGGATCGAGTGATCTTGATTCGAGTTGATGCGGTCAGCTAAGAAGGCGTTGATGGGATCAACGATTACTAGTCCAACGCCGTACTTAATAATTTGCTCTTTAATCATTGGAATATCGTCCGGTATCGAGATCATCTGCGTTACTTGACCGTCTGGCTGATGACTAATACCTTCCAGAACAATGACTCGATTTGTGTCGGCCCCTGCCGCTATCAGACGGGGCTTGACGGTATTGGCCAGATCATCCTCACCGGTGAGAAGTAGAACGGAGGAGGGCTTCCGTTTGAAATTCAACGTAAACGGCATTGGCTTACCAGTTGTTACTCGAGCAGCTAGATCTACCAAAAGCAATGACTTGCCCAGGCCTGGATCTCCAGGGAGGTTCGTCAGATTGCCGAACGGGATTCGATCCTCCCAAAGCCAAGCAACAGACTTCACCTGCACGTCTGACATGACTGTTACTACCGCTGCACCTTGCCCAACGATTCCACCTGAAGTGCGGTTACCGGCTACTCCTAGAGCCTGAGCCGCAGCCGCCCAGTTAATTTGCCTCTCGTCATCAGAGTGATTCAGCACCGCATAGGCGACAAACTTGCGGTAAGCCTTGTTCGCTTCAAATACCGTTGAAGTGGAAAATACGTAGAGAAGTTGCCCGTCGGGCGAAATCGTCGCTGAGGTTCCCTTTGGCTCTTTGCCAGGACGACACCAATATTCTCGTCCATCAGCAGAGGTGAACAACGCTTCCCAACCATGAGGTTCAAGAATTTCGTTCCACGATGCCCGCTCATTGAAGTCATCGCTTGGCCAGCCGTTTACCTTTGACGAACTCCCCCTGGGACATTTGACCTCAGAATGGGGCTTTTGATCGAACTGTCTGGCGAGTGCAAAAAGCGCATCAATTTCTTCTGGATTGAGATAGACAATGGTCTCTAAACCACCCTGCAGTCGCCTGTACGGCCTTCCAGATGGATGTACCTTTCCCGAACTCGGAGCGCTTATAGCAAAACCGCCCTCGCCCTTGGTCTCGATCAAGGTCGGCCACTCGGCTTTACCTGTCTTCGGGTCAACATATTTTTTGGTGGCAAGTTTTTCCGATTTTGAATGATCGCAGTAAACGAGCCAATGTATGCCACCAGAGGGAGACTCGTCCTCATAGCCCTCTTGAATCTCTGTTATCAGGTCCCCGAGCCCCACTTCCTCAGCGAGGTTAAGAAACTCGTCGAAGATACCGTCCTCAACCGCAACTCCTTCGAACTCGATCAACAGCAGACCGTTGGAATTCTCGCCACACACATAGCCGATGCCTACTCGATGTTCATCTAGATACCACCTCTGCAGAATGCTTTCGCCAGCTCGTTTGTGTTGCCTGTGTGTCCATCCTTCTTTCTGACCGCTCTTTTTCTTAGCCACACAAGCAGGATGCGTACAAACAGCGGTAAGAAGTTCATTTAGTGGACTCTTGGTGCCATTTTCATTTGGAGGGAGCACGCTGATCTTTAGTGAACGGGCTAGACATGCTTCCTCGTAGCATCGGCGGTAAACTTTTGATGAGCCCTTTCCAAGCTCGTTATCGGCCCTCTCGGTTGCCTCCGAGGGGGTCGGTTTTTTAGTTTGCATTTGAGTTCATCTCTTTTGGGTTTGTAATGGATTACTCCTCTCGACCACACCTCGACCTTTGGCACCCCGGCAAAACAAGATCAATGATGGGATTATCGGGCCTCTTGTCGGTGGCGCAACAGGTAGCTCTCAATGTCCGTCTTAGCGAAGACGATTCTTCTTCCAGATCGACTGAAACTGATCTCCCTGCGTGTCACCAGTGTGCGCAGAAGTCTCTGAGTCAGGACCCCTGGATAGGCCAAGGGCGCAGTCTCGATTGTGAACCATGCCGCACTCTCTTTGACCTCACTACCCCGTTCGTTCTCGATGGTCATGGTGGTTCCTCGATATCACTAGTGTTGACGATATATCATCAATCCTCTATTATAAACAGAGAGTACCATATACTGACAGAGCATCTCTACTATTTGCTTTTATACCATTTAACTTAGGATCGTCTTCATGACAAAGAAAAGAACTCCTGCTTCTCTTCCTTGCGAAATCGAAGGCTGGACCGGCTCATTGATCCAAAGCGGCGGTGATACGACAAGAGGCGAGGGATTTACCTTTTCTATCCCTTGGAAAGAATGGGAGATTTCTGGTCTGATCGCCCTACAAGATGAACAAATGGTGATCACACAAATCTTGATACAACCCAACTCTGATTCAATTCCCCATGGTGGGGTTGTCTCCTCAACTCTCAAATTTCCACTCGGTCGCATACGAGCTGACATCGAGAAGATGATTGTGAACAACATAGAGACCTGGGTTGGCCAAGACCAACAGCACGTTGAAGAACTACGAGATGAGAATCGTCTCCTAGAAGCCCTTCTCAATGCGGCAGAGAGCGAGAGACCTGTAGCCGTCCACCGTGGACGCAAGCCATACTCAGAGGACGAGCTCCGTGCTATTGCGAGAATTTATCTGAGCTTCCAATATCAGTATGGAGTCGACCGCATTGCGGAGCGCATGGCAGAGGTCTTAGAGCTCACTCTTTCAACAACTAACAGAAAGATTCGACGGGCAACTCAGGCCGGATTTCTCGGTCCAGCACAGCAGGGCCGGGGAGGCCGGATGCCTGGATCACGTCTTAATAAAGCTGATCTCTGATGGGTTCGGTACGAAGATCTCCTCGAACCATTGGGCGTCCAAAAATTGAAGCCACGTGGGACGCTCGCTATAGGGACTCGAACGGTCATCAGCGCACTAAGACGTTTAAAAGACAGGCAGACGCAAAAGCTTTCATCGCCACGACCGATGCGGACGTTCTTCGTGGCGAGTGGGTCAATCCCAGTAGCGGAAAAATTCTGTTGGAGAATTGGATTGAGGACTGGTGGCCATCAACAACAAATCTTCGTCGGAGTACACGGGTTCGTGATCGAGGATATATCGACAGATATCTTCTGCCTTCATTTAGTGGTTACCGCCTCGACACCATTACCCACACCGTCGTACAGAACTGGGTCGTCGCTTTGACAGATCGTGGACTCGCCCCCTCTACCGTGAAGCTCGCCTACGGATTGATGAAGAAAATACTTGAAACTGCAGTTGACACCGGTCTCATTCGATCTTCACCATGTCGAAAGATCAGCCTTCCCAAAATCGAACACGAAGAGATGCGGTTTCTTGATCCTATGCAGGTCGAACTTCTAGCTCGATCTATAAACCAGCAGTACCGAGTCCTTATACTGGTTGGCTGCTACGGAGGATTACGGATAGGTGAACTTGCAGGTCTGCGTCTCTGCCGGATCAATTTCCTGAAAGGAACCGTGGAGATAGCCGAGATTGCCGACGAAACAAGCGGTCTCCTCACTTATGGGCCTCCAAAGACTCGTGCGAGCCGTCGAATCGTGTCCTTGCCGCACTCGGTCATGAAGGAACTTCAAGACTATGTGAAGGAAATGGAGGACCCAGATGGAGTGGTGTTCACCGCTCCCCATGGAGGTGGACTGCGTGTCAACTCTTGGCGAAGACGATTTTGGCTCCCTGCGATCAAAGCGGCCGGACTCGAGCCATTGCGGCCTCATGACATGCGCCACACCGCAGTTGCAATCTGGATCGCCGCTGGAGCCAGCAACCTTGAGGTAGCCCGACGTGCGGGCCACACGTCGACTTCGTTCACGTTAGATCGTTATGGGCACCTCTTCCCTGCCGCTGACGAAGCGCTGAGGGAGCGACTCGATGCATTGATCGCCAACGTGCCCAATTCATCTAAAAAGCAAGACGTCTAGTTCGTATCACCTAATGCTTCTTGAATCATTTGCTCGAGTTGCTGAATGAGATCTTCATCTGGAAGTGCGGTAGCACTGCCACCCAGTATTTGCTCATCTACCATCCAAGCGCACCGATCATTCACCCCGGTGCGAGTTGTCCATCCACGACGTTGGCCGACTAGGCGAGCTGCTTGCCGCCACCGATTCGGATCTTCGATCTCTTCGATTGGCTGAACAAAAAAATCAGCGCCTGGTGCAACCTGTTGATCAAGAGCATCGGCGAGGATCTTCGTTCTCTTTGCCTCAAGGCTTATCGGCTCTGTCACGAATCCACCGCCTTGTTCAATTCAACGTCGATCTTGGCAGCTTTCATTTCCTTGGCGAGATCAAACTTCCAATTCCCTGCTAACGATGTGTAGAGCACTCCATGCATGTCAGATGGCTCTTCGACACCAGCCTCGTAAAGCGCAGCGACTCTTCCACGCCCTAACGCCCCTATGAAGAACCCAAGTTCTAAAATAACGTTCTGCCTGGTCCTTGGTAAAAGCTTGGAAGCGGTTTTAGAACGACCAACGTCATCAGCGGTAAGAAGAACTACAGCGAATCCCGCCTCCAATGCATGATCCTCAAACTTTTCGATAATGGTACGTCCTTGGTTCGGCTGCTCATGAAGGATCGTGGGTCGCCGACCGGTAACGTGCTCTACAAAATCAGCGACTTCCATCTTTCGCACATCATCGTGACCGTGGACGAGGAAGATGTCGTTGCCAACTGCCTTTATGGCTGACGGCTCAATATTGAGCCGTCTCTCGCCCTCGCCTTCAACTGAATCGTAGAGAGGCAGTTGCTGTCGGATGGAGTTGAGCTTGCGCATTTGCCGCTCAATATCCCTCTTGGTCCACTCCAACAGCTGATACGGAGATGCTGTTCCTCCAAATCCGACAACCGATCTGAATGTGTATTGCTCAGCGACCTTTCCAGTGGTGAATCGCTTCGTAAACAGCTGCTCATTGAATTCGTCCCAGGTAAAGAAGTCTCTACGAAGCTCAACTACTCCCGCTTCATCAGAAACCTGGCGATCAAGAAGATGCTGACCGAGCTCCAGGCGCACTTCGATCTCTCGATCAAGTTGGGAATGTGAAACCCGAAGGTCCGGTTCTGGTTCAGGTGGCTTGACTGTTTTGCGTTGAGACACCCGTCCTCCCTGATCTGATGTGGTGCAAATGTGGTGCAGCCATTAATTTCACACTCAAACTCGACTCGTCCATCAACATTTTCGATATCTGATCTGGGTTTTCGTGGTGGGGCTAACAAGAATCGAACTTGTGACCTCAGCATTATCAGTGCTGCGCTCTAACCGACTGAGCTATAGCCCCAGAGCCAACAACGCTACACCAGCGTCAAATACCCGAGGAACGGCAAAAAGCATTAGCTCACACTCTCGCGTGCTCAAAAGAGCGCCCAGAATCGGGGGTCGAAGTTGCGACGGATCCTGACTCGACACGCCGCGAAAAAGATCTTTTGGCCATGAAGAAAGCTTCGGAGGCGAGATGCATTTCATCAAGAGTTTCGACACCTGTATTACTCGAAAATCCGACAAGTGATTACAATATATATACATATATACACGCGAAACATCACATCAGACGCTCAATCACCTTTTGCTTTCGGAAAGCCGTCAATCGAGACCTCGCCATACAACAGTGGCACGATCTAGGACGAGAACTCGATGTACTGGTAAAAAGTGCTTACCTGCCGGTGGCTTAAAGATCAGTTTGCTCCTCGAGAGCGAACCGATTTAGTCCCATCAGGATTCGAGATCACTCGCCACTGAGGCAACAGCTGCAACACTTTGTCCCTCGTCAAGACTCATTACCCGGACACCGGTCGCATCCCGGCCCTGCGCAGAGATTTCCCGAACAGGCATCCGTATCACCACCCCCGATGAAGAGGCGATCAAGAGTTCCTGATCAATATTTGCCATCAACGCTGCGACAACATAACCGCGCCGGGCAGTGAGCTTGATGCCACGCACCCCCTGACCGCCTCGACCCTGCACATTAAAATGCTCAAGCTTCGTCCGCTTTCCGAAGCCCTCATCCGTCACGATCAAGAGGTCTGCATCGACGCGGGTCACATCACATGAGACCACCTCATCTCCCGTGCGAAGGCGAATACCCCGAACGCCGGCGGCACTTCGTCCCATCGACCGAACATCCGAAGTCTTAAACCGGATAGTTGTTCCATTCCTCGTCACCATGAACGCATCATCCTCCTCTCCGGCCGGCAGAACACGTACCAGTTCATCTTTGTCCCGAAGATTGATTGCAATGAATCCCTCTCGGCGTGACTTGTCATATTCACTGAAAGGTGTCTTCTTGACGACCCCTGCCTTGGTGGCAAAGAGGAGATACCGATCGGGATCAAATGACTTCGTCTCGACAATCGCCTCGATCTTCTCGTCCGGAGCGAGAGAAATAAGGTTAACGACAGGAGTTCCACGCGCATTTCGCTCCTTGACCGGAACTTCGAATGCCCGCAACCGATAAATCTTTCCGCGGTTCGAAAACAGCAACAGATGCGACAACGCGGTGGTGTGAGCGATCTCAACGACAAAGTCCTCTTCTTTTAACGTCGCTCCACGCACTCCCCGTCCCCCGCGGCCCTGAGCTCGAAACGCGTCCGCGGAGACACCCTTCATATATCCGGCTCGAGTCAGCGTGATGACAAGCTCTTCATCTTCAATAAGGTCGTCCGCGTCAAGGTTGCCGGGATCATGAATGATCTCAGTCCGACGCGGTCCTGCAAATTTGTCGCGAATGACCACTAACTCCTCGGAGATGACGGTCCGGAGTCGTACAGGATCAGAGAGAATTGCCTGCAGATCCGCGATCGTGATTTTGAGCTGGGCCATCTCCTCTTCGAGCTCACTACGTCCCAGTCGGGTGAGGCGTCCGAGCGTCATGTCAAGAATGTGGTTCGCCTGATCCTCACTGAACGAGAAAGGCTCGGCCATGAGACTCGTCCTCGCCTCGCCCCGGTCTGCCGACCCCCGAATCGTCGCAATGACCTGATCAAGCATGTCGATTGCTCGAAGGAGACCTTCAACAATATGAGCGCGAGCCAGTGCCTTGTTGAGTCGGAACTGAGTGCGACGGGTAACGACATCGACCTGGTGGGCAACATACGCTTTCAACGCGTCAACAAGGTTGATCGTGCGCGGAACGCCATCGACAAGGGCGAGCATGTGCACGCCAAAACTAGTCTGCAAAGGGGTCTGCTTATAAAGGTTGTTCAATACGACGTTCGCATTGGCATCACGCTTGAGCGTGATGACAAGGCGAGGCTTCCCGCCTGCAGAGTCATCCTGGATCGCGCTGATCCCTGTCAATTCACCTGAATCTGTGAGTTCTCCTATCCGTTCAGCAATCGTGTCAACGGATGTTTGATAAGGAATCTCCGTCACGACAATTTCAGATCCGCCGTTCTTTGTTTCGCGGATCTCCGCAACAGAACGCATCTTGACCGATCCACGACCAGTTCTGTAAGCGTCAAGGATTCCGGCACGGCCAAGAATCAGCCCTCCGGTCGGAAAATCAGGCCCTTTGACAAATGTCATGAGCTCGTCTGGGGTCGACTCCGGGTGTTCGATCAGGAACAGGGTGGCGTCGATGATCTCGCCGAGATTATGAGGGGGAATGTTGGTCGCCATACCCACAGCAATACCCTGTGAACCATTGACCATGAGATTTGGAAAGCGAGCCGGAAGTACGACCGGCTCATCATCCGATCCGTCGTAATTTGCAATGAAATCGACAGTTGCCTCGTCGATGGATTCCAGCAATGAGATAGCAAGGGGCGCAAGACGCGCCTCGGTATACCGCATTGCCGCGGGCCCAGCGTTTGGTCCTGGCGCACCGAAATTTCCATGACCATCGATCAAGGGATGGCGGAGGCTGAAATCCTGCGCCATGCGGGCCAACGCGTCATACAGGGCCGTATCGCCGTGGGGATGAAACCGACCCATGACGTCACCGACGACCTTCGCACACTTGACATGCGGACGGTCTGGACGAAGCCCGGTATCCCACATGCCATAGAGGATGCGACGGTGCACGGGTTTGAGGCCGTCGCGAACATCAGGCAGAGCTCGGGAGACGATTACAGACATGGAGTACTCGAGGAATGAACGTTCCATCTCCTCTTGAATTTCGATTGGCTCGATACCGGCTCCGGGCTCGCGCGCGGAATCAGATATATCGGGTTCGGTAGTCCTCGGTGGAACCATTACCGGCAAATCCTCCTGCTATGAGAACAATGCGAAGAATTCCTCATCGCAAGAAACCTTCGAACGACCGACCTTCCAAACGCGCTCTTAAATATCAAGGAAACGAACATCCTTTGCGTTTGTCTGGATGAACTTCCGGCGGAGCTCGACGTCGTCGCCCATTAATACGGAACACACATCATCGGCAAGGCTCGCCTGCTCCATCGTAATCTGCAACAGTGATCGCTTTGATGTACTCATAGTCGTGTCGCGTAACTCCGCGAAGTCCATCTCTCCAAGTCCCTTGAGACGTTGAAACTCTTGTTTGTGATTTGGGTGCTCCGCGAGAAAATTTGCCCGTGAGAGATCATCTTTCAAATACACCTTGGAGTTCCCGACAAGTGTTGAATACAGCGGCGGCTGTGCCGCATACACGTATCCCGCATCGATCAACGGGCGCATCTGCCGCAAGAAGAACGTCAACAAAAGCGTGCGGATATGCGAACCGTCAACATCTGCGTCCGCGAGGATAATGATCTTGTTGTATCGCGCTTTTGTAACTTCGAAATCATCAGCAATTCCCGCGCCAATTGCCATGACCAACGCCTGAATCTCAAGATTCTTAAGCATCTTGTCGACTCGCGCCTTTTCAACATTGAGAATCTTTCCTCGAATCGGCAGAATCGCCTGGGTTCGGGGGTCCCTCGCATCTCTCGCGGATGCAGCAGCAGAATTTCCTTCGACAATGAAGAGTTCGGATTCTCTGGCATCGCGAGATGAACAGTCCACGAGTTTGCCGGGGAGCCCCGCTCCATCAAGAGCCGACTTCCGTCTCGTCAGCTCGCGCGCGTTCCTCGCAGCAAGGCGTGCGCGCTGAGCAAGCAATGCCTTCTGGACAATCTGATTGGCCTCTTTGGGATTCTCGTCGATCCACTCCGCGAGCTTCTCATTCGTCGTGCGCTCAACAAGCGATCGCATTGCCACATTTCCAAGTTTCGCCTTCGTCTGCCCCTCAAACTGTGGATCGCGGAGCCGAACTGAGATAATTCCGGTGAGCCCCTCTCGAATATCCTCGCCAAGTAAATTCTGATCCGACTCCTTTAGAACATTTTTCGCGCGCGCATAACGATTGATCACATTAGTAAGTGATTTTCGAAATCCCTCTTCATGCATTCCACCTTCAGTCGTGGCAATCCCGTTGGCAAAAGAATAAATACTTTCGTAGTAACCCGTGTTCCATTGCAGGGCGACCTCGACCTCCTGTGTCTCCTCGGACTGCTCGAAATAAGCAACTCGACGAAACAAAGGTTCCTTCGATTCATTCAAATGCCGGACAAAATCTTCGATGCCACCGGTGTATTTAAAAGTGACTTCCTGTTCATGCCCAACCCGTTCATCAGTGAACCGAATTTCTAGGCCCCTTTGAAGAAACGCCATCATCTGCAGACGCTCCGTCACCGTCTGGGCGCGAAACTCCACCTCATCAAAGATCGTTCCGTCTGGCCAAAAGGTAACCGTGGTTCCAGTTCTGCCGCGAGGAGCTGCGCCAGTCTCTTTCAACGGACCCGTTGGCGTTCCACCATTTTCAAATGACATCTCCCACCGCCTCCCGCCGCGATCAATTGCAAGATCTAGACGGCGCGAGAGCGCGTTCACAACGGAGATACCGACTCCATGAAGTCCACCGGATACCTTGTATCCGGATCCGCCAAATTTTCCCCCAGCATGCAAGACTGTCAGCACAATCTCCGCGGTGGATTTTTTCCTGTCCGAAGGATGGGGGGCGGTTGGAATTCCTCGACCGTTGTCTACGACGCGACAGCCTCCCCCAGCAAGCAGAGTAACGTCGATTCGCGTGCAGTACCCTTGCATCGCTTCGTCAACCGAGTTGTCAACGACCTCCCAGACGAGATGATGGAGTCCGCTTGCGGAGGTAGACCCAATGAACATTCCAGGGCGCATTCGAACCGGCTCAAGACCCTCAAGAACGGTGATGTCCTTCGCCTCATAAGATGCCTCTACGGTCATCCTTTCTCGACTTTCAACACGGGTGTAACGCCTCCTCAGCTTGATCTTGCACATAGGCATTCACCAGCAAAAATGCGTGATTTTGCAGATAGACTGCCGGGTCTCAGTCTAGGTCGTTTGTAGGAAGAACATGCACCTTTAACCGATTAATCAACGTGCTCTTCAGCTCATTCGCAAGCTGTGAAACAATGCGCGAATTCTGCATCCGGATCTCAGTAGCCCAAACAGGATGATCAACGCTCACGATGAGTTCTTGCCCATCGATTTTTGCAGGAGTTGCGTGAACGCTCATCCTCTCTCCGACTACCAACGGCCAGATGCTGATGATTCGCGCAAGCAACGCGGCTGAGCCGAGTCCCTGATTTCGCAGCATCGAATCGACAGAGGCGGCGAGAAGATGTGTTGACTGCTCGACTTCGTTACTCTCCCGCCTCGCCTGACGCCGGCGTTTGGGAACTCTTGGCTCGTCAGAATTGTCCATCAGCACATTGCTCCCTCACCAAGCAAGACCGTACAGCGCGCGGTGACAGCCTTTGGAATGGCGCCAGCTGTCGTCAAAAGGGTCTGCCCGATCGGGAGTTCGGCAAAAAGTGCCTCGGCAGTTGGTTCATCGAGTTCTGAGAAAACATCATCTAACAATAAAACAGGAACGGCTCCTGGAGTTCGTGCAACGACGTCATGTGCGGCGAGCCTGAGAGCAAGCGTTATCACTCGTTGCCGACCCTGGCTCAGTCGTGTTCGCGCATCGAGATGATCCACATAGATAGAGAAATCGTCTCGGTGGGGTCCAACCGTACTAACGCCGCGTCGAATATCGATTTCGCGTGCCTTTCCGAGAGCCTCTTCAAGGGTGCCCTGATATGAGGGCTGATAGTCAAGTACCAGTTCCATTGGTTGGCGGGCGAGATTTCGAAACGCCTTTGCGGTGCGCGAAGTAAGCCCGTCGAGGAGGTCCTTGCGCGCCAGGACAAGCCGTTCCCCCACCTCACAAAGCTGTCCATCCCAAACCTCAAGGGTATTTGTTATGTCTGGTGAGAGTCGGCCATTCGACTGACGGAGTAATACATTCCGTTGACGCAAAACCCTCTCCATGGTCTGGACAACCGATCGGAGCTTTGGAACAGAGGCGACGAGTAGTTCATCGAGATACCTTCTTCGCTCCGCTGGGCCACCCTTAACCAATATTAGATCATCCGGAGTAAAAACAGTTGTTCGCAATGTATCTGCGAGTTGTGATGAGCGGGAAATCCGTTGACGATTACGCTGAACAATGTCGCGTTTTGTGGGATCGATTTCAATTTCCATAAGTATTTCCCGAGCATCATCGAGAATGACAGAACGAATAAATGCTCGATCCATTCCAATACGAACCAGGGATTCACGAGGCGACTGGCGAAAAGATTGTTGTGTCGCGATATACGCAATTGCTTCAAGTAACGAGGTTTTCCCGGTACCATTTTCGCCGGTAATAACAGTGAGACCCTTGGGATCTGGAGCAATCCGAAGGCGCTCAAAATTTCGAAAATCATTGACCTCGAGCCAGGAAATACTACTCAGGAGACCCTCACCGGCATCAAAAGATACTGGTAATCAGCGTCACCGTTACTTCGAATTGTTGCCGGCTTCGATGAATCAATAATTTCAATAAGAATTGACTCTGATCGAATTGCTTCAATTCCTTGAAGGAGATAATTGGGATTAAACGCGACAATTAGATCCTCGCCAGAATACTTTCCATCAACAAGCTCTGCCGCACTTCCATTCTCTGGAGTAAGCACATCCAATTCAGCACCAGCATTTGAAAAAGAGATACGAACTGGGGTTGTTGCATCTTTGGTATCACGTACCATAAGACGTACCCGTTTTACAGCAGAGGCAAGATCGTCACGCGAGATTTCAATCTGGTTTGGATAGCTCGGTGGTAGAAGCCTCTGATAATCCGGAAACTGTCCTTTAAGTAATCGAGTTGTCAGTTTGACATTTTCAATCTCAAAAACAGCATCGAATTCACTGTGACGGAAAAGAACGGTTTGACCATCATCATTTGTTGCGCTGATAAGCCGTTCGATCTCACCAAGCGCGCGTGCAGGAATCAACACTTCGGCACCAGGTGCTAATGCACTTATCCCCTCGAGATCACAAAAAGCAAGCCGATAAGAATCAGTAGCAACAAGGCGAATACCCGTATCGGTCGCCGCCATTAATACTCCCGTAAGTTGAGGAGCTCTTGAATCGTCCGTAAGAGCAGCACGTACAACCTGTCGGAGTCCTTCAGCAAAACGTTTTGCGGGAAGTGTTATTCCCTCACTCGGAAGCGGCGAAAGCCTCGTAATCTCCGCTCCAACTGGTACCCGAACCTTAAACTCTGCCTTTCCTGAGGTAATTCGCATCTCGTCTTCACCACCATCAAACGTGATCGCGCCTGGTGCTAGAGAACGCACAATTTCAACAATCAGTCGTGATGGGAGCAATATCGACCCATCACCAAAACCCGCGACCTCAATGACGGATTCAATGACTAGATCAGGATCCGATCCAGTAATATCCAAACTATTCCCGTGCAACGAAAGTTGCAGACTCGGTGAACCCCCCAGCGAGCTTCGAGAAGAGGCAGCACGGCTTGTGGTTGTCAATGCTTCGAGAAGATTGTCTCGTTCGGTACGAAACTTCACCGTGTTATCCCCTTGTTTCTAATCAAAAGTTATATAAAGAAACGGTAGTAGTAATAATGCTGGGGATTGTGGAAGACCTATCGTTTCCCCATTTCAGAGCCATCGAAGATCCCGTTGCGTTATCCCATTCCATTCACAGGACAACCGTGTAGTTTGTCTTTCCTTGTGGATAAGCTTATCTCTGTCCACAGTTTTAATGCGAGAAGTCACAACGAGATCCTTGTAATATCCACAGAGATTCTCATTCACCAGTTCTTACACGTGCAATGAGTTCCGTGACCTGATCATAGATGTGGCGTCGTTCGCGCATTAATGCAGTAATTTTTTCAACCGCATGTATCACTGTCGTGTGATCTCGACCACCAAATTCTCTTGCGATTGCAGGATATGAATAATCCGTGAGCTCACGGATGACATACATGCTGATCTGTCTTGCAATAACAAGTGGTCGCCGCCGACTCGGACCACACAATTCTTCTATGCTGAACCCAAAAGTCTCTGCTGTTAATTCAATTATTTGCCGCGTCGTGATCTTTCGAGGTTGTTTTCCAGCAAGAACATCGGTAAGTACTTCGCGCGCCAATTCTTGATTCAGGGTGCGTCCCTCAAGACTCGCATATGCCGTAACACGGATAAGTGCTCCTTCAAGCTCACGAATATTATTCTTGATATTTGATGCAATGAATTCCAGTACATCATCGGCAACAACGACCTGCTCGTGTTCGGCTTTTGAGCGCAAGATTGCAATGCGTGTTTCAAGTTCTGGAGGTTGAATATCGGCAATAAGTCCGGATAAAAAACGACTTCGCAGACGACTTTCGAGGGTGGCAATCGACCCTGGCGGCCGATCTGAAGTCAATACCAGCTGTTTTTGCGCATCATGGAGTGAATTGAAAGTATGGAAAAACTCCTCCTGCAGTGCCTCTTTTCCTTCGATAAATTGGATGTCGTCAATCAACAACACATCGCACTCGCGATATCGACGTTTGAAGGCCATGGTGGTGTTGTTTCGGATTGCGTCGACAAATTCATTCATAAAAGTCTCTGTTGAGACGTACTGCACGAGCTTGCGAGGGTAATTTTCCTCCACGTAGCTCCGTATAGCTTGTAAGAGATGGGTTTTCCCGAGTCCCGCATCACCGATAATAAATAGTGGGTTATAGGCACGTGAAGGCGCTTCGGCGACTGATAACGCGGCTGCATGCGCGAACCGATTTGAAGGACCAATAACAAATCCATCAAATGTATATCTCCCGCTCTGTCCACCGGTCTCTGGTCCATTATCTCTTTCCGTGTTTAAGTCCATGTCGGCAGCTGAGGGCAACATTGTTTCGATAGGCTCCGAGATAATTTCGATGTCTTCGGTGACATCGAAACGAATTGGAATTTC